>ERZ857775.1987-NODE-1987-length-21439-cov-3.553451_pt1 | contig 21439 bp, 14 predicted proteins | sample MGYA00519698_ERZ857775 | MGnify/ENA primary metagenome ERZ857775 (study PRJEB31778, sample SAMEA3449363) | human gut metagenome | biome: human gut; feature: human-associated habitat; material: faeces | place: United Kingdom | collected 2010/2012 ...
GTAGCGTGATGCAAAATGCCAATGGCTTTTGCGTGGACATCCGTGAGCGTGATTTAGAGTGCTACATCCGCTTCTGGGAGTACAGCAACGGCGTGGGCAACTTCCCCGACTGGAGCATCATCATCGTGCGCAGCAACTTCAAGAAGAATCAAGAAGAAAACCTGAAGGACTTGGCTCGCTTCTTCAAGGAGTACATGTCCCGCTACGGCTACAAGTACCTCTGCACCGAGAGAGATGAATACGGCTATTACAAAACACTCAACTTGAGGCTCATTAAGAAAGACTTTTTCGGACACAATTACGCACTGGCACTGAAAGATTTGAATGTCTGACACATGACTTGAGATTAGGGAGGGAAAGTTTCCCTCTCCTTAATCCATTATGACGGGTTTGTCCTCCAATATGTTATATTACTTTTCCCCTGTTAATATATTCCTTTTTTACCTTTTATTTTTCTTGTTACGTGCTTTGGAGTCTTTTAAGCATGTTTGTTTTTTAGACAATCCTGTTTCTATACCACTACTACATTTACAATCTGTTAGCAAGACTGAAGTATGGCGTAAATTTTTGTACTCCAATTTTAATTTTTCAAATTCAGAACGTTTGCTACTCTCTCTATGGACATCAAATACCCAAAATACAGACAAGCAAGCACCTGTTGCATTAGTGTATTGAATAAACTTATTCCTGTATTCTTTACGTTTCTTCTCTTCCTGAATTTCTTTATTGTGAAGCAGTTTAAGTTCTACCATGATAGGATTACACAAACCGTATCGAATGAGAAGATCTGTGCGTTTATTATCTTGTAAAGCAACCTCCCTATCGACACGAACAGTCTCTAATCCCATTTGACAGCATTTATTGATAATGGTGTTTTTTAACTCCCTTTGAATAAAATCTTCACTTAAAGCATCAGGACGAACTAATGTGTATATGCCTTGGTCTTGTATTTCTTTTTGAACTTCGGAGTGTATTTCTGTAAAATAACGTCTTAAATCACCGTCATTCCGGATATTTAAATATGATTCTTCAATACATCTGTTGTATTGTTTAATAGCTCTACCGATGGTAATCTTTTCATTTACCAAAAATAGCATTTCTGCATTATTCATAATACTGGTGGCGAGATAACTTACACTTTTAGCATTATGAGCCTCCACCTTTTTTCTTAATCTAGAAATGTAATCAACATTGTTTAAATTCACGAAGAAAAGATATATCTGGTTAAGAAGATAACGTGCGTATTCCAACGTATCAGTGTTTTCACATAATGTCAATCCAAAATCGAACAAATCCGACATTTGGTTAGACAACGTTTCGCTATCTTTTATACTCATGAAACATCTGAACATATGTGGATTTGGACCTATCATTTCGGATTCTTCGTATGAAATTGGGCGAGCATGTCCTGTGTCATTATGGAGGGATTTTACAACATTCTTCTTTAAATATTCAATCCGCCAATTAATAGCATTAATATCTTTAAATTTTTCAATCATTATAGCATTACACTGCATCTTTATGCCTGTAATACTATCATCTTCTAGAGAATTGAATAAATTCCGGTATTTATCTATATTCCAGTAATTATAATCTGATATGACATCTAATGCTTTTGAAGCTGCAATACTGTAATTAAGATTTTGATTAGCTATATATTGTTCTATGTAGTCTTCTAGTTTATAGGACAATGCTTCAATTCCATAATCGGTAATACAGGCACATATATCATCAGAACTAACATTCATAAAATCGTCTTCTCTTGACTTCCACCATGCTACAAGTTGTTTTTTCTCTTCATCGCTAATACTACCAATAATAGACTTGTATATATTCTTCACCTCTTGGGCATCATAATTTCTCATGAAGCAAACATTTGGCAATGTTTTAGCCAAAATTATTCTATAAGAGCTTAGTAAATCTTTAACTCCTAAATAATATAAGAGCTTTACAAAAACAGGAATTTTAGGTAAAGACTTAGAAAGAGTAAAGGAATTTTGTGTTTTAATTTCTAATGTCATTTTATCTAAATCAAGTTCCTCAAAAAACACTTTAACAATATCTATCAAAGGATTACAATTTTGTTTTTGAACAAATTCAATATTTTTAGACAACTCATACGCAGCCTCATATTTATAGTACTTTGACACATTCTGGTCTAAAATATTTCGATAAGCCTCAATAAGTTGTTGATTTTGTGAATTTACTTTTCCATCTTCTATTTTTTGAGATTCTTTATCCCATCGCTCAAATATGTCTGCATAACGTTTTATGTACTCTGTTATGGAAGTCCTTATCGTTTCTAATTTTGTTGATGAGCGTTGTGAGAATATTATTTATACGCCAAGTCTCCATCTTCATTTCTGTCAACAAAACATCCAATGACGATATAAGTTCAAAATCAACAAAATCTGCATCGAAACGTCGGAATAAATCTTCTAAATCCCATGTTCTATCAAAACTTGCAATAAACAAGGCTCCTGTCTTTTTTTCGAGCAATATTTGCCTAATGACTTTACACATATCACTATAGGTAATGTAAGCTTGATTGGATATAAGACCTGCAATTATTCTTGTAATGAGTTGTTTGCTATCTGTGTCTCCTTTCCAAACAATATCAAATTGTCTATTTAAATACAATTCATAACAAACGACTAATGTACCCTTTTTATTAAAAAACTCATACAGCTTACGATTTTCTATGATTTTATTATAGACATAAACTATTGTAGATAAATCTTCTATACATAAAACTGCATTTATTGCATACGGATTACCTAAATAACAATCATTCAACCAACAATCAACGACATCTCTTTCGGTCATTTTGCTGTAACCTGTTACTTCACAATACTTTTCTTTTAATTCTTGGGTAAATCCGCTATATGATTTTGATAATTGTATAAGTTCGGCATTACATTTAAGAGCATTATAAAAATTTAAAGCTGCCAACTGTTTTTCATTATCGCCAGTTTTCATTAGGCTATTTGCTGTGTCAGTCCAGTAATCCAAAACACATTTACTTAATTTATTTTCTTCAATAATTGCATCAATAATGGAATAAATATTAAATAGTTGTATCTTGTTGAGTTGGTCTGATGACAACATCATTATAGGATCACAATTTGCTATATAGCACTCCTGCAATAATTTAGATATTGGACCCCTCCACATAATATATGCAGGCATTCGTTGATAGTGTTCAAAAATTATTGAGAATAAATCTTCTTTCTGCTGAAGTGAAAGTATAGAAGAATCAATGTATTTCAATAGATTTTCAAATGATTCATTATCAAGATTTGATTCGTATGATACAATGAGTTTGAATACATTGATAAAGGTCTGGATTCTATCATTTGAATATGAGATATGAGGAATAACATCATACCAATTGGGATAGATATGTTTCAAATCTTTCTGTACAGCAACATCATAAAGTACACTCTCTATATTGTCCTGTCTGCACAACTCCTTTGCTGCAAGATATTCTTGTAACTCAGTATTTTCAAAACATAGCATACCATTTGTATCCTTCAATATTCGACTCTCAAAGAACAGTAAATCAAAATTCGCAATGAGCATTTGCGCCATATTGCCTTTAATTCCGTCTAAAACCGTATATAGTTCATCTTTTGAAATTTGGTCTCTTCGGCTTATCTCCATAATGAAAGCCACTTTCTCCAAAGTACGTTGTACTAAAATCTTATTATTCTCATTATATTCAATATCTTTCCGGGATTCTATCGCTGCCTGTATTGAACGAGCGATTATGTACTCAAAAAGTTCTCCGATATTCAAACCACTACCTTTTTGTTCGTCACATTCCAATAAAAAGGTCAAATATCTTGGGATAGTTATAAGTGTTCTTAATTTAGAGCTTTTACTTACGTGCTCTATTGTTGTCTCAGAGCACTTGCTTTTAACCACATTCATTACCTCTCCCTCATTCAACCTACATATTTCTACAAATCGCAAATTCCTACAACTAGAAAAATGCTTTGCATAAGATGCTACATAATGCTTTCTACAAGTGAATATTATCTTAACATCACGATATACTTCTTTATATTGCTTTATCGTTTGTAGTATATCATAGAATGAGTTTCCATCAACTTCATCCAAAGCGTCTATAATGCAATAGTCCGTTTCCGTTGAAATAACCTTGTGTTTCAACTCAGATGCGGTACAATGGTACAAATTTTCAGAAACACTTTTCTTTATTTCTTCAACGAGTCTACTTTTACCTATGCCCGGTTCTCCCACAATACAAACGAAGTTTTCTTCAAGCAGTTTGTCAATAGACAAATTCTCTGTCACATCAAAAAATGTGTGCTGCCTATTATTCTCTAACAGGTCATCAATATTTTGATATTTTACAATCTGTGGTGTAATATAGTTCAATATCTTTTCGGCTTCCATAATATCTAATCTTTCAAGTTATTGTACAAAGGTAATCCTTTTGGTTGAGTTAGTGCAACTCTTTTGTGATAAAAATTGAAGTAATACGCAATTTCTATGGCAAATAGTCTTACTTATATAATGGCTAATTGAATTTTATTTAGTACTTTTGCGATGTATGGCAAATAATATAACCCAAAATGGAAGAGACAAAAGATATAAACCGAATTAAAGTTGTTCTCGTAGAAAAGAAACGAACTAATAAATGGCTGGCAGAGCAGCTGAAAAAGGATCCGGCAACGGTTTCAAAATGGTGTACCAATACTTCACAACCGGGATTGGAAACATTGCTGCAAATAGCCAATGTCTTGGAGGTGGATGTAAAAGAACTGTTGAACTCCTCTTTAGACGAAACAATCCAAACAGTAAGGTTGGTCAAATAACCATACTAATTAAAACAGCAATATGAATATGAACAAGAAAGAATTATACAACAAGATATTACAGCTTGATGGACTGACTAACGAGGAGAAGTCGGAACTCTTGGGTCTGCTTCGCAAGCAAAAAAAATACGGATTGGTGTGGGAGGACAAACCCGAAGATGTGGAGGAACGCTTACGCGAAGATCTACCGGTACTAATAGAAGACCCCGACAAAGCCATTATCAGCGATGATGCCGATGCGCCCAATCACATACTCATCGAGGGAGACAATCTTGAAGCCCTTACTGCTCTTGCTTATACACATGAGGGAGAGATTGATGTAATTTATATCGATCCACCTTACAATACGGGGAATGAAGACTTCGTATATAATGACAAATTTATTGAAAAAGAGGATGAATTTCGTCATAGCAAGTGGCTGTCTTTTATGAATAAACGATTACGAATAGCAAAAAAGCTACTTAGTAATCAAGGAGTCATATTTGTTTCTATTGATGAAAATGAAGTTGGGGCTCTACGACTTTTAGGCGATGAGATATTCCTATCCAAGAATTTTGTTGGACAATGGAATTGGTTCAAATCTGCCACTCCACCAGCACTTTCAAAGAAAGTGAAACGTACCATTGAATATATTCTATGTTGGCAATCTTCTGGTAATGACGATACATTTAGAGGTACACAGAAAGTAAGCAAGAGTAATGACCCATTCACAAAACCTCAAAATACATTTAAGATTCTAAATTTCCCGGCCAATAGTATAACTTGTGCGATTACAGAAGGCATAATACCAGCAGGTGTTTATGGGACAAGTAAATTCCCGAATGAATTACTTGATGATATCGATGTGAAAAATGGGAAAAATTCCAATTCGGTTAGATTTAAGAATAGATTCATTTGGGTTCAAGAAACCCTTGATGAAAATATTCGCCAAAATCTATATATCGAATTATCTAAGAATGGTGTTTTATCGTATAAAAGAAGTAGTTACAATAGAGAAGTTCCACCTAATTTTATAGACTCGTCTGTTGGTGTTGACACGACAGAAAATGCGGGACGTAATCTTTTAGATATTTTTGAAAACAAAAAGGTCTTTGACTATCCCAAACCTGTTTCGCTAATTAAATACCTAATCAATTTTATAGAAAGAAAGAATCTTACCATCCTCGACTTCTTTGCAGGCAGTGGAACGACACTCCATGCAACTATGGAATTGAATAAAGACGGCGGCAAGCGCAAGTGTATTCTCGTAACCAATAACGAGAACAATATCTGCGAAGAGGTAACCTATGAGCGTAACAAACGGGTAATTAATGGCTATATTACCCCCAAAGGCGAAGAGGTGGCCGGACTGAAGAACAACACCCTCCGCTACTATCGCACAGACTTTGTAAGCCGAAACCGCTCAGTGCGCAATATGCGCAAACTAATGTTGCTCTCCACCGATATGCTCTGCATCAAGGAAGACCTCTATACAGAGCAACCGGAGTTTGCCGGACAAAAGACCTTTGCCAATGTGTTCCGCTATTTCAGCAACGGCACAAAGCGCATGATGGTTATCTACCGTGAAGAAGCTGTGACGCAATTGGTAGAGCTAATCAAGAAAGCCGACTATGAGGGCAAGATGAAGGTATATGTATTCTCGCCAAGCGAAGACCCGTGGGAAGGAGAGTTTGAGGAAGTGGCAGACCGAGTGGAACTCTGCGCCCTGCCCCAAGCCATCTACAACGCCTACAAGCGCATCCTGCCCAAGAAAAGAGAAGTCGCTCTTGAACAAGAAGACAATGCTACCGGCAATGCCGACAAAACCTTCGACGGTATGCTTAACTTTGACGAAGAGGAGGAATTGCAATGAGTGAACAGGGAAAGAACAAAAAGAAAAAAGAGCAGGTGACGGTACGCAGTAGCGCAGCCGAGTATTTGAACTACGTGGCATGTGTGGGTAATGATGAACAGCAGATAGAGATACGCTATGAAGATGAGAATATCTGGCTCACACAGAAACTAATGGCGATGTTGTACGGCGTAGAAGTGCACACCATCAATTACCATATCAAGAAAGTGTTTTCCGATAGTGAATTGCAGGAAACGGCAGTTATTCGAAAATTTCGAATAACTGCCCCTGATGGCAAACAATACACCACGAACCATTATTCTTTGGAAATGATTATTGCCGTCGGCTTCAAAGTAAATTCTGAGAAAGCAGTACAGTTCCGAAAATGGGTAAATTGTATCGCTAAGGAATACACCATCAAAGGCTGGGTAATGGACTCGGAAAGACTGAAACGCGGAACCTTTCTGACAGACAAGTATTTTGATGAGCAATTAGAACGCATCCGTGAGATACGCATGAGCGAGCGTCTGTTCTATCAGAAAATAACAGACCTTTATGCCACTGCCATTGATTACGATAAGACGGCATTAGCCACCCGTCGATTTTACGCAACGGTACAGAATAAAATGCACTTTGCCGTTCATGGTCATACAGCTGCCGAACTCATTGTGGAACGGGCAGATGCAGCTAAAGAACACATGGGGCTTACTACATGGGCTGATGCCCCCGATGGCAAGATCAAGAAAAGTGATGTGGTGATAGCAAAGAACTATCTTTCAGATACCGAAATGGGACAATTGGAACGCATGGTTACGGCTTATCTTGATTTTGCAGAAACGATGACCATACGCCATATTCCATTGACAATGGCAGACTGGGAGCAACGTCTAAACAGCTTTATCAATCTCTTTGAATATGGTCTGTTGAAAGATGCCGGACGTGTAAGTGCAGAAATTGCACGCTTACATGCAGAAACAGAATTTGAGAAGTATAGAGTCATTCAGGATCGATTGTTTATGTCCGATTACGACCGTTTCCTTTTGGAAATGAAAGAAGTTGAGCAAAAGAATCAAGGCAGTAAAAAAGGAAGAAAATAATGAAGAACTTAGCATATCAACAGAAAGCCGTAACCGAATTGGTGGACAAGACTATTCGTCTTCTTAACCTCGGTGGCGAGCGGAACAAATTAGTGTTTGAGGCAACAACCGGTGCCGGAAAGACAGTAATGGCTTGTCAAATGCTGGCAGGACTAATGGACGAACTGCGCGAGCGTGGCGACAGCCGCTATCAGGAGGTGGCATTCATCTGGTTCGCTCCCCGAAAATTGCATCTGCAAAGTTACGAAAAGCTGAAATATGCTTTTGACGAAACACGTACTCTGCGCCCTGTGATGTTCGACGAACTGGACCAAAACGAAGGTATCCGTCCCGGCGAAATACTCTTTGTCAACTGGGAAAGCGTAAACAAAGAGACCAACGTGATGGTGCGTGAGGGAGACTGCTCGCTTTCGCTATACGAAATCACCGACCGGACAAAAGAAGAGTTCGGATTGCCCATTGTGGCCATCATTGACGAGGAACACATGTTTTGGAGCAAGACAGCTGATAAATCGGCGGCAGTGCTCGACAAGATAAATCCTGCGGTGGAAATCCGTATTTCAGCTACTCCCAAGACCAGCAATCCAAAGGAAAAAGTGACGGTGTATCGCCAAGATGTAATCGCCGCCGAGATGATTAAGAAAGAGGTGGTGCTGAATCCGGAGATAGAACTCAATTTCAGCGATGAATTGGAACTTAATGCCAACCTTATCAAAGCGGCACTAGAGAAGCGCAACCAGATAGCCGAAGCCTACAAAGCGTTAGACTCGAATATTAACCCACTATTGCTTATCCAGTTACCCAACGATACCAAAGAGACCATGACAGCGGACGATACCGCCATTGCCGAACAGGTAAAACAGTATCTTGAAGTGATGAATGGTATCACTACTGCCAATCATCGTCTGGCAATATGGCTCTCCGGCGAAAAAGAGAACCTTACCGATTTGGAGAAGCCGGACAATATGACCGAAGTGCTACTATTCAAGGAAGCCATTGCCCTTGGTTGGGACTGTCCTCGTGCAGCCGTGCTGCTGATATTCCGAAAGTTGCAAAGCGACCAGTTCACCATCCAGACAGTGGGGCGAATAATGCGTATGCCGGAACAGAAGCACTATCCTAAAGAGTTGCTGAATATCGGGTATGTATTTACGGATATTGCCAAGGATAAGATTCAAATAGTAACAGCCGATGCAGGCTATATATTGAACAATACATTGACAGCACACCGCCGGGAGAAACTGACCAATGTGTGCTTGCCGGCAAGTTATTCCGAACGCCCGAATGTGGAACGCAACTATTTAGGTCCCGATTTCAAGAAAGTGCTTTACGATGAAGCAACTCATTTTTGGAATTTTGAACACGGAGCAATGTTGTTCTCCCTTGAAGAACTTGCCAAATTGGACAATGATTATGAGGAAGGCAATTTGCCCGATAGCGATGAACTACAAATAAACGAGAACCGAAAGCGTGTAGCAAACTCACTACGTTTGGACGTGAAGAATATCAATGTGGAAATACCACAGGATGTACATTTCCAAAACGAGGAGCAGACCATCAGTGTAGATACCATCAAGTATGCCCGAAAAGCGACCGAGATAGACCGTGTGTTCATGGCTTATATCTCTACAAAAGGACATCAATTTGAAAGCAAAGGCAGAGCCGACAAGATAGCATCTTACCTGTTGGAAATCATTGCCGACTTCTTCGGAATCTTCGACACTGATGCCAAAAAGGTTGTGCTGTACCATCAGAATCGTCCGAAATTTGACCGTATCATCGACTCCGCTTTAGAGAAATACCTCCGTAAGCGTAATGCGGCAAAGAAAATCTCGGAAGCCTCACGCGAGTTCAAAAAGTATAACTGGGAAGTGCCCGAAGAAAGGATATACGACAGCGAAAACAATCACATAGAAGAAGCAGGAAACCATGCGTTAATTCCCTTTGTTCAACTCAATCACGCCTCGAATCCGGAAAAGAATTTTGTGGCATACTTGGAAGAAAACAAAGAGTACATAGATTGGTGGTATAAGAACGGTGACAAAGGCAAACAGCATTATGCCATCGAGTACAGCCAAAGTGAAGGAGGGGCCAAATCCTTATTTTACGTGGACTTTGTAGTCCGCATGAAAAACGGTCATGTATATCTGTTTGACACAAAAAGTGCAGACAGCGATTTACTTGCACCCGAAAAGCACAATGCCCTGTTAGAGTATATCAAAGATAACTCCACCGCCGAAACTCCGCTTGCAGGTGGAGTCATCATACAAAAAGATGCGAATTGGCTGTATTCTCCTCTCCCTATCGAGAATACAACTGATACACTGAACTGGAATTGTTTCTACCCTCAAAACGCATAAATTATGGCAAAAGGAATAGACCCCAAATTTGTACACTATGGTATCCGCAAGGATGACTTGGCTATGATAGAAGCTATCTGCGAAAAAGAAGAGATTGACTTCGATTGGCTTAGTGAAGATATACTGAAAGCTTATCACGCCAAGAAAGTAGATGTGATAGAAATGAGCGACAGCGATACGGAAGATATTATCCGTAACGCCATTCAGAAAATACGTCAATAAAAAACAGATGCCATGCTCATACAGAAAATAAAAATAAGCAACTATAAGACCTACCTGTCATTGGATCTTGATTTGACAGTAGATGATGACCGACCGATCATCCTTATTGGAGGAGCGAATGGAGGAGGTAAAACCACTCTGTTTGAAGCCATCAGTGGGGCTTTATACGGATTGAAAATCGAAAGTAAGGAGCATTTCATGGAATTGCTCAATCAAGGTGCCATAAACGCAGCAAAACCGGAGATAAGTCTGCAAATCACATTTGTAGGCAAAGTGTTGGGACAACAGCAAAAATACATCTTGAAAAGAACCTACGTGCTTAATCCACAAGGGCGACCTCTTGAAAGTGTTTCTCTCAACATGAACGGCAATATGTATGTGTATGGCACCATGACTGCCGCTAAAGACAGGGTGCGTGCCGAACAGGAAATAAACAAAATCATCAAGGCCAACCTGCCACAGGAACTGAGCCAATATTTTTTGTTTGATGCCATGCAATCAAGTGAATTGCTGAAAAAGAATGTCTTTCAACAGACCATTCGCGATAACTTTGAGAACGTACTTGGGTTCAAAAAATATCTGCAACTTAAACACGCATCCGAAAAGCTCCAGCAGGAATGGGCGCAACAACGCTTGGAAGCCGAAAAAGAAGCAAAAGAATATAATGAACTGTGCAGTCAGAAAGAGCAACGGATAAACGACCTAAATACCTGCATTGCCGAACAGGACAGACTGTACAAATATATGACTTCGGTAGAAGAAGAGTATCAACGTGCAAAAGAAGGTGCGCAACAGACAGCCAATCTGAACAAACGCATACAAGACCTTGATGGCAAAATAAAAAACATTACAGACGAAGCCGCAAATTATGCAGAAACCTTAAAATCGTTTGTTGAGAATATAGAAATCAATGTATTTCTTCCTAAGTTGGCTTCAAACCTGTCGCAAGAAATCAACAATCTTCTTCGTGTAAAAGAACAGCTACAAAAACAGAATACCGGTGCCTATCCGATAGAAACATTACGTGATGTAACCTCTAAAATCATAGAATATCTGAAAGAGCTATCTCTTTGTAGCCATACTGTGGATGAAGAGAATGTGGTAGCGCATATGGTAGCTTTACAGAATGCTACCAATACAGAAGATCCATACGATTATTTGGACAATTCGGAAGTAACTGCTCTTCGTGAGCTGCCCGGAAAAGGTGGGCATAACCAGTTTGTATCTATTGACAGAAAGAGGCAGGAACTAGAAGTTCAATTGGCGAACATAGATAATTTGAAATCAGAAAAACGCACATTAGAACAGACACGTTCCGGCGGAAACAGTATGCTGATAGCCAATTATGAAGAGGCAAAACATAATATCGAAAAGCAGAAAACGCTGGAAGGTAGCCTAAAAGGAGAAATCCAACGTTTGGAGAAACGCATTCATCAATACGATGTACAAATACAGCAAGAACCGGATTTGAAGTATGACACATTGATGAAACTTCGTCCATTCTTCGACAAGGTGGCAGATGTGCTTTTGAAAAAGAAAAAAGCACAGATAGAAACAGAAATGCAGGAGCAGCTAAACAAGTTGTTGGTTTCCTATAAAGGACATGTGGGGCGCGTTGAATTATCCGATAGCATGGAAAAGTTCAACATTAAGCTATACCATACAGCCGGGAATGAAATATCATTAAATCAACTCAATGCTGCATCCAAACAGATATTCATCCAAGTCCTTTTGAAAGTGCTTCGTAACTTAGGCGACTACAATCCACCGGTAATGATAGACACCGTGATGGGCGTACTTGATAATGAAAGCCGTGACGCACTCATGGAAGAGTATTTCCCACAGCTCGCAGAACAGACCATTCTGTTGTGTACAACTTCGGAAATTAGAACGGACAGCGACTATATAAAGTTAGAGCCATTCATCTCAAAAACCTATACCCTACACAGAAATGTGGAAGAACAACAGACAACCATAGATGAAGGCTATTTTGGTATCACGCTTAATCAATAGTATCGACATGAGTATCATCAATTTTTCAAATACACGTCAAATGGAAGGCCTGCTGGACGAAATAAGTCCGGTTAAAGAGCTAATGGAGAATAAAATCAATCTATCTCGCATTGTGGATAGAGAAAAACGTGTAAGCCTTACTCTTAATAAGGTAATGAGAATATGCTTCATTGTGGGATTGAGTATTCCTGTCGAGCGAAAAGAGGAAGATTATAAGGACATCCAGCTTTCAACAAGTTCTACACGTATCGTACCCAGCTTCTTTACCATGCACGACTTGTCGACCCTATATTCATCGCTTTTGAAGTTACGGTATTCAATTTTGAATATTGACTGGACACAAAACGCAACCCTTTCACGTATCATAGCAGCAGAAATGCTTCGCGGTCGTGATTACTTAATGAGAGAGAATAGCTTGGATACGTATTTGTATTCTATGGGTAACAAGGTGGCTATGACAAAGGACATACCAGTGCTGAATCTGCTTGTCGGCAATTACGGAGATGAGGAAATGGAAGCGAACCTTGACATAAATAGTCGTAACATTACCAACTCTCAAATCATCATAGCAGGAGCTACAGGTTCCGGTAAGACAAACCTATTAGCTGTACTGATGCAGCAATTCAGGGTATTGTCTTCTGAGTCGCAATATCCGGTTAATTTTCTACTATTTGACTACAAAGGAGAGTTTAGCGACATACAGAATAATCATTGGCTGTCTCACTTTGATGTGGATCGAAGCTGTATACTTGACCCTATTGAACATCCACTTCCGTTCACTCCGTTTAAGGATTTTACCGGACGGTCAATAAACGAAATCAATCTTTATTCATCTGAAATGGCTTCTGCTTTATGCTCGATTGACAGAGTATCAGCAAGTGCTAATATGACCAACAGACTGAGTGAAGCCATCGTTGAGGCTTATAAAGAAACAAATGGAGCACCGATAACTTTCACCAAGATGTTGGAAGAATACCAATCCAAAATGGCTGACCCATCAAAAGATGATACTATTTCGTCCGTACTCAAACAGCTGGTGAGAGCCAATATATTTGAAGAAGAGGACAAAGCTGATTTAATTGGCGACTGCTATATCATCAAGATGGATGGTTATCCTAAAGATGGCCCTATTGCCAAAGCAATCGTGTATTTCTTAATCTCTAAGCTGAACAACATCTATGAGCAGTTGGAAAAGCAAGCTACAAACGACGAGGTTGTTCAGATTCGTCATTTCTCCATTATCGATGAGGCGCACTATATGCTTGACTTTGACAATCGTCCATTGCGTAATCTAATTGCCGTAGGTAGAAACAAGGGATTGAGTATCATCCTTGCCACACAAAATATGAGTAGCTTTAAGAGCAAAGGCTTTGATTTCTATGCCAATGCTCAATATCCGCTTATTATGAAACAGCAAACTATCGATGACAAGGTTATCAAAGACCTTTTCGGCGTAAGTGGTAACGAACTTCAAGAAATTCGCACCGCTATTGCCGGGCTTCAGAAAGGAGAATTGATAATCAAGGATCAAATGGCATTTGCTCTCGGTATGGGCAAAAAGTATAAGAAAATCAATGTAACACATTTGATATAAAGTGAATATGATAAAATTACCCCTTGAAATTATTCAACTTTTATGGAGCTCAGGAAGCAATAAAGTTGAACACTTGAACGGATTTGCGACAGAATTTAACGAAGCTACGTTTGATATTGCTTCCACATCACCTTTTGTCATACAGACAAATAATACTAAAATCCTACTCACACGAGATGAGAATGATCCATATATTACTAATTATCAGTATGCTGTATTAACAAACAAAAAGCCTCGTAAAAGTGAATTTCTAAAAGGGAATATTCTGTCAATCAGATGGATAAAGCATCCGAAGTTCAGCACTTGGCATCCAAATGAAATAACGGCTTCATGGAGAGGTAAATTCCTTTATAAAAAGGAGGATATTCAAAATTCCATCTTTGGGCTTCGAGCTCCGCAGCTTGGAGCAATATATGCGTTTATGTCTAAAGCTCAAATTCATCATGGCAGAAATATAATAGTCATGCCAACTGGAACGGGAAAGACAGAAACGATGTTAAGTATTCTAATTGCAAATCAATGTACTAAAGTACTTGTAACAGTGCCTTCGGATGCTTTAAGAGAACAATTATCGAATAAATTTATCACTTTAGGCATTCTTCCCAAATATGGGATAGTTGCTGACGATTGTAACTATCCCAATGTCGGTGTTGTTAAAGAAGGTATGGATTATAATAGCTGGCATTCACTAATTGAAGAATCCAATGTTATAATCACAACCATGCCGCTTATTACAAATTGTGAACCGATGATCATCGATTTGTTAAAAGAAAATATTAGCCATTTATTCGTCGATGAAGCCCATCATTCTGAAGCTAAAACATGGAGTAATTTTATAGATACTTTTGATGATGAGAAAGTAACACTATTTACAGCAACACCTTTTAGGAACGATAGTCGAAGGTTACGAGGAGAGTTTATCTATAATTTTTCTCTAAAAGATGCGCAGTCTCAAGGATATTATAAATCCATAAAATTTATCCCAATAAGAGAGTATGATTTAATTCAAGCTGATCAACATATTGCAGAAGTGGCAGTAAATCAACTACGCTCAGATATTGAGAATGGATACGACCATATTCTCATGGCTCGATGTAGTACAAAACAAAGAGCGAAAGAAGTAATGGAAATATACCAGCAATACTCTGATTTAAATCCTGTAATGGTATTCAGTTCGATGTCCAATCAAAAAGTAATTTTAAATAATATAAAAGCCAAAAAACATAAAATAATTGTTTGTGTTAATATGTTGGGAGAGGGATTTGATTTGCCCGAACTAAAAATTGCAGCGATTCACGATGCCAAACAGAGCTTGCCAATTACTTTACAATTTATCGGTCGATTTACACGTACTTCATATGATTCAAAACTGGGAAATGCAAGTTTTATTACAAACATCGCCTATCCTCCTATACTGGAAGATTTGGAAGAATTATATGCAAAAGATGCTGATTGGAATAGCCTGTTGCCACTTCTTAATGACGGGACCACTGAACAGGAAAAAGATTTTAATCAATTTATTCAATCATTTGGGAATTTGGAATTATCAAAAATTCCATTTCAGAGTGTAAATATTCCATTAAGTGCCACCATATATAGAACCTCTAATACATGGGACCCAAGAGCTTGGGAAAAGATATTATCTCCTGAAATCTATGATTATCGTTTCGGTAGTAGTACTTCTGAGGGAGACACATTAGTTGTAATCGGTGGAAGTATTGAAAATGTTGATTGGGGAAATGTTGAATGTGTGCAGAATTTACTTTGGAATATCCTCGTTATCCATAGATACTGTACTCCCAATTATAATCATGCCTATGTCTATAGTACCTTGAATGAGACAGAGGAAGTAGTAAAGGCTATTTTTGGCAAAGAGGATACTAATAAAATTACAGGACATTGTGTATTCCGTGTTTTTCACGATGTAAGGCGTTTCGCTATTGTTAATTTTGGCGGTAGAAAAGCGCGTATGGGAAATGTTTCGTTTAAGTCATATTATGGAAAAGATGTTCAAGAAGGTATTTCTATGACTGAACAAAAGCAATTAACTGCAAATAATTTATTCGGAAACGGCTACAGAAATGGAGAACGAACTAGTGTAGGATGTTCTGTAAAAGGAAAGATATGGAGTCATACAAGAGGTAATCTGCTTGAATATACGAAATGGGCAAGAATGATAGGTACATTAGTTGAAGATGAGAGTATTGATCCAAATTCTTTTATAAAAAACACTTTGAGAGTTCATGCAATTTCGGAATTACCTCAAATAGTTCCCATTGCAATTGATTGGGATCCTGAATTATACAGAGATTGTCCAGAGCATGGAATTTTCTTAACGCATAATGCTGTTGACTACCAATTATGGCATGCCACCATTGAATTAGCAAGTTACGAAATAAACAATATAATCACGTTCAATATTCTTATTGAAGATTTCAAATTCACTTACATGATTGAGTATAGTGAAAAGAACAATCATAAGTCATATCATGTTAAGCAAGTAGGTGGAAACAAACTTAAAATGAGATATGGAACTCGCCTTTATGATGATATTTGTGATTATTTTAATAATGATGATGCTGTTCCTGTGGTTTATTTTGCTGATGGTTCGTGCCTTTATGCCAATAACTTAGTGGGAGTAAACTCTGACGTAGTCCCATTCTCACAAGAAAGATTAATAGGGGTTGATTGGGCTGATACTAAAATTGCAAATGAATCACAACATGTAGAACCTTATGAAACGGATTCAATTCAGTATTTCTTCTCTAAATATATATGGGATAAATTTGATTTGATTTACGATGATGATGGTAGTGGAGAAATTGCAGATTTAATTGGGTTCAAAAATGAAAATAATGCGATACACATACATCTATTCCATCTTAAATATGCACATGGTGGAAAAGTTAGTAATATGATTTCTAATTTTTATGAAGTTTGTGGACAAGCTCAGAAATGTCTGAAATGGAATGATAGAGATAAAAGTCGTGAATTGTTTAGTCGTCTTTTTGCGCGTAAAACAAAAAAATACCAAGGAAGAGAATGTTCAAGAATACTCAAAGGCTCAGAAGAAGAACTCGAACAATTAAGTGCACAGGTTAATTGGAAGAAAGATTTGATTATGCACATCAATATTGTTCAACCAGGATTAAGTCGATCAAATCCAAGTTCAGATATATTAAATCTATTAGGTTGTGTGGCATCATATATTAAAGATGTCTCAAATATTGAGTTAAATGTATATTGTAATCTTTAATCTTGGTACATATCTATGATGAAAGATTTTCGGATTAACTAAGTTTGATCAAGGTGAATAACTGACAACAGAAAGTAGAGCCTCAATGTATCACGTATGACACAATGGGGCTTTGACTTTTCTAATCTATCACAAGACATTTACCCGGCTCAAATCCATTGTTGATATGTTCGTTGTTAAAGACATATCCCATTTGATTGCTAACGACCTTTGTGCCGTTTATCTCCGCATCTATGTTGGTATGTGAATGACCATAAATCCATGCGTCGATGTGGCTATCAGTTATGAGTTCACCTAACTCAGTGACAAAGGCACTATTCAAAACCGAACCTTTGTGATGAGGTGCAACAACCTCCAACGTGGGAAGATGATGCGTTACCACGATAATGTGTTTAGCGGTGCTTTCTGCCAAACTGCGTTTGATGAAATCCAAGCAGAAAGTATGCATTTGGTTGAACTCCTCTGTCTGAAGCAATTTACCATTATACATTATCTGCCGAAAGCCATTCATGCCCTTCCAAACGAAATACTCATCGGCCGGGGCAATCTGAGACCATAGTGTACTCATGATGAAATCGGTATCATCTATCCTTAGTACTTGATTCTGATAATACCCGACATTCTTCTTGAACATCCATTTCCATTGCAATCCTCTATCCATCACATCGCAGTAATTGTAATACTCATGGTTTCCGGGAACAATGAGTACCTGCCGATAATTGGCGGATGCCCATTTCCAGAACTTCGTCAAAGGTGCAACGGTATCTTTCAGATAGAATATATCTCCGGCAAGTAGCAACACATCACCCGTTACCGGTAGCTCATTATGTTTCAACCACCTGCTGTTATCACTAAATTCCAAATGCAGGTCACTCAAATATTGTATTTTCATTTTTGCTGTCCTCCTTTTCCTTTTTGCTTGTTTATGATTCTTTTCACTTGCTCAAATGATACGGGCGTAAAGTTGTTGTTATCAACACCAACATCATATTGCGTCGGATAAAGGTATTGAAGTCGTGGAGCGTCAATACCTGTGTTATTCTTCCTTGTATGCACATGACCGAATAGTTGCCACACATCTTTGTAACCACCATCAAAGCATAGGAACGGATAATGATTCAAGTAGATTTTCTGTTTATCCACCTCAATGCACATCTGCATGGCTACAGATTCAAATCTGTTGGCATAACCTTGACGCAAATTCTTCAAATCATGGTTACCGACAATCAGATATATTTTTCCGTTCAATCTGTCTAACATTTTTGTCCACTCTGCTGAACCGCCTAAACAGAAATCGCCCAAGTGAAAGACAATATCATCCTGACCAACTGCATTGTTCCAGTTGGAGATAATGGTTTCATTCATCATTTCCACATCCTTGAATGGTCTATTACAGAAACGTATGATGTTCCCGTGGTAAAAGTGGGTGTCGGATGTAAAGAACACCCTGCTGCCATCAAATTTATGATTCATTTCTTCTCAATTTTATGTGCATCACTGCACATTAATAATATAGTTGTCAACACCCGTCAGACGGAAATGACAGAGAGAAGTTTTGCAAAAGCAACTGTCACAAACGGGCATAAAACAAAATAGTTGGAAAGCTTGGTAAGGACTCTCCAACTATTCAGTTTTTCTCTATATCAGAGTACAATAAATTGCACCTGACTATGTTCGTTGGAAAGTATTTACACTGCGAGGAGTAATGCCGGAAACGTGAACATACGACACAGATTCCGGGCGTTTACGACCCTGAATTGCGGCTACTGATAATATGTTCATTCTGTTTCTTTGCATTATTATATTGTTTCTAACAACGATGCAAAATTAGCAAATATAATCCAACCGCACATCATTTCTCATTGAAATCTGAATGCGCAACTATTACAATCCACTAACATTCATCATCCTCTTCTTCAAACCCTTCGGATGCATTAGCAACCAGTGCCCTTCCAATTTCCATCTGCAAGAATTTAGGAAGACGGAGCAATTTGGACATTAACTGGCTATAAGTGAACTCTACTTTGGTATCAAGTATCGGTTCTTCTTCAATGTCTGTATCTATGCTCTTGACAATCTCTGCTCCATCAGTAAATTCGGAAAAATCAGCTTTACCCGGCCAGTTTTCTATCATTCCGTCATGATTGATTCTAAGTCGAATATAATACCCACAATCATCGGATTCCGGTATCAACCCATTAGGCACATAACCTGCGATTTTGCATATCACCTGTTTGCCTTTGTCAAGCAGGAAGTATGTTCCGCTATCACACACCTTTGCTTGGAAGTATAGGCTTCCGTATTCCGGCTTCCAATTCAAAAGTTTGTGAGTTTTCAGATTTATCACCGCCGACCACATCCCTTTAGAAACTAATGGGTAGCTGTTCTTATACAACTCGCCAAGCCACGCATCAGTATAACTGCACATGTCCTCATCAAAGGGAATGTATATCATAAGATAGTGAGCGACCTCATTCAAATTCTCCTCTTTGACTCCTGCCAATATCTGCTTTGCCATAATCTATGTAATTAAATTGTTGTCAGTAAACTCAAATCCACCTCCGGAATAATCGCATCCGTAAGTTTATCTTGTATAAGGAATCCCATATAGAGCGGAATGGTGAGTATGTTTCCTTCACGCCCGACATTGTATTGGCCTAATTTGATGGCGTTATTCACATGATACACATCCTTGTTCTTAAGAACGGTGGCCATGCTTTTCGCCTTGCCTGCTTTTGCTTTCACTTCAAGGACAACACATTCACCTTTGAACCTTACAAGGAAGTCGAGTTCAAGACCGCTTTCCTTGTGAAAATAGTACAACTTTTGCCCGGACTTGCAAAGGAAGTCTGCCATGAGATTCTCGAAGATGGCTCCTTTGTAGCCTAAAAGATTGCCCTTCAAGATATCCACCTGCGTGCCATAATTAAGCATTGCCATCAGGATGCCTATATCCGTAGTATATACCTTGAAACAATCTTTGATAGCATTGCCGTCCAGAGGCAGTTCCGTTATGGATGTATTGTAGCACCGTTGAACTATTCCTGCATCTTCCAGCCATTGGATGCTTCCCATGTATTGCGAAGCCCGCCCGCCTTTCTTGACTACGGAGTATTGGAACTTTTTGTTCTCCTTGGCTAATTGTGTCGGGATGGACTCAAAGCATTCACGGATATGTGGCTTGTCGGAATCATCCGCATACTTCACCATATCCTCTTCGTATTCGGCAATAAGGTTACGCTGCACCTTATAGATAAGTTCGATGTTCTTCGTTTCAAGGAAGCAGTTTACCACTTCCGGCAGGCCGCCAACGATGACGTATCTATACAGCAGCTCCATCATCGCCTTGTGAATGCCATCGGGGACGGCGGTTTCGTTCTCAAAGCAGGTTCTGACAGAGTCAATCACTGCATCATTGATACCGTTTGCCCAAAGAAATTCCTCGAAGTCCAAGGGGTGCATATCAATGACTGTTTCATATCCTACGGGCACGGAATCTTGCCCCTCTTCCTTATTTTTCTTCTTGCTCTTGCCGTAACCTTTTACGCCTAAAAGTGAGCCTGTGGCGATAACATCGAAGCGACCATCTATATGAAATGATTTCAAGGCAGTCCTCGCTTCCTTGCATTCCTGTATCTCATCAAGGATAATGCAGGTTTTTCCATTGACGAAACGACTGCCGGGAATCAAAGCCGAGAGGTTGAGGATGATGGTATCCACATCTATGTTGCCCGTAAAGGCTGACTTCTTATCCGGTTCAAGGATGAAGTTCATATAGACCACATTCTCATAATGCTCTTTTGCGAACTTCTGAACAATGTATGTCTTTCCGCATTGTCGGATACCCTTTATCACAAGAGGCTTCCTGTCCTTTGTCTCCTTCCATTCGGTCAAATATGTTTCTATCTTTCTTTTAAGCATAGCTTTTCACGATTAGCTCAATGCAAAAATACATTTTTCCAAGTGAATACACAAGACTTGTTACACTTTTCGGAACGAATATCGCTAAGAAACACACGTTTTTCGGAGCGAATCAATAAAATTTCCACAGCAAATCACCGAAATCCGAAGAAAAACACTACCTTTGTCTTCACAAGCGTTCTGTAACATCCATGCGGAAATGTCCTATTGGTCAGTGCTTTGAAACTGATAGTGGGCATTCCATAAGTGGGCTGAAAGAAGGCGGTACAACACGTATATGCAAAGCTGTGAAATACAGCACATT
>ERZ857775.1992-NODE-1992-length-21386-cov-9.904083_pt1 | contig 21386 bp, 19 predicted proteins | sample MGYA00519698_ERZ857775 | MGnify/ENA primary metagenome ERZ857775 (study PRJEB31778, sample SAMEA3449363) | human gut metagenome | biome: human gut; feature: human-associated habitat; material: faeces | place: United Kingdom | collected 2010/2012 ...
TTCAAGACTTAAAACGCAAAGATCATAAACGCTATCTGGGTGGACTGGATGTTTTCAAATATATTGGTCCGGGACTTCTGGTGACTGTCGGATTTATAGATCCCGGAAACTGGGCTTCTAATTTTGCCGCCGGATCCGAATTCGGCTATTCATTACTTTGGGTGGTTACCTTGTCCACGATTATGCTGATCATCCTTCAACATAATGTAGCTCACTTGGGAATTGTCACCGGACTTTGCCTTTCGGAAGCTGCCACCAAATATACTCCCAAATGGGTGTCCCGTCCTATTCTTGGTACGGCGGTACTGGCTTCCATCTCTACTTCGCTGGCAGAGATTCTGGGTGGAGCCATCGCATTGGAAATGCTGTTCGACATTCCTATTGTATGGGGAGCTGTGCTGACTACGCTTTTTGTATCCATCATGCTTTTCACCAATTCTTATAAAAAAATAGAACGTTCCATCATTGCGTTTGTGTCTGTCATCGGACTTTCGTTTATTTATGAGCTTTTCTTGGTGCAGATAGACTGGTCGGCTGCAACAGCGGGGTGGGTGACTCCTTCGTTTCCCGAAGGAAGTATGTTGATAATCATGAGCGTGCTGGGAGCGGTGGTAATGCCTCATAACCTGTTTTTGCATTCGGAAGTGATACAGAGTCACGAATATAACAAGAAAGATGATGCATCTATCAGGAAAGTGCTGAAATATGAGTTGTTCGATACGCTGTTCTCAATGATTATCGGTTGGGCGATTAACAGTGCCATGATTCTGCTGGCTGCCGCGACTTTCTTTAAAAGCGGCATTCAAGTGGAGGAACTGCAACAGGCCAAGTCCTTGCTGGAACCGTTGCTGGGCAGCAACGCTGCCATTGTATTTGCTCTGGCATTGCTGATGGCGGGCATTTCGTCCACCATTACAAGCGGGATGGCGGCAGGTTCCATCTTTGCCGGTATTTTCGGCGAGTCTTATCACATCAAAGACAGTCACTCGCAAGTGGGAGTCCTTTTATCGCTAGGAATCGCCTTATTGCTGATTTTCTTTATCGGAGATCCTTTTAAGGGGCTGATTATTTCGCAGATGATACTTAGTATCCAATTGCCTTTTACGGTCTTTCTGCAAGTCGGACTGACATCTTCCCGAAAGGTGATGGGGAATTATGTGAATAGTCGTTGGAGCACATTTGTGCTGTATACTATCGCGATAATTGTATCCGTACTGAATATCATGCTTCTGTTTTCCTAAAATAAACGTGAATCAATAAATATATAATGATGAAGATTATAACTTATAATGTGAACGGCTTGCGTGCTGCTGTCTCCAAAGGTTTCCCGGAATGGCTGGCGCAGGAAAACCCGGATATTCTTTGTCTGCAAGAGACAAAACTACAGCCGGATCAATACCCGGCGGAAGTGTTTGAAGCATTGGGCTATAAGTCGTATTTGTATTCGGCACAGAAAAAAGGATATAGCGGAGTGGCCATATTGACCAAGCAAGAACCTGACCACGTGGAATACGGGATGGGAATCGAAGCATACGATAATGAAGGTCGTTTTATCCGTGCGGACTTCGGCGATTTGTCGGTGGTAAGCGTGTACCACCCTTCGGGGACTAGCGGGGACGAACGCCAGGCATTCAAGATGGTGTGGCTGGAGGATTTTCAGAAATACGTGACAGAGCTGCGGAAGACACGTCCGAATCTGATTCTTTGCGGTGATTATAATATATGCCATGAACCGATTGATATTCATGATCCTGTCCGTAATGCGAAGAATAGCGGTTTCCTCCCCGAAGAGCGGGAATGGATGACGCGTTTTCTCTCGGCAGGCTTTATTGATTCTTTCCGTCTGCTTTATCCGGAAAAACAGGAGTATACCTGGTGGAGCTACCGTTTTAATTCGCGTGCCAAAAATAAAGGCTGGCGAATAGATTATTGTATGGCCAGCGAGCCGGTACGCCGATGGCTGAAGAGTGCGCGGATTCTGAATGAGGCGGTGCATTCCGATCATTGTCCGATGGTGTTGGAGATTGACCGTTGAGTTTTTAGGATTGGGATGAATATAATAAAAAGACAATAGTATGGAAGATAGAGTACAAAAAGCAGTAGAGCTTTTTAAAAGCGGATATAATTGTTCACAGTCCGTAGTGGCAGCCTTTGCAGATATGTACGGATTCACGCAGGAACAGGCTCTGCGCATGGGGGCATCCTTTGGTGGAGGAATAGGCCGGATGCGCGAAACTTGTGGCGCTGCTTGCGGTATGTTCCTGGTGGCAGGACTCGAAACCGGAGCTACGGAAGCGACAGACCGCGAGGGAAAGGCAGCGAATTATGCAGTTGTCCAGGAATTGGCTGCCGAGTTTAAAAAACGCAACGGGTCGCTGATTTGTGGCGAATTGTTGGGATTGAAGAAAAAAGAACCGGTCTCAAATGTTCCGGAAGAACGTACTGCTCAATATTATAGCAAACGTCCTTGTGCGAAAATGGTGGAAGAAGCGGCGAGAATTTGGTCTGAATATCTCGAAAACCATCCAAAATAAGGAAAAAAAGCCATTATTCTTACAAAATCAATAAAAAAACTCTCAATAAAGTGTTCTATAACATAAAAATAGCTATCTTTGTCCCCGAAATAAAATCTGAAAGTCTTTCAAGGCCGGATGATTTAAGCATGTCTAACTAAAATTTCAAAGCAAATGTTGAAAGAAAAAGCAGGTGTGATCGCAGGTACTATCTGGAATGCACTGAATGAAACAGAAGGAATGACTGCCAAGCAATTGAAGAAAGCAACTAAATTGGTTGACAAAGATTTGTTCCTCGGACTTGGCTGGTTGTTGAGAGAAGACAAAGTCTCTGTGGAAGAAGTTGAAGGTGAACTCTTCATCAAATTGATCTAAGCGAGTAACTCACTTAAGCAATAAAAAAATGCGTTGGTACATTATCATAATGTTATCAACGCATTTTTTTATATTCCGCCATTTACGTATCTTTGCACACCGAAAAAGATAAAATAATAAGAATTCAGAATGAAGAATATTCGAAATTTCTGCATTATAGCCCACATTGATCATGGTAAGTCAACTCTGGCCGACCGTTTGTTGGAGTATACCAACACTATTCAGGTGACTTCAGGGCAGATGCTTGACGACATGGACTTGGAGAAGGAGAGAGGTATCACAATCAAGAGCCATGCCATCCAGATGGAGTATAATTATAAGGGTGAGAAGTATATCCTGAACTTGATTGATACTCCGGGACACGTGGACTTTTCCTATGAGGTGTCCCGTTCTATCGCAGCCTGTGAAGGTGCGTTGCTGATTGTCGATGCATCTCAGGGAGTACAGGCACAGACCATTTCCAACCTGTATATGGCTATCGAGCACGATCTTGAAATTATTCCTGTAATCAATAAATGCGATATGGCAAGCGCCATGCCGGAAGAGGTGGAAGATGAAATTGTAGAATTGCTGGGCTGCAAGCGTGAGGAAATCATACGTGCTTCCGGTAAGACGGGGATGGGGGTGGAAGAGATTCTCGCAGCCGTAATCGAACGTATTCCCCATCCGGTAGGAGATGAGGAAGCGCCGCTGCAAGCATTGATCTTCGATTCCGTATTCAACTCTTTCCGTGGTATTATCGCCTATTTCAAGATTGAGAACGGAGTGATTCGGAAAGGGGATAAGGTGAAGTTCTTCAATACGGGCAAAGAATATGACGCTGACGAGGTCGGGGTATTGAAGATGGAGCTGGTTCCTCGCAATGAGCTTCGTACGGGGGATGTAGGGTATATTATTTCCGGCATTAAAACTTCAAAAGAGGTGAAAGTAGGAGATACCATCACTCATGTCGCCCGTCCGTGCGCGCAGGCTATCGCCGGATTTGAGGAAGTGAAGCCGATGGTATTTGCGGGAGTTTATCCGATTGAGGCGGAAGATTTTGAAGATTTGCGCGCTTCGTTGGAAAAATTGCAGTTGAACGATGCTTCTTTGACTTTCCAGCCGGAGTCTTCATTGGCATTGGGGTTTGGTTTCCGTTGCGGTTTTCTGGGATTGCTCCACATGGAGATCGTGCAGGAACGGCTTGATCGCGAATTCGACATGAATGTGATCACTACCGTGCCCAACGTATCTTATAATATATATGACAAACAGGGAGAGATGAAGGAGGTGCATAATCCCGGTGGTATGCCCGACCCGACATTGATCGATCATATCGAGGAACCCTATATCAAGGCTTCCATCATCACAACTACCGACTATATCGGCCCCATTATGACGCTTTGTCTGGGGAAACGCGGAGAACTTCTTAAACAGGAATATATTTCCGGCAATCGCGTGGAGATCTTTTATAATATGCCTTTGGGGGAAATTGTGATCGACTTCTATGACCGTTTGAAGAGTATTTCGAAAGGGTATGCGTCGTTTGATTATCATCCCAACGGGTTCAGACCTTCCAAGCTGGTGAAACTGGATATTATGTTGAACGGTGAGCCGGTGGATGCTCTTTCTACCCTGATCCATTTCGACAATGCCTATGACATGGGACGCCGGATGTGTGAGAAATTGAAAGAGCTGATTCCCCGCCAACAGTTTGAGATTGCTATCCAGGCGGCTATTGGAGCTAAGATTATAGCGCGTGAAACCATCAAGGCAGTCCGTAAAGACGTAACAGCCAAATGTTACGGTGGCGACGTAAGCCGTAAACGAAAGCTGCTTGAAAAGCAGAAGAGAGGTAAGAAACGGATGAAGCAGATTGGCAACGTGGAGGTTCCTCAGAAGGCCTTCCTTGCCGTACTGAAGTTGGATTAAAACATTGCCGCAAGCAATTTTTCAGAGATATGTGCTGAACAAATTGACTTGCGGTTAGTTTTTAATATACCAGCAACAACTATAAATATGAGAAAAGTACTGTCTTTTTCGGGCTTCCTGATGTTGGGGCTCGTCATTTCACAATTCCTGCCAATGATAGCAGGAGAGGGGCATGGAGTTGTCAAGTCCATTTCTAACGTATTGCTTTATGTATGTCTTAGTTTTATAATGATTAACGTGGGCCGGGAATTCGTTCTTGACAAGTCCCGTTGGAAAAGTTATGCCGAAGATTATTTTATAGCGATGGCGACGGCTGCTCTCCCTTGGTTTATGATTGCTATTTATTATGTGTTCATATTACTTTCGCCCGATTACTGGAATAGCTGGGAGGCATGGAAAGAGAATCTGTTGCTAAGCCGTTTTGCCGCCCCTACCTCTGCGGGTATCTTATTTACAATGCTGGCTGCTATCGGATTGAAATCCAGTTGGATTTATAAGAAAATACAGGTATTGGCTATCTTCGATGATCTGGACACGATTATCCTGATGATTCCTCTTCAGATTATGATGATCGGTTTGCGCTGGCAGTTGATTATTGTAGTGGTGATTGTGTTTCTATTGCTGTCTATCGGCTGGCAGCGATTGAATAAATATGATTGGCGGCAGGATTGGAAGGCTATCCTCTTTTATTCTGTTATTATATTTCTGGCTACTCAGATACTTTATCTGGGCAGCAAGGAACTATACGGAGAAGCGGGAAGCATTCATATCGAAGTGCTTTTGCCGGCATTTGTCCTGGGAATGATCATGAAGCATAAAGAGCATGATACACCGGTTGAACGGTCGGTTGCTACGGGAATCTCCTTTCTGTTTATGTTCCTGGTGGGGATGAGTATGCCTCATTTTATCGGAGTGAACTTTGCGGAGACTCATGCCGGTACACATTCGGTGACCGGTTCACAGGAAATGATGTCGTGGGGAATGATTCTATTCCATGTCGTGATGGTTTCTTTGCTGTCAAATCTGGGAAAACTTTGTCCGATGTTCTTCTATCGCGACCGGAAGTTGAGTGAGCGGTTGGCTCTGTCGATCGGTATGTTTACCCGTGGCGAAGTGGGAGCGGGGATTATTTTCATAGCATTAGGATATAATCTGGGAGGTCCGGCATTGGTGATTTCAGTATTGACTTTGGTCTTGAACCTTATTTTGACAGGAATCTTTGTGCTTTGGGTGAAAAAACTGGCGCTGCGTTCCGTTACGACAAAGGGCACAAAGATTCGTTCTTGACAAACATATTCTGATGATTATATCCGTAATGCAACTCTGATAGCCTGTGAGACTATTCTTCCTCTTCTTCTATTCCGTCAATAGGTAGAATTTTCCGGCTTTCTTCATGGGGTAACTGTTCCACTTGCCGTAGTTTGCGTTCAATGGCACGTGTCCGTTTCCCCATCACTTCTTCCAGTTGGTCGCCGGCACTTTGGAGGTTCTTTTGTACCTTTTCAAGCAGTCCTCCGAACTTGCCGAATTCTGTCTTGACAGCTCCCAACACAGTCCACACTTCTCCGGTACGCTTTTGGATCGCCAGGGTGCGGAAGCCCATTTGCAGACTGTTGAGGATAGCGCCTAATGTCGTCGGTCCGGTCACTACAATTTTATATTCTTTCTGGAGTGTCTCTACGAGGCTGGTGCGGCGGATAACCTCAGCGTAGATACTTTCGAATGGCAAAAACATGATGGCAAAGTCCGTAGTGAAAGGCGGGTCCACATATTTGTCATGAATATCTTTTGCCATCTTCTTGATCGTATTTTCCAGTTGTTTGCCGGATGACTCCATCAATGCGGCATCTCCGGCCTCGAATGCATCATAGTACTGTTCGTAGATATCTTTGGGGAATTTAGCGTCAATCGGGAGGTAAACAGTGCTGTTGGCGTCATCTTTTCCCGGAAGTTTAATGGCAAACTCGACGAATTCTGTTCCGCTCTTTTTTGTTTTGACATTGGCGTCGTACTGTTCCGGGCTCATCATCTGTTCCAATAAAGCACCCAGTTGGACTTCTCCGAATGTGCCCCGCATTTTCACATTACTCAATACCTTTTTCAGTCCGCCTACATCTTGGGCGAGAGATTTCATTTCTCCCAGCCCTTTCTGCACATTTTCCAGTTGCGAACGGACTATCTCGAAGGATTGCCCAATTCGTTCGTTCAGTGTTTTTTGCAGTTTCTCCTCCACCATCAGACGCATATCATCCAAACGTTTCTCGGTGGATTTTATTAACGTTTCCTGCTGGCGGGCCATCATGTCGAACTTTTGCCGTTGCAGTTCTCCGGTAGTCATCATGTTTTTGTGCAGAACGTCTTGAAGTTGCTGCATATTCTGGTTGAGCGTCTGCGTCATTTCCATGCGGAGTTCCCGGATACTGCGGTTCAGTTCCTCCCGGTTCTCTTGCATTTGTTGGCGTAGGGCTATCTGTAATTGTTCCGCTTGCGTTTGATTGTTGCCTTTCGTCAGAGCCAGTACCAGCAGGACTGTCACTAATATGGCAATCGCAATGAGTAGAATCAGTTCCATCAATATGTAAGAATTTCGTTTCCGGTTTCAGTAATCAGAATCATGTTTTCCCATTGGGCGGAAGGCAGTCCGTCGTCCGTGCAGACTGTCCATCCGTCGGCTTCGTCTACGAATACTTCGTAAGTTCCCATGTTGATCATCGGTTCGATGGTAAAAGTCATTCCCGGCACGATCATCATGCCCGTGCCTCGCCGTCCGAAATGTTCTACATCCGGCTCTTCATGGAACTTCATCCCTACGCCATGTCCGCAAAGATCACGTACCACACTGAATCCGTTCTTCTCGGCATGCGCTTGGATAGCTGCGCCTACATCTCCCAATTGTTTCCAGGGTTGTGCGGCTGCAATACCTATTTCCATACATTCTTTGGTCACTTGAACCAATTTGCGCATTTCAGGGCTGACCTCTCCAATCATAAACATCCGGGATGCATCGGAGAAATATCCTTTGTAAATGGTAGAAACGTCTACGTTGATAATATCACCGCTTCTGAGAATCTCGTGCTTGTTGGGTATCCCATGACACACTACATCATTGATACTTGTGCAGACGCTTTTGGGAAATCCTTCATAGTTGAGCGGTGCGGGAATAGCTCCGTGGGCGGTTGTGAAGTCATACACCATCACATCGATCTCTTCTGTGGACATCCCTTCACGGATATTCTCCGAGATATAGTCCAGCAACGCTGTATTGATTTTTGCGCTTTCACGAATCCCTTCCAGTTGCTCGGGGGTACGGAGTACCTTACGTGGCGGAAGTTTGTATCCTTGTTTTCTGTATTTCTGTATTTTCTCTTCTACTGCAGCCGGATAATTGGAGGGAGTAAACCGGAATCCCTTGATAAAGTTCTTCATTATTATATGATATTTAAAATCGACAGCAAAGGTACGAGATTTAATGGAAGATGTAGCTTTTGGGCTTTTAAAACTTTTCAGGCTCGGTGGTGAGAGTCGATTTTATTTCACCGAGACGTATGATTAAAAGAAAGTGATATTCTTTTCCTGTCACTTGATTGACAGGTGAAAAAGGAAATAAAAGTCTGAAATGTGATATCATTTTGCTATTACAATATAATTCTGTCTACAACTTCAACTTTATTTTCTATCAATGCCTTTTCATCAGTTACTTCCAAGAATAAAGAGAGAGGAGAGAAGCCTATATATTTTCGGTTCTGTATCGTCAATATTCCAACAAAGTCATTGAGCATGATTTTCTTTAACCCTTCGTTGTTCTCTTTAGAGATGCGATAGTAATGTTGGTTATTATTCTCATTCTCTTCTTCTTCAGAATTGTCCATTTGTATATAGATGAATTTTTCAGTGATGGCGATTGGGGCAGAAAGAAAAGTATATTCATTCTCTTCTGGATTATCTTTGGCATTGATTGATTTATACTCTTTTATCCGATTGGTTATTTGTTCCTCCTTTTTACTGTCTGTCAGTCTCGAAAGAGTCTTGAATCCCAGAAATGGTTCTCCGGCAAGTATTTCGCACAATTCAATTTTGTTAGGAAAGGTTTCGTTATCTAGCTTGCATTTATACCATGCTTGTTTGTCCATTTGTATTATCTTCCTTTCTATGATAAACTCCAAAATCGAGGAACTTTTGGCTGCATATAAAGTTAGATAATTCAGATTATTGAAGAATGAAACTTCAAATTTATTGTATTCCACTTCCTTCCGGTCTATTTTAATTTTGTAGCGATAGAGGAAATAATCGAATGTCGCCATCTGCTCGAATTGCCAAAAGGTAGTAGTGTCAGAGGAAGTATCCGTGTCATACCAATAACATTCATCGATGTTTGGTACTTTTTTGTCTGAAACTGCATTTGAATCGTATGCATCTCCGGGATTTGTAAGCGCACAAAAACATCCAAGAATCCGTTTGGTCATATCTATTAAAAATATCCGGTTTTTGTGTGTACACTGATTGAATGTATGCTTCATGATTTCCAGTACGGGAAGTTCCGTCAAATTTGGTGAATCTTTTACGAATCCTTCAAAGAAGTGATAAACTCGTGCGAAGTCCGCATTAATATCCTTTACGTCTCCTTGTTTGGAATTATAGGGTGGAAGTATCTTTAATATAAGTAACAATAAGAATGGGACATCTACTTCGTTATTCTTATTGACGATATGAATCAGTTTATCAAGGTCTTTGTTCTTGTAATCCGGTTCCTGCAGGCCATCAGTGTAATAATAGCGGAGGAATGAATATAATAATTTGGGTTCCTGTAAGTCTATTCTTTTTTTCTTGATTTTATTTAGATAGATATCGGAAGCCTTTTGGTATTCTTCCAATTCTTTATCTATTTCAAAGGTTGAATAAGTATCACTGAATATTTGGCTACTCAATTCTCTGTATAAGCATCGTGCTGTGAAAGGTTTTATTTTGAGTATGCTGTTGTTGGTAGTCAGATTATATTCAATGTATTCACCAAACTCTTTTTTGGTGTTCCGAAATAATCTCAGTAAGCAGAGATCATTTAGGCGGTTGCGCAGTTGTATATTTTCTTTATCTTCATTTCTCATATCTGCTAATATTTAGTATGTATATACTAATTATACCCTTATTTCCCATTTGGGAGACAAAAATATACTTTTATTGAAAGCGTTGCAAGCAAATATTAGCTTTCTTTGCTGTCAAAGGAGAAAAATAAATGTAAAAAAACAGTTCGTCCTATATTAGGATTATCAATTATAATCTATATATTTGCCGTGCATTGTTTACAGTGTGAATGACATATTAGATTGTAAAAAGACGTTTGTTTTCTTTAGGGTCCTATAAATACCGCCAATTTTTATACGAAACCCCGAACAAAGAACGACAGACGTCCGTGTTCCATATATGGGCACGGACTGTTGTTTTATTCGGGGTAGGTTACTTGGCGGTGCCTTTAGGACGATAAAATGATGGTACCGTGCTTTTTCTTTTCCATTTAAGATTAGATAGCATAGTATCGGATGAATCGGGAAAAGTAAAGGGAAAAGTAACATATTATGGAAAATGAAAAACAACACATACGAAAAACACTCTTAGTTGCCATAACCAGTGGGGCTACTAATCTGATGTCAATGACCATCTATCCTCATTTTAAGGACCGGTTTACTTATCTTGCCATTGAAAAGCAGGAAGGTTTAGTTTCATTTCTTTCTCATAATGATTTTACTTTTGATAGTTTAGCATTCACAACTTTTGGCGATTTTCCGGACATTGAAAAACGTTTATTGAGTTACATGGATAGGTTTGAAGAAATCATTCTTCTTTCTTGTCTTGGAAGACCTGTTAATGCCGAGTTGACAATCAGACTAGCTCATTTCTTTAGTTTTCAAAAGAAGAAGGTTATTTTAGTCGCTACGCTTCCTTTTGCTTTTGAAGGGAAGGATCGGATTACTGAATCACTTTCGGTTATAAAGAAAATGAGAACCTTTCCCATTATATTACGGCTTAGTATAGGAGAGAGGTTCTTGGAAGGGCGCGATTTGGATTCACTTCCCTTTGGAGAAATTCTGGAAAAAGTGGGTGAGGATATAATTACTCTTCTTGAAGGTATCTGTGGTAATACGAATGAATCGGATTCTCAATCTTTAGATGAACAGATAGAATATATAGAGGCATATCGGGATGTGGCGGTTTCTAAAGCGCAGTCAATCCGAAAATATGTAGAAGAACTTGCGTATGGAAATACGATTTTTCCAACAGATACTAAGATTCCCAATGTAGATATTTTGACAGATGATGGTGAAAATCAAAGTAAACCGTTGGAAGAATATTGTGACGTTTATGAAATTGGATGGGGTATTATTATAGAACCTATATCTTGGGAACTGATAATTTCCTTTTTGGCTGTAGACCTATTATTGCTATTATCTTTTTTCACAGGTTGGGATCTTGTTTCCTTTATAATTTTGAATATCTGTGTGGTGACTCTTTTTTGTAGTTGGATGTCAAGGCGGAAGAAATGCAATAGAAAGAGATGGAATAAAAATATGAGATTGTTGATTTGGAATAAAACAGTGTAATGTATTGTGGATTGGTAAAATATATAAATAACGAAGAACACTACGCTTTACTGATGGAGCAAATCGACAAGGTAAAGCATACTCTTTGGATCGGCACCGCTGATTTGAAGGATCTTTATGTGAAGTCCTCTTCAACAGTTGTTCCATTACTTCAACTTTTGGAAACGAAAGTGAAGCAGAAAGTGGCGATACGTTTGATTCATGCGAAAGAACCCGGTACGAATTTCCGTGCTGATTTTGATAAATATCCTCTTCTTTGGGCGGGGATGGAGCGTGTCCTTTGTCCTCGTGTACATTTTAAACTTCTTATTTTTGATATGTGCTCTGTTTATATTGGCTCAGCCAACATGACAGGTGCGGCTTTCGGTATGAAAGGTGAAAAAAATCGGAATTTTGAAGCCGGTATCTTCACGGAGATACCGGAAGTGGTGACAAATGCGGTGAAACAATTTGATGAAGTCTGGATGGGGAAGTATTGTAAAGGATGTGGAAGGAAGAGGTTTTGTGGAGATAGAATATTAATTTAATATATTGAAATTATGGAAGATAAAAATTTATTGGAAAAGGGAGGAGATTTCCTTTTGAAGAATAGTGGTAGGGCATTACTGTTAGGTAAGGAACCTATATCTGTTGGTTTGGGAGTTGCGACAGCTACTACTCAAGTTATAGTAGGTGGAGCATTGAAGGGAACTGGTAAATTAGTGAAAATGTTTATGGATAAGAAAAAGAAGTAGCTGAAGGAACATAGAATTTTCTTAACCGGAAATGGAAATAACTAATATTATAAAATTATGTTTGGATTAGAGTTTGTTGCGGGGCGGTTTGTAAAAGCAACATTAAAATCTGCTGCCAATCAAGTGTTATCAGACAAGATTGCTCGTACAGTCAAAAGACATGCTTTGTGTGCTTCCTTAGTGATGATATTACCTACATTTGGCTTAGATTCATTCCTTTTCATTGGTGTGCTATGGCATATGTATAGCAAAATTTGTGATTTGGTGAATATCCCATTTTGGGAACATTTTGTATCAACATGTTTGATTGCTATTCTTGTCAACTTTGCATTTGCATTTGTTGCAAGTATGGTTTTGAGTTTTATACCATTGGGAGATTCGCTGCTTGCGTTTGTTCAAATCATGTTGTCAGGTATCGCTTATATGAAAGCGTTGACAATGAAGTATGACTTAAAAGCAGAATAGAAGATATAATTTTGCAAAATAGGAGTGTAAGAATACATATTTTTTTAACTAAGTGCTATTATGAGTATATCATTAATTAAGAAATCTATAACTACGGTTGGTAAAGTATGGCTCGGACTTTTAGGGTTATTGCTTTCTAAAATTTTTAAAAAGTAAAATAGTGGGGTGTGGGAATGAATAGAAACCATACAAATCGGTAAATCAATAATTGATTCATATAATAAATAAAAAAATGGAAGTAGATTATACATTATCCTCTATGTTTGAATCAAACAAAAGGGAGTTGGAGAATAAACTCAAAGACTTGGTTTTGCCCAAAGATGCAAGTAAGGTTCAAAGAATAGTTATGGGTGCATTGAATACCATGTTTGAGAATGATGGTGAGTATCGACAAGGCTTAACTCAATCAGAAGATTATATTCTGATTGCAGCTATAGAACTACTTAATGCGCAACAAAACATAGTACGCGAAATTGTAGCAGGAATGGAAGGAGGAACTTATGTCTCTTTGAACAAAGCCAATAACCAATGTAGCCAAAAGGAGAAGAACTCCTATCTATGGATGGGAACTGTTGCAGGATCAGTTATAGGTACAATGTCCGGCATCTTCTTAGATACTTGGAAGGCTGTTTTCTGTGCCATTGCAGGTTCTGCCGTTGTGATATATGGTGTTACTTCTTTGCATAAAACGAAATCAGCGGAAAAAGAGAGCGTATCTTGTCCCATAGATACTCAGGTATTTGTGAATATTGTGAAAACGGTGTGCGAAAAGATTGATGGTTTGATAGAAACATATCGTGTGCAAGTAACTCGGGTAAAAAACAGATACGAGCAAAGAGAAAAGCCCTCTTTGCAAAGAGATTATCCTTTGTTGCTTCAAGCTATTCAAGAATTGGTGGCTATAGAGCAGAACACCGGTGAGCCGGATAAGAGAATGAAAAAAGTAGAGAAAAAGATCACCGATCTTTCTGAAACATTAGAAAATTACGGTTTGTCTGTTGTAGACGGAAAAATCACAGAAATTGTAACATTATGAGTAAAATACTATTGGTAAAGCCCGATAAAAGTCGGCATGAATACGTGGTCGGAATAGATTTTGGACACGGAGAGACATCAGCAGCCTATTGTAAATTGGAATGGGATAAGGATGCCGGACAGAAAGAATTTGCCGTTCCTGACATAGAATTTGCAGGTAGTCTGAGAGTGCTTCCATCGGCGATTAGTATCACTCCGGATGGAAGAGAACGCATTGGAAGTGACGCTTTCCAACCGGATTCAATGACCTCCAATACTAAAATGAGGGTTTGTTTTAAACAATGCCCTGAAGATATTAAGGGTGAACCGGAGCAGCTGATGATTGCCTATATGCGCGCGATATATGCAAAGATTCTTGAAAAAACAGATAAGTTGAAAAAAGGTAACCATATTGTATATATTGCTCGACCGTCGGGATGGAAGGATGACGAAGTGAAAGATTTGTATAAAAGGATGGCAATAGCAGCCGGCATACCATTGGGAGGTTTGACTTCAGAATCACGTGCTGCCATTTTTTATGCAATGAACAAAGATGAATTCCGCAAGAATATATCGAGAGGAGGGATTGTCTTTGATTTAGGTTCGAGTACATTAGACTTCACCTATTTGACTTTGGATGACCCTTCCAACATAATAGATGATGGAGAGCCCTGTGGGGCATCTCTGATTGAACAGACGATTTTTGAACAATTGTTGCTAAAGGATGATAGGTTCTCGGATTTTCTAAAAAAATATCCTGTATATAAAGATGCGCTTCTTTTTAAAGTGAGAGAGGAAAAGGAAAAAGTTTATAATAAAATAAATGTGGATATGAGTGTCTGTGCGAAAATAGACTTGGAGAATTTCTTAGGTTACTTGGAAGAACAAGACGCTGCTAAATATGAGGATGTGGTATTGAAATTGAAGTTCCCAAGTGTAAATGCTTTCAATGATTGGTTGGAACAAACATGCCATTATAAGACACGTATCAAAGAGGCTATAAAAAAATTTCAAACTAAACATCTCCGAGGTAAAGAGGTTTATGGAGTTTATCTTGCCGGAGGAGCGACAAGAATGAACTTTTTAAAGCCGCTTGTCGCAGAAATGTTCCAGCTTTCGGATGAGCAAGTGAAAAGCGGCGAAGCTGACTCTTCGTTGGTAGTATCAAGAGGAATTGCGCTTCTAGGAACAGTCGATGCGATAGTTGATGTATTGAGGAAAGATTTGGAAAAAGAAAAGATGAAGTTGGTCGAACCTCAAAGACTGCGCGAGAGCATGGATATACTGATTGAAAATATGGCAGGTGTTATTTCGGAGACTTCGTGGAGTGTGGTACATGAAGCTTGTTTGGATTTTGAAAGAAAAGACTTGGATAAGAAATTAGGCGCAAAAGACCTGGAAGGTGATATCCGCTCGAGATTGGAAAAGTTTACAGAAAGCGGGTTGTCGCCTGTTATCTCCGGAGTCTTTAATCAGTCTTTCCAGCGTGAGGGTGAAAATGTCAGAAGAGAATTGAATAAGATTATCAGTAAGTATGCCCCCGGACAAGAAATAAAGAATGTACATAATACGGTTTCGGATATACCTTTGGATACACAAAACATCGCCGATATATGTATGAAACATACATCGGGCATTATCAGTAAATTGCTGTGGGCGGCTCTTGGCATATTCTTGTTTGGAATCTTTTCGATTATATACCAGACAATTAAATATTTGATATATAGATTTAAGTCGGAGGAGAGTAGGCGCAAAGATATCTGTCATGAACTTGAAAAGAACGAGTCGAAGATAAAAGCTGGTATTAAAACGGAACTAGTTAAACAGTTTTCGCAAGATGCTTCGTTTGTCAATGTCGTGTCGAAAGAGTTGGAAACTTATCTTTCAAAGTTGATTCAAAGTAATATAGACAGAGTAAAAATTGCAATTGAATAAAAAATAGATCGAGATGGAAAAAGGTAATGAAATAATGCCTCAAAATGAGAAAAAAAGTGAAGATCGTTTCGAACCAATAGCTAAGATATTGGCGGCTAATGCCGTTGCCAAGTCTTTGTCTTTTACGATGGAACGGAAATACTTGAATGAGATAACCAAAGAAGACCAGACTAATGTTGGATTTAGGCTGGAATCTGTTCATCGGTTTGATTCTCCATTGGCTCCATATTGGATAGTGATAGAGCGTATCGGAAAACCGCTCGATGATAATGTGGAGAATTGCTTTTCTGCCATACAAAAGATTCTTGCCACATGTTCTTTACCCAAGAAAATTCAATTGCTTTTTCTTGTACATAGCAACGATGGTGTTTGCCATCTTTATATAGGTGTCCGTCCGATCGCCGGTAAAGAGGTAAAATCATCTTTCGTGGATAGTTTAGCCGATTTCATAGAAGGCATTTGGCCGGGAGTGAAGTGTGGAGTCGTTAAGGGTAGAAATCGTTTAAATTTTATATCTGAAAAGATTAAAGACGAAGAAAAAGGATACGATTATATTTATTCCATAACCGGTATTCCTTCTATGGAGAGCCAGTATAAGTCAATTTATCCGGCAACGATAGATAAATTGATTGCGGGAATGAGGAAGAAGAACTTTTCATACTTAGTCGTTGCAGATCCGGTTCCTGAACAAGAGATAGATGAGATATTGTATAAATGCAGGGATTTTAATGGACAAGCAGAGTCTTTGAAGTCGTTTAATTTTTCGGAAAGTGATTCTAATGGATATTCTAAAGCAAAAAATATATCTCAGAATAATACAAATAAGCTGCTGACAGTGGGTAATGTAGTGGTTAGTACAGCAGGATTAATATTGGCTTCTATGTTGTTTCCTCCAGCAGGAGCAATGGCCGCATCTGTCGGCATTTCTATATTTAGTGCATCTTTAAATTCATTTTTTGCTTCCCAAAAACAAGAAGGGATAACCGAATCGGAAAATACAAGCAAAACCATTAGTCGGAATTTGGTTAATAAGCATATAGAATCTGTTTCAGAACACCTGTTTTATCATTCCAAACGATTTGAGACAGGAAAGGCTATTGGTTGCTGGAACGTAGGCGTTTATCTAATGGCAGAAAAAGAAGCAGATATTCAAAGCGGCTCATTGCAGTTAAGGTCAATCTTGAGTGGCCAGGAATCTATATTTGAACCGATACGTATTCATGATATATCTTCATTGGTTGACCGAGATAAGAACAATACGTTGGCATTAATGGCACCACCGACGATACGTATTAAAACACCTTCTGGCGAATATTTCGAGCATCCGTTAGGTGGACAATTTAAGGAACTGAGAACTCTTCTTACTACCAAGGAACTTTCTTATATGATTAATTTTCCGTTACGTGCTGTGCCGGGGATTAGCGTAATAGACAGTTCGCCCGAATTTAGTTTGAATCAGCAGGACGAAGAGAAAGAAAAGGATATTGCATTTGGAAAATTATTATATGGCGGAACTGAGACAAAACTCAATTACCATATTCCTATAGATGTATTATCTCGCCACACTTTGCTTTCCGGAATCAATGGTAGCGGTAAGACGAATACGGTTCAAGCAATATTGAACGGTTTGGATATGGATTGCCCGTTTTTGGTAATTGAACCGGCAAAGACGGAATACATAGATTGGGCATTGCATTATAATGAATTGCATCCAGAGCATCCTATTGATATTTATATTCCCGGCTGTAAGAAGTACAAGACTGGTTATGAACCTAAAAAACTGAAGTTGAATCCTTTTGAGTTGGTTTGGTTGAAAGAAGAATTAGAACCGAATGTGCTGACGCATATCGACCGTTTGAAGTCGACTTTTGCAGCCGCGTTTCCTATGTATGATATTCTTCCTGTTCTGATGGAAGATTTGATTTATACGGTTTATCAGAATAAGTCTACAGACTGGTTAGGAAAAGAACCTGTATTTGGAGCTACTTTACCTCCTACACTAAACAGTATGAGCGTTTGTGTGGATAAGGTTATTTCCAACCGTCAGTATGAGGAACGGATAGAACGCAATATGAAAGCGTGTCTGAATACTCGTATTGATAGCTTGAAAAGGGGATGGAAAGGAGAAATGCTGAATACTTTGCATTCTACTCCTTGGTTAGATTTATTTGGCAAACGGTGTGTCATCAATCTTTCGTATGTGGGAGATGATATTGACAAGTCGTTCTTCATGGCTTTGATTCTTCAATTCTTATATGAGTATCGCACGGCGCAAGCTGAAGTGGGGGAAATTGATTTCAATGACAATACGTGTCGGCATTTAACGGTTATTGAAGAAGCACATCGAGTGATGCCGAGATGTGAGAATCAAGAACTTCCCCAATATAAATCGGCAATGATGTTCAGTAATATGTTGTCGGAAATTCGGGCGTATGGCGAAGGTATGCTCTTGGTAGACCAAGTGCCGACACGTCTGATTCCGGACGCAATTAAGAACACGAACCTGAAAATAACGCATCGTCTGGTCGCTGAAGATGATTGTAAAGCAATCGGTGAATCAATGGGGCTGAATGATGAGCAACGTAAGATAATAGCAAAATTGCTGACAGGACAATGTGTGGTTTCTAATTCATTGTCTACAGATACATATTGGGTTCAAGTAAATAAGGTAAAATAGTAATGATGTTGTTCTGCAAGCAAAACATGGACGTTTTGACTGCTTCAAGTGAAAACTTGAAGCAGTCTGTACTATCTCCCAATGAGATAGATTATTTGAGAGAAGTGGATGTCATGAATGATTTTGAGACTTATCAGAATCGTTTGAATGAAATAAAAGAATTGTCTTGTGTAAATGAGAAGCAAATACTTAGTTTGTTGGATTCCCTGGAGAGAGAACAATATTTTTCTCGGGAGTATGAAGAATTGAGTAAACAAGCAAGTTTAGAGCGGGAAGATTACCAAAAGATTAAGGACTTTGCATTGGACCATAACTTGGATATAAAGGTAAATAACGGTTCTCTTGATTTGATAAATGAAGACAAGGTTGTAGTAGTAAGTCTGGATTCTGTTCAAAAAACAGGAGAAGTACTGATAGGGGAGCATTATTATCGTCGTACGGAAAACTATTACACGAATGTGCAAAGAGGAGAATTTCGTTTGCCTGGGTATGAAATTAAAGATACTTATAACGTGTACGGTCCTAACAGCAGTTTGACAGGAAGTATAAAGGTGGTTGAAGTGAATGGGACAAAATACGAAATTCCCATAGTCAAGGAAGAAAGACAATATCATGGTATGTTAGTGCGTACTTATGGTACTCCGGATTTTAAAAAATATGCGGTTGCCACTATTTCGATAAAAGAGGATGCTGTGATAAGAGACGCTTCTTCTCATAAAAAAGAAGCTACACGGATATTGGCTCAAAATTTTATCGAGGGCAAACATTCTCCGGGGATATTTACCGAACAGCAAGAATTGGCTTTGCGGGAAATAGCCAATGGTAAAGTGGCTGAAACAATATCCGGTCTAACTCCTCATCATTCGGGCAATGCGGAAATGCAGTATGTACCTACAGATTTGCATAAGGCTGTCAATCATTTAGGAGGCAGTTGGCTAATGAATGAGAAGAATTACTTTAAAGGATTTGAATGTCATGATACGGAACAGATTCGCAGTAACTTATCTTCTTCTCAGTTGGAGTATATTAGCGAAATATTGCCATTAAAAGATGCAGATTTGTTGATTGACAGAATTGATGAATTAAATGATATGGAAGGTTTTCCTCCCAAGGCAATTGATTCGGATAAAGGGGTGGCAAAGTTATTAGAATCAATACAGCACGATATCAATCCTTTGTATTTGGAGGCACCGCAAGACGCTGTTCAGATAGAAGAAATATCAGAAACAATGAGCTGCATGAAAGAACTGAATTATAATGAATGGAAAGAAATATCTTTTGATAAGCGGATGGAGGTATTACAGGAATTAGAAAATAATATTGCTGAGATTGCTCATCGTCCGTCTTGCGAAGTTTGTGCTAAAAAACTTGGTGATGGTCATATGGGTTATTATTCGCAAGATTCTAATAAGATTGTAATAAATAGTGACTTCATTAGTTCTAATTCCGAAAAGGCATACAATAACGTTTTAGAAACATTAGTCCATGAAGGACGTCATGCGTATCAATGTTATAATTTATATGAGAGAGAGGTGCATCCGCGTCAAGGAGAGATCTCTAATTGGCGTATGAACGAAATTGAATATGGGTATCAAGACGTGAAACATTTCGGATTTAAAATTTACGAGATGCAACCTGTAGAAGCGGATGCACGGGCTTTTTCAGAAGATGTATTTAAAAGTTATATGGATAAAAAAGCATAATGATATGGACCAAATAAAGAATATATTGATTTCAAGAGGATATACGGAGAAGCAGGCTCTTGCTGTTATCCCTGAATTACTTAAAATGGATGATAGCTTGCAACAAGGACTTCGATGTTGGTTGAGTAATGAAGAAGAAACGGATTATACTGTCGAAGGTTTTAAGTTGTCGGAGCTGAAACAAAAATTTGATATGACTTATCCAGCTGCTTTGTTGACGATAGATTGGTTAATCAAGGAGCCTGAAAGAGCTATGAGAAGTATTAATCGTGGAATTAAATAATAAAGATAATATGTCACAATTTCAATTAACGGCAAAGGTGAATATACAGCTTAGTGGAGGAATGAAAATAGATAAAGGACAAACTTTTTTTGTAAATCTTCCTTTTGGACGTTTGCCTTTTGATTCTATTAATAGCAAAGAAGCTGTAATTAAACAATTGGAACTTAGAAATTTCAATATAAAAGGGCATGAGAATATATTAGGTACTAATTATTTTGAGGTTAAAAAATTTTAGTTTATGTCTTTCGTCTCTAGTTTTTTACAATCAGATTGGACAATCAAAGCAACAAAGTATGCTTATAATCCGAGGAGATTGAAAGCGTTAGTCTTTCAGTTAGGATTATTTTTGTCAAGAAAAGGTTTAGCTAATCTTCGAAAGCAGATTAGGCTGATGTATTGTTATTTGCGAGATATTGCAACGGGAAAATATAAGGATTATGATGTTGGTTCTTTGATTTATATCATAGCAGCCACCCTTTATTTACTTTCTCCTATAGATTTAATTCCTGATTTTCTACCAATGGGGTTTGTGGATGATACGGCAATAATTATTTGGGCTTTAAATGTTACGTCTAAAGAGTTGGATCGGTACATGGAGTGGAATCCCGATTGTGAGAAAGGAGATAAATAGTTATTGCTTTCTTCTAATTCAGCTTCATTGTCTATTGTATTTAAAAAATGAACTATAAGTGTAAGGATTATGAGTAAAGAAATAGATGAATATAAAAAGAAGGCTGAGCAAGGTGATGCGGAAGCTCAGTGTAGTTTGGGTGATTGCTATCGTTTAGGTCAAGGAGTGGAGCAAGATTATTCCGAGGCCTTCAAATGGTATCAGTTATCAGCTGAACAAGGAGATTCGGATGCTCAATTTTGTTTAGGAGTTATGTATCAAAATGGTATTGAAATAGATCGAAGTTTAGAATTGGCTGTCGATTGGTATCGTAAGTCTGCTGAACAAGGTAATGCAGACGCTCAATGTTGTTTGGGCGCTTGTTATTGTCTAGGTGATGGAGTGGAGCAAGATGATTTTATGGCTTTCAGATGGTATCAGTTATCAGCCGAAAGGGAAATTCTCTCGCTCAATGTGCTATGGGGGATTGTTATCGTTTGGGTGATGGTGTGGAACAGGATTATTCCGAGGCCTTCAAATGGTATCAGTTATCAGCTGAACAAGGAGATTCGG
>ERZ857775.1997-NODE-1997-length-21347-cov-11.234032_pt1 | contig 21347 bp, 20 predicted proteins | sample MGYA00519698_ERZ857775 | MGnify/ENA primary metagenome ERZ857775 (study PRJEB31778, sample SAMEA3449363) | human gut metagenome | biome: human gut; feature: human-associated habitat; material: faeces | place: United Kingdom | collected 2010/2012 ...
GGCGATAAGGCAAGAATAAATATTAACATATAAAAAAGTAAGCAAAAACATGAATGAGAAACAAGCGGATACACTGCTGAATGTACCGGAAATCGTAAAGCGGGCGAAAATAGCGTTGAATCTGAAACGGGACAGTGAACTTGCATCATATTTAGGAGTAGCCAGAGCGACACTTTCCAATTGGTGCGCGCGAAACAGCATAGACTTTCCCTTACTGCTGAACAAGCTGCATCATGTAGACTATAACTGGTTGCTGACCGGAAAAGGAAGTCCGCTGCACGACCCAAAGTCTTTTGACAACGGAAAGATACGGGGAGAAGTAGAGACTATTCACAATTCAAAAACCACAGAAGCCATAGACGACCGGAGTGTGACACTCTATGACATCACAGCCGCCGCCAATTTAAGAACCCTGCTTTCCGACAAGCGCCAATATGCGCTGGGCAAAATACTGATTCCAAGCATACCCGCGTGCGACGGAGCCATCTTTGTCAACGGAGACAGTATGTATCCCATTCTCAAATCGGGAGATATCGTAGGGTTCAAGGGGATCAACAATTTCAGCAACGTCATTTACGGAGAAATGTACATCGTGGCGTTCCACCTCGACGGAGACCAGTATCTGACGGTGAAATACGTCAACCGCTCAGAGAAGGAAGGGTACGTCAAACTCGTCAGCTACAATCCGCACCACGAGCCGATGGACTTACCTGTAGACACCATTCAGGATATGGCGATAGTGAAGTTCTCCATCAGAAAGAATATGATGATGTAAAAACGGCACAGGCTAAACAAGCCTTTTCCACAGATTTCCTGTCACATTTCTTCCTGAAATCTGTGGAAAGCATTATCTTTGCACGTTGCAAACCGTATCTTTGCACATTGCAAGCAGTAAAATCATAAAATCACTCTATATCAATGGAAAAGAAATTCAAGAGAACCACCGTCACATCGGCACTGCCGTATGCGAACGGTCCTGTCCATATCGGTCACTTGGCTGGTGTATACGTACCGGCAGATATCTATGTGCGTTATCTGCGTCTGAAAAAAGAAGATGTATTATTCATCGGCGGTTCGGACGAACACGGAGTGCCTATCACGATCCGTGCCAAGAAGGAAGGAATCACCCCGCAGGATGTAGTAGACCGTTACCATTCTTTGATTAAAAAGTCATTCGAGGAATTCGGAATTTCATTCGACGTGTATAGCCGCACCAGTTCACCGACCCATCACCAACTGGCTTCGGACTTCTTCAAAACATTGTACGACAAAGGAGAATTTATCGAAAAAACGTCCGAACAATACTACGATGAAGAAGCTAAAACATTCCTTGCCGACCGTTATATCACCGGAGAATGTCCTCACTGCCACTCGGAAGGAGCATACGGCGACCAATGTGAGAAATGCGGTACTTCACTCTCTCCGACAGATCTTATTAATCCGAAAAGCGCCATCAGCGGGAGCAAGCCGGTAATGAAAGAAACCAAGCATTGGTACCTTCCTCTCGACAAACATGAGGCATGGCTGCGCAAATGGATTCTGGAAGATCATAAAGAATGGCGTCCCAACGTATACGGTCAATGCAAAAGCTGGCTCGACATGGGCTTGCAACCACGTGCCGTAAGCCGCGACCTCGATTGGGGAATCCCCGTTCCCGTAGAAGGAGCAGAAGGAAAAGTTTTGTACGTATGGTTTGACGCGCCTATCGGATACATTTCCAATACCAAAGAACTGCTTCCCGATAGTTGGGAAACATGGTGGAAGGATCCTGAAACCCGTTTGATTCACTTCATCGGCAAGGACAACATCGTATTCCATTGCATCGTATTCCCTGCAATGCTGAAAGCTGAAGGCAGTTACATTCTGCCGGACAACGTGCCGAGCAACGAATTCCTGAACCTGGAAGGAGATAAAATTTCCACTTCCCGCAATTGGGCTGTATGGCTGCACGAATATCTGGCCGATTTTCCCGGAAAGCAAGACGTACTCCGCTATGTACTGACCGCCAATGCACCGGAAACAAAAGACAATGACTTCACCTGGAAAGACTTCCAGGCACGCAACAATAACGAGCTGGTCGCTGTATATGGCAACTTTGTGAATCGTGCTATGGTACTTACCCAAAAGTACTTTGACGGAAAAGTACCTGCACAGGGCGAATTGACAGACTATGACAAGGAAACTCTGAAAGAATTCGCAGACGTAAAAGCAGAAGTGGAAAAACTGCTCGACATTTTCAAATTCCGCGATGCACAGAAAGAAGCCATGAATCTGGCACGTATCGGTAACAAATATCTGGCCGACACAGAACCGTGGAAATTGGCCAAAACAGATATGGAGCGTGTAGGCACTATCTTGAACATTTCCCTACAGCTGGTTGCCAACCTCGCCATCGCTTTTGATCCGTTCCTGCCGTTCAGTTCGGAGAAACTCCGTAAGATGCTGAATATGGACACATTCGAATGGGTCGAACTAGGAAAAGACAATCTGCTGCCCGTAGGCCATCAGTTGAATAAGCCGGAACTGCTGTTTGAAAAGATCGAAGACGCTACTATCGAAGCACAAGTACAGAAGTTGCTTGATACTAAAAAAGCAAACGAAGAAGCGAACTACAAAGCCAATCCGATTCGTCCGAACATCGAATTCGATGATTTCACGAGATTGGACATCCGTGTAGGTACTATCCTCGAATGCCAGAAAGTTCCAAAGGCAGATAAGTTGTTGCAATTCAAAATCGACGACGGACTGGAAACACGTACTATCGTATCGGGCATTGCCAAACACTATCAACCGGAAGAGCTGGTAGGCAAACAGGTTTGCTTCATCGCCAATCTTGCCCCGCGCAAACTGAAAGGTATCGTCAGCGAAGGAATGATTCTGAGCGCCGAAAATAATGATGGCAGTTTGGCTGTTATTATGCCGGGACGGGAGGTAAAGCCGGGCAGCGAAGTAAAATAAAAGATGAGCGAAGAGCAATCACTGAGACAAAAGACAGCCAAAGGATTATTTTGGGGAGGACTCAGCAACAGCTTACAGCAGTTGCTGGGGCTTCTTTTCGGAATTGTTCTGGCTCGTCTGTTGTCACGCTCCGATTATGGCATGATCGGTATGTTGACCATCTTTTCAACGATAGCCAACATCCTGCAGGAAAGCGGTTTCATCTCCGCTCTGGTCAACCGTAAAAATGCTTCGGACAAAGATTACAATGCCGTATTCTGGTTTAGTGTTTCCTGTAGCGCCATCTTATATATATTACTCTACCTGTCGGCTCCACTGATTGCCGAGTTTTACCGTACACCGGAATTAGTCCCCCTTTCCCGGCTGGCTTTCCTAAGTTTTTTTATCGCTAGTTTAGGGATCGCTCCACGCGCCATCCTTTTCCGCAACCTCAAAGTGAAAGAAAATACGATTATTTCCCTTTCCTCACTTACATTATCCGGTATTACAGCAATAGTCCTTGCCGTAAATGGATTTGCCTATTGGGGCATAGCCATACAATCACTTGTATACGTAGCAGTTGTCGTTATACTCAATTGGTACTTCGCCAAATGGATGCCTAGCTTCCATTTCGACTTTTCTCCTATAAAAGAGATGTTCGGTTTTAGTAGTAAAATGTTAATTACCAACATATTCATGACTATCAACAACAACCTGTTCTCCGTACTATTAGGGAAATTCTATACCAAGCAGGCAGTAGGAGATTTCAGCCAAGCAAACAAATGGAATAACATGGGACATTCCTTAATCACAGGAATGATTAACGGAGTAGCCCAGCCCGTATTAGCAAGCATAACGGAAGACACCCAGCGTCAGGTAGCCGTATTCCGTAAAATGCTGCGCTTCACCGCATTTATCTCTTTCCCTGCCATGTTCGGCCTCAGCATTGTATCCAAAGAGTTCATCGTGATTACCATTACTGACAAATGGCTCGTTTCCGCCCAAATGATGCAGTTGCTCTGTATCTGGGGGGCGTTTATCCCTATTAATAACCTGTTCTCAAACCTATTGGTCAGCCGGGGACGTTCTTCCGTGTTTATGTTCTGCAATATCACACTCAGCATTTTGCAACTTATCACAGCATGTCTCAGCTATCCTTATGGTATCACAATGATGATTTATCTGTTCATTACCATCAATATTTTATGGCTTTTTGTCTGGTATTTCTTCGTCAAAAGAGAAATACCTTTGACTCTATCCTGCGTACTCAAGGATATCGCTCCTTATTTCTTATTAGCAGCCACATTGACTGCCTCCGCTTATTATATCACTCTCGGAATCCGAAATCTATATTTATCCTTACTCATAAAAATAATGCTGGTAGTATCTTTGTACGCTCTGATTTTATGGAAATTACAATCCGTGATATTCCGTGAGTGCATTGAATTTATAAGAAAGAAAATCTAAACACGAAGTATTTGCAGGGGAATATCTCCTAATTGGGCAGCCAGTTCCGAAAAAGAACTGCCTGAAGATCCATAAATCTTTTGAGTGCGTGACAGTGTATACATATCGGCTACAGCATCCTTAATTCCGGAAATCGAGCCACGATCAGAAACCGCCTCAGCCGTATGCACCCTGCCACCATAACGATTGCGTAACTGCTGTTTCACCTCTTCCGAATCAGTTGCCAAATAGATGCACAAATCATCATACATGTCACTTTCTTTGTCCAACTGTGTAAAAAACAAATCCAATGGACTTTGACGGATGGCTACCGTATGATCTGCACGACGAATATGTACACCTACCGTATGCTTGGAAAAGTAACAAAAACGGCGTTCGACTTCCTCACAAACGGAAGCGACAGGGTGAAACAAAGAACGAAGTAAATTTGTACTGTAATTCGCAAACTGGTCACAAGTAGCAATATACAACCGTCCACTTTGAGATGCCCACTCTTCCAGCTCCGACTCCTTATAACAAAGAGCACGTACGTCCCTTTCATACAGACAATCCTCAAACAACAATTTCTGAAAAAGTTTCGGAAGATAAAAATTACGCCTGCGAGGACGGTCATACATAAGCAAATGTTTGCAGGAAGTCTCCGAAAAGGATATATTCATCAACTCCGGTTCCTCAAACACTTTGAAAAAGGGAGCATTCAGTCCCCAATCACGGAACCATAGTACTTCCAACTTTCTCCTTACTCTATATGTCAAGGTAACGGCAGAAGCTACAGCGCGCATACGATTAGCTAATCCTCCCACCGGCACTAATATAATCTTTTCCATAATCATATATTCATTTCCAACACAAAAGTAAACAAGTTTATTATTCTTTGGCTATTTTTGCAGACAGTATTTACACAAATTCAAAAATATGAATATTAATCCGAGCTCACCGGTTTCCATTTCAGTCGTTATGTGTACCTATAACGGAGATAAATATCTTGAACAGCAAATAGATTCTATATTGTGCCAGACCTACCCCATCCATGAATTGATCATACAAGACGATTGTTCTACCGATCGTACAGTAACAATTATTGAAGCATATCAAAAACGAGACCCACGTGTCAAACTCTATATTAACGAGGCACCACTAGGATTCAATTACAATTTTTCATCCGCCTTCGCCAAAGCTGAAGGTGAATATATCGCCTCTTCCGACCAAGATGATATCTGGCGACCGGATAAGATAGAGATTCTGATGAACCACGCAAAAAATCATTCTCTACTTTTTCATAACTCTTACCTATTCACCATGGATATTCAACAGAGCATGGGAAAAAAGAACAAATCTAATGTACTTTACAACGAGCTTTATCTATTAATGAAACCATATGTCCCGGGACACGAATGTTTCTTCCACCGCAATATCCTACCCATTTTCCAGCAAGCTGTGAAACAAGAGAATAACATCTCCTATGACTCCTTGCTAATGTTGGCTGCCGTTGTCTCCGGACCAATAGAGTTCATTGACGAAGGACTGGTCTATTGGCGTAGACATCCTCAAGCCACTTCCTACCATACGGAACAAAAGTACAATGCATGGGAAGGACTGCAAACTGCTCTGAAAAGCCTAAGCAACCACTTACAGCGCAATGTTACAAAAAGATATTTTCAAGCTGTCAGCAGCTATCCATTCAGGCAGAAATATACCATCCGAACAATTCGGTATATGAAGACAGGCAGTATTGTTGGAATTCTGAAAGCCTGTTGCGTCTGTTGCATTCAGCATAAACAACTTTATCCCCATACACGTTTTTTGCAATCATGCATCAAGTCTTTTTTCACTCCCTTGTATTTTATCCGAGATTGTAGTAAATTTGCCATCCATTAATGACTTAGGAATATGATAACATTTACTGTATTTCCGCGTTTAAGGCAAAACCCTAACGAAAAAAGCAATCCCTATATAGAGAATTTCATCGCTTCCTTGAACCGTGAAGGAGAAAGTACCGTTATCAATCCTCCACACCGAAACCCGCTTCTTAGCATATTGCCTCCCAAACGATGGGGAGACGTGATTATCTTCAATTGGTTTGAAAGTATTCCTGATTTCAAATACGGACTTTTACAAGCTGTCACGGCAATCTGTTTCGTAACAGTACTCAAATTGGCAAAGAAGAAAATCGTATGGGTACTGCACAACAAAAAACCACACAATGACGGGTATACAGGCATGAAAAAATTCCTCATGCGTTTCATCGCCCGGAAAGCGGATTTAATACTTACACACGCTACCGAAGGGCTGGAAATCATCCGGCAGAGATATCCGCAAGCCAGCGGAAAAGTTCATTTTCTGCACCATCCTACCATCAATCGACTTCCCCGACAGTTACCTGCCGAGAATAATATTCTTTATGATTTGCTGATATGGGGTACTATCTCACGCTATAAAGGTATACATGAATATCTTTCATACCTACGTAACCATCCGGAGCAACACCCCAATGTCTGCATTATCGGACGATGTGCCTCCTCCCCTTTGTTGAAAGAATTGCAGGACAAAGCACCTGATTATGTCAAAATCATCCCTGAAAGTCCATCGTTCGAAAAGCTAAGTAATTACGTAGCCTGCTCCCGTTTTGTACTCATTCCTTACTGTCCCGATTCTGTATTAAGTTCGGGAGTATTAATGGATTCCCTTTCTTTCGGGGCAAAGGTAATAGGACCAGCCACCGGATCATTCATCGATTACAGCCACAACAGTCTATTAAACGTTCACACATTTAAAAGTCTGGATGATATTGCCGTCATCCTCTCAGACCATAAAAAAGAAAAAGCCTCACTAGTTGGATATAGGCAATTTCTCGATGAAAACGCTTGGCAGTACTTCGGCAACAAAATTATTGAACTAGTAACAAAAACCAAATAACATAATGACAAAATACGCTCCCATATTGCTGTTCGTGTACAATCGTCCGGAACATTTAAAACAAACGATGGAGACACTTCAAAACAACACACTCGCCGCCGAAAGTGAGCTCTACATCTATTCCGATGCAGCCCGCAAGGACACAGACGAGGCAGCTGTAACTGAAGTCCGCAACTATATCCATAAGATAACAGGATTTAAGAGCATCACCCTCATCGAACGGGAAGAGAACTGGGGACTTGCGCGTAATATCATTGACGGAGTTACCACACAAGTCAGCCGCTTCGGGCGAGTTATCGTAATGGAAGACGACTTGATTACAGCACCTTACTTCCTACAATTTATGAACGATGCACTTGAGACTTACAAAGACGAGCCACGCGTCGGTCACATACAAGCTTGTGATTTCACCAACGACCCTTCCCTGCCCGATACATTTCTTATCAAGTTTACCGGAAGTTGGGGGTGGGCTACTTGGGACAGAGCATGGAAATATTTCAATCCCGACGGGAAAGAGCTGCTCCGCCAATTGGAAGAACGTAACCTCACACGGAGATTTGACCTCAACGGGAATTATCCTTTCACACGAATGCTGAGGCGCCAAATCGAAGGGAAAAACAATTCATGGGCCATCCGCTGGAACGCCAGCCTGTTTTTAGCAGATATCCTCTCGTTAAACACCGGACGTTCACTTATTCAGAACATCGGTTTCGATGGAAGCGGCACCAACTGCGGCGGTGGAGGTTTATACAGTTCCACCTTATGGATGAAACCGCTCCCAATAGAAAAATGGTCGCCAATAGAAGAAAATGAAAAAGCCAGAGAAGCATTCGCACGCTATTACCACCGCACAAATTGCTTTATGGCCAAAGCGATCCGACGAATTAAACGTACCTTGAAAGGAGACTTCGGCGCATGAAAATATACTATTATCACACACGTCCCATACAAGAAGCATTGGACGAATGGAAGAACCATTTACACCCCGGACATATATTATATGGGCTCACTCATTTCAGTAAACACGGTATTCACCCGATACTCCACCATTATCGTCATTTCGCATCCCGTATACGGTTCTCACTCTACAATTTCTTTGAAATCATACGTTGCAAAGAACCGTACGACCTTTTGTATGGTACCTCCTTTTACGGACTAGAGCTTATTATCTTCTTACGTGCGTTCGGATTGTACCGCAAACCCATTGCTATCTGGCACCATCAAGCCGTAGTCCGAAACTCCAACAAACTGAAGAATTTGATTTCCCGCTTTTATTACAGAGGTATCGATCAAATGTTCTTTTTCAGTCAGACGTTAATTGAGGACTCTTTAAAATCAGGCAAAGTCAACGCCGATCAGTTGCACCTTATACATTGGGGAGCCGACCTTGATTTCTATGACTATCTGAGACAGCACCTTCCAGCCGCAAACGAAGAAGAACCGGAAAAGACGTTTATCACTACCGGGAAAGAGAATCGTGACTTCACCACCTTGCTAAAAGCATTTGCCGAAACAGGGCTTCCCCTTGATGTGTTTACCACACCTGCCGCCGGAGACAAGAACTATGAGCTTTTACTAAAAAAATATATACCATATACCAACATACGGATACATTTTACAAGCGGTATTATCCCACACAAGCTCGCCACAGAAGTAGCACATTCAAAAGTAGTAGTCATCTGCTGCCTTGACAACCCCTACACCGTGGGACTCACCACACTGGTAGAAGCTTTTGCATTAGGACTCCCGGTGATTTGCTCACGTAATCCTAAATTTCAAATGGACATTGAAAAAGAAGGAGCAGGTATCTATGTAGACTATAATGATACGGAAGGATGGAAACAAGCCATCCGTTACCTCTACACCCATCCTGAAGAAGCACAGCAAATGGGAGCCAACGGTCGGAAACTGGCAGAACGGGAATATAATTTAGAACATTACAGCCGCGAATTATCGCAAATTTTAACTACTACGGTAAAAACTTATCGCAAGCAACCATAGATTTGCAACGAAAAGCGTACATTTGCATAAACTTTTATGCGCATGAGAGTACTAATCATCAATACTTCCGAACGAATGGGCGGTGCAGCTATCGCAGCAAACCGTCTGATGGAATCGCTCAACGGTGCCGGAATAGACACCGGGATGTTGGTACTGCACAAAATGAGCCACTCAGATAAAGTACATACCGTCGGTAAGTCTTGGCAAAGAAAGTTCACGTTTATCTGGGAACGTCTCATTATTTGGACAAATAATCTTTTCAGCCGGAAGAATCTTTTTAGGGTATCCATTGCCAATACGGGGTTCGATGTCACCCGGCTTCCAGTTTTCAAAGAGGCAGATATCATTCACTTGCATTGGATCAATCAGGGCATGCTGTCCTTGCACAATATTCAACAAGTCATCACCTCCGGCAAACCTGTTGTCTGGACGATGCACGACATGTGGGAATGTACCTCCATCTGCCATTATTCCTACTCTTGCGAATCATTCAAAAACGAATGCGGAAACTGCCACTTTCTCCGCTTTCCCGGCAACAACGACTTGTCTCACCGCGTCTTCAAGAGAAAGCAGAGCATACTCTCTCCGGCAAGAATAAATATCGTTACAGTAAGTAATTGGCTCGCCTCACAAGTACGCCAAAGCACACTACTCAAAGGCAAGCCGGTCACAGTGATACCGAACACACTCTCACTGAGCAACTTCCGGATACTTAATAAAGTAGAATGCCGACAAGCATTATCTCTTCCTGACAAACGGATTATCGTGTTCGGGGCTGCCCGTATTGATGATCCGATAAAAGGATTCCCAACGTTGATGGAGGCCATTCGCCTTTTAATCCAACGAAAAGACTTCCGGAGTGAAGAGTTGCATCTCATATTCTTCGGAAAGACCAAATACCCCCAACAGATTCTTCCGTTGATTCCTGTCAGTTACACCGCCATGGGCTGGGTAAGCCAAGTGGAGGAGCTTTCTCAAATCTATTCGGCAGCCGATGTCGCAGTGTCCGCCTCGCTCTACGAAACCTTCGGGCAAACACTGATTGAAGCCCAGTCTTGCGGTTGCCTGCCTGTTTCGTTCGGCAACAGCGGGCAAGCAGACATCATCCGCCATAAAGAGAATGGATACTTGGCTGACTATCAGTCGGCGGAAAGTCTGGCCGACGGAATAAAATGGGGACTTACCGAAGGGAAAGAGCGGGTGTCACCGGAAGCAATGAGAAACGAAGTAATGACTAAATATTCGGGCAAGGTAGTAGCCGGACAATATATCAATCTGTATACAAGCCTGCTGGCAAGCAAACTTTAGAAAATGAGAATACTGATTATTAATACTTCTGAGAAGATGGGCGGTCCGGCCGTTGCGGCAAGCCGTCTGATGGAATCGCTGAAAAACAACGGTATCAAAGCTAAAATGTTGGTACGTGACAAACAGACCGACCAGATTAGTGTTGTCGGGTTGAACAGAAGCTGGTTGCAAGTATGGAAATTCATGTGGGAACGTCTTGTCATCTGGAGTGCCAACCGTTTTCACCGGAATCATATGTTTGATGTAGATATAGCGAATACCGGCACGGACATTACGTCACTTCCGGAGTTCCGTCAGGCGGATGTCATCCACCTTCACTGGGTCAATCAGGGAATGCTCTCATTGAAAGATATCCGAAAGATATTGTCATCCGGCAAGCCTGTAGTATGGACAATGCATGATATGTGGCCTTGTACCGGTATCTGCCACTATGCACGGGAATGTACCAAATACCGGAAGGAGTGCCATCACTGCCCCTATATATATAAGGAAGGAGGCCGGAAGGATCTGTCATATCGCACTTTCCGCAACAAACAAGAACTTTATGCTCATGCCCCGATTCATTTCGTCACTTGCAGTCATTGGCTGAAAGAACAAGCACAAAGTAGTGCATTGCTTGTAGGAAAAGAGATTGTCAATATTCCGAACGCCATTAACACGAATCTCTTCAAACCACAAAAGAAGGAGGAGGCACGTACGAAATGTATGTTGCCGCAAAACAAAAAACTAATTCTGTTCGGTTCGGTAAAGATTACCGATAAGCGGAAAGGAGTCGAATATTTAATTGAGTCCTGCAAAATGCTGGCAGAAAAGCATCCGGAATGGAAAGATTCATTGGAGATAGTTGCATTCGGCAACCAATCCCAACAGTTACAGGCTCTGCTTCCCTTTCGTGTACACTCACTTCCTTACATAAAGAATGAGCATGAATTAGTGAATATATACAACTCAGTAGATATTTTCGCCATCCCGTCGCTGGAAGAGAATCTGCCCAACATGATTATGGAAGCGATGGCATGTGGAGTACCGTGCGTAGGGTTCAATGTAGGCGGCATTCCCGAAATGATAGACCATCTGCACAATGGCTACGTGGCACAATACAAGTCTTCGGAAGATTTTGCCAACGGCATTCACTGGATATTGACAGAACCGGAATACAGTGAACTCTCAGAACAAGCCCGCCGCAAGGTATTGAGCAACTATTCGGAGAGTATCGTTGCCAAAAGATATACGGATATCTATAACAAAATAACAGGAAAATATGCATAGCGTCCATCCCACTCCGAAATTCTCAATCATCACGGTAACATACAACGCCGAGAAGGTATTGGAGGACACCATTCTAAGTGTCATCTCACAAACCTATCATCACGTCGAATATATTATCGTAGACGGGGGATCTGAAGATAAGACCTTATCCATCATCGACCGGTACCGTTTGCGGATACACACTGTCGTCAGCGAGCCAGACAAAGGATTATATGACGCCATGAATAAAGGAATCTCCCTTGCCACCGGTGATTACCTTTGCTTTCTGAACGCAGGCGACTGCTTCCACGAAGATAATACATTACAGCAAATGGTACATACCATCATCGGCAACGAACTTCCCGATGTGCTTTATGGAGAAACAGCCATCGTAGACAAGAACGGTCATTTCCTACGTATGCGCAGGCTATCCGCTCCAGAGACTTTAACGTGGAAAAGCTTTAAACAAGGGATGTTGGTCTGCCATCAGGCATTCTTCCCCCGCCACACGTTAGTAGAACCGTATGATTTGCAGTACCGTTTCTCCGCAGACTTCGACTGGTGCATCCGCATCATGAAGAAAGCGCATACCCTTCACAACACTCACCTGACAATCATCGACTATCTGGAGGAGGGAATGACTACCCGGAATCAGAAAGCATCTCTCAAAGAAAGATTTCGGATCATGGCAAAGCATTACGGGCTGATTGGAACCGTGGCGCATCATGCATGGTTCGTGATCCGTGCGGTTACTCACCAGTAGGCGAAGGCATATAAAGCATTACCTGGTCTAATATCACTCCTTCGTCCAATGCCTTGATTACCAATTTGTGGGATTTCTTTCCGGATATCGGAAGTCGAACCGTTCGGATGGCTTGATTGCGCAGCACGTTCTCTTTCCATTCTTCACTCCGTCCTTTCGTTTCATAAGAGATCACTTCAGGCGCTGCATCGTCCAACGATATTGAGAAACGTAATTGATCTCCTCCCACAGGATGATTAGGCAATAAGCGGATGTCAACCTCTACCGAGTCTGTTTTCCAGTTGTCAAAAGAGAACATCAGTGCATCTCCCTTGTCAATGCCTGTCGCTTTGCTTTCATATCCCAGACCCTCACAAATAGCAGAAGTTCCTTTCCGTGCATTCAATGTATTCTTACCATTCGGGATATTCTTCCCATCCAAGCCGTTCCATTTATAGATAGCTATACGCTCTTTCATCATCGGAGAAGTAGCCGTTTTTCTTTCCACGCGATTGAATACAGGAAGTTTTCGGGGTTGGAAATCCATCATGCGATTCCACTTTCCATCTTCCAGTGAGTTATACTGTTTTGTCAATACCACAATGCTGTCATAGGCAAGATCACTTTTCTCCCAGTCCGCTTTTCCGTGGCGGGCTAATTGGGCATATAGCAATTTCCGGTTCATCTGTGTAGCAGCTTGTACCGGGTATTTCACCAATTCAAAATAGGCACTTTGTCTGCCGGATGGGATTTTCGAAGCTGCCCGTTCCACTGCCTCCGACAATTTATCATAAGCCTGCAAACGTCCGTTGATTTCTTTCTCACTCCATGGGAGATCTTTGACAACACGATAAACAGGATCTTTCTCCTCTTCCCTCGTATTTCCCATAAATTCAGGTTTACGAATATGGGCCAGACGATAGTGTTCCTGCATCACAGGCAATACTGCCTTTGCGCACGAAGCTCCCAATTCCCGTTCCAGCCAGTGTTTCAGATGAGAGGTCACTCCTTCCGAGGCCACAGCTTCTATATTCCAAGCCATATCCATAAACAACTCTATCTGATACTCGGCAGGCTTGATATCTCCGACGTTCAGTATCCACATCTTCTGTATGCCTCGATCGTAAGCCAGCTTCATTTGTTGGAAAATCAGATACGGGCTCATCGTACTCAACCAGAGATGGTCGTGCGGACGTCCCCAATAAGAAACATGATAATAGACTCCATTCCCTCCTTTACGTGCGCATTCTTCGGCCGTAGGAAAATGTCGGATATAGCCATAGTTATCGTCACACCACATCAATGTTACATCATCGGGCACCTGTAATCCGGCATGATAAATGTCGAGTACCTCTTTATAAGGGATAAAAACCTGCGGGACTTTAGTTACATCCTTATCAACATATTTTTCAATCAACCCGCGTTGATCTGCAAACACACGATCTATTACGGCCTTCTGTTCTTCCACCGTCTTCGCTCCCTGCATCTTGCCATCGTGTACACCACGCATACCCAACGTATAGAGTATTTCCTGATCTGCCACCTCTTTTACACGGTCTTCCCAGAATTTGTAAACAGCCGGAGCATTATTCACATAATCATAAGCCCCTTCTCCTCTTCGTTTCCACTCACCGGCAGCATTGCAAGCCATCGGTTCGCAGTGGGAAGCACCGATGAAGATTCCATATTTCTTGGCAGCTTCCCGATTGCCTTTGGTCAGGAAGAAAGGAAGTGTACATTCGTGCATTGCAGGCCAATAGGTATTGGCACGCAGACGAAGTAAGAGTTCGAAAATACGCTCGTTGGTACGCGGGCCTATCTCACCTTTTACTTTTGAAGGTTCATAGGTCCGACTGCTCCATGGCATCAAGCCCCAGTCTTCATCATTAATAAAGATACCCCGATATTCTACCGAAGGAGCCTGAAGACTTTGGTATTTGGAAGATAGCTTAAAAAGTTTCTTCTTTTCCGGAGTTACGTCCGCCCACCATTCCCAGGGAGAGACACCTAACAAACGGGATATTTCGAGTATTCCATAAGCCGTACCATGTTTGTCACTGCCGGCTACGATCAATTTACCCTCCGGAGAAACAGATAATAGAAAAGCCTGCTTCTTGCCTCTTAACGCAGAAACATCTATGCCGGTCCGGCTGATAAGCTCACTCTGCCCCACCGTTCCTATCACAATTTCACCTGTTTTCTCATTCGCTTGGATAGTCGACGACAATACTGTCTGAATATCACGCCCCAGCATTTCCAATGCGGTTCGTACAACCAGTTCTTCAGAAGGGCTGCAAGCGATGACAACTGTTTGACCGGAAGTCAAAACAAAATCCTTACTACGAATCGGTAAAGCAACTATCAAAAAGATGAAAAAAGAAAACAGAAGTTTATGTCTCATAGGTTCTATATATTTATAGAAGACAAAATTACAGGTTTGCAGAAAATATACTATAGAATAGTGTACAATTTCATAGAATTCTGTCCGCCCTATTTAAAATGTAGCAGGTAACGCAAGCAACTGATACATCAGCGTTCGTGCCATGCGTATCTGTCCTTTCGTGCTGGGATGCAAACGGTCATATCCCGCATCATAGAAATAAATCAGTTGTTCTTCCACCATCGGGTTCAATCCGGTCACCGCATTAAAATCAATCACGGGGACTCCCCACACATTGCCGGCTTCTTTGACAGCCTGCACGTAGGCATCCACATATTCGCCACAACTGTTCTGGTAGTTTTCATCCGGTTGCACATTCGTTTCTCCAAAATTGGCCAGTGAACGGTGCAACGGGGTCAGCAACACAATCTGCTTGTCCGGGAAGAGTTGTTTCAGTCTATTGATTCCTATGTTGATACGTCCCTTATACGTGCTTCCATCCATTATAGGAGTGCGTTTCTTACGGGTTTCCAGCTTTTGGGTTTTCCCACGGGCTGCCATCACTTGTTCTTCTGTTTCCGTAAACCATTCTCCAATAGGTACACCGTCATTAAAATCATTCGTACCCATCAAAATCACGATAGCATCTACTTCTCCACCGTGTTCTTTCTTCAGTTGCTCGGCTTGCCGGGGCACATCATTCCATTGCCTGCCACTGATACCATATACATAAGGAGTGATTCCCAGCCATTCCTGCAGAAAATCCCAGTATTTCTTTATCTTGTCACCATAACAGTTGGGATCTGTAATAGAGTCTCCCAAATATCCCACTCTTTTTCCTTGCCACGGGTGCCGGATGCATCCATTATTCGTTTCAACAGAGTTTGCCACTTTAGAAGATTGATTCTGTCCGCACAGAAAAGAGGAACAGAAAAACAGGAGGATACATGTGAGTAATAATTTGCTTTTCATCGGTATCATACATTAAATGAGAGATTTGTATTTAATATTCGACAAAAATAACTCAAAAAAATGTAGTTTCAATCAATTTGGGCGATCAATCTCATCCATACAACCGGATATATAAAGAGATTGATTATCCTTTACTTTGCAGAAAACATGGAGACTTTTGCCACCGAACTGGAATAAAACCGGGAAGAGAAAACCTCTCAAACTCCCAACAACTGTTTCAATTCAGCCACTCCTTCAGAAGCTCCCTTCTGAATTACATGCATCGAACGGGAAGTATGCGTATCTACCGGTTTCGGATCAATCAGATACACCTCTGCTCCTCTCGGTACATAATGAAGCAACCCCGCTGCAGGATATACATTAAGCGACGTACCGATAATAACGAAAATATCCGCTTTCTCCACATATTGGATGGCTGTTTCAATTTCCGGCACAGCTTCTCCAAACCATACGATAAAAGGTCGCAATTGAGTGCCGTCACCAGCCTTGTCCCCCATCTTCACTTCATATTCTTCCGGTTTCAGCTCTTTTATGTAATGGGGATTATGAGGATCTCTACTGGAACACACTTTCGTCAGTTCGCCATGCAGATGAACGATATGGCTGCTCCCGGCACGTTCATGCAAGTTATCGATATTCTGTGTCACCACCGTTACATGGAAGTTTTTCTCCAGTTCCGCCAACAATTCATGTCCACGGTTCGGTTTTACCTCCAACAACTGTTTCCGACGCTCATTATAGAAATTAATCACCAAAGCCGGGTCACGCTGATAACCTTCAGGAGTAGCCACCTGCTCCACAGGATATTTATCCCACAAACCGCCTGCATCGCGAAATGTACTAATCCCACTCTCGGCACTCATACCCGCACCCGTCAAAACTACCAGATTCTTCATTACTATTCCTCCTTCTTTTTTAATAGCCACACAAATGTAATCAGAATCATCGAATAAACGAAAACTTTCTTACACTTAATATAATCCGGTTTATACTGAACTTTAAGATGAAAGATATAGATAGTTAACATCAAACATACTAATATTTAATCGTCTGACTATAGTTAAACTTTCGTCTGACTATAGTTAGACGAAAAACAAACTACAGTCAGACGATTAATTATCTGCATAAACCAACCTAGATAATAAGAATAAACCGATTAAATCCTACGAACAAAAAAACTAATTCTTTTGTAAAAAGCGGTTAACTTTCACAGATATAAGAATTTTTAAATACCAAATGCTAAATCATTCAAATAAAACACGTACTTTTGCGATTCATAAATTTGCAATTGATTGAAGGCTAAAACTATGAAATACGCTTCAATCGCCAACAAAAAACATTATATGGATAAATTTAGTTACTCTATTGGTCTCGGAATCGGCCAGAACTTATCAAGTATGGGAATCGCCAACCTTGCGGTAGACGACTTCGCACAAGCTATCAAAGATGTATTGGAAGGCAACCAGACGGCTATCAGCCATCAGGAAGCCCGCGAAATAGTAAACAAGTATTTCGAAGAACTGGAGGCTAAAATGGGTGCCGCCGCTATTGAACAGGGGAAAGCATTCCTTGAGGAAAACAAAAAAAGAGCAGGCGTAGTAACTCTGCCCAGCGGATTGCAATACGAAATAATAAAAGAAGGTACAGGCAAAAAGCCTCAGGCTACCGATCAGGTAAAATGCCATTACGAAGGTACTTTGATTGACGGAACACTGTTCGACAGTTCTGTTCAGCGTGGTGAGCCCGCAGTATTTGGCGTGAACCAGGTAATCCCGGGATGGGTTGAAGCACTGCAACTGATGCCGGAAGGTTCTAAATGGAAACTGTATATTCCGTCTGAACTGGGTTATGGCGCAAGAGGTGCCGGAGAAATGATTCCTCCTCACAGCACACTCGTATTTGAAGTAGAATTACTCGAAGTATTATAAATAAAAAAATTCAAAGCAAAATGAAAAAAGTTAGTATTTTTATGGCAATCGCCGCTGCTGCAAGCCTTGCTTCTTGCACAGCTCAGTCTCCTAAAGCAAATCTGTCAACAGAACTCGACTCCCTGTCTTATTCTATCGGTATGGCTCAGACTCAAGGTTTGAAAGGCTACCTGACAGGCCGTCTGGATGTTGATACCGCTTACATGGCAGATTTCATCAAAGGTTTGAACGAAGGTGCAAACAAAACCAGCAAGAAAGATATCGCTTACATGGCAGGTTTGCAAATCGGTCAACAGATCAGCAACCAAATGATGAAAGGTATCAACCAGGAGTTATTTGCCGGCGACTCTACTAAAACAATCAGCAAAGCTAACTTCATGGCAGGTTTCATCGCAGGTACTTTGGAAAAAGGCGGCATGATGACTATGGAAGAAGCTCAGACTTATACCCGTACAGCTATGGAAACAATCAAAGCAAAAGCTTTGGCTGAAAAATACGCTGACTACAAAGCTGAAAACGAAAAGTTCCTTGCCGACAACAAGACTAAAGAAGGTGTGAAAACAACTCCGAGCGGTCTGCAATACAAAGTGATCACTGAAGGTAAAGGTGAAATCCCTGCTGACACTTGCAAAGTGAAAGTTAACTACAAAGGTACTTTAATTGATGGAACAGAATTTGACAGCTCTTACAAACGTAAAGAACCGGCTACTTTCCGCGCTAACCAAGTAATCAAAGGTTGGACAGAAGCATTGACTATGATGCCTGTCGGTTCTAAATGGGAACTTTACATCCCTCAGGAACTGGCATACGGTGCTAGAGAATCAGGCGGCCAGATCAAACCGTTCTCTACTTTGATTTTCGAAGTTGAACTGTTGAGTATCGAGAAAGATAAGAAATAATTTTCTGTCTAAATAGAAAAAGGAAAGAGGTGCAAAGTGATTGCCCCTCTTTTTTTTGCTTTTTCCTATTTTTTTTCTCGGAAAAGAAGAATAATTAAAATAAATCTCTATATTTGCTTACTATTTGATAACAACTGGAAATTATAATTTATTATTATGGAAAGAATAGACAATCTCGACAGGCAGATACTAGAAATTATTTCCCAGAATGCCCGTATCCCTTTCAAAGACGTAGCAGCCGAATGTGGAGTGTCACGTGCAGCCATCCATCAGCGTGTGCAAAGACTGATTGACCTAGGTGTCATTGTAGGCTCGGGCTACCACGTTAATCCCAAATCTTTGGGCTACAGAACATGTACATACGTCGGTATCAAATTGGAAAAAGGCTCTATGTACAAAGCTGTTGTGGCAGAACTTCAGAAGATTCCCGAAATTGTGGAATGTCATTTCACTACAGGACCATACACTATGCTGACCAAATTGTACGCATGCGACAACGAGCATCTGATGGATTTGCTGAATAACAAAATGCAAGAGATACCGGGTGTAGTAGCCACCGAGACATTGATTTCTCTGGAACAGAGCATCAAGAAAGAAATCCCCATTCGCATAGAAAAATAACAAGCGATGGAGTTTCTGAATGAATATCACCTTGCAGGGCTATTTATCGGAATTTGTACCTTTTTGATTATCGGCCTTTTTCACCCCGTTGTGGTAAAGGCCGAATATTATTGGGGTACTAAATGTTGGTGGATATTTCTGATACTCGGCATAGGCGGCGTCATAGCGTCATTGAGCGTTGACAATGTAATTTTGTCCTCCCTGCTAGGCGTATTCGCTTTCTCTTCCTTCTGGACCATTAAAGAGGTCTTTGAACAGGAAGAACGGGTACGGAAAGGCTGGTTTCCCAAGAATCCGAAACGCAAATATAAGTTTTGAAGGCAAAGAATAGCCACGGCTTTTCATTTAAGCTTTGATTTAGGGATATAATCTCCCTGCCCATGCCAGTGCGGCATGGGAGCTAATTCTGTTGTTGATAATCAATAATTTACAAATATATCAAATCTGAATTTTTCTCATTTTTGAGCCAGAAAATGTAACACCTTAATGAAGCCTACCGATAGTTCCCTTGTTATCTCAGCCGTACCTTTTCGCTTATCTGATATTTTTTTCCTTCTGTTCTTCCAAACAGCAATCAGTGCTAAGACCATCCTTTGAATTGTATCCAGGTTCCTGGCCGCCCGTTCAGCCTTACGCTTTATGCTGTCCTGCCGAAGGTTTCGGTCAAGATCCCAGTGCATACTTTCAATAGCCCAATGCTGTTTGGTTATCTGACTAAGCCGCTCTGCACTGCTATCCAGGCTTGAAATGTACAGTCGCTGTTCAGATGTAGTCTTGCCATCAGACTTTTTCTCGGTAGATGTGAGTATTTCTATAACTGTCAAATTGCCATTCCATTTTTCCTTGTCGACAATAAGTTCTTTCCCACGGTATATACGGCATATCCTTGACTCAATCCTGCCGTATTCCAAGTATGGACCTTGTAGACATCAGTGGGGGTGGCGGTCTTTATAGAGTCTTCAAGGCCATAACGCAAAGATCTTTGATTCGCCCTGAGTTCGATCACGAAGTCTGCCCCCTTATCTCTAATCTTGTCTATTATTACCTTTTGGAATGACATGGCATCTGCTGTGAATACACATCCTGACACGTCTAGTTTGTCCAATAACCGGGGCACGGATTTGATTTCATTACTTTTCTCCTTGCAAACATCAGTAGCCAAAGTAAAGCCCGAACCAAGTGAGTATGCAGATACGATATCAGGGTTACGTCCGTTCTCATACAAGGTACCTCGCATGGCCTTGCCATCAATACAAATGATATCAGTCGCCGAAGAGGATATTTCCTTGAGGAAAACGTCTGCAAAAGCAGACATTCAGTCAGCCATTTTTTCATCGTCTATGCTTTGAAACACACGGCAAAGCGTAGCTTCTGACGGCAAACCATATGGAAATAGCCCTTTCGCCTGCAGGCGTTTCAAGTGGCGTTTGCCAAATTGAAGTATTTCAGCTCTGGTAATACACTTGCTGAGCCTCCCCAATATGACAAGCATGAGTATGTCTTCCAGTTTGTGTTTGAAGTTTCCCCTGCTTGTCCTGCGGTATTCAGGGACTGAGGATACAAATTTTCTCAAATGAGTCATGATGCTGCCACGAAGACAGTCAAGGTGTTTCTTCTTTAGCAGTATTGTGTGTAAAAAATTGTATATCAATGAAATAAATCGTATTTTTGCTGTCGAAAAAACAAAGGCGGAAGACAATATTAACACCATATTTTATTGAATTCCGCCTACAAAAAAAATAAAAATGAATGGTAAGAAGAAACACCTAAGGCGGTGCTTCCGCATCGCTGCGCACGAATATAAGGAATTTTACTGCAATAACAAGCGATGAACAATATTTCTTAAATGAAAAAGCCGTGTAGCTGAACAAATATTGGGATATTTATTTTTCATTATCTGCGAAAAAGATTGTAACTTTGTCATAACT
>ERZ857775.1998-NODE-1998-length-21336-cov-10.626004_pt1 | contig 21336 bp, 18 predicted proteins | sample MGYA00519698_ERZ857775 | MGnify/ENA primary metagenome ERZ857775 (study PRJEB31778, sample SAMEA3449363) | human gut metagenome | biome: human gut; feature: human-associated habitat; material: faeces | place: United Kingdom | collected 2010/2012 ...
CAATACGCCACTTTCTCATTTTTCTGTAATTCAGTGTTTTTAGTAAATAATTGGAGGGCAAAAATACAGATTTATCTACACCTTGCCAATTAATTGCCTATTAATTCGTTCAATTATATTATAATCCGAGAAGTTGTTGCAAACGTTGCACCGATGTTTCAATCTGCCATCGGTCTTCCAATTCGTCCGCATTAAAGATATAATGTGCCTGATGATAAAAAGGCGCGCGTTTTTCAAGTGCCTGTATGATAAAAGTCTTCAACTCGTCATCTTCTTTTCCCTGAAGGATGGGACGCTGCTGCTTGGCCACACGCAAGCGTCTGAACAGCACATCGGGATGCACATCCAGAAAAACCGTCTTGCCTGCCCGATTCATAAACTCCATATTATCAAAAAAACAAGGCGCTCCCCCACCCGTAGAGATTACCACATTTTCGAACTCGGCCACCTCATGAAGCATATTCCTCTCCAGCTCCCTGAATCCGGCCTCACCCCGTTCTGTGAATAACTCTCCCACCGTTTTGTGGAAACGCTCTTCGATATACCAATCCAGATCAATGAACGGTATATTCATCTTGCGGGCAAAAGCCTTGCCCAATGTCGTTTTTCCGGCGCCCATATAGCCGGTAAGGAAGATACGAATCATAAATGACTAATTTTACCTGCAAAATTAGTCATTTATTTCATTATTTAAAGATTTTCACTCTTTCTTCGAGCGGTTGGAATTCTTTTTCTCCCGGTTTTTCGGCAGGAAGCCCGAACGGCATTTCGGCAATCAAGTGCCAATGCTCCGGCAAGTTCCATGTCCGACGCACTTCCTCGTCAATCAACGGGTTATAATGTTGCAATGACGCTCCGAAGCCCACATCTTCCAGCATTGTCCACATAGCCAGTTGGTGCATGGCGGAAGTTTGCAGCGACCATCCCGGAAAGTTTTCCTGATAGGAGGGGAAAGCTTCCTGAAGCCCCTTGACTACTTTCTGATCTTCAAAGAACAACACAGTTCCATATCCACAAGCAAATGAGTGGTCTATCTTCTCCTCTGTTTTCACAAAGGCGTCTGCCGGCACAATCTTCTTCAAAGCGTCTTTCACGATTTTCCACAATTTCTTGTGAGACTCACCCAGCAGTAATACCACGCGTGTGGACTGGGAATTAAATGCCGAAGGCACATGACGAACAACCGTACTCACGATACACTCGATTTCCTGATCGGATATAGGTGACTGATTAGTAATTGAATAGTAAGTCCGACGATGTTTTAATGCTTCACTAAAAGATCTTTCCATAATATTTCCTTTTCTTATATATGATATTTCTTAAACTCTCTTTTTTTTATAACAAGTAACTCTACTAACTTGTTCAGTTAGAGAATATATTCGTACCTTCGCAGCCGAATAAACCATTATCTTTTATGGCTAAACAGAAATTCTACGTAGTATGGGAAGGCGTCACTCCCGGAGTTTATACCTCCTGGACGGATTGCCAGCTCCAAATCAAAGGGTATGAAGGCGCCAAATATAAATCTTTCGACACCCGCGAAGAAGCCGAACGCGCACTCTCAGCCTCACCATACGCTTATATAGGAAAAAACGCAAAAAAGAAAAATGAAAAGATATCCTCCGATCTGTTGCCTCCTTCCGTGATAGACAATAGTCTGGCGGTAGACGCGGCTTGCAGTGGAAATCCCGGCCCTATGGAGTATCGCGGCGTACACATAGCCAGCCGACAAGAGATCTTCCATTTCGGTCCGATGAAAGGAACGAATAATATCGGAGAATTTCTGGCTATCGTGCACGGACTGGCGCTATTGAAACAGAAAGGATTCGCTATGCCCATTTATAGCGACAGTGTCAATGCCATCAGTTGGGTACGACAAAAGAAGTGCAAGACCAAACTCCCCCGAAATGAGGAAACAGAAGCACTGTTCCAATTGATAGAACGGGCGGAAAAGTGGCTGAACACGAATACCTACACTACCCGTATCCTCAAATGGGAAACGAAAGAATGGGGAGAAATCCCGGCGGACTTCGGAAGAAAATAAACATGATATAAAATTCAAAACAAGTAAATATGAAAACATTGACTTCTAACAAAGCTTTCTGGCTACTATTAGTCATTTGCGTAGTAACAATCCTTCCTTTTCTCGGGCTGCCGGAATATCACACCAAAGGCGAGCCCCGCGAATCGATTGTATCCTATTCTATGTTGGAAAGCGACAACTGGATTTTGCCGAGAAATAATGGAGGAGAGATACCCTACAAACCACCTTTCTTCCATTGGGCTATTGCAGCCGTTTCAACATTGAACGGCGGTCAGGTTACGGAGATGACTTCCCGTTTGCCATCGGCCATCGCGCTAATCTCCATGACTCTTTTCGGTTTTCTTTTCTTCGCCAAAAGAAAAGGAACGGAAGTGGCGCTGCTCACCGCATTCATCACCTTGACCAACTTCGAGTTGCATCGTGCCGGAGCCAACTGCCGGGTGGATATGGTGCTGACAGCCCTCACCGTCTGTGCGTTATATTGTTTTTACAGATGGTACGAGAAAGGGCTTAAAGGCATTCCCTGGCTGGCCATCCTTCTTATGAGTTTGGGAACGTTGACCAAAGGTCCGGTAGGCACTATCATCCCCTGTCTGGTTACAGGTGTATTCCTCCTGCTCAGAGGAGTAAATTTCTTCAGGGCTTTCCTTCTCCTTTCCGCATGGGCCATCCTTTCACTCATCTTGCCGTTCTGTTGGTACATAGCCGCTTACCAACAAGGGGGAGAAGAATTCCTTGCATTAGTCATGGAAGAGAACTTCGGACGTATGACCAACACAATGAGTTACGACTCCTGCGTGAATCCTTGGCATTACAACTTCGTAACCCTGTTTGCCGGTTATGTACCTTGGACGTTATTGGCAGTGCTTTCTCTTTTCAGTCTCACCTATCATAAATTCAGTATCCAGCCGGCTGCCTGGTGGAAACGCTTTACCGCATGGATCAAGAATATGGATCCGGTGGATTTGTTCGCTCTTACCAGCATAGTTGCCACATTCATATTCTACTGCATACCGCAAAGTAAACGTAGCGTATACCTAATGCCTATTTATCCTTTCATCGCATACTTCCTGGCCAAATATTTATTCTATCTGGTGAAGAAACGCTCTAAAGTGATAAAAGTATACGGTAGTATCCTCGCCGTACTGAGTTTACTATTATTTGCCTGTTTCATTGCCGTGAAATGCAGTCTTATCCCGGAAACAATCTTTCAAGGCCGTCATGCGCAGAACAACATCAATTTCCTGCGTGCCATACAGAACATTAACGGAATCGGCTCTTTCATATTAATTGCCATTCCTACGTTGCTTGGCATCTGCTGGTGGTTCTATCAACGCAAATATACACTCAGCAACCGATTCCTCTATGCCATCGTTGCACTGACTATGGGAATGTATATCGCACTGGACGGAGCTTACCAGCCACCTATTCTCAATTCAAAATCGGTAAAATCCGTTGCTGCGGAGATAGACCGGGTAGTACCGGCAAGTGCAGGCACGCTTTACGAATTTATCGAAGCCGGTGTACGTTCCATAGGTGACCCTGTACACTATTTTGAGATCAACTTCTACCTGGGAAACCGGATCGGAAATTTCTACAAAGACCGTCCTTCGGAAGGGTTCCTGCTAATAGGAATGCAGGATGCAGAACGGAATCTTCCCGAGTTCGAAAAGGAAGGCTACCAGTTCGAGCGAGTCTATCAATCACCCAAACCCGTTCTTCGCCAGACTGCCGAGATATACAAATTCATCAAAAAGTAGTCTCGGATGAATTCACTGTTTTTCCATGCTTCACCAGATATTCCGCTGACTGGAGCATGGAAAAACTATATTCTTTCAAGGGCAGAAAACTATCATCCATCGGGACGTGAACCAGCTTTCCATTATCGGTATGATAGGTAAATTCCTGATTCGTCTCATAATTGTACATATACAACTGAGTCGCATTACGGCCTACAATCATATTATCGGCTGTATAAAACATACACGGACGTTCTTCTTTCAACAGGTCCACTCCGAAATTATTCTGCAAATAATCAATACCCAACAGTCCCAATACCGTAGGCTGTATGTCTATTTGTCCACCAAAGGCCGTATGTTCCGCAGGAGTTATACTGTTGGAATAAATCATCAACGGGATATGATTATACGATTGCGGAAGTTCACACTCCGCATCCCCAACCAATTTGCCATGATCTCCCTCCAACACGAATATCGTATTCTCAAACCACGACTGTTTGCGCGCTTCTTCGAAAAATTTACGCAAAGCCCAGTCCGCATATTCCACAATCTGAGTTTCCGGTTTGTCCGTTCGGGGATGGAAATAAGGAGGTATTACATAAGGCGGATGATTGCTGATTGACAATAAGGTAGCGAAAAACGGTTGCCCTTCGTCTGCCGTCCGATTCAAAACCGGAATAGCATAGTCGTATAAGAAATCATCCTGTACTCCAAAACTATTCACAACCTTCTCTGACGGATAATCTTCCTGAGCAAAGACCTCATCAAAACCGTTCGTCCTGAAAAAGGCATTCATATTATCGTACTGCCCTTCATGTGTCATAAAAAACAGATTATGATATCCATTCTCCTTCAATACCGTAGGCAATCCCGAATAATGGGGAATCACCGAACCTTTCATCAAGTTCCGTTTCATCATGGCAGGAAAAGAATATAAAGTAGCGTACAAACCATGATTGGTGTGAATCCCCGCCGAATAAAAGTTGGGGAAACTAAGGGAACAGGCATACAGGCTATCCAAAAAAGGAGTCAGATTCTGTGACTGCCCGAAACGTTTCATGAAATTGGACGACATCGACTCCATCATAATCAATACCACATTGGGACGGCGTTGCGATACACTATCCTGTGAATTATGCCGATAAACCGCCAACGGAGAGACATCCGGTTCACCCGGCCGTGCTAACAAAGCTTTTACTTTTTCCAACGCTTCCTGTTCATCCATCAGATGCAGATATCTGTTTTCCGGCCGTCGGTCGTCCAGCACGCTCGTCAACAAATTAAAGGTCGGACTGACTCCCAACTGATTCAAAAAGGCATCCTGACAGAAATAGGCGGCACTTACCTTGATCGGATTATAGCCTGTACGTCCCCTAATGCCAAATACACAAAGCCCGATCAAGGCAAGCCCTACCAACCCCGCAACACTTCGTTCCAAGCAAGGGAATGAACCGGGAACAGACAAGCAACGGTGACGGAAATACCGGCCAAGAAAGGCAATCCACACAATAAAGCCAATCAGAAAGAGCAGGAATAAGGCAATGGATAAATAATAGGAAGTCTCTCCCAATATCATCCCCGCAGTAGTACCCGCATAACCGAACCATTCGAAAATGGAAGAATTGATATGCTTGAAAAAGTAGGCGAAATAAGGAATATCGGCCGCACTGATCAGATAAACCAACCCATAAAAGACACCGAAGAAGATAGTGAAGAAACGGAACAAAGCCTTCCCGTAACAGTTGCAAAGCCCACAGGCTACAGCTACCGTCAGCGGAAGCAGTAATATGTAACAACCTATCACGTTATCGAACCATACTCCATGTATAAATGCTATCAATGACAGACTTTTATCAGACAGTGCGTCGGCAGTCAGTTGATGGTGAGAAGAAATGAACAATACTCCTCTGAACAATCCGGTGATTATCAGTGCGGAAATATGCACGGAAAGTATATATACAATAAGATTTAGAAAACGTTTCATAATAGCTTTTTCTTTTTATGAATAGTTCTGAAAGCAGCCCTACTGTTTATTTTTATAAGTATATACGAAGTGAAGAATCAGGAAATTGATGGGAACGACTACGATAAGTACCAATATAGGAGCGAGAAACTCACCGAATCCGATCCACAGGAAAAGGTTCAGCAAACCTACCTCAAGCAGATAATTGAGTAAATGACTAAAACCAAACCCGACGGCGTTGCGCGATGAGGGTTTGGAACGGAATGTAAAGAATGTAGTTAGAAAATAGTTACAGACAAATCCGACCGCATAACCTGCCGTAAAAGAAAGCGTCGGATTGGCCGCCAACAGTACCAGACAATATACGCCATAGTGAATCGCCGAAGATATCGTACCGACGATGCCGAAACGCATAAACTGCCAGAATTTCTCCTGCCAGTCCGGGTGTTGTTCCCATGTCTCTTTAATGACTTTGTTTATCCTCATCGCATAACACCTCTTCTACATTATAAAGCGGACGATGTTTCACCTCTTTATATATCTTTCCGATGTACAGCCCTACCGCACCGATTGACATCAGGACGACACCGCCTACAAACCATACGGACAACATCAGAGATGCCCAGCCATGTTCCGCCGTTCCCGCAATCAACGAATAAAGGACATAAAAACCGATCAGAATGCTGATAAAGACAAAGATAATACCCAAATAGACAATGCCATAAATCGGCTTCACCGAGAATGAGGTTATTCCGTCGAGAGCCAGTCCAAACATTTTCCGCAGAGTATATTTAGAGCTTCCGGCTGTGCGTTCCCGAATCACATCGTCCACCGTAGTGGAAGGAAAGCCCAGCAGAGGAATAATGCCACGCAGGTATAGATTACGCTCTTGATAATGTGACAACTGTTCCAGTACCCTCCGGCTCAGAAAGCGGAAATCGGCATGGTTATAAATGGATTCCACTCCCATCCTGCGTTGCAGTTTGTAGAAAGCCGTAGCGGAGAGACGTTTCAACAACGGGTCGGCCTGGCGGGAGACCTTCACTCCGTACACCACATCGTAACCGGCTGTATAAGCATCAATCATTTCCTCTATCGCATTCAAGTCATCCTGCAAATCCGCATCAATGGTAACAACGGCGTCACTCCAGTCTTTGGCAGTCATCATCCCTGCCATGATAGCGCTCTGGTGACCTACGTTCCGCGCCAGATTCATTCCTTTCATGTAAGGATTTTCCTTATGCAACTTCTTGATAATGTTCCACGTACGGTCCTTGCTACCATCATTTACAAAAAGCACGAAACTGTCCGCACTGATCTTTTCCTTCCCAACCAGCTCATCAAACAAGGCTGTCAAACGGGCGGCTGAATATTCCAACACTTCTTCCTCATTATAGCAGGGAGACACAATTGCCAATTTAATCATTTCTCGTTCTATTTAGTTAATTCTGTCCGTTTCATTTTCGCAAATTCCGAGTACGTCAGGAAATTGGCTTTCTTCTCCTTGAAGTTACGGATCAGCAGATCCAGCCGTTCTTCCATCCCTTTGCCAGAATGATTACGGATAATAAACGGCATTTTAAATTCGGGATGTTCATTCAATGGATAAAACTCCCACGGGTGGAAATAGGTCACAAAATAGCCGTCGTGCTTCAGCACCCTGTTTGCCATCCATTGGTACAACCTCACCGGAAGATTATGGCAAGATAACCAGAATAGCGGAAAACGTATCCACGGAGTCACCGACGCAGGAATTTGAAGAACCTTACCCGTCATAAAGCAAGTACGCGGCTCGGAAAGATGCATATATCTGCCGGGAATAAACGCCGGATTCAATGAAGAATTATACAGATATCCCATCCGCTCTATCTCTTCATCGGACACCGGAAACATACGTGGCTGGCGATACCCCTCTATCTTCCTCCCCGTCAACCGTTCGAGTATTTCTTTGGAACGACTGACATCCGAAACCTGAGGTTGCCAATGGTCACACCCATGAGCCGCCACTTCATGCCCTTCATCCATAATACGGTGCATCACCTCCGGAGCATTCTCCGCAAAGTTGCTTGTACAGAAAAAAGTAGCCCGCACCCCATTCTTTTTCAGACAGTCCAGTATCTTGTTCGTACCATAAACCGATACTTCCATTGCCTTATCCAGCGGAAAGTCCACTCCATGTTCACGGGGTACATCAAACTCCTCTGTGTCAAAACTTAATAATATCATTGTCAATTAGCTTTCTATTTGATATCCACTTATAATGGAAGATCGTGCAAAGATAATTATTATAAAATAATAAAGTCCATTCCCTACGTAAAAAGAAATCAATCAAAAGATTCTTCAATACAAAAATCCAAATGCCCACAATGGTATTTTATTTCCAAAAGCATATTCTGTATCATCAGCGGCAATAAAGGCATTATTCTCTCTCGCTATCTGCCTGCCATCCTTGTTTTTTCCTTCCACCTCAATCACATACTTTCCATCTACTGTATAATCCGCACTACGTGTACAATATTCAATACGATGACAATAAGACAATTGATTTACCATAAAGACTTCACGCAATGTTCCTTTATTCACCTCCTTTAGCGAAAGCGCATAAAGCAGATTTGTATTCTCCATATATATTTTATCCGGCTTCTGCAGTTTCTTCAACGAAAAAAGATCCGAGTACAGCAAATGAATCAGTTTTGCCCTATTCAGATACTGTAAATATGTCAGCAATGTAGTACGGGACATTTCAGCCAAAGCAGATAATTTCGTAATATCCACCATCAGCGGAACTTCCGAAGAAAGAATGGTCAACAGACTTTTTACCTTTCTTATATTACCTACATCTACCCCGCATTGCTGTGGGAGCTCTATTTCCAGAATCATATTCACCACGTTCTCAATACGAGTGTAGTAATCTCCTCCCCCTTCCATATAAAATGGATAATATCCATTCTGCAAATATTCCTGGAAGTATGCCAAAGGACGGCACTTTTCATTCACCTCCATACAAACCCTATCCGATTCAAATAAGATTTCGTCTAACGAATAAGGGGGTATGTCAATCTGGTGATAAAACAAAAGATATTCCCGATACGATAATCCCTGCATATCATACGAAATGCATCGGCGTGACAAGTCCGCCTCCGCATTTAGGATTTTCAATAAAGAAGACCCGCTAAATACAATCTTCAAGTCCGGATACTCATCATAAATATTTTTAATCTCCCGACTCCATGAGGGATATTTGTGTACTTCATCCAAAAAAAGATGCTTTCCCCCTCTTTGATAAAACAGTTCCGCCAACTCACTCAAAGAATGCTGAGTGAAATAAGCACTATCAAGACTCGCGTAAAGAGCTGTTTTCCAATCATCAGCATAATGAAGTTTTAAAAACTGAAGCATCAACGTCGTTTTTCCAACTCCCCGCGCTCCACGAATAGCAACCAAACGGGCATCCCAATGAATATCATTCATCAAACTTCTGACACATCCGGTTGAAGTGGCAGCTAACAATCTTTTATATCTGTTTATCAGTGCTTCCATACGCCATTTGTTTTATACACAGAACAAATATAGGGAATAAATGTTTTACGTGCAAAACAAATTTGCCATAAAAACGTTTTGAACGCAAAACAAAAACACACATATTGAGCAATAATATCACTCCAAAGCCACCACATGATAATAAACCCCATGTGTTTTCCTGAACGACTCTACTCCCAACCGTCGCAGGATACGCCCGAAATGGGTGGCTTGTCCGAAGGAGAATTTCATTTTGGCGGCTTTCTGTATACGTTGCAATATATCCGCAGCAAGCAACCATTCGCCTTCTTCCTCCTTTCCTGCCGCCCGATAATACACCTGAAACAACTGTTCAATAGCGGGCGACTGCTCAAATTCCTGATTGGCTTCCGTCATGATGGCCTCATCCCGCTCGTCAAACCAATACCGTTCATTCTTATATAATGCCGCCATCGCTTGCGCGTAAAGCTGTTCGTAATCAATAGGACGGACGACATCTATCACTCCCGTCACCTCGACAGCGATATAGCGGCGGCTGCCGGAAGTGTCCGTCAACAAGTCCTTATGATTACTCGTACCGATAAAAGAAGCATAGCGCCGAAGTTCCTCCACCGCCGAAGCATTGGGACGCCTTGTGTTCACAACCGGTTTTTGAAGAATATGCTTTAGGAAAGGCTGTTGAGTAATGCTGATCTGGTCGAATTCATCCATATTAATCAACAGGAAACGATTCAGATACAGTTCCGCATCCCGCTTCCGGCTGAAATCAATGCTATCCGTATAATAAGCCTGCAGACACGGTGGCAGAATCAAACGGCAGAACGTAGATTTTCTGTATGCCTGCGGGCCAACCAATATCGGCGAAGTGCTATTCGCATAATTCTTCCTCATCATTCCACGCCAATGCGCTACCATGCTGAGAAACCAACGGCGAAACAAATGCGGCCAATGAGGATTGTCGCAAGGTACCCGTTTTGCCAGATCCCCAATATGATCCTTTCCATCCCAATGGGGAAGGTCATAAAGAAATTCCTCAGCTGGTTGATACACAGGAACATGATCGGAATTCAGATAACGCACCACATCCTTGTCCCAAAGCTTAAGCCCCTCGTACTGCGCATTCATCGTAATGCTTGCCATCTGCCGTTTGTCCACCGGATGAAAATAGAAATTAAAGGTATTCCGCTCCCGACATTCCACCTGTGTAGTCAACTGGTTGAAACGAAACTCATAGCGGCGTTTCATAAACTCATCCATCTGCATAACGAATATCTGTTCGGGAAGCAGACTGCTCTTATCGGCAAACCCACGTCCGGAACGATAGACATTCTTCACCGTCTCCCGAATCAGAAAATCATCCTTCGGCAAGTGATAATGAGCGCGCGACCACCGTACCGTATCCTCTTCGGGAATACCTGCACGGAAACAATGTCCCGCAAGGGCAACCAGCAACGAATGTATATCTCCGTCCGGCTGAAATTCCTCCTGTTCCTCCAGCGCCCGCGCAAAAGCCGCTTCGAACAGAACGGAAAGCGCTTCATGACTTTCATATCCGGGCGCAAGCCGTTGTAAAGGGGAAGTCTCCGTCTGTACCTGTTCACGATAAGTCGTTTCGCCGGGCATAGATGCAGGCTGCTTCATGTAAATCGGCATTGATTCGGGATTGAAATACAGCGCCGGATCGAAAGTCAGGCGACAATACTGTTCCAACGAAGGCTCTTTCAGTTCAATATGAAAAGGAAGTTGAGGTTGGTAGAACTTCACCGCCAGCCGATAAGCGTGCGCATGAAACAATTCCGCTTGTTCGCGGGTGACCGGCAAAAGATCGTCAGGATAAGTAAAACGTACCCAGATCTTGACAGACTTCCCGGAAGAACCGACAAATGCCAGATATGTTTGCGGGAGTTCTTTCACCCACTTCTTCACTTCATCGGCCTCCATAGGTCCCGACAGATTATTCACCTGAATCATTACAATACCATTGTATTCCGCCATAACCATCACCCCGTTTCTACGGACAAAGGCGGCAGCAGGAAGCAGTTTCGGCACTTTCTGAACATAGTCGTTTTTATCACCGGGAAGCATATAGGGCAGGACTTCTCTCATTTTTGAGACGGGCTGTGCTTTGGTTTCCACTTTCATCAGCTCCACGAGCTGCTCAATTCTCAACGTACGCAGTGTATTCACCTTGCCATCGTCTCTCACTTGTGTTATTCTCATTATTTTATTTATTTGTCCTGCATGTGTGGTGTAGGGCTGTTGTTTACAGACACAAATGTACTGCAAATATTTCACAGAAGCAAATGTATCGTCTCGACACCTCGAATACCGTTCCGACAGCATACTAACAAGAAATCTCGTACCCCATCTCTCATATCTCTCATAAATCAACATAATCCTCTAATTTACAACAAACTATATTATGAAAGATGTTCCCAAGACTAGCATCTCTCATATTTTTCTTCACCATCTCTCATGTTTTCCATCCGTATCTCTCATACTTCCTTCCCCTCCTTCTCCCAACAAGCTGTATTCCACAAAACAACTTACAGTATTTTATATGAAAACAACTGTCTAATCTCTTGTTTTCCAGCTCCAAATGTCGTATCTTTGATGAAGCATTGTAACCGTTCCACTCCAGTGATCAGATCCGTCTGCTCTAGTGAACAGTACCGTTCACAGTAGTGCACAGAACCATTCACTAGAGTGGAACGATTATAATGCCGGTAAATTATCCGAAAACAAAGGCAAGATATGCCAACAACATAAGTAGCCTGACATATAAATCACCATTAAATCAAAACAGAAATGGCAATACAATTCGAGTTTTACAAGAATCCCCAACCGGAAAAAGAAGGGGAAGAACCAAGTTACCACCCAAGAGTGGTTAATTTTCAACACGTCACTTCTCAAAGGTTGGCAATGGAAATTCATCAGGCAACTACTTTCGGAAAATCAGAAGTAGAAGCTATGTTGATGGAATTGAGCAGATGCATGGGAAATCATCTCCGCGAAGGAGAAAGAGTACATTTGGACGGAATCGGTTATTTTCAAATCACTTTGCAAACAACCGAACCGGTACATTCGCTCGGCACACGTGCTGATAAAGTGAAATTTAAATCCATCCGCTTCCAAGCCGACAGAGATCTAAGAAGTGCATGTATAGCTACTCATGTGCGACGCTCAAAATACAAACCACACTCCGCTTCCCTTTCCCAAGAAGACATAGATAATAAATTGACGGAATATTTTGTAACCAATGTCGCCCTGACACGCTCCAGAATGCAATCGCTTTGTGAGTTCACCCAAAGCATGGCGGCACGGCAACTCCGTCGGTTGAAAGCGGAAGGCAAGTTAAAAAATATCGGAAAGCCGACACAGCCCATCTACGTTCCGGCTACAGGATATTATGAGAGATAAATCGGAAATCTATGAGAGATGCAGGAGAAAAGTATGAGAGATACTTTGGATTTTTGCATCTCTCATAATATAATCATCTAGTAATTAACAGTTTATATTAATTTATGAGAGATATGAGAGATGAAGAATCAAAATGTATCTAGTATGAATCAATAATTCTCTCTTAACAAATGAATATTTTATATCCAGTTCAGGCAAAGTTTCCGTTTAAGCCACATAGCTAAAAAGCGATCGCTAATGGAATAAAAGTTATTGTTTTCTGTCGTAATTAAATCACTATCCAACAACCTTTTTGCCGCTGACTGTACAGAACTGGCAGAAGACAAATTATACTTCTTGATAAATGCCCCAGACTGAATCCTCTCTGCCTTTCCCTCGCAAGCCAAAGCCTTAAGTAATCCACGTTGTTTTTCAGGAATACCATAAAGAATTGACTCATAGATCTCTCCGCTATCATCCAGTTTCTTTTCAATGGCGTTGCGAATAATTTCAGCAGTACAAATATCCGTAGTCATATAATAAGCCAGATAAAAAACACTCTGTATATACCATGTATGCCCTTCAAATAATTCATAAACATACGCTACTTCCTCCGCACTAATCCGTTTACCCGATTCACGAAAATGCCGGATAATAAAATCGCTGTATTTCTCCAGTGGAATAGGCTTCAAACTCAATACGGAAGCACTATGATAGAATGGCTTCGAAGCACTGAAAAACATATTTTGCAGCATATGTCTCTGACTACCGGCAAAGATAAAAGATGCATTAGGACAATGCTGAACATACGTACGAAGCAGAGCTTCCGTGTGAGCCTCCGGATACTTACTAATTTGTTGAAACTCATCAATCGCTACGACACATCGTTTACTTGCAGTATTGATATAAGAGAATATTTCATCTAATGTCCGCTGAGGATCTTTGATATCTCCAATTCCGAAGGAGGCTTCCAGTAACCCTTGAGAATCAAAGCTAATGCGGAATTCCAAAGAACGGACAATTCGGCAGAATGCTTCTACGGCATTCTTTCCTTTGGGTTTCAACACCTCACAGATTTTATTACCCAGTAGTACAATAAAATCAGAAAGATTCAGCGTAGAATAAATATCAATAAAGAAGCAATAATAGTTCTCGCTAAGTTCAGGCTTATGAAAACAATGAAGTATCAACCCAGTCTTCCCCATCCGTCGGGGAGAAATCATGACTTTATTATTCCTACCCTCTATATCCATTATAATCTCGGCACTCTCTTGTTCTCTATCGCAAAAATATTCTGGTGATACATACCCAGAAGTAATAAAAGGATTCTGATTCATAATGATACAACAATTATTCTTTGCACCAAAGATAACAATTCTTAGCCATCATGCAAAAAGAATGATGCAAAAAGAATGATTATATAACAATAAATATATTCGTCTATAAAAAAGATTCAGAATCACCGGAATAGGATTAGCAGATTCAGAATTTATGCTGTTCAGTACTTGTGAATCAGTTTCTCCATTTGCCATCCGATGAAGATCATAATGATGTTTTTTAAGCAGTTCCACTAAATAAGTGGGAGTTCCCGTTTCAAACCAGTAGTTTCCAAACTCATGAAGCTCAACCCCTAGATTATCATATAGTCCTCATGGAGACAACGGATAAAATCAGTGGATATGTTGTCAAGCAACATCCGGTATGACCTATAAAGCGTATCCATCATTTCTTGTTTTGGGGTTATACAGACAAATATAGAGTAAATTGCTGAATAAAACTAGCACTTTTTAGAAAAACTGCAGTTTTTATTCAGCAATTTACCCATATATACAACATTTTTTACAGAACTAAATGATAACATTTAATGAATACGGACACTGCGAAGAGACTGCCGGAAGCCAGAGCACAACTTAGGATAGATCTTCTGAACGAGACAGAAGAACAGGCTTATTACAGAAATATGGAAGCGATACGATATCAAAAAAGCGTAATTAGCACCGGATGGATTGAAGGTAAAGAGGAAGGTAGGGCAGAAGGTGCAAAAATGAAGCAATTTGAGATTGCCCGCAAAAGTCCGCAGGAGTACCAATTAATACAATCATTCAAACAACAGGATTGTCTAAAGAAGAAATTGGAGACTGAACTGTTTCCTCGATATTTATGTCTAATTGATTCGTCATGAAATACTCGGCTGCTAAAAGTTCGAAAAAATTTCAGTGATACAGATACGTTCTTACGTTGCCTTTGCTTTTTGAGCATGAATGGAAAAGCTCTTCGCTAATTTTTCCAAAATATTCTTTTGTACTCATTATTCAGGAGCGACACCCAAAATCCCAATGTCAGTTCTGCTATTATTTTTGAAGGTGCAGCACTTTCGTACCTACCCGCAATCTGTTTGTTGGCTTGGGTAATATCTGTTTAAGCTACTTAAATTAGGCGTATTCGGGAATACAGCATACCAATCCTCCCTTCCTGTCATCGTTTCGAATTCACGATTCGAAGCATTGCGTAATATGTCTTGCTAAAAAAGGAAATAGGAATATTAATTAAAACATATATTTTGATAAATACAATAATCTAATTATATTTGCCAAAATATAATATCCAATATTAAAAACTGTAATACAATGACAGAGAAACCCATATATGTAACTTCTCCGCTGTTACCTTCTTTGGATGATTTCTCATCATCTTTAAAAGAAATCTGGGAAAGTACAATATTGACAAACAATGGCTCCTTTCATAAGAAACTAGAAAAAGAATTAGCCAATTATTTAAAAGTTCCTTATCTGTCTTTGTTCACTAATGGTACATTGCCTTTAATTACTGCTCTACAAGCAATGCGTATAACAGGCGAAGTCATCACAACCCCTTTTAGCTTTGTTGCTACCACACACTCACTTTGGTGGAATGGCATCAAGCCTGTATTTGTCGACATTGAGCCTAAAACTTGTAATCTAGATCCTAATAAAATAGAAGCAGCCATAACTCCACGGACAACAGCCATCATGCCTGTACATGTATATGGTAGACCATGCGATACTAAGAAAATTCAAGAAATAGCAGACAAGTATGGACTCAAAGTCATTTATGATGCTGCGCACGCTTTTGGCATCGAAGTCAATGGAGAAAGCATTCTGAAAGCCGGTGATATGTCAACATTAAGTTTTCACGCCACCAAAGTGTTTAATACTTTAGAAGGCGGAGCCCTCATTGTACGCAATGAACAAACCAAAAAAAGAATCGATTATTTAAAGAATTTTGGCTTTGCTAATGAAACAGAAGTGGTAGCTCCTGGTATCAATAGCAAAATGGATGAAGTACGTGCTGCCTTTGGGCTATTAAATCTTAAAATTGTAGATAAAGCTATTTCTACACGTCGACAAATTACTGCCCAATACCGTGAGATGCTAGCAAACGTGCCAGGAATAACTTTTTTTGAAGATATACCAGAGGTCCGTCATAACTATTCCTACTTTCCCATTTTTATAAACGAAAACATTTACGGAATGACAAGAGATGAACTTTACATAAAAATGAAAGAACATAATATATGGGGAAGACGTTATTTTTACCCACTCATCAGCACATTTTCAACATATCGCGGATTAGAATCAGCCAAGCCTGAAAATCTACCTATTGCAACAGAAATGGCTAATAGGGTTATTTGCTTACCCATGCATCACGCTTTAACAAGAAACGATATCGAACGTATATTAAAACTAATAATGAACAATGGCTAACACACAGAAAAAAATTTTAATGTTAGGTGGACTGAGGTATTTAATTCCCGTTATCCAAGCTGCTCATGAATTAGGATACTATGTAATCACATGTGACTACCTACCCCATAACATAGCTCACAAATATGCAGATGAATACCACAATATAAGCATTACAAATAAAAATGCGGTATTGGAGTTAGCTAAAGATTTAAAAATTAACGGCATAATGTCTTTTGCTGTAGATCCTGGTGTTTTAACAGCCGCATATGTTTGTGACAAACTAGGTTTACCCGGTAACCCATATACCTCTGTACAAATCCTACAAAACAAAGATCTTTTCCGAAACTTCCTTAAAAAAAATGGGTTTAATACTCCAAAATCTTGTGGTTATGACAGTGTAGAAGAAGCATTATCCGACATAGAATCATTCCAATGGCCTATTATTGTAAAGCCTGTAGATTCTGCAGGCAGCAAAGGAGTCTCCCGAATAGACAGAATCGCCGATTTAGAAAAGGCAATAATACATGCTTTGAAGAACTCCTTTTCTCACCGTTTCATTATTGAGGAATTTATCGAACAACAAGGACATTCTTCAGATTCTGATGCATTCTCTATAAATGGAGAGTTAAAATTCATCTCCTTTTCCGACCAGTATTTTGATAATAAAGCTACCAATCCCTATACTCCCTCTGCCTACAGCTGGCCTTCTTCAATGACTGATAGGAACCAAGAATCCTTATCTTCCGAAATACAACGTCTACTACAGTTGTTACATATGAACACCTCAATATACAATATAGAAACTCGAGTTGGAACAGATGGGAAAGCGTATATCATGGAAGTTTCCCCTCGTGGAGGTGGCAATCGTTTATCAGAAATACTACGTTATGCAACAGGTACCGATCTTATAAAAAATGCGGTACGTGCAGCAGTTGGAGAAACAATTCCTGCCATAGCTCCTTGCGTTTATAACGGTTATTGGTCTGAAATCATTCTACATGCGGATAAGACAGGAATATTCAAGGATATCCAAATAAAACAGAATATGAAAGAAAATCATATTACCGAAATAGATTTATGGGTTCAGCCTGGGGATATTATTCACTCATTTAATGGAGCAAATGATGCCATAGGAACATTAGTGGTAAATTTCAATAATAAGCAGCAACAGCATGACATGATGTCGTGCATCAATTCATGGGTAAAAATTATTACTGAATAAGATGAAAAAAATTGCTATACTTGGAGCGAGTGAACCTCATCTACCATTATTTCTAAAAGCAAAAGAAATGGGGCTTGAAACGTATTGTTTCGCATGGAGTCAGGGAGCCTATTGCAAAGACTATGCAGACCATTATTATGACATATCCATTGTCAACAAAGAACATATTGCAGAAATTTGTCAAAAGGAACAAATAAATGGAATTATTTCTAACGCATTAGAAATTGCAGTCCCCACCGTGGCTTATGTGTCTGAACGACTTGGCTTAAACGGTATTCCTTATACCACAGCTTTAGATGCGCGAAATAAATTTCAAATGCGCGAAAAGATAGCTCACCAACAAGCATGTCGACAACCAGCCTATACACTTTATCAATCTGGTCACCTACCCTCATCTTATCCTATCATAGTTAAACCGATAGATGGTTCATGTAGCAATGGAGTTACCAAAGTTAACAGAAAAGAAGATTTTGCACAAGCACTAAACAGAGCTTCACAGGCCTCCCTCGCAAATTGTATACTGATTGAAGAATATATAGAAGGCCAAGAGGTTTCTGTTGAATCCATCTCATTTCATGGCAAACACTACGTCTTAACTATAACAGATAAAGAAACAACCGGAGCTCCATATTTTGTAGAAACGGCTCACCACCAACCTTCTATTCTTCCTTTGAATATTCAAGAAAAGCTCAAATATGCCGTCAACAATATATTAAATGCTATTGGAATCAATAATGGTGCTTCACATGCAGAGTTTAAGATAGATCAAAATGGCAATATCTTCTTTATAGAAGTTGGTGCTCGTGGTGGCGGAGACTTTATTTCATACGATTTAGTAAAACTAAGCACAGGATATGATTATGTGAAAGGTATGATAGAGGTTGCACTTGACGAATTCAATATACCAGAATGTTCTGTTCAGAAATGTGCTGGAGTTTACTTTTTAAGTAAAGAAGTATCCTATATACGCACATTTATTGAGAAAAATAAAAATTCAAAGTGGGTTATTAAATATCATATTGATGGAAGGCCTTTACAGGAACTTAGAAAATCACAAGACCGTTCCGGATATATCATTTATCAAGCAGATCACCGAATCTGCGTATCTTAAAAATAAACAATCAATATATATGAATAGAAAAGTAATTGTATTTGGCGCAACAGGAGCACTCGGAGCCCACATCGCCATCTATTTACAGCAGAAAGGCTATCAAGTATACGCGGTTGGACATCGGAAATCAGACAATGGTTTTTTCAATGACTATAATATCCCATATTATTCTTTAGATATAAAAAATATGGAGCAATTTAGTCAACTCCCTCAATCAGGTATTAATACAGTACTACACTTTGCCGGTGCCCTTCCCGCTACCATGGAAGGATATGATCCACATAGATATATAGATTCTATTACCAAAGGTACTCTTAACGTCCTGGAATACACTCGCAAATGTGGTGCATGCAAAATTATATTTCCGCAATCCTTATTTGATATAAGTTATTTATTTGGAAGTAAAACTCCTATATCCCCCGATGCTGTACGCAAAGCTCCAATGACAGGAGATCATGCTATATACGTCATAGCAAAAATGGCGGCAGTTGATTTAATTGAGCATTATTATCATATATATGGAATTAAGCGCTTTATTTTACGACTTCCTCGAATATATATGTTTCATCCTAACCCATATACTTATACAGATGGAGTAAAATGTCTTATTTCAGACCGTTATTTGATACAACAAGCAATTAAAGGGGAGACAATTGAGATATGGGGAGATCCTGAACGGTTACTAGAGACTATCTGCATCAAAGATTTCTTACAGATTATTGAAAAATGTGTAGAATCCCCTCTTGATGGTGGCATTTATAATGCGGGAAGTGGTGGCTCAACTTTAAAAGAACGGATTCAGGGAATAGTAGAAGTTTTCTCTCCCAAAGGACACCCATCACCCATTATCCATTGTCCTGAAAAGAAAAGTTCCCAACAGTTTGTACTAGACATCAGCAGAACAATCGAACAATTACAATATATCCCCAAATACAGTTGGAAAGACTATCTGCTAGATTTCAAAAAAGACATGGAAATCCAACCATTCAGAAAACTATGGGGAGAAAGTAAAGACTATGCTACATAGCCAAAATAATCTATTCTCTGAATTTGCCTACTCTTTCATCCATAATAGTTTTCCCTTTATTGTTAAAACTAAATTTGTTGGCATCTATTAAATTATAATTTTCATTTCTACCCTTTCTTCTGGGGTGGAAAATTTCAGTAAATAATTCATAAAAAAATGACAAATACACCCCCACTTGCCAGTATCAGATGTTTGACATATAATCATGAACAGTATATCCGCCAATGTCTAGATGGCTTTATTATGCAAAAAACAAATTTTCCATTTGAGATAATAGTACACGACGATGCCTCTACAGATAAAACAGCAGACATTATTCGTGAATATGCCAAAAAACATCCCAATATTCATGCTATTTTGGAGACAGAGAATCAATACTCTAAACATGATGGTTCATTAGCACGAATTGTAAACCAAGCAATTCGAGGAAAATATGTAGCGTTGTGCGAAGGGGATGATTATTGGACAGACCCACTCAAACTTCAGAAGCAGGTAGACTTTCTAGAGAAAAATCCTGAGTATGGAATGGTCTATACGCTTAGCAAAATATACAACCAAAACAAAATGAAAATAGAGGAATATCTATTTGGCTCTGAGTATAAAGGATATGGTGATTTACTTACATATAACCGAATACCAACATTAACCACTTGTATAAAAACCAAAGTCATGATGGAATATATAGATGATATAGAACCACACAAAAGAAACTGGCTGATGGGAGACTATCCGATGTGGTTATGGATAGGTTATCATCATAAAATAAAATTCTTTCCAGATGTTACCTGTGTATATCGAGTACTAGAAGAATCTGCCAGCCATTCTAAAGATATAGGAAAAAATGAAAAGTTCATTTTATCAACTATTGATATTACCTCCTTTTATATCAAAAGATTCAAACTTTTCCCTCCAAAATCATATTATCATGCTCTAAATGAGTATTATCGTCAACTATATAGCGAATATAAACGTTTAGGAAAGTATACAAAAGCAATGCACTATGCCAAACTTATAAATAATAAATATGCAACTCCCGAAATACGACAAGAAAAACGGAAATTTTATCTAAAACACATAAAGCTTTGGCTACAGGGATATTGTCAAATAAAAATACCAAAAAATATCGACAACCTCATTCAAAAAACAAGATCATCTGAAAAAAAATAAATAATTAAGTTGGTACATTACCTAATATGAAGAGCAAGTTAAAAAAAAGATTACTTGCTCTTTTATGAATTACAAAAGGATATTCAGTAAATGTTCCTCTTTCTCATAAATCAAGAGAAAAGTTTTACCTTACGTGAGCTTTTCTCTTAATTTTTTCGGTCAACTCCCCAGTCCTTCATCCTTTTTTATAGAATATTATTTACATATTCTTATGTTTTCTCTTCCAACCTTGCATTATGTACATGTCTTTTTTAGGGGAAGTTAAAACCTCTCCTGTTTACCTCTCATTTTAGTCAGATTATGCTGCCTTTCTTATTTTCTTTTCAACCTTTTCTATCATACATACCGCATTGGCCGTATGTATTCCAAAGAAAATCCAAAGCATTTCCGTTTTCCTGTTTCTGGCTTTTATCCTGGCCA
>ERZ857775.2014-NODE-2014-length-21194-cov-6.572260_pt1 | contig 21194 bp, 19 predicted proteins | sample MGYA00519698_ERZ857775 | MGnify/ENA primary metagenome ERZ857775 (study PRJEB31778, sample SAMEA3449363) | human gut metagenome | biome: human gut; feature: human-associated habitat; material: faeces | place: United Kingdom | collected 2010/2012 ...
AAGGCACGCAAACCTGCATCATCAATATCAGCAGTTAATTTCGGATGACACCACTCGCCAATGCCCTGAACAGGAAGTTGCAAAGTGGTATAAGGCGAACGGGGTGTCAGATACTCATTCCGGAAAATATCAGTCACATTCGCATTGAACAAAGAATCCATATTCATCATCCGGCACTCTGACGTATTCACCTGTGAGAAAGGAAGAATGACCGGTGATTTTTCCGATTTCGTAATCTGTACGTTTACAGGCTGCCACCATTCCATCTGTCCTTGTTTCATGCGAACAAAGAATGTATGATGCCCCAAATGATCATTGACCTTACTTCTTATAGATGTATTACTAACATTCGGTTGTATCAGCACTCCCTGCGGATCATATATTTCACCGAATACCGCCCCTAAAATGGATGGAATACGGATCTCCACTAAAGCCTCCGCCTGTATTTCAGGCAGAACCGGATTCAGTCTGTTTCCTCCCCACACAATTTCGACAATTGCTTTTTGGGCAGAAGAAGCAGGAATAACAACCACCGGATAACCGGAAGCAGCTTCCGCAAAGCTCCAGTCAACTTCTTTCCCATTTACTTTCACAGAATGAATCCTTTCTCTTCCGACATTCACTTGTAATGTCAATGCCAAAGGTGCCTTAAAACGTTGCTCTATCCGGTAAATATCTGTATCATTCTCCCTGACAAAGTGATAGGTTATGTCAGGCAAAGAAATAGAAGCTTTTGACCATCCTGCAGGAAATCCCGGACGAATCACCATCTTCCCGTTCAATACATCGGGTAAAATGCCATACAACCCCTGTACCAGTAATCGGGAAGCTACCCCTATCGGATCTCCAAAGTCACGATAACACTCTCCACGGGCAGCATCATAAAAGCTGACTTGCCCCAAATTGCCGGGACTGTTACCTAAGTACATACCATCCAGAAATGAACTTTTCATCAATCGATATGCTTCCTCCGGACGTCCTGCCTGGAAATAGGCCAAAGCTGTATGCATCACCTCTGCGAAAGCCACATTATTGATACTCCAGGAATAAGGTAACCAATTGGTAGTGGCAATCGTTGCATACCCCTCTTCCAGTCCATCGGCATACACGGGGATATGTGGTATTTCCGTATCAACATACCGTGTAGCCTGATAAGCTTGAAAAGGATCGGCAACGTCGCTATCGAGTGCATGGTATATAGTCCATAATCCCGGACTTTCGTGAAGCCGGCGATGTCCCATAAAATCCTGATATTCCGCCCAACAACCTTTGCCCTGCATCCAAAGACGCTTATTCATCGCTTTCAATATTTGCTCGGCTTCGTTCTGATAAGGTGAAGGGTCTTCGCCTATCAAAGAAGCAAGAAAAGCTGCCATTTTATTGGCACGGTAGTTATAAGCCGACGAATGGGTGACTGCGCCACTGTTGTAGTAAAGCGCATCACTTGCCCAAATACAAGCGTATGCATCATATAAACCATCATTGTCCGGATCATAATTTAATTTTTCCCAAGCTAGATGGCGGGTAATCATAGGCCACATTTTGCGGACATACGCAGTATCTCCCGTCCAGTTGAAGTGCCATAACAATTCATCCATGTAACAAAGATTCATGTCATAGTGGTGCATCTGGTTGTACGGGAAGCCTTTCAGGGTCTGCCCGTCGGAGGAATGCTCTTCCATCCGCAGCAGATTATCTACTGTCCCCCATCCGCTGTGGTAGGCGGCGGCAGCGGTAGCCACATCGCCGCCGTACCGCTCCATGCAGAGATGGATGTAGTAGCAGCCGAAGCGGATGCTGACGTCAGGGTCGTAGAGTTCATCGAAGGTCAGGTCCTCATCCGGCGCAATTTTGCTGCGCAGCCAGATAAAGGTCTCCTCGGTCATCTGCATCAGCCCCCGGGCCTCCACACTGGAAGTGGCGGCGGGGTCAAAGCCGCTCTCTGTGCGGATGAACGCATAGACCAGCAACGGGTCAAGCTCGTATTCTGCGGCCCACTGCTCCACCTGCCGGCTGTATTTGCGGGGGTAGAGCAGCCGGTCGGCCTCCCGGGCGAGGGGTGGCAGAGCCGTCAGGAGCACTGCCGCAATGCAGACCAGCACCACCAGTCTGCGCAGCAGTCGGAACAGCGTTTTCAAGCGCGGCATCCCTCCCCGATGAGAGCGTCACAGAGCCCGTTTGCTGCCTTCGCCAGCGCCTCACGGGTGGAGGTGTTGGGCAGGATGTAGTCTGCCTTGGCGGTCAGCACAGCCTCTGGCGTCTGGGCGTTGAGGCGGCGGGCGGCCATCTCAGGCGAGATGCCGTCCCGGGCCGCGATGCGCTCCACGCTGACTTCAAACGGTGCCGTGACCACGCAGAGCTTGTCGCACTCGGCCTCTGCCGCCGTGCCGATGATGACCGCGCCGTCCAGCACAAAGAGCTTCGCCCCCGCCTGCTGCGCGGCCTGTTTGGCGGCGCGGATGCGGCGGACGATCTCCGGGTGGGTCAGCGCGTCGAGCGCAGCTTTCCCCTCGGGCGTTGCAAAGGCGCGGTCGGCCAGCAGGCGGCGGTCAAGGGTGCCGTCTTCCTTTATAATATCTGCTCCGAAGCGCTCAGCCAGCTGGGGCAGCAGTGGTGAACCCGGAAGCAGGATCTCGCGGGAGAGCTGGTCGGCGTCGGCCAGCGGGATGCCCCGGGCCGCGAACACCGCCGTGACCGTCGATTTGCCGCAGCCGCTGCGGCCGGTGATGCCCAGCGTCATCATAGCTTTATCACCCGGAACGCGGCCGCACGGATGAGGCGGTTATAGACGGCCATGGACAGGCCGTCTTTCTGGGGGCAGCGGGCGTAGACCACAGCATCGCCCTGCTCATCCAGCGCACGCAGGGAGCGGAAGATGTGTTTTGCCTGGTCGGCTCCGTCGCCCTCCCGGCCATACTCCACACAGGGTACGCCCAGCTTTTCGGCCTCGCCGGTAAAGCAAAGGCAGCTGGGATTCTCAGCGGCGTGGGCATCCACATAGGCTTTGAACTGCTCGAAGGTGCCATCCAGAAGGGTCACATCTGCCTTGGGAGCGTAGTGCTTATACTTCATGCCGGGGCTGCGGACGACCGCACCCTCCGGCAGCTTCTCAAGGATGGCCTTGGAGACTTCCACTTCCTCGCCCAGCGCACGCTCGAGGTCTTCCAGCGTGATGTGGCCGGGACGGAACAGAGTGGGCTTTTCGCCCACCACCGACACGACGGTAGACTCCACGCCCCAGTCGCACTCGCCGCCGTCCAGAATGAGGGGCAGCCGGCCGTCCATATCGGTAAAGACGTCCTGTGCGTTGGTGGGGCTGGGCTTGCCGGAGAGGTTGGCCGACGGGGCCGCAAAGGCGCAGCCGCTGGCTTTGATGGCGGCCCGTGCCACCGGGTGGCTGGGCATCCGGATGCCCACGGTATCCAGACCGGCACAGCACTCCGCTGCCACCTCCGGGCCGCGGGGCATGATGATGGTCAGGGGGCCAGGGCAGAACGCCGCCATCAGCAGCTGGGCACGCTCCGGCACCTCGCTGACAAGGCCGGGCAGCATGTCCGGGCCTGCAATGTGGACGATGAGGGGGTTGTCCTGCGGGCGTCCCTTTGCCACAAAGATTTTTTTGACGGCTTCCCCGTTGCGGGCGTCGGCTGCAATGCCGTACACCGTTTCCGTAGGGAGAGCCACCAGCTCTCCCTGCCGCAGAAGCTCTGCACCGCGGGCGATGCCTGCCGCATCCGCCGGGCGAAGTTCCGTTTTTATTTTCATACAAATCATCGCTCTTTTCTACTGTAAAGTATAGTTTCTTTACACCGTTTCGTGCGTATTATCTATCGCTTTGCGTGTCCAGCTGGCGCAGCTTTTCAGCCTGCTCGCGCATGGCAAGCGCATCGATGATCTCATCCAGATTGCCGTCCATGATCTTGTCCAGATTATGGACCGTCAGGCCAATGCGGTGGTCGGTGCAGCGGTCCTGCGGGAAGTTGTAGGTGCGGATCTTTTCGCTGCGGTCGCCGGTGCCCACCTGCCCCTGACGGCTGGCGTTGATGGCATCCTGCTGCTGTTTCTGCTTCTGGGCCAGCAGGCGGCTGCGCAGGATCTCCAGCGCCTTGTCCTTGTTCTGGAACTGGCTGCGCTCGTTCTGGCATTCTACCACCATGCCGGTGGGGAGATGTGTCACACGGATGGCGCTGGAGGTTTTGTTGATGTGCTGACCGCCCGCGCCGGAGGAGCGGAAGGTGTCGATGCGCAGGTCCTTCATGTCCAGCGCAAAGTCCACCTCTTCGGCCTGCGGCATCACAGCCACCGTGGCCGTGGAGGTGTGGATGCGGCCCTGCGTCTCGGTCTCCGGCACCCGCTGGACCCGGTGGACGCCGCTCTCATACTTGAGGCGGTTGTAGGCCCCCGCGCCGTTCACCGCGACGATGGCTTCCTTCACGCCGCCCAGCTCCGTTTCGTTGAGGTTCAGTGTTTCCAGCTCCCAGCCGCGGCTCTGGACGTACATCGTGTACATCCGAAGCAGACTGTGGGCGAACAGGGCCGCTTCCTCGCCGCCCGCGCCGCCGCGGATCTCCATGATGACGCTTTTGCCGTCATTGACATCCTTGGGCAGCAGCAGAATTTTGAGAGAATTTTCCAGTTCTTCCACATCGTGACTTTTTTCGCTGATCTCCTGCTGTACCATCTCCTTAAAGTCCGGGTCGAGGGATTCGCCTTCGAGCAGGGCTTTTGCCTGAGCAAGATGATCCTGCGCCGTTGTCAAGGCCTGATAGGCCTGCACCACTGGCTCGGCTTCGTGGTATTCCTGCATCAGGCGGCGAAACAGAGGGGGATCCGCCGCGGTTTCGGGCTGGTTCAGGCGGATCGAAAGCTCCTCGAACCGGTGGCAGACCGCTTCCATCTGAGAAAACAGTTTTGACATACTTGTGCAGTTCTCCTTATCGTTCTCAATGGATGGGGCCGGTTTGCGCGGCAGAGTCAGGTCTCACGACCTTTTTGATGTTCTTTTCGATCTTCGCGCGGGGCAGCATGACCTCGCGGCCACAGCCCGTGCAGCGGATCTTGAAGTCCATGCCCACCCGCAGCACCTCGAAGCTGGAAGCTCCGCAGGGATGCTTCTTGCGGGTCAGGATGGTATCTCCCACTGCGATATCCATAGACACTCTCCCTCCTGCCTGTACCCTCCCGGCACAGGCGCTGCGGCCAGCGGTTTGTTCCGGTTGCCGCATACAAATATAGTATAAACCAAACTCGTATAAAATGCAATTGTCCGCGCATATGGTTTTACTGCCGCCGCACCCAACGCGGCGGTGCGCACGGCAAAAACAGCACAGAAAGAGGAATGAACAATGATGCAGACATTTCGTACCGAAGGAAATTACCGCAGTGCCGACCGGCTTTCGGCTGCGGAACTGCGGGCGGCGATGGCCAGCCGCGAAATTTTGCAGAGCACGGCACTGGCGTTCGATACCGCCCGCCAGCTGCGGTTTGAGTTTGGCGGGCTGCGGGCCGTGATGCCCTTTGAACAGTGTGCCGACGGAGCCGAAACCGGCAGCGTGCGGGACATTGCGATCCTGACGCGGGTCGGGCGGCCCACCTGCTTTGTCATCGAGGGGATGGACACCGACGAGACCGGTCAGCCGGTCTACCGCCTCTCCCGCGCCGAAGCACAGCGGATGTGCAAGGCCGATTACCTCGGCACGCTCCAGCCCGGCGATATCCTCCCCTGCACCGTGACCCACATCGAACCCTTCGGGGCCTTCTGCGACGTGGGATGCGGCATCAGCGCTCTGCTGCCCATCGACTGCATGTCGGTCAGCCGCATCTCTTCCCCCGCCGACCGGGTCAGCGTCGGGCAGCAGATCCTCTGCGCCATCAAGAACCGGGACGTACAGGGCCGGTTCGTTCTGACCATCCGGGAACTGCTGGGCACATGGGCCGAGAACGCCGCCGCTTTTACGGTCGGTGAGACCGTGGTAGGCATCGTGCGGAGCGTGGAGGATTATGGCACCTTCATCGAGATTGCGCCCAACCTCGCGGGCCTTGCCGAGAGCTGCCCTGACCTCCGCCCCGGACAGGCGGTCAGCGTCTACATCAAGAACATCCTGCCCGAAAAGATGAAGATCAAGCTGGTCATCGTGAACCACAGCCTTGGGCAGAGCCATCGGTTCGAGCTGCATTATTTTATCACCGAGGGCCATATCGACCACTGGCTCTACTCCACGCCGGAAAGCCACAAGCGGATCGAGACGGATTTTGCGGTTGCGGCTTGCAATCCGGCGTAAAAGCCTTTATACTATAGGAGGACGATTCCAAATCAGCCATTTGAAAATTGAAGGGGATGTGCAGAACGATGGCCGCCAACGATGCTTTTACCGCCGGTGTCCGCCCCGGCGGGCTGACCGACAGCACCGAGATCCGGTTGCTGTTGTGTTATCTCGTGAAAAACGCCGGGCCGATCACCCGCACCGAGATCGAAAATGCCTTGATGGAAGAAGCGCTGGTCAATTATTTTGAGATCGGCTCCTGCCTTGATGACATCACCCAGCAAAAGCTGGTCACGCTGAGCGATGGACGCTATACCATCACGGAAAAAGGACGCAAGGTCGCGCAGGAACTGGCCTTTGACCTGCCCCGCAGCGTGCGGGAGCGCGCTGTGGCCGCCGTGCTGCGCAGCCAGACATGGGCCCGCAAGGAGGCCCAATACGCCGCCCGCATCACCGAAAAGCCGGACGGCCACTGCTCCATCCGCTGCACCATCAAGGCGCTGGATCAGGAGCTGTTCTGCCTCGACATCGGCACGCCCGACCGGCTGAGCGCCGACCTCGTGAAAAAGCAATTCATCCTCAAAGGCAACGAGATCTACCAGATGCTCATCACCAAGCTGACGGAGGAGACCGAATAACCCAAGCGATAAAAATGCCGCTGTTCCGGAAAGAAAAACCGGACAGCGGCATTTTTTTCATTTCCAGAGCTGGGCGGCCACCAGTTCGAGCACACTGCCCGCGATGCAGCGGGCCTTGTCCGAAATGAGAAAGCAGTTTTCCAGTTCCTCGCGCCGGGGGTCCACATCGGCCACCTTGAAGCCCTTCGTCACCGGATAGCCGTCCCGCAAAAGCCCCCGCAGGATGCCGGAGATCTGCGTTTTCACAGGGATGCGCTCCCCCTCCGGCGTTTCCAGCTCGGCGATGGTCTCCCCTGCCTCGACAAAATCGGCGATGGCGTGACAATTTCGGAATATTCCCGCAGCCGGGGAATGGATGACCCGCTCGGCCCCGTAGCCGCCGATGATGCCCGGCACGCCGGAGTTCGGGGCCGCCGCCCCCTCCCGGATGATCCGGCCAAGCTTGTGGCCGCGTTTGGTCTCCACCACCACATCCACATCCCGCCCGGCCACGAAGCCGGGGCCGAGGGCGATGGTCAGCGGGGCCATCGCCCTCGTGGTGCCGAGGTTTTTCTTCGCGATGATGGCGTCGATCAGCACGGCGGGCTTTGCTTTTGGCAGACAGGCCCCCTTCGGGTCCACGAGGACGGGCACGGCGTTCTCGGCCCAGACGGCCTCTGCCTCGGCCAGCGATGCCGCCCGCACGGCCCGCAGACCTTCCACGGTCGTTTCACCCTCGTAGACTGCTTCGCAGAGAGAGACTTGGCGGCGGATGGCGGCGGGGTGTTCGGCTTCCAGTACCAGCACCCGCAGCCCCGCCGACCACAGCCGGTGGATGGTGCCGGTGGCAAGGTCACCGCCGCCGCGCACCACGATCAGTTTCTCACGCTTCATCGCTGTTTTCCTCCAGCTCCATGCGTTGCAGCAGCACGTTCATCGAGCCGCCGCAGGCTGCAATGGCGGCGTCCTCGCCGGTGCCGTCCGTGGTAAAGGCGGCAAGCTTCGTGGGCGGTTCCTCTCCCGCCAGCATTTTTGCAGCAAGCTGCTGCACCCGGTATTCCATAATGCCGCCGCCCACGCTGCCGACGGTCCGGCCATCGGGCAGAAGCAGCATTTTGGAGCCGACTTCGCGGGGGGTCGAGCCGTGGCGCGAAACGATGGTGGCAAGGACGGCGGGCGTATCCAGCGCCCCCAGCGCTGCCAAAATCGCCGGGGAAAAGCCCTCGGTCAGCGGGCGGGCGCTCTTGATCTGGACGATCTCGGCCAGAATGGACAGCGCGATCTCCTCCGCCGTCTTGGCCCCAATGGCAAGGCCGATGGGCGCGTGGAGCGCTTCCACCCGCGCGGGGTCGATCCCAGCCTCGGTCAATTGGCGGCGCACCAGCGCGGTACGGCCCCGGCTGCCCATCATACCGACATACGCGGCGGGCTTTTGCAGAATAGCGGTCAGGCACTCCAAGTCGCAGTTGTGCGCACGGGTGACGACCACAAAATAGCATTCCGCACCGCCGGAAATTTTGGCAAGGCTCTCCGAAAAGGGGGCACAAAGCACTTCCTCCGCCCCGGCGTTCCGCAGATCGTCGGCAAAATTCGGCCGGTCTTCCAGCGCACAAACGGGCAACCCCAGAAGGTTTGCCAGCCGCACCACCGACGCGCCCACATGGCCGCCGCCGCAGACCACGAGCCGCGGGGCCGCGCCGAACCGCTCCGCAAACACGCGGAGCCCCTCCAGCTCCTGCACGCCGCTGGACGTGATCTGCCGCAGCGCAGACAGCCGCCCGCTCAGGCACGGTGCCGGATGTTCCGGCCAGAGCGGCACACCGCCGCGCAGCAAAAGCTGTGCTCCCGGCGTTTCACCTTCCAGCACGGTGGCCAGCAAGTAGTCACCCGCCGCATCGTGTAACGCATCCAAAAAAGTTCGGGGTTCCATTCGGGTCTCCTTTTGATTTATTGTTCTACCTGCGCGGCGGCGGCGTATTCGGCGGGATCGAATCGTTCCCGCCAGCGCTCCCAGTCCTCCGGCAGCATCCGCCACGCAAGGCCGCACCCGGCGGACAGTTCCCGCGGCAGCGGAATGAGTCGGCCGGGGATCTGTTCCGCGATGCAGCGTTTTTCCCACGCCATCGCATCCACGGTGGCCCGGAATGAAAGAACGATATACGGTCGTTTTGCTCGCATCTTACTCCTCCAGCGCCAAGGCACGCAGAGCCTGTGCCGCTGCAAGGGCCTCGGCCTCGGTGTTTTGGTGCGAAAAGCTGAACCGCACCACGCCCTGCTCCACGGTGCCCAGCGCCTTGTGCATGAGCGGGGCGCAGTGGGCCCCGGCCCGCACGCAGATGCCGAACTCTTCCCAGAGGGCGTCCGCCACGCGAGCGGAGTCCTCCCCGGCAAGGTTCAGCGAAACGATGGGTGCACGGGGTTCCGCGAAGCTGCCGTAGACCACCACACCGGGGATTTCCCGGACGGCCTCATAAAACAGCCGTGCCAGCGCAGTTTCCTTTGCTTGGAGCGTTTCCACGCCCTGTTCCAAGATCCACCGCACCCCGGCCCCAAGGCCCGCGATGCCGGGGACGTTCAGCGTCCCGGCTTCCAGCGCAGTGGGCATTTCGGCGGGGTGGCGCTCGTCGAAGCTGTGGACGCCGCTGCCGCCTACCACCAGAGGTGCCGCCCGCAAGCCGGGGCGGACGTACAGCCCGCCGGTGCCCTGCGGACCCAGCAGCCCCTTGTGGCCCGTAAAGCAGAGCACATCGATGCCCAGCTTTTGCACCGGGATGGGGCAAGCCCCCGCTGTCTGCGCCGCGTCCACGATCAACAGCAGACCGTGCTTTTTTGCAAAGTGGGCAACAAACGCGAGGTCGGTGGTGTTGCCGGTGACGTTGGACGCCCCGGTGACGACCACTGCCTTGGTGTTGGGCCGCAGCAGCTCCTCGAACTGCTCATAGCGCAGCACGGCGCGGTCATCCACCCCCACAAAGCTGAGCTGTGTTCCCTGCTCCCGCAAGCGGTAAAGAGGCCGCAGGACCGAGTTGTGCTCACAGACCGTGGTAATGACATGATCCGCCGGGCCGATCAGCCCGCCGATGGCCGTGTTCAGCGCTTGGGTCGCGTTGGAGGCAAAGGCGATGCACGCCGGACTCTTCGCGCCGAACAGTTCGGCCAGCGCGGCGCGGGCGTCGTAGACCAGCCGCGCCGCATGAAGGGTCGGCTCGTGGGCACCGCGGCCGGGGTTGCCCGCTGTTTGCAGCGCTTCCAGCATCGCTTCGCCTACCACGGGCGGTTTTTGCAGCGTGGTAGCCGCATTGTCGAGGTAGATCACGGCTTGACCACGTTCCCGGCGTTCAGCATTTTTTCCGCAATGACGTACATATTCGTCACAGTGCCGACCTGCAGCTTCTCCGTCAGGCCGTAGAAATTCAGGCAGGTGCCGCAGGTCACGATCTCCACGCCCTCGGCTTCCAGCGCCTTGAGGTCTTCCAGCATGGGCGAACCCTCACAGGTCAGGTGAGCCCCGCCGTTGTAGAAGAGGATGGTCTTGGGCAGCTTGTCCTGCTGGGTCAGCGAGAAGACGAAGGCCTTGAGCAGGGTCTTGCCCAGCTCCTCGGCTCCATCGCCCATCTTATCGGACGCAATGACCACCACCGTATCGGTGCGGGCGTCCGGTGCGCAGACCGAGGCCTCCTCGGCCTCGGCGGGGGCGTCGCCCACCGTGAACAAAACGCGGTACTCCCGCTCCGCCAATTTCCCGGCCTTGGACGCATAACCCTTCTGCTGGGCCATCTTGGTCAGGTTCTGGACGGCGATCTCGTTATCCACGAGGACCTCCACCTCACCGGCACCGTTCAATTCGGCAATGGCCTTCTTGGCTTTGACAACAGGAAGCGGGCAAGCATCCCCGCGTGCATCAACTTTCAGCATCGTTCGTATCTCCATTTAATAATTCACTGTGATCTCCGTGGTTTGCTTCTCCAAAATCTCGCCCACGATGGCGGCGGGCAGACCTGCCGCCCGGAGTTCCTGCTCCAGCGCGGCGGCGTCCTGCGGCGCAGCGGCCAACAGCAGCCCGCCGGAGGTCTGCGGGTCGAACAGAATTTCCTCCATCGGAAATGGGACATTTTCAAACCGGACGAAGGGTCCGGTGTGGTTGCGGTTCCGCTGGCCCGCCGCCGTGTACAGGCACGCATCGGCGGCTTCCCACGCGCCGGGCAGCACCGGCACCGCATGGGCATCGATGACGCAGGAGAGTTTGTCTCCCATCATCTCGTGCAGATGGCCCAAAAAGCTGAACCCAGTCACGTCGGTAGCGGCGTGGACCTCATACTTGTGCGCGATCTCTGCCGCCGTCTTATTCAGGGTGGTCATGGAGCGGATGGCCCCTACCATCTGGTCCGGGGCGGCTTCGCCTACCCGGTTGGCCGTGCAGATGAGCCCGACGCCCAGCGCCTTGGTCAAGAGCAGCTTGTCGCCGGAGCGGCCGGTGTCGTTGGCGGTCATCCGGCGCGGATCCACAAGGCCCGTCACCGAAAGGCCGTACTTCACGCCGGTGTCGGCGATGGAATGCCCGCCCGCGAGGCTGCCTCCCGCTTCGGCGACCTTTTCGGCCCCGCCGCGCAGGATCTCGCCCAGAACGTTCAGATCCATGCTCTCCGGAAAGCAAACGAGGTTCAGCGCCGTCTTCACTTCGCCGCCCATGGCGTAGATATCGCTCAGGGCGTTGGCAGCAGCGATCTGCCCGAAGGTATAGGGGTCGTCCACCATGGGTGGGAAAAAGTCCACCGTCTGCACGAAGGCCAGCTCATCGGTGATGCGGTAAACGGCAGCGTCATCCTTGCTGTCGTAGCCGACCAAAAGGTTCGGATCCTGTTCGCCGCGCGGCAGCTTTTCGAGGATGCGGCTCAGCACCCCCGCGCCGAGCTTGGCCGTGCAGCCGCCGCCCGTGCAGAACACGATCTTTTCCGATCCTGCCATTACGCTCGTTCTCCTTCTGAAAATCGTGTCAGAACGCTTCGCACCCGGAAGCGCTCCCATAAAAGTTTCTGTGTCTCTTCGCCCAGCGCCCGGCGGGCAGCATCGTCCGCTTGGTTGAGAACGGCGTAAAACTGCCGCTCCCCCACCTGCTTGCGTCCCCCGGCCTCGCTGGCCAGAAGCCGTGCCAGCAGTTCCGGCGTCAGCAGGGTTTCCGGTGCCGCGCCCAGCAGCGCACAGGCGGTTTCCAGCCGGAAGCAGACGGTTTCCAGCGGTTTTTCCACCGCCGAAAGCCCGGCCACAGCCAGCACGATATCACTTTCCGGCAGGATCACCGGCTCGTGCGCCGCCGGGGCCTTGCAGGGCAAGCGCTTGGCCCCGTCCGCTTCCAGAAAAACGGCGTCGGCCTGTTTCATCCAGTGTTCCAACTGCCGGGGCGGCGGGGCGGTCAGCTTGCCGCTGCCGTCCGGCGTGCCGAGGACGGCGAACGCTCCTGCTGCCCAGAGGGCTTTTACGTCCGCGTCGGTGGCGGCGAAGTTCTGCTTCGGCTGCCGGATGTGGGTGGTCGTCCCGGCCAGCACACGCCAGCCCCTGCGGGCGCAATGCTCACTCAGGGCATAGAGCAGGGTGGTCTTTCCCCCGCCGCCCACCAGCGAGACGACATGCCCCTTCTCAGCCAGAAACGGGAACTGCGCTTCCGTGACCATTCAGCGGTTCTCCTCCACGGCCATGGCGATCTGCTCCGGGGTGATGGGCAGCTCGTAGAACCGGGTGCCGATGGCGTTGTACACCGCATCCGCAATGGCGGGCAGCGGCGTGTTGATGACCACTTCGCCGATGGACTTTGCGCCAAAGGGGCCGTTGGGTTCATAGCTGTTTTCAAACTCCACCCGGATCTTTCCGATGTCCACGCGGGTGGGGATCTTATACTGCATGAACGAATTTTCCATGGGGCAGCCCTTGGAATCGTAGGTGATGTTCTCGGTCAGCGCCATGCCGATGCCCTGCAACAAGCCGCCCTCGGCCTGCACGCGGGTCAGGTTCGGGTTGATGGGGGTGCCGCAGTCCACACAGGCGGCATAATCCACCACCTTGACTTCACCGGTCTCCTTGTCCAGCTCAATTTCAGCCGCACCCACCATGTACGGCGGGGGCGACAAGGGCGAAGTGTGGGTCTCGGTGACTTCCAGCGGCACCATATGGCCGAACTGAGAGGCCGAGGCGACCTCGCTGAGGGAGACTTTCTGCTCCGGGTCGGCATCCACAAAGACATTTTTTCCGTCAAAGGCAACGTCCGCTTCCTCGCAGTGGAGCAGTTCCGCGCCCAGTTTGCAGATCTGCGCCCGCAGCTTCATGGCGCACTTTTCGACGGCCTTGCCGGTAACGTAGGTCGTGCTGGAGGCATAGGAGCCGGAATCGTAGGGCGAAACATCGGTATCCGCACCGAAGACGGTGATGTCGTCCAGCCCGCAGTCCAGTACCTCGGCGGCGATCTGCGCTAGGGTGGTGTCGCAGCCGGTACCCATATCCGCCGCGCCGATGATGAGGGAGTAGAACCCTTCATCGTTGACCTTGAGGGTCGCGCTGCCGACGTCCATGCCGGAAATGCCGGAGCCCTGCATCGCCATGCCCATGCCCACGGCGCGGACCTTCCCGTTGCCGAGGTCCCGGACGGGATACTTGTGATCCCAGTCGATCATCTCGTGGACCTTTTTCAGGCAGCGATCCAGCGCACAGCTGGTGTTCACCGCGCCGTAGTAGGCGGGCATCACGTCGCCCTCCTTGACGATGTTCATCTCACGGATCTTGAAGGGGTCCATGTGGAGCTTGGCGGCCAGCTCGTTCACGGCGGATTCCACCGCAAACAGGCCCTGCGTTGCACCGTAGCCGCGGTAAGCGCCGGCAGACATATGGTTGGTATAGACCACGTCGCTGACGAAGCGGAACGCCTCGGCCTTGCCGTACAGCGGGATGGACTTGTGGCCCGACAGGCCCACCGTCGTGGGGCCGTGCTCGCCGTAGGCACCCGTGTTGGACAGGGTGTAGAGGTCGATGCCCTTCACGATGCCCTCTTTGGTGGCACCGAGGCGGACGTGCATCTCCATCTCGTGCCGGGGCGAAGAAGCGGTCTGGCTCTCCTCGCGGGTGAAGAGGAGTTTGCAGGGCTTTTTGGTCTTCCACGTCACAAAGGCCGGGTAGATGGCGGAGACGGCCGTCTGCTTGGCACCGAAGCCGCCGCCGACGCGGGGCTTGATGACGCGGATCATGGATTTGGGGATGTGCAAAGCATTCGCCACGTTGCGGCGGGTGTGGAAGACGATCTGGGTGGAGCTGAGGATGTTCAGCCGCCCGTACAGATCCATATAGCAGCAGGTGCGGAAGGTCTCCATCATGGCCTGTTGGCACGCCTTGGTGTGGTAGACATGGTCGATGACCACATCGCAGTTCGCCAGCACGGCGTCGATATCGCCGCTGCCGCACTCGTCGTGGGCGCAGAGGTTCCGCTTGTTGTCCGCGCCCACCGGGCACAGGCTCTCCCAGTTGTCCTCCGGGTGGACGAGGATGGGGTTATCCTTGGCGGTATGGAAGTCCAGCACCGGTTCCAGCACCTCGTACTCCACCTTAATGAGCTTCATGGCCTTATCCACGCACCGATCGTCCACACCGGCCACGATGGCGACCACATCGCCCACAAAGCGAACATGGCGGTCAATGACCAGCCGGTCGTAGGGGCTGGCTTCGGGGTAGGTCTGGCCTGCTTGGGTGTAGCGGCGGCCATTCTGATCCACATCCTCCCACGTGAAGATGGCCTCGATGCCGGGCACCTTCTTGGCGACGGTGGTGTTGATGGTCTTGACGATGGCGTTGGGGTGGGGCGAGCGCAGAAGCTTTACAATGAGGCAGTCGGCGGGGGCAAGGTCGTCCATGTAGACGGGCTTGCCGGTGACGAGCTGCATCGCGTCCTTTTTGCGGAACGGTTGGTTGACGTTTTTCATTCGGCTGCCTCCTTCGATTTTTTCCATGCGAGGAACGCCTGAATGCCCCGCAACTGGCCCTCGTAGCCGGAGCAGCGGCAGAGGTTGCCCGCAAGATATTCCTTGATTTCCTCCTCGGAGGGGTATGGGTTCTCGCGGAAAAGGGCCAGCGCGTTCATGATAAAGCCGGGGTTGCAGAAGCCGCACTGCTCCGCGCCCTGATCGGCAATGAAGGCGCCGAACTCAGCGGCCTCCTCCTGCAAACCTTCCAGCGTGGTGACACGGTGGCCGTCGGCGCGGGCCGCCAGCACCGAGCAGGACAGCACCGGCTTTTCGTCCAGAAAGACCGTGCACAGCCCACAGTTGGAGGTCTCACAGCCGCGCTTGACGCTGTAGCAGCCGTGGCTGCGGACAAAGTCGATGAGCAGGGCGTCCGGCGCAACATCGGCGGACACCTTTTTCCCGTTCAATGTGATCGTGATCTGCATCGTATTCCCCTCCCTCAGGCTTCCAGCCGGCGCACGGCGCGCTTGACCAGCACGCCCGCCAGATGGTTGCGGTATTCGGCGCTGCCGCGCAGATTGCTCTCGGTCTTGATCTGGGCCCGCACTTCGGCGGCGAAGCGATCCGCCGTCAGCTCCGGCGTCTCAGCCCCATTGGGCTTGAGGGCAAAGAGCATTGCCTTGCCCGGCCGGGCCCCGATGGCAAACCGGTAGCCCTCCGCCGTTTTGGCGGCGGCGCAGGTCAGCACAGGGAAGTCCGTCTGGCTGTTCCGCACCGACTGGTAGCAGAACGAGGCCGCTTCCTTCGGCACCAGCACCCGCACAAGGATGTCCCGGTCATAGGGGCGGGCGGCGTACTCGGCCAGCGGCACGATGCCGCCCTTGTACAGCTCCACCGAGGCGTTCAGTGCAAGGAACATGGTCAGCACGTCGGAGAAGCCGAAGCGGCTGTAGATGCTGCCGCCCACGGTGGCAAGGTTCCGCAGCTGGACGCCCACGATATGCCGCACCGATTCCCGCACGGCACCGCCGGTGTAAGCAGCCAGCCCCTCGTGCAGCTCCAATTGGCGCAAAGTGACCATCGCGCCGATGGAAAAGCCCTCGTCCGTCTCTTCCACGGTGTCCAGCCCCAGACCCGACAGGTCGATGGCGGTGCCGACATTGAGCTTCTCCATTTTGAGCCAGATCATGCCGCCGAGGACCCGATTGTTCTTTTTCTGGTTGAGCTGCCAAGCTTCTTCCAGACTTTCCGCGCGCTTGTATTCCCGGATCGTCATCATACGCAGTACCTCTCTTTTTTCCCTGATTACTTTTATTTTAACATATTTTCTGCTAAAATACCACTAAAAGAGCCCCCTGCCAAGGGGCCGTCATTTTGTGCGAGGTGTTCAAAAGATGGAGCAGCAGCTTCTTCCCGTTGGGTGTGTCATCATGGCGTCGGGGCTGGCCCGGCGGTTCGGTTCCAATAAGCTCTTGGCCGATTTCGGCGGGCGTCCCCTGCTCTGCCGCGCATTGGACGCCACCAACACGCCCCAACTTGCTGCCCGCATCGTCGTGACCCGCTCGGCGGAGGTGGAAGCACTCTGCAAAGCGGAGGGCGTCCCCTGCCTCGTCCACGGACTGCCGGGCCGGAACGACACGGTGCGGCTGGGGCTGGACGCCCTGCTGGCGGCGCGGCCCGACCTTGCAGGTTGTATGTTCCTGCCCGGCGACCAGCCCCTGCTTCAGCGGGAGACCGTGGAGAGCATGGTGGGCATCTTCGGCTGGGATACGAAGACCCGCATCGAACGGCAAAAAGAAACAGAACGGGAGATCTTCCGGCTGGCTCATCGGTTCGTAAATGACCCGAACCCGCTGGTCGGAAGCCCCGTTCTGTTCAGCAAACGTTATTTTTCGGAGCTGCGCATCCTGCCCGAAGGCAAAGGCGGCAGCGTATTGCTCCGGAAATACCCGGAGCGGGTCCACAACATTTTCATTGGGGACCGGAACGAGCTATTGGATGCGGACACACCCGAAGCGCTGGCGGAATTACTCCGCATCCTTCGGCAGTAACACATTCAGCACGATGGCCACAAAAGCGGCGGGCACAATGCCGGACTCACCGCAGACGAGCTGGAACAACTGCGGGGTCTTGGCCAGAATGCTGGCGTTTGCGCCCATGCCGTAGCCCACGCCCAGAGCCACCGAAACGATGGTCAGGGTGCGCGGGGTCATCTTTTCCTTGGTGATGAGCTGGATGCCCGACACAACGATGGAGGAGAACATCATGACAGCGGCACCGCCCAGAACGGCCTGCGGCATGATGGAGACCAGTGCGCCCAGCTTGGGGATGAGGCCGCAGAGGATCAGGAAGATGGCCCCGGTGGCCAATGCGCCGCGGTTGACGACCTTGGTCATCGCCACCAGACCGACGTTCTGGCTGAAGGAAGTGTTGGGCAGGACGCCGAAGCAAGCGGCGAAGGAAGAGCCCAGACCGTCGCAGATGACGCCGCCGGACAGCTCCTTATCGGTGGCCTCGCGGCCCATGCCGCCCTCCATGACGCCGGAGATATCGCCCACCGTCTCGACAGCGGTGACGATGAACATGATCAGCACCGGCAGGATGGCGCGCATATCAAAGACGATCTTGACCGGGACGAGCTTGGGGATGGCAAACCAACTGGCCTGTGCCACCTTATCCCAGTTCAGCACCCATGCCTTCGTGAACTCCACACCGTCGGCCGTGACGCCGGTGGTGGGCAGGACAAAGCCCATGATGAACGCGGCGATGTAACCGGCCACGATGCCGATGAGGATGGAGGAAGAACTCAAAAAGCCCTTAGTCCAGTGCTTGAAGAAGAGGATGACCACCAGCACGAAGACGGCCAGCAGCAGGTTCTCCACCGAGCCGAAGTCCTTGGCTGCGTTGCCGCCGCCGAAGGAGTTGACGCCCACGGAGATGAGGGACAGGCCGATGGACAGCACGACCGTGCCGGTGACCACCGGCGGGAACAGCTTGCGCAGGGGCTTCAGAAAGACGCCCAGCACGCTCTCGAACAGGCCGCCCAGAATGGATGCGCCCATCATGGCGCCGTAGGCCGTGACGTCGCCGCCCATGGTGGCAGCCACGCTGTTGAACACGCCCAGGAAGCCCGAGCTGGTACCCATGATGATCGGCACTTTGCCGCCCACAGGGCCGAGGCCGTACAGCTGCACCAGCGTGACGATGCCCGCCACGAACATGGCGTTCTGCAGCAGGCTCACCTGCAGGTCTGCGAACTCACCGCCCGCGAGGCCGCAGGCGCTGGTGATGATGAGCAGCGGGGTGAGGTTGCCCACGAACATGGCGAACACGTGCTGCAATCCCAGCGGGACAGCGTGGCGCAGCGGCATTTTCGCCTCAAACTCATATGCCGAATTTTCCAGTTCAGCGCTTTTTATCATATCCTGGCTCCTTTACTTCACTTCAGGTTTTTGTAACAAGCATAGAAAATTATAGCAGACCGGAACCGGGAACGGTAGGGCTTTTTCGAGTTTTTATTCATATTTTCGTCATAAGTCGTACTTATGGGGTTGCCCTCTCCGTCTCACTTCGTTCGACAAGACCGGGTTGCGGCTCGTGGCATCGCTTCCTGTATCTTTTTGCCGAAGTTTATGGTATACTTATTTTGCACCCGGTGCCCTCGCATTGACACCTGATCAACAGGACGGTGTGGGGGAAAAAACCCTGCTGCTGTTGCAGAAGAACTTGTTTTTTCAAACTCTATGCCGACAAGCTGGAAAAACGGCGCTTTACCCAGAATGTCCAGCCGCAAAAAAATTGCGGACTACTTTGGCATTACCGTTGAAGAGCTTATGGGTACAAAAAAAGAGCCCGCCGGGATGGGCGAGCTCGACAAACAGATGCAGGAAATTGTGGCGTTGCTTAACAGCGCAACGCCGGAGCAGCGCAACGCGGTGGAAACGCTGCTGCGCTCCCGGGCAAAGCCGGAGTGAATCAGCCGACAAACGGCAGATCTGTTTTGGCAGGGGCTTCGGTCAGGATGGTCAGAACCTCGGGGACCATAAGCTGAAATCAAGAGGAAAGAGGCAAATCAAATGAAAATTACAGAAAAATGCAAAGTTATTGTGGCAGGCAGCCTTGTGGCCGCTCTGATGGCAGGTACTGCATTGCCCGCGCTGGCCGCCAGCCCCGCCGGGGACGTTCCCTTTGCGGTGCTCGCGCAGCAGAATAGTGCTGTGACCCCGGAGCAGGTAGAAGCGCTGATCAGCCAGATCGGTACTGTCACGCGCAGCAGACGCGCGGCAATCGTGGCCGCTTTGGATGCCTATAACCAGTTGGATGATGCAGGAAAAGCTGCTGTCACCAATTTTGGTGTGCTGGCAGAAGCACAGCAGATTCTTGGTATTCAGGATGCACTTGCAAAGTGCAATGTCAACTACGATGCAGTAGAAGACTGCTGGGCGATTACAACCCCGCATGATGACAGCATCGATAAGCGCAAGACGTGTGGCATTGGCCCCAACCTTTATATCTGGGACAAGGGGAACACTATTGTTTTCTGGGAAGATTTTACTTACATGGGCTCTTCCGAGCTGGATATCGATGACATCATTCTGCGCGGTGGAGATTATAAGTACACTTACATTTGCGATTATGATAACTCCGATTATGGATACGACAAAGAGCTTGGTAAATGGTTTGCATGGGCCACCTTTGAAATGGAAGACAGTGAAGTCGAATGGTTGCGAAACCTTTTGAGTGCCGATACCGTTATCATGCGTTTCGAGGGAACGGATTATAGCAAGTTTGATTACACATGGACGGTGCAGGACCGGCAGGCAATCACCGATATTATTGACCTCTATAATCTTCTGAAAGCAGTTACACCGGAAGTGCGTGAAAAAGCACTGCGTAACTAATACGTTCGGCCTAGGGAATAGAAGCTTGGAAGATTTTTATGCGATTAAAGAAAAAGCATATTGCGGCAATTGCATTGAGCGTAGCTATTTGCGATTGAAACCGAGATTGCCGCACTGTCTGACAACATTAGCACACTGAAGGAACAGTTGAAAAGTAAAAAATCTGCTTTGAAGGTTGCAGCAAAGGAACTTTCTAAAGCAGAGGCAAAAAAGGTTGCTGCCGAAAAAAAGGCCGCAGAAGAATCCAAAAAGGCTGAAGCAGAATCCGTATTGAAAAAGCTGCTTGCCAGCGGTATGTCCGCCGATGAAATTATTGCCAAGCTCCAGTAAACTTTTATGAGAGCCAGCAAGCGAATCTGTCCGAACTGCGGACGTAAAATGAAGCAGCAGTTCATTGGTCTGTTCCACTGCAAATGCGGCACAAGCTGGCGGCGTGATATAGGATTTTTTGAACGTACTCCAGATATGGTGTTCTCACTGGAACGCAAAAAAGTCAGCTTCCGAGGCTTGTGTCATTTGAGGAGAAAAGAGATATGAAGGATTTTGAAAATGATTTGATTTATTATCCTAATCCGGACCCGGTCAAGGAACCGAGATTTATTTTAAAATCTGTAGATGAATTGGAAAAATCAACAAAATACAGTGTTACCTGCAATGGAACAGAGCGTGTGGTATACCATACAGATTCGTTTGACTATGTTGTAGTAGTAGATAACGAAGCGTATGATCTGGAGATTTCAATCCATACACCATATGAAAAACTTGAAATCCGTCCGTCCAGCTTTGGCATAGTTCCTTTTGTAAAAGGAGAAACAGTCCATATCCATCTTGATGAACCGAGAAAGTTTACTGTAGAGACAGATGGTGGTCTTCATGATGCATTGTTTGTGCTTTGCTCGCACAGGATTGAGAAGCCGGCAGATACCACCATCTGCTTTGAAAAGGGCAAGGTATATAATGTAGGAGTTCTTACCTTAAAGTCCAATGATACGGTTTACATAGAGGAAGGTGCTGTTGTATCAGGTTGTGTATACGCAGACCATTGTGACAATATTTCCATTGTAGGAAACGGAATTATCAACGGAGCCTGCTGGCATCTGCCGGACAGTAATGCACACCGTTTCTTTATCTATGCCAAGTGGTGTAATAATGTACTCTTAAAAGGCTTTACTGCTGTAGACGGTCCTTCCTGGCATGTAGTTCCTGCGGCGTGTGACCATGTTGTGATTGATGATATGAATATTATGTCGAGGATTGTAACGGGAGACGGTATTGATATTACGAGCAGCCAGGACGTAGAGGTAAAAAATTGCTTTATCCGTTCCACAGACGACAGTATCTGCATCAAATCCCAAAGATTGTTTGAAGATCCGTCAACGGTACGTGACGTAACAAAAGTGCGTGTTCACAATAACGTGATCTGGAATGCAGAACCCGGTAATGCCATAGAGCTTGGTTATGCCCTCCAGAGCG
>ERZ857775.2032-NODE-2032-length-21085-cov-10.064574_pt1 | contig 21085 bp, 17 predicted proteins | sample MGYA00519698_ERZ857775 | MGnify/ENA primary metagenome ERZ857775 (study PRJEB31778, sample SAMEA3449363) | human gut metagenome | biome: human gut; feature: human-associated habitat; material: faeces | place: United Kingdom | collected 2010/2012 ...
AAGTGAAACGTATGTTGGAAAACGATGATAAAACCGAACTAATTGAAGCTTTCTATAAGGATTTGGAATTTGGTACAGGCGGTTTGCGCGGTATCATGGGGGTAGGTAGCAACCGTATGAACATTTATACAGTAGGTGCTGCCACTCAAGGGCTTTCCAATTATCTGAAGAAGAACTTCAAGGATCTGCCGCAGATTTCTGTAGTAGTAGGTCACGACTGTCGTAACAACAGCCGTTTGTTTGCAGAGACTTCTGCTAATATTTTCTCTGCCAATGGCATTAAAGTATATTTGTTTGATGATATGCGTCCGACTCCGGAAATGTCTTTTGCTATCCGTCACCTCGGTTGCCAGAGTGGTATCATTCTGACTGCTTCTCACAATCCGAAAGAATACAACGGTTATAAGGCATATTGGGATGATGGTGCACAAGTGTTGGCTCCGCATGATAAGGGTATCATTGATGAAGTGAATGCCATTGCTTCTGCTGCTGATATTAAATTCCAGGGAAATCCTGATTTGATTCAGATTATCGGTGAAGACATTGATAAGATTTATCTGGACATGGTGAAAACCGTTTCTATTGATCCGGCAGCTATCGCCCGTCACAAAGATATGAAGATTGTCTATACTCCGATTCACGGTACAGGTATGATGTTGATTCCGCGTGCATTGAAGATGTGGGGATTCGAAAATGTATTCACTGTGCCCGAACAAATGGTTAAGGACGGTAACTTCCCGACTGTTGTATCTCCGAATCCTGAAAATGCGGAGGCTCTTTCTATGGCTGTAAATCTTGCCAAAAAAATTGATGCTGACCTCGTAATGGCTTCCGATCCGGATGCTGACCGTGTGGGTATCGCTTGTAAGGATGACAAGGGTGAATGGGTACTGATTAACGGTAATCAGACTTGTATGATGTACCTTTATTATATCATGACTCAATACAAACAACTGGGTAAGATTAAAGGTAATGAGTTCTGTGTAAAGACAATCGTTACTACCGAACTTATCAAGAAAATCGCTGATAAGAATAACATCGAAATGCTTGACTGCTACACCGGATTTAAGTGGATTGCCCGTGAGATCCGTCTGCGTGAAGGTAAAAAGAAATATATCGGTGGTGGTGAAGAAAGCTACGGATTCCTTGCTGAAGATTTTGTTCGTGATAAAGATGCTGTATCTGCTTGCTGTCTGATTGCTGAAGTTGCTGCATGGGCAAAAGATAATGGCAAATCTTTGTATCAGTTGTTGCTCGATATCTACGTAGAATATGGATTCTCTAAAGAGTTTACTGTAAACGTAGTGAAACCGGGCAAGAGCGGTGCTGAAGAAATCAAAGCGATGATGGAAAACTTCCGTGCTAATCCTCCGAAAGAATTGGGTGGCTCTAAAGTGATCTTGAGCAAAGATTATAAGACTCTGAAACAGACAGACGATAAGGGTAACGTAACTGTAATTGATATGCCGGAACCATCTAACGTTCTTCAATATTTCACAGAAGACGGTAGTAAAGTTTCTGTTCGTCCTTCAGGTACAGAACCGAAGATTAAGTTCTATATGGAAGTTCAGGGTGAAATGGGATGCCGCAACTGTTATGCTTCTGCCGAGTCTGCCGCCATGGAAAAGATTGAAGCAGTGAAGAAATCATTGGGTATCTGATTTTGTCTCTTCTGAAATTTCAGATATAGATCATAAAAAGATAAATAATAAAATAGCGCCTCCATCATCTTTTGAAGATTGTGGAGGCGCTTCTTTTTTCTCTGTACATAGCCCTGATTCTGCCTATTTTCGGGTATTTTCCCTCCTTGGTACAGTTCTTTCATTTCCTTTGCATTCTTTAAGTCCACTTGCAAATCCTTCTTGCGAGAATCTTGTTGTATTGGCATCATCTCAATTTCAACAGGCAGGCTGCGGATATACACATGTGTTGTTGATGCTTTAGAGTGATACGTTCAGTTTCATATTCGTAAGTTGTTCGTTTGTAGTTGTGCATATTTCGTAGCCTGCTTTTCTTCTTGTCATTTCTTGGTTCCTATCCAAGTCCATTTATGCCATATTGTTTCCAATGGTCCTTGTTTATGTTTAGATAGCCACCATTTGCAGAACTTAACCTGTAACAGGAAAAGAACGATACCTATAATCAAGCTAAGAGTATATCCGCAGTAAGGAGCAAGATAAAGCCCGAATGGGAAATAGATAATAGCTCCTAAAATAGACTGGGAAATATAGTTGGTCAAACTCATTTTTCCGTAGAATCGTAGGTTGGATACGGCTTTCTTGAATTGATCCTTCTGATAAAGCAACATGAAAGAAGAAACAAGTACAATCGTGAATGCAAACTTCTGCCACATATCAAAAGCAGTGCCTACTGTTTGCTGAATCAGACTGCTGTCACTTTGCATAATCTGTTCTTTTAAAGAATATAGTGGCGCAAAGCTGATAGCTGCGATAATGAGCGCTTTCGTCCAGAATTTCAGATGAGATTCGGTGGCTACAAACAATTCTTTGCGTCCGATATACAAGCCAAACAGGAATAGTCCGGCAGTTTGCAAAAAGCGTCCCGCACCGATAGCCCAGAACAGACTTGCTTTCTGTCCCAGAGTGATATTGCCTATCAGAAAATCCCAAAAGTTTCCGGCTTTGGTGTAATCTGCTACTTCAGCATACATTGCTCCGACATTCAAATCGGGCAGGGTATAGGCAGGATTGAAAAGACTCATTATGTAATGGAACCATTCAATCGGTTGCAATGAAAACAAGATGGCGGTGATTAGAATAGCTTTGTCGCTCCACTTACGTACGATAAACAGTACGAGACTGACTACAACGAACAGCAACAGGACATCTCCTGCGGGAAAGAAAGCGGCATTAAGAGTGGCAAATCCTGCAAGTAATACCATTCTCCATAAAAAACGGTAACCGAAATCTTTTCCTTTTAATTGCTGGTTGTGCGACTGGATAAAGAAAGTGAATCCAAAAAGCAGAGCGAATATGGCATAAGATTTTCCGGCAAGCAGCGAGAAGGTTGCATTCAATACTCCCGCATCCAAAATGGTGAGCCATTCGGGAGAGCTTTCCGGATAAACAGGGAAAATGAAATGTTCCAGGTTATGTACTAAGAGGATCGCCATTACAGCAAATCCTCTAAGAGCATCTACTACTTCAATTCGGGGTGTTTTTGTTGATAATTCCATGGGTTGATTTATGATTATTAGTTTGCTACATGTTCATTTGGATGCTCAATCCACCAATCGATCATCTTTCGTGCAAGACTAAGTTTCCTGGGAAGTTCGGGCAAATGATCCCTTGTGTAAAAGTCTCCCGAACTCAACTCCTCATCTTGGAGTGTGATTTCCCCTCCGGCATAATCTGCTATAAAGCCGACCATCAGACCGCTGGGATAAGGCCAGGGCTGGTTACCAAAATAAGTGATATTCTTTACGTCCAGTCCGGTTTCTTCTTTCACTTCACGTGCTACACATTCTTCTAATGTTTCTCCGGTTTCCAGAAACCCGGCAACGAGACTGTTGAATGTTCCTTTAAAATTGCGGGCATGCACTAAGAGCAGTGAGTCTTTTTTTCTCACTAATACAAGAATCGCTGTGGATATGGAAGGATATGCCTCCCGACCGCATTTGGGGCAACGTTTCATGATAGACTCTTTCTGTTCCATCGGCGTGCCGCAGGCGGAACAGAAGCGGCTGTTTCTATCCCAATGCAGAATCTCATGCGCTTTTCCTGCTGTCTGATAATGAGATAAAGGAAGATAATCATAAGAGGCACGAAGTCCTATCATTGCCCATTGCTCCGATTCTTCAAAGGGAGAGGAGAGGGAGAAAGCTTTGCAGTTTCTCCCTTCCAGTGTTGTGATATTGTGTACTGTAGTCTTTTCCTTGATAATAATAGGAGGAATCTCTCCGGAAGGAAGGGCTAAAGTTCCGTTTCCTTTTTTTTCAAGCAATAGTTGGTCTTTATAGAAGACAAACCACCAGAATTGTGTAGTTTCACTCATTTTATATTTCTTCTTTAGCTTTGCGCTGCGAAGTTATAAAAAACGTGTGGACTATTCTCATTTTAGTGAGAATAATTGAAAATTTCTATACGTCAAATAATTGGTTTAATCCTTCACTCATGCTGGGGTGAGTAAAGATGAAATCGCGCAGGAAAGTGGCATTCTGCCCTGTCTTTATTGCCATAGCTACAATGTTTATAATTTCCGAAGCGTCAGCGCAAAATAAGGTACATCCCATAATTTTTCCATTATGATTGTTGATGATTGCTTTCAGCATACCGTCCGTCTGTTGCAATGTACGCGAACGGACAACGGAAGTTGCCGGAAGTCGGGATACTTTGAACGAATAACCTCTTTTCAGTGCTTCTTCTTCGGTAATGCCGATATGCGCCAAAGGCGGATCAATAAATACAGCATATTGAACAGGATTCCTATCGCCGATATCACGCTTTTTATCTCCGAAGAGTTGATCGCGTATAATCCGAAAATCATCTAGTGAAAGATAAGTAAATTGTGGTCCGCCTTTTACGTCTCCCATTGCCCATACGTGAGGAACAGTGGTGCGCAACTGATCGTTTACAACAATTGCTCCGTGTGCATCTACTTTTACACCTGCTGCTTGTAAATTCAATCCTTCGATCATCGGTTTCCGCCCTGTTGCGATAAGAATTGCATCTCCGTCTACAAAGTAAGGAGTGCCGTCAGATACATCCGAATAAGTCAGTGTCACTCCGTCACTCGTATCATGAATAGACTGTGCGCGTGTATTCAGATGAATCTCAATGCCTTTTTTCTCCATTACATCTTTGACATTGTTAGCGATATCTTGATCGTTGCGAGGCATAAAACGGTTGCCTCCTTCAAGAATCGTCACTTTACTGCCAAATCCGGCAAACATCGAAGCGAACTCCAAACCGATATATCCGCCGCCGACAATAATTAAATGTTTTGGCAGGACGTTCATATCCAAAAGTGTGGAGCTGGTGTACACATGTTTACTTTGTTGAATCCCGTCGATTGCCGGAATAATCGGAGTGGAACCGGTATTGATGAAAATCTCCTTTCCTTGCAGCTCAATATCTCCGTCGGGAAGTGCTACTTTTATAGTGTTAGGCGATACAAAGGAAGCTGTCCCTGTATAAATAGTCACATTCGGACGCTTGCTTAGATTCTCGTAATTAGTTTCCCGGAGAAAAGAGGTTAGCCTGTTCTTACGGGCAATAGCCTGCTTATACATATTAGTCTGCTTCAGAAAATCCCCATGGTATAGCAGTGAAGACATCTCTGCTTCATGTATCAATGTCTTTGTCGGGATACAGGCTATGTTAGGGCAAGAACCTCCGTACATCATGTTGGAGCGTTCTACGATGGCAACTTGCCATCCTCGATTGGAAAGTTCGGCAGCTAGGACTTTTCCTGCCTTGCCGAATCCTATAATAATTGCATCATACTGTTTCATAACTTCTTTGATTAACGATTTGTATTAGGCTATATAACACAGGGTAAAGCCTATTTGTTTCGTTATCTCAAGAAGTCGGAACTCCTTACGGCAGTCAGATTAGTCTTTTTTAATTATTTTGAGTACGCGTTGTGACGAGTCGGATAATAATACTACAGCACCGGCCAGGATCACAATGTCTTTAATCACCAGCCGCCCTGCACCGGAGAGTAATGGAAAGCCGAATTCTCCACTACCCAGATTAGGAACCCATACTTCGGGAGTCGTGACGAGAAAGGAGAGTGTGCCGAGTGTCATGATAATGGCTAATGTGTCACCTATCAGTCCTACTTTCGGGAAAAAGATTCCAAGAAATACTAGAATGCCGATACTCATGATGAGCGCTCCCAATCCGTAGGAGAAAATATATGTATTGTTTGCTTCGTGCCATGCACGATTCTCCGGCACGAAAGCGCCTTCCGGATTTTTGTATTCTTTGTACTCGGGGGCGTCTTTAGCATAGAAGAAACTCATGAAAGGACTGTTGGCAACGAACGGAACAATCCCGTCGGCCTCATAGTGAAAATACTTCAATCCGCCAATCCATACGAATACTACTAAGATAGCTACGCGAATAAATTTGATACCGAAATTCTTCAGACCGGATGTGAAGGTTAGTAGAGTGATAAATTTCTCTTTCATCTTGTTGGGTTTTTTATTGGTTTAACTTACACCGCAAAGATCGTGCTTTTTCAATACCTTCCCAATGGCAATACTTCCGTATCCCTTATCAATTTTTCCCTTCTTGTGTATTTCTAAATTGTACGGCACTCTGTCCGGTTATATTTTTAAAGAAACGGCTGAAAGAAGCCTGATCCTCAAAACCTAGAATATCAGCAATCTCCTTTGCACTTTTGTTGCTGTAAAGCAGGAGGCGTTTGGCCTCCGCTTCTATTCTCTCGTGAATCACGCGGAGCGGAGAGGGGAGCTTGCATGTGGAAAAGATATTCGATAGTGTTTTGGGGGATTTGTGTAACATATCGGCATAATCCTGAACCTGTTTCTTTGTACGGAAATGCTCGTCAACCAGATTGTAGTATTGGCGTACGATTTCAAAGCCGGATTCTTTTTCGCGGGTGATATTCATACGGTTGCGTGCAATGCGCGTACACTGAATGATGAACCGTTTCAGCAGGATACGCAACATTTCTTCCTGCAAACTGTCAGTTACGGTGAACTCGTTTTCCAATGCTTCGGTGATGGTATCCAATTCCTTGCGTTCTTGCTCATTCAGCATGAAGCGGATCAGATGGGACGAACCGTTGAATAGGAAACCGCTGCATGATACTTCATGGTCATTCCCATAAATACAATAGAAGTTGCTGTTGAATAGGAGGGTCAGGTATTCACCGTCGATTGATTTGAATTCGAGGTGTTGCAGATGGGTAAGTGAGATTACTTCATCCTTGACCAATACCATTTCCTGGTGGTCAATTTCTACCGTGATACTTCCGTTGCGCACCCATATAAACTTATAGAGTCCTTTTTCTCTTTGTAACGCTTTCTCTGTCAGATAAGAATCCGTGAGTGCGAGAGTGCCTTTTAATTTTGTGTGATATTGTTGTAACATACTTATTCCTCCATAGCTGATGCGTCAAATGATAGCGGTAGCAAATCACCTATATTCTTTATTTCGTAAATACATTCTTTGCCGTAGAGCAAGATACGTATTGGTTGTCCATAGCGTTTCTCCGTTTCCAGAATCACTTGTCGGCAGGCACCGCACGGAGGAATCGGTCGGTCTATAAAATCTTTTTCCGTTCTTGCTGCAATGGCAAGGGTAACGACCGGTTGGTCGGGATATTGGGAATTGGCATAGAACAGCGTGGTACGTTCCGCGCAAAGTCCCGACGGGTAGGCGGCATTCTCCTGATTTGTTCCTGTTACGACAATTCCGTTGCCGAGAAGTGCGGCAGCACCTACCGAAAAATGCGAATAAGGGGAATAACTGCGTGCTGTTACATCTTTGGCGGTTTTAACGAGTGCCTGGTCGGCCTCATTCAGCTCATCATATTGATATACTTTAATCACTGCGGTAATTATGAGGTCTTTCATACGCGTTACGGTATTGGTTTCTACAATTAATGTTACAAAGTTAGGAAAGAGATTGATAATCCCAATTATTTTTCGGATTTTTGTGTCCTTATAATACATATCTGAATTAAAATGGAGAACAAACTGTATAGACTTGTCTTTTTAACCGTAGTTTTCTTCTTTGCCATAGGGATGCAAGCGCAGAGGCGGAATGCCCGCTATGTAGAATATATAAACAAGTATAGCGAGCTGGCTGTTGAACAAATGAAACTTCATAAGATTCCCGCCAGCATCACGTTGGCGCAGGGATTGCTGGAAAGTGGTGCAGGATATAGTCAGTTGGCGCGAAAGAGCAATAACCATTTTGGTATCAAATGTGGCGGCAGTTGGCGGGGGCGCAGCGTCCGTCATGATGACGATGCGCGCAATGAATGTTTTCGTGCTTATAAGCACCCGCGTGATTCTTACGAAGACCATTCCGATTTTCTTCGAAGAGGAGTCCGTTATGCTTTCCTTTTCAAACTCGATATTACCGATTATAAAGGATGGGCGCGCGGATTGAAGAAGGCGGGATACGCAACTGATCCTTCCTATGCTAACCGCTTGATTACGATTATCGAAGATTACGATCTCTACAAATATGACCGCAAAGGTGTTTATTCGGAACGTAAGTTACGCAAAAATCCTTGGCTGATGAATCCTCATCAGGTATATATTGCCAATGATATTGCCTATATCGTTGCCCGTAACGGCGATACCTTTAAAGATTTAGGTAAGGAGTTTGATATTAGTTGGAAGAAGCTTGTGAAATACAATGATCTGCAACGTGATTATACGTTAGTAGAAGGAGATATTATCTATTTGAAGAGCAAGAAGAAAAAGGCTTCCAAACCTTATACCGTATATATTGTAAAAGATGGAGATTCCATGCATGGAATCTCTCAAAAATACGGTATCCGCCTTAAGAATCTGTATAAGATGAATCGTAAGGATGGCGAATATGTCCCCGAAGTAGGAGACCGTTTGCGCCTGCGGTAGGTTACTGTTAGATAAAAAAGAATTTTTGCTAAAACTTATTGACTCATTCATCTGTTATTATTTGGATAAAACATGATTGGAATATGAGTCTTAACATAGCAAAAAATAATAAGAAACGGGTCGTCATAGTGGGCGGCGGTTTCGGTGGTCTGAAGTTGGCAAACAAGTTGAAAAAGTCAGGCTTTCAAGTCGTGTTGATAGATAAGAACAACTATCACCAGTTTCCTCCTTTAATTTATCAAGTAGCTTCGGCGGGTATGGAACCGACTTCCATCTCCTTCCCTTTCCGCAAAATTTTTCAGCACCGGAAAGATTTCTACTTCCGTATGGCGGAGGTGCGTGCCATTTTTCCCGAAAAGAACATGATACAGACTTCCATCGGGAAAGCCGAATATGATTATTTGGTTTTGGCGGCGGGTACGACCACCAATTTCTTTGGCAATAAACACATTGAAGAGGAAGCAATGCCGATGAAAAACGTGTCGGAGGCTATGGGGTTGAGAAATGCTCTTTTGGCTAATTTGGAGCGGGCTCTCACTTGTTCTACCAAGCAGGAACAACAGGAATTATTGAACATTGTCATCGTTGGAGGCGGAGCGACGGGAATAGAAGTGGCCGGAATACTTTCAGAGATGAAGAGGTTCGTATTGCCGAATGACTATCCGGATATGCCTAGCAGCCTGATGCACATATATTTGATAGAAGCGGGACAGAGATTACTTGCCGGGATGTCGGAGGATTCGTCATTGCACGCGGAAAAATTTCTTCGTGAGATGGGAGTGAATATTTTGTTGAATAAGCGAGTGATAGACTATCGCGACCATAAAGTTATACTCGAGGATGGAACAGAAATCGCTACACGTACTTTTATTTGGGTAAGTGGTGTTACCGGAGTAACTATCGGTAACATGAACCCATCGTTGATAGGTCGTGGCGGACGTATTAAAGTAGATCAATTTAACCGTGTAGAAGGAATGGATAATGTATTCGCTATCGGTGATCAATGTATTCAATCTACTGATGAAAGTTATCCGAACGGGCACCCGCAATTGGCACAAGTCGCTATCCAGCAAGGTGAACTGTTGGCAAAGAACCTGATACGTCTTGAAAAAGGACAGGAGATGAAACCTTTCCATTATCGTAATCTGGGCTCTATGGCGACAGTAGGACGTAACCGTGCTGTTGCGGAATTTAGTAAAGTGAAAATGCAAGGCTGGTTGGCTTGGGTTATGTGGTTGGTAGTCCATTTGCGTTCCATTCTTGGAGTGCGTAACAAGGTGGTCGTGCTTCTTAACTGGATATGGAATTATTTCACTTATGATCAATCTATGCGTATGATTGTCTATGTGCGAAAAGCAAAAGAAATTCGTGACCGGGAAAAGGTGGAGGCAACTACTCATTAGGGCAGGATTTGCCGTCGGAAGATCAGTAGCCTTTCCATCATACATAACCGGATACAGCTTTGTGGAAGGAATAAAAATATAGGGCTATTTGCATTGTTTTCAATATAATAACTTATCTTTGTGCGCATAATATTGAAAACAACGCTGGCTTTTGCTTATGAATCGACGATATTGCTGTTTGTTTGTAGTTATCTTTTGGGCTGTTCTTATTCAGGCGGCAGCTACGGAACGTACATTCAATATACTTTTCCTACAATCTTATACAGCGCAGACTCCTTGGCATAGCAGCCTGAACCAAGGATTGGCAAAAGGATTCAGAGAGAGTGGGATAAAGGTGAATATTACAACAGAATATCTGGATGCGGATTTTTGGACATTCCGGTCGGAGAAGGTAATCATGCGCCGCTTTTGTGAACGTGCCCGTGAAAGGAAGACCGATTTGATTGTTACGGCAAGTGATGAGGCCTTTTACACGCTTTTTGCCTGTGGCGATTCGTTGCCCTTGCAGATTCCGGTAGTGTTTTTCGATATTAAATATCCTGATGAAAAATTGATTGCTGCCCATCCTAATGTTTGCGGGTTTATTGCCAATCCTGACTTTGATGTGATTCTCCGCCAGGCTCAGAAAATATTTCCTTTACGGAAAGAAGTGCTTTGTGTGATAGACAATAGTTTTCTGAGTGCAAGGGGGCTTAATGACTTTCAAGAGGAGTGGGACATTTTTCAGAAAGATCATCCGGATTATGATATGAAAATCTATAATACCCAGAATCATACGACCAGTCATATTATTGCAGCTATTTGTTATCCGCGTAACAGTCACGGGCGTCTTGTCATAGCTCCTAAATGGTCCCCTTTTCTCTCATTTGTCGGGAAGAACTCTAAAGCTCCTGTGTTTGCAAGCCAGAATGTGGGGCTGACTAATGGTGTATTCTGTGCCTATGACAGTGATGCTTATACTTCGGCATTATTGGCCGGGCAAAAGGCTTCTCAGGTATTGAAGGGGACATCTCCACAAGAAATAGGAGTAACGGAAAGCAAGCAGGGATTTATATATGATTATAAGCAATTGGATTTCTTCTACGTTGATCCTGATAAGGTAGCCTCAAGTGGAATAATTGTCAATGAACCTTATTGGGAGAAGTATAAATTCCTATTTATTCTTCTTTATCCGTCTATTTTGGCGTTGTTGGTTGTTTCCGTCGTATGGCTGATGAGGGTTAACCGGCGCGAATCTAAACGGCGGATTCAAGCACAAACCCGTTTATTGGTGCAGAATAAGTTGGTAGAACAGCGTAATGAGTTTGATAATATTTTCCATTCTATCCGCGATGGGGTGATAACGTATGATACTGATTTGCATATTCATTTTACGAATAGTTCTCTGCTGAAAATGCTCCATTTGCCTAGCGAGGCGGGAGGACGTGTTTATGAAGGGATGATGGCAGGCAGTATCTTCAATATATATAATGAGGGGCAGGATATTCTTCATAAGATGTTGAAACAAGTGGCCAGCACAGGGGAGAGCGTGCAGATACCTCAGGGCTCTTTTATGAAAGAGGTGCATAGCGATAAGTATTTCCCGGTGTCTGGAGAAATTGTACCTATCCGTTCAAGGGGTATGATTACCGGTATGGCGTTTTCCGCCCGGAATATCTCGGATGAAGAAATGCAAAAACGTTTTTTTGATATGGCGATGGATGAAAGTTCCATTTATCCGTGGCAATTCGATGTGGAAACAAATTGTTTCATCTTTCCTCAGGGCTTTTTGACACGTCTGGGATATGAAGAATCGGTTACGATAATTTCACGTGAGGATATGGAGCAGACGGTTCATCCAGATGATTTGAAGGAAGTGAAACTGTTATTTGACAGGGCGCTGACCGGAGAAGATACGAATACGCGCCTGAACTTCCGTCAACGTAACGTCGATGGTGAATACGAGTGGTGGGAATACCGTTCTTCCGTTATCACAGGATTGACGCAAGACTCGCTGTATAATATATTAGGTGTCTGTCAAAGTATTCAGAGATATAAGACGGCCGAACAGGAAATGAGGGAAGCGCGTGATAAAGCTCTTCAGACTGATAAACTGAAATCAGCCTTCCTTGCCAATATGAGCCATGAGATTCGTACTCCATTGAATGCTATTGTTGGTTTCTCCGATTTGCTGAGTGATACAAGTGGGTTTACAACAGAAGAAGTTGCTCAGTTTATTGCGACTATTAATAAAAATTGTGGTTTGCTGTTGGCATTGATTAATGATATTCTTGACTTGTCCCGTATAGAGTCAGGTACGATGGAATTTATCTTTGCGGAACATAACTTACCTCTGCTGTTGAAGACTGTTCACGATTCGCAGCGGTTGAATATGCCTCCGGGAGTGGAACTGCTGCTACGTATGCCCGAAGGGGATAAAAAGTACCTTCAGACAGATAACGTACGCCTGCAACAGGTAGTGAATAATCTGATTAATAATGCGGCTAAGTTTACATTCAGCGGTTCTATCACTTTCGGTTATGAAGAAGAGGAAGAGCCCGGATATACCCGTATCTTTGTAGAAGATACCGGAGTCGGCATTTCGGAAGAAGGTATCCGGCACATCTTTGAACGGTTCTATAAAGTTGATAATTTCACACAAGGGGCAGGATTGGGATTGAGTATCTGTCAAACAATTGTCGAGCGTTTAAAAGGGACTATCTCTGTAACTTCCGAAGTGGGTAAGGGAACCCGTTTCACTGTGCGCCTTCCCGATTATTGCGAATAAATCGGACTGTTCTTCTTTGATTGTGTCAAATAAGAACACTTCTTCCGTCAAACAGACCTTTTTTTGTCCTTAAATACCCGTACCTTTGCCCCGCTCAATTCAATAGGATTTTAAGGTATGAGACTAATCGTAAAAGGTACACTGACGCTCTTTCTTTTATTGTTAATCAGTATTCCTCTAAGCGCACAGTATGTAGTGCAAGGAGTGGTGACTGATTCTCTGACAAAAGAACCTCTGCCTTATGCATCTGTACGTCTGAAAGACACGACTGAGGGAACTACGACCGGCAGTGACGGACGCTTTTATTTCAAGACCAACCGTTCCGAAGCAATTCTTGTGATATCGGTCATCGGCTATAACGAGAATAGTCGGAGGATTTATCCAGCCCGTAATTTATCCTACAAAGTAGCGCTTGCGCCTACTGCTTATGACCTTTCTGAAGTTGTGGTAAAGCCCAAACGGGAGCGTTACCGGAAAAAAGATAATCCGGCAGTGGAGTTTGTTCGTCGGATGATTGAGAGTCGTGATAATCATTCTCCAAATGAAAAAGATTTTTGGCAACGCGAACGTTATGAGAAGACTACTTTCGCGCTGAATAATTTTGATGAAGAGAAGCAAAAGAAGTGGTTATATCGTAAATTTGATTTTCTTACCGAGTATATAGATACTTCTGCCGTCACCGGTAAACCTATTCTTACCGTATCAGCTCGAGAGTTGCTCGCTACGGACTATTATCGGAAGTCTCCTCGCTCCGAGAAACAATGGGTGAAAGGACGCAAACAGGCGGGTGTTGATGAGTTTCTTTCCAAACAAGGGATGCAGGCTGCTATCAACGAAGTTTTCAAGGATGTGGATATTTACGAAAATAACATTTCCCTGTTTACCAATAAGTTTGTCAGTCCACTGTCCCGCATCGGTACGGGATTCTATAAGTATTATCTGATGGATACATTGCAGATAGCCGGTGAACCTTGTGTAGATCTGGCTTTCACCCCATTTAACTCCGAGTCTTTCGGATTCAACGGACATCTGTATGTAGTGCTCGACTCTACTTATTTTGTCAAACGTGCCGTGTTCAACTTTCCCAAAAAGATAAACCTGAATTTTGTAGACTATATGTTGCTCGAACAGGAATTCAAACGTGCCGAAGACGGTACGCGCCTGCTCGATCATGAAAGCATTACAGTTGAATTTAAGTTGACCGAAGGGCAGGATGGGATATTTGCCCGTCGTGTGGCGGATTATAGCAATTATACATTTGCACCGACTGCAGAAGCCGACAAGGCTTTCACCAAGCCGGAACGTATCATTGAAGAAACGGAGGCTTTGGCGCGTTCCGAATCTTTTTGGGCGGAGAATCGCCCGGAAGCCGCTATCTCGCAACAAGAAAATTCGGTAGATCACTTGATGGCACAGTTGCGCAGTTATCCGGTCTATTATTGGACAGAAAAGGTACTTTCTATCCTCTTTACCGGATATATCCCGACCTCTAAGGAAGCACCTCTTTTCTATATTGGCCCGATGAACGCCACTATTAGCGGTAATACACTCGAAGGTCCCCGTATTCGTGCCGGAGGGATGACAACTGCCTGGCTCAATCCTCATCTGTTTGCAAAAGGGTACATTGCGTACGGTTTTAAGGATGAGCGTGTGAAAGGATTGGCGGAACTGGAATATTCGTTCAAAAAGAAAAAAGAATATGCTAACGAATTTCCTATTCACTCTTTGAAGTTACGTTACGAGTCTGATGTCAACCAATACGGGCAAAACTACCTGTATACGAGTAAAGATAATGTGTTTCTGGCTTTGAAACGTGAAAAGGATGACCGTATCGGTTATTTCAAACAGGCGGAAATGACCTATACCAATGAATTCTATTCGGGCTTTTCTTTCCAATTGACAGCCCGCAGGCGGACGGATGAGTCTTCGTATCTGATTCCTTTTCTGCGAAAAGAGGGCGACGTTTATACTCCGGTCAAGGATTTTTCTACCAGTGCGGCTGAGTTGAAGTTGCGTTATGCCCCTAATGAGAAGTTTTTCCAAACTCAATGGAACCGTTTCCCCGTTTCGTTGGATGCACCTGTCTTTACCTTATCGCATACCATTGCCGGTAAGGGTATTTTAGGTAGCGATTATACATATAACCATACTGAGGCCGGTATCCAGAAGCGGTTCTGGTTTTCTGCTTTCGGCTATACGGATATTATTCTGAAAGCGGGTAAAGTGTGGGACAAAGTTCCTTTCCCCTTATTAATCATGCCCAATGCCAACCTTTCTTATACCATTCAGCCCGAATCTTATTCATTGATGAATGCGATGGAGTTTATGAATGACGAATATTTCTCATGGGATGTTACCTATTTCCTCAACGGTTGGTTATTCAATCGTATTCCATTGTTAAAGAAGCTAAAATGGAGGGAGGTTGTCTCATGTCGCGGGTTGTATGGGCATTTAAGTGATAAGAACAATCCGGCCTTGAGTGATGGCTTGTTCGCTTTTCCGATAGCGAACACACAGTCAATGGGGAAAACACCATACGTGGAGGCGGGGATAGGTATTGAAAATATTCTCAAGGTATTACGCTTGGACTATGTGTGGAGGCTTACATACCGTGATGCACCCGGAATTGACAAATCAGGCTTGAGGATAAGTCTCCACATGACCTTCTAAAAGTTAAATCCTGCTAATTGCCATGTTTATATGACAAATAAAGCTCGTTTTAGTAATTAATTAATCTTATTTTTGCAACAATTTTAGTTTAATTTTAATAGAATAGAAATGAAACAAGAAATTAAGCCCGCTACCGGACGTCTCGGCGTGTTGGTAGTTGGAGTGGGTGGAGCAGTTGCTACCACAATGATTACGGGTACACTAGCCTCTCGCAAGGGACTGGCAAAACCGATAGGATCTATTTCACAGTTGGCTACTATGCGCATGGAAAACAATGAGGAAAAACTTATCAAAGATGTTGTACCTTTGACAGATTTGAATGACATTGTTTTCGGAGGTTGGGATATTTTCCCGGATAACGCATACGAGGCTGCTATGTATGCAGAAGTCTTGAAAGAAAAAGACCTGAACGGAGTAAAAGACGAATTGGAAGCCATCAAGCCAATGCCGGCCGCTTTCGATCACAATTTTGCTAAACGTCTGAATGGTACTTATATCAAGAATGCTGCTACTCGTTGGGACATGGTAGAACAACTCCGTCAGGATATCCGTGACTTTAAGGCTGCTAACAACTGCGACCGCATCGTTGTTCTTTGGGCTGCCAGCACAGAAATCTACGTTCCGTTGTCTGACGAACATCAGTCACTCGCTGCTTTGGAAAAAGCAATGAAGGAGAATAATACGGAAGTTATTTCTCCGAGTATGTGTTACGCTTATGCTGCTATTGCAGAAGGTGCTCCGTTTATTATGGGTGCTCCTAACTTGTGCGTAGATACTCCGGCTATGTGGGAATTCTCTAAGAAGATGAATGTGCCTATCTCAGGAAAAGACTTCAAGAGTGGTCAGACTTTGATGAAGACTGTATTGGCTCCGATGTTCAAGACTCGTATGTTGGGTGTGAGCGGTTGGTTCTCTACCAATATATTGGGTAATCGTGACGGTGAAGTGCTTGACCAGCCGGAAAACTTCAAAACAAAAGAAGTCAGCAAGCTGTCTGTAATCGATACTATCTTCGAACCTGAAAAATTCCCCGATCTTTATGGAGATGTTTATCATAAGGTACGTATCAACTACTATCCTCCTCGCAAAGACAACAAAGAAGCATGGGATAATATCGACATCTTCGGATGGATGGGCTATCCGATGGAAATCAAGGTAAACTTCCTTTGCCGCGACTCTATCCTTGCTGCTCCTATCGCGCTCGACCTTGTATTGTTCAGTGATTTGGCAATGCGTGCAGGTATGTGTGGCATCCAGACTTGGTTGTCATTCTTCTGCAAGAGCCCGATGCATGATTTTGAACACCAACCGGAACACGACTTGTTCACTCAATGGAGAATGGTAAAACAGACATTGCGTAACATGATTGGTGAAAAAGAACCTGATTATTTGGCTTAAATAGGAAGATATAATAGAATGAAATATGCGTTAATAGCCGCAGGGCAAGGTTCTCGCCTTGTTTCTGAAGGGGTGAAGGTTCCTAAACCGCTTGTACAAGTGGGGGGTACTCCTCTATTAAGCCGATTATTTCGCATTTTCCTTGATAATGATGCAGAGTCTATCTGCATCATTATTAATGAAGAAATGTCCGAAGTTCGTTGTTTTTTGGAACAACAACAGCGACAACTACCCATACCTCTGAATGTGATTGTAAAATCCACTCCCGATTCTTTCCATAGTTTTTATGAACTCATGCCTTATCTGCAAGGCGAAGGAAAATTCTGTCTGACAACGGTAGACCCGATCTTTCGTGAAGCAGAGTTTGCTGATTATATTCGTACTTTTCGTGCTGATGAATCTGCTGATGCTTTGATGGCTGTTACGGATTATATTGACGACGAACGTCCTCTTTATGTCAAGACAGCGGATGATTTGCGGATTACGGGATATGCCAGTGAGGCTTATGACGGCTTGCGTTATATATCGGGAGGAATTTATTGTATGAATCAGCGTGCTTTGGCACAGTTGCCTTTAGCGATGGAGGCAGGAGTTTCCCGTATGCGCGGTTTCCAGCAATATCTGGTTGATGCCGGTTTGCAGTTGCGGGCTTACCCATTCTCAAAAGTAATAGACATAGATCATGCGGCGGATGTGAAGAAAGCCGAACTTTTTTTAGATGAACAACTGATTAAATGAGATCCTTGATTTTTGCGGGAATACAGCGATATTCTCTTTTTTCACCCAATCATGTCGGCAATGATGCCGCCATCTTTTCGGCTGTTGCCCAGTATTTGAAAGAAAATGGTCATCAGGTGAATATGTATACGGAGCAGGAATTCCTGACTAATTCGTTGAAAGGCGAGAAGTATATATTTACCATGATGCGTAGTAAGGCTTCTGTGCGGAAGTTGCAGAAGCTGGAAGAAAAAGAGGATTGCTTTGCGGTCAATTCCGGACATGGTATCGAGAATTGTACACGTGAGCGAATGACTACTCTGCTGCTTGAAAATCAGATTTCTCACCCTCGAAGTTTGATATGGGATACGAATGATGGTGTCCCCGAAGCATTGATAAAACCTGTATTTGAGCCTTGTTGGTTGAAACGTGCGGACTTTCATGCCATTCATCGTGAAGATGTAACGTTTGTACGTACTTCTGCCGAATTGCAGGAGGTCATTGCGGAATATGCCTTGCGTGGTATCGAGCGTGTGGTGATTAATGAGCATTTGAAAGGTGATTTGGTTAAATTCTATGGAGTAGCCGGTACTGATTTCTTCTATTGGTTTTATCCGCAGGAGGGTAATCATAGCAAATTTGGCCTTGAAGAGATTAATGGTGCTCCGTCCGGCATTCCTTTCTCGGAAGAGGGGTTGCATCAACTTTGCAGTGATGCGGCGAAAGTGCTGGATGTGACGGTATATGGTGGCGACTGTATCGTAGCGCCAGATGGAACGATTCGTATCATTGATTTTAACGATTGGCCTAGTTTTGCTCCCTGCCGCCAGGAAGCGGCGAAGGCGATTGGTGGAATTATCATAAGAAAAGTAGAGAACGTAGGATTATGAATAATGAAGTAAGTGCAAAGGGGCTGGAGGCAACCTTGAAGTCTACTGATACGGAAGAATGGATCGACTTGTTGTTCTACCGTCCTATCGGTTATCGTTGGGCTCTTCTATTTCGTCATTTGGGAGTTACTCCCAACGCTATCACCATAGCTTCTATTTTTCTGGGGATAGCTGCTGGTATATTGTTTTATTATAATGACCTGCTGATAAATATAATAGGTATGTGTTTGCTCGTTTGGGCGAATATGTATGACAGTGCTGACGGACAGTTAGCACGTATGACTGGGCAAAAGTCTGAAATTGGTCGTATTCTGGATGGGGTATCCGGTGATTTTTGGTTTATTTCTATTTATGTAGCTATCTGTTTACGGCTGACACCGGAATGGGGGTATTGGATTTGGCTATTGGCTGCGGTAGCAGGATTCTCGCATAGTAAGCAGGCGGCTATGGCGGATTATTACCGGAATGTGCATCTTTTCTTCTTGAAAGGGAAATCCGGCAGTGAGTTGGATAATTCCGTGCAGCAACGCGAGTTGTATCTTTCGTTGTCATGGAAGAAAGACTTGGTGCGGAAAACATTCCTTTGGTTTTATACGGGTTATACGCATTCGCAGGAACAATTTTCTCCGGCTTTCCAGCGTTTTTTTGCGGCGTTACGTGCGAAATATGGCGAAGTATATCCGCAAGAGGTTAGAAACCGTTTTCGTGAAGGTAGTCTTCCATTAATGAAATACACCAATATTCTTTCATTCAATACACGTGTTATCGTGTTGTTTATTTCGTTATTGGTCAATCTGCCTTGGATTTATTTTGTCTTTGAACTGACCGTACTTAACGGATTACTGATATATATGATATGTCAGCACGAGCGGTTGTGCAGACAAATGTACCAAAACTTATAATATTTATGAAGAGTCGTTTTAGAAACATTTTCCTTGTGTTTGGCATTGTAGCTGTTGTTATCATGCTTTTCACTTTTGATGTATCTTATGAGGAGTTGTTGAAAAATCTGAAGCGTGCGGGGATTTACTTGCCGTTGGTGTTGTTGCTGTGGCTGGTTATCTATGCCATTAACGCTCTTTCCTGGTATATTATTGTGCGTAGCGGGGGAAAAGTATCTTCATTGACTTTCTCTAAGTTATATAAATTTACGGTCTCCGGATTCGCAATCAACTATGTTACTCCGGTGGGACTGATGGGAGGGGAGCCTTACCGTATCATGGAACTTACTCCCTACGTAGGAGTGGAACGTGCTACTTCGTCGGTCATCCTTTATGTGATGATGCACATTTTCTCTCATTTCTGTTTATGGTTGAGCGCTGTCGTAATTTATGCGGTGTTCTATCCCGTCAGTTGGGAAATGGGGATTGTACTGGGACTGGTAACGGTTTTCTGTTTGTTGTTGAGTATTCTGTTTGTGAAGGGATACCGTCATGGGATGGCAGTGGCTTGTGTTCATTTGGGAAGTAAAATACCGTTTCTGAAGAAATGGGTTATCCGTTTCTCGGAGACTCATAAGGCGAAACTGGAAAATATAGATAGCCAGATTGCCTTGTTGCATCGTCAAAAGAAAAGTACATTTTATAGTGCGTTGTTTTTGGAATATCTCGCACGTGTTGTTAGTTGCATGGAAGTATGGCTTATATTGAATGTGCTTACTACTAATGTCAGTTTTGTGAGTTGTGTTTTGATTTTGGCATTCTCTTCCTTACTGGCCAATTTATTGTTTTTCTTGCCTATGCAGTTAGGAGGCCGTGAAGGCGGATTTGCTTTGGCGGTAGGTGGTTTGTCCTTGTCGGGAGCCTATGGTGTATATACAGCACTGATCACCCGTGTTCGCGAATTATTCTGGATTGTGATAGGTCTTGCATTAATGAAGATAGGAAATAAAAAATGATAGATAAAGATAAGATAAAAGCGGTTGCTTTTGATTTTGGCGGAACGCTTGACTCGCCTTTTTTGCATTGGATGGATATTTACATCCATCTTTATACGACGAAGTTGAATCTTCCTTTGACAAAAGAAAATTTTCGAGATTCGTATGTCTATGCGGAGCGGATGATGGAGCAATTACGATTGGTAAAGCCCGGACATTCCCTGCTTGAGACGCAGGCATTTAAGACCGGCTTACAGTTTAAAAGTCTGATAGAACGTAGCGTTTTGCCGGATACACCGGAGAATAGGAAGGGTTTGCCTTTAAAAGCAGCCCGCCTTGTGACGGATTATTCATCGGATTATGTGGCTGCATCCCGTACTGTACTTGATGAGTTACATCGCTCATACACCCTGTTGCTTGTGTCCAATTATTATGGAAATCTTAAGAAGATTGTAACGGATTTGGGAATTGTATCTTATTTTCACTCTATCACAGATTCGACGCTTGAAGGTGTCCGTAAGCCTGATCCTTCCTTATGGAAACGGGCAATTGACCGTGCCGGATTTGCCTATGAAGAAGTGCTGGTTGTCGGTGACTCGATGAAAAATGACATCCAACCGGGATTGTCTCTTGGTTGTCAGGTTGTTCAAGGTTGTCCGGAAGGCAAAACAGGAGAAGCCGGTATATCTTTTATTACCCGTTTATCGGAGCTTCCGGCATTGCTTTCTATATAGTTCCAATAAGAGAGAAACGGCGTCTCGTTGCAACGAGACGCCGTTT
>ERZ857775.2037-NODE-2037-length-21034-cov-3.966204_pt1 | contig 21034 bp, 14 predicted proteins | sample MGYA00519698_ERZ857775 | MGnify/ENA primary metagenome ERZ857775 (study PRJEB31778, sample SAMEA3449363) | human gut metagenome | biome: human gut; feature: human-associated habitat; material: faeces | place: United Kingdom | collected 2010/2012 ...
CAATACCGCCCTGCGAATGGACGAGGCGCTCCTGGCCCTGCTGGAGGAGAAGGATCTGGAATATATCACGGTGAAGGAGATCTGTCACCGGGCCGGGGTGAACCGGTCCACCTTTTACCTGCACTACACCGACATTGACCAGATGCTGGCTTCCGTCGAGGCCGAGCTGCTGGAACGCATTGAGGCGTCTGTGCAGGCACACCCCATCGACCCGCACCAGGCACAGATCTTCCCGCTGGTGGGGGATCTGTTTGCCCTGATGGCCGAAAACCGCGAGATCTGCGCCGCGCTGCTGGGTCCCCACGGCGACATGGCGTTTTTGCTGCAGATCGAAGCCATCCTCTCCCGCTACAGCCTGCAGGTACTGGCCGATGCCTACCCGGATCGCCGGGCCGATCTGAACAGCGGGTATTCCTTTTGCCTGTCTGGCTGCGTTGGGCTTATCAAAAACTGGCTCCAGGCCGAGGAACCCGCCCCGCCCGATGTGATGGCCCAGCGCACCTATCGGCTGATCCACAACGCCATGCGCGGCCTGTGCCCGGGGGTGGAAGCATGAAGAAAAAACTGCAGCCCGCCATCACCCTGCTGCAGCAGTACATGGCCCAGGACATGACGGTCTACGCCGGGCACGCCACGCTTTTCCTGCTCACGGCGTTTTTTCCGCTGCTGATGTGGCTGCTGGTGGTGGTCAACACCCTGCCGGGCTTTACGGTGGACAGCGTAGTCGAGCTGTTTTTCCGTTTTCTGCCGGATATTCCGGTCATTCGTGATACCATCGCCAGCCTTATCACCAGCATGAACGAGAACTCCAACACCTTTGTGGCATCGCTGGCCGTTATTACCACACTGGTGTCGGCATCCAGCGGCATGGCAGCCATCCAGAAGGGCCTGCAAAAGTTGACCCCCGGCTCCCGCCGCACGATGCTTGACCGGCTGTGGGCGGTGGTGTACACCTTCGCGTTTTTGTGGCTGCTGCTGATCGTGCTGGGCGTGATTCTCGTCTACTACATCGCCGCCACGCTGCTGCCCGTCGACAAGATCATCGGCCGCATCTACCCGGTCTTCGGCTTCGCGCTGCTGTTCATGGCCGTCGGCATCCTCGTCGTGCTGCTTTTCGGCGGCGAATACACCATTCCGGAATTCACCTCTTTCGAAAACTGCATCGCCGATGCGAAGGCCTTCCCGATCGTCCCGATGCTCTTCACGACCATTGCCTGCGGCGCCATTTCGGGCTTCCACGCCACGCAGTCGCCGCTGATGGCCCGCTGCATGCGCAACGAACGCGAGAGCCGCTCGGTCTTCTACGGCGCGATGATCTCCGAGTCGATCATCGCCCTCGTCTGGGCCGCCATTGCCATGGCCTTCTGGGGCGACGTCGCGGGGCTGAACGGCGCCATCGCCGAATACGGCGGCCAGGCGGCCGTGATGATCGACGTGATCGCCAACAAGACGCTGGGCCCGGCGCTGGCCGTCTTCGTGATCTTCGGCGTGGTGGCCTGCGCCATCACCTCGGGCGACACGGCCTTCCGCTCCGCGCGGCTGATCGTCGCCGACTTCATGGGCGTCGAGCAGCGCACGCTGCGCAAACGCATCTATATCTGTATTCCGCTCTTCGCGCTGGGACTTCTGATCATCTTCGGACTGCCGTTTCAGACCATGTGGAGCTATTTCGCGTGGATGAACCAGACCCTCGCGGCGGTGACGCTCTGGATGATCGTCGCCTACCTCCGCCACCGGGGGCGCGCCGTGTGGGTGGGGCTGATTCCGGCTCTCGTTATGACGTATGTCTGCGCCAGCTATATCTTCGTTTCGCCGCTGATGCTGGGCATGCAGAACCGTACGGCGGCTTACCTGCTGGGCGGGGGCGTGACGCTCGCGGTCCTTGTCGCCATGATTTTCAAACTCAAAGACAACGATGCAAAAGGCATATCTTGAACCTACGCCCGACCAGACTTTCGAGGTGGTCGGCGAAGGACCCTGTAATTTCGTGAAAGTCCTCGCCCGGTCCCGCGAGATGCAGGCCGCCGGCGATATAGAAGGAGCCTGCAACGAGCGTTTTCAGGCCTTCCAGCGTCTTGCGGAGCTGATTCCCGAGGACGAGGAGATCAATCTCGAATGGAACCACCGCAATTCGCGCGCGGCGCTCGAACTGATCTTCGCCTCGGCCATCGACCACTTCCTGATCAACAATTTCGAGATGTCGGCGGCGCTCTTGGAAATGCTGCTGGAACTCGACCCCGAGGACCATCTGGAAGGGAGCGAACTGCTGGCCTTTGACTACCTGGCCTTGGACGAGCAGGAGCTGTTCGACGAGGTGATCAACGACGTGTCGGACAAGCATCCGGGGCGTGAGGTGCTGCTGCTGTGGTCGGCTTTCCGCCGTGACGGACGATTGCCCGAAGGGGAGTTGCAGCGATTCCGGACGCATTTTGCGCCCTTCTTCGCCGAATTTACCGCCGACGAGCATCCGGCCGACGAAGCGTATCTGCGCGACATCGGGAGCGAACGACCCTCGCCTGCCGCGCAGGCCCGCGAACTGTGGCTCCAGACCGAGAATCTCTGGGTGCTCTGGCCCGGCTTCATCGACGCCCTGCGCGCCGCCCGCTGACGGGCGCCCGCGTGCCGGAGGGCGAAGCCCCTGTCCCGCAAAACAGAACCGCAGCCCGGATTTCCGGACTGCGGTTTTTTGTCGTACCCTCCTCCCTGCGGCCGGGGACCTACGCTTTCTCTCCGTTCATCAGCTTGTTGAAGCAATGGCGGCAGATCGGTTCATAGCTGTCCTGTGCGCCCAGCATCACCTGCTTTTCGTCGCTCGTAAGGCGGTGCGAATGGTGGGCGAGGTTGCCGCAGCGGACGCAGATGGCGTGAACCTTGGTGACGTACTCCGCCGTTGCCATCAGCGCGGGCATCGGGCCGAACGGCTTTCCGGTGTAGTCCATGTCCAGACCCGCGACGATCACGCGCACGCCGTTGTTGGCCAGCCGGCGGCACACGTCGACGATGCTTTCGTCGAAGAACTGCGCCTCGTCGATGCCCACCACGTCGACGTCGGCGGTCATCAGCAGGATGTTCTGCGGCGACTCGACGGGGGTGGAGCGGATGGCGTTCGCGTCGTGCGACACGACCTCCTCCTCGGAATAGCGCACGTCGATCCGGGGTTTGAAAATCTCGACCCGCTGGTGGGCGAATTTGGCTCGTTTCAGGCGGCGGATCAGCTCCTCGGTCTTACCCGAGAACATCGAACCGCATACGACTTCGATCCAGCCCTTGCGGCTGGCATTTTCTAAAAACATAAGTGTAAATAACTCTTTTTTTGTTTATCAGGTTCGCCGCAGCTCCGAAGGAGTCGGTTTCCGCAGCTTATGTTTCGGCGCAGATAATTCCCCTGCCTCCCCCTCCTCCCCTTGAAAAGGGGTGACTTTGGCCCCGAGGGTGTCCTGTCCGGGAGCCTCCGCAGGGCTGTCTTGTGGGGCCGGCATACAAAGATAACCGGTTTTTTCTTTTCTGCAAAGCGAAACCGGGGCTATGACGCCCCGGCGGTTCCCGAAAAACGATCCGGCCCTCCCGCGAGGGGAAGGCCGGATGCGGAACGTGCCGTGCCGGGCGGATCGTCAGTTCGATGTGGGGAACTTGTAGGCCACGGCCACGGGTTTTTCGCAGATGCCGACATACTCCTTCACCTTCTCCATCGTCTTCAGACTGTAAACGTAGAGGCTGCCGGGCTTGCGGCCGGTCGCCGTCGGGTTGTAGGTGGCGATCAGCAGCTGGTCGTCGTCGACCACCGCGGAAGAGGTCGACGGTACGGCGTTCGTGCAGATGTCCATGATCTGTTCGCCGTCGGGCAGCGTGATGTCGGGCTTGGCCCCTTCGGCGGGAACGACCGGGTCGACGCCTGTCATCGCCCAGTGATAGATCTTGTTGTCGTAATCGTAGTAGGCGTTTCCGTTGAGCTTCGTCGTGACGATCCGGGTGTTCGCATTCATCAGCATCGGCTGCACCTCGTCGTAGGTCTTGATTTCGGTCGGACTCGAAAGCGATGAACTGGTGCTGATGATTTTGACGGTTTTCGGCGCCCCTTCGATCGTACGGGCGATGCAGTAGTATTTGGAAGCGTCGTACTGTCCCGCCCCGATGCGGCCCGCTGCCATGTTGATGAATTCATACCCGTCGGGTGCGGCGTATCCCGCGATTCTCGAATTGGGGAATCCGGTGATTCCGGCCTCGGAGAACATGAGGATGTCGCGCACTCCGGCGGTTTTCGAGGCGAACAGTCCCTGCCGGCCGTATCGTGCGGGGAAGGGCGTTTCCCGCACGATGAGCATGTCGGTCGAGAATTCGTAGCGGTAGGCCCTCTCGTCGTCGCCGATCAGATAGGCCCAGTGAGCGGTTCCCGACGTTCTTTCGCCCAGAATCTCTCCGGTGCGGACTCCGTATTCGTCCATCCCCTTCATGCGATAGGTGACGCTCAGCGTCACGGGGTCGAGGCGGTAGATCGAGCCTTCGTCGTCGCCCGAGGAGATCAGAATTCCCGAAGCGTATCCCGGCGAGGAGAATACGTAGACGTCGCGCAGGCTGCGGAAGTCGTATTCCGGGTTGATCGTCAGCAGATTGTCCCAGATCTCCTGGGCGCCTTCGGCCTCCTCCTGCGGAGAGCGTTTCTTGACGAAGGCGAGCGATCCGGCGCCCTCGTCGTCGTTGCAGAGGATCAGAAAACCTTCGTCGAACCCGGCCTGCACGCGCAGGTCGTAGTAATGGAATCCGATGCTTTCGCCGTTGTCGATCCGCAGGCGCAGCACGTAGCTGCCGGCCTTGTCGAAGGCGTAGTCGAGCGTCGGCGAACTGGAAATGAACGTCGTGTCGACCATGCCGGGGAAGTCTCCCGCAGGTTTTCCGTAGGACCATTCGTAGACGAGGTCCTGCCCGCTTTCGCTCTCCACGCGGAGTTTGTCGAGGTGGAGCGTTTCGGTAGCCTTGGCGTAGATGGTCCGGTCCAGACCGCTCACCGTGATCGGGGCCAGCTCCCGGTACTCCTCTTTGTCGAGTCCGTAGCAGGAGGCCAGTGCGATTCCGCAGCAGAGCGGCAACAGATATTTCGCAAGTTGTTTCATGGCGCTTTCGGTTAATAGTTATTTGCCGGGTCTCTCCAGCCGCCTGTCGTTACGTTGACGCTTCCGGTCGTATAATACTCCAGGTCGGGGTAATTGGTCGAATAGTAGTCGAACAGCGGGCAGAGCACGTAGCGGAGCCAGGCCATCTTGTGGGGGTTCTGCCGGTTGACCATGAATCCCATGCTCATGCGCAGCTGCTGTCCGTTGAGTCCCGTGTAGTAATCGTTGTCGATGTTCTCGCCGTACTGTTCGACCATCGACGCGTAGAGCGTCGGGTTGCTCTCCGCGATTCCGTGGTAGAGTTCCAGCAGTTTCCGGTATTTGTCCTGCCGGAATTCGCCCGTGTACTGATACCACTGCTGGGTGGCGGAGTAGTACCACCAGTAGGGGCAGGCGGCGGTTCCGTCCGAGATCAGGAACCGGTAGACGTTCCGGGGCACGCCTTCGAACTCTTCGTTCTGGGCGATCTGGAGCACCAGCGACGCGGTTTTCGTCATAATCTTCTCCGTGCGCTTCAGCGTCACGTCGATCTGCCCCTCCACGGAGCCGGCCGGGACGATGAGCCTGTCGATCGTGTAGTCTTCGTTCTCGATGGCGTCGATCAGCTCGCGCTGTACGCCGCCCGTGGTGTAATTCGAGGTGGTGTCGTGAATGGCCCTTACCTCGAACGTCCGGTCGCGGTCTGCCGGCATTCCCAGCAGGGTCACGGTTACGGTCTTCTTGACCTCTTTCACCGATTCGTCGAGCAGGGCGAACGAAAAGTCGGTCGAGAGATATTGGTCCAGACTCGGATAGTTCTCGTATTTGAAATAGAGTTTGTCCTTCTGCGACGTGTCGTACATCAGCCACGTGTCGGAACAGGAGGCGAATGCCGCGACGGTTCCGGCCAGGACGGCTATTTTGAAAATGAGGTTTTTCATAAGTCTTGCGTTATTGTCTGTAATTGTCCTCTACGCTCTGCGGGATGGGCATCGTGTAGGTCGCGTCGTCGGTTCCCGCGAAATTGCCTCCCGGTATCGCGATGTCCAGCTGCAATCGTTTCATGTTGAAGAAATCCTCGCCGTCGGCGAAAAACTCCTTCCGGCGTTCGTTGATGATGTTGTTTTCGGTGATTTTGCCCGTTTCGCGCTCGGCGAAAGGCGTCAAGTCGCGCGACTTCACCACGTAGTCGAGGTATTCCGTCGCCTTGTCCGGGTCCTTCGTGAGGTTGGCTTCGGCCACGATGTAGTACATTTCGGGAATCCGGATCAGACTCGGTCCGGGGATTGATTTGCCGCTGTACGTGGGGTTGCTCTCTCCCTGGGCGTACATCTTGTTGTAGTGCTTGATGCACCACGAATTGCCCGTGTCGAACCAGGTCGAGTAACGCTTGTCCGTGCCGGCCAGGTCGGTGGAGTAGATTTCGGAATACTGGCTGGAGAGCGCAAGGGTTCCGCCCTGGTAGATGTGATTCCGGTAGAAGTTGTAGGTGTACTGCGTCGAGTAGAGCCCGAAGACGGTCTCCTGCATGTTGAGCGTGCCGGTCTCCACGGCGTTCCAGGCCTCGGCGGTCGTCATCAGCGGGAATTTGCCGCTGTCGATCACCTTCTCGGCGTAATCCTCGGCCAGGTCCAGTTTGCCCATCGTCCAGTAGGCGCGGGCCAGCAGCGCCTGTACCGCGTAGAGGTTCAGGTGCGTGATGCGGCAGCTCGTGAAGCCGTCGGAGGCGTTGTCGCGGGTCGCCGTCACCAGTTCCTCGTCCGCCGCGAGGTATTTCTCCGCCTCGGTCAGGTCCGCGACGATCAGTTCGAACACCTTGTCCAGCGAACTGTACGGGGTGACTTCGATGCCGTATGTGGTCACGTAGGGAATGGCCTTGGCTTTGGCCGCGGCGTCGCCCGATGCGAACGGCACGGCGAAGATGCGGGCCATTTCGAAATGGAGGTAGGCGCGCAGCGCCAGCAGTTCGCCTTTGTAGAGCCGGATGTGGCGGAATTCGTCGTCGGATTTGGGCAAGACGTGCATCAGCGCCTTGTTGACGTATCCGATGGCCTTGTATCCGTTGATCCAGAGGTTTTCGGCTACCGTGATGGCGTTTTCGTGCTCCCACAGGCGCTGTACGACGTAGGCCAGGTTGTCGCTCTGGCTGATGGTGAAGTTGCCGGTCATCAGTTCCGGATAGGCGAACGTGAGCGCGTAGGCGAAGAGGTTCTTGTTGGTTCCCATCTCGGTATAGATGCCGTAGATGGCGTCTTCGCAGCCTTCGGCCGTCGAGAAAAGCTCCTTGTCGGTCACTTCCGATTTGGGATTGACGTCGAGATACGCCTCGCAGCTGCCCAGCAGCAGCGGCAGGGCCAGCAGGATGTAGCTGTATTTTTTCATTCGTTTCATGGTCTCGGCAATATTAGAACGTGGGACGGAATGTCAGGTTGATGGTGCGGCAGTAGGGGTAGCTCGTACCGCGTTCGTACTTGACGGTCGAGAAGCGTACGATGTCCGATACGCCGACACCTACGGCCAGGCGCTTGAATCCGAGCCGTTTGAGGAATTTCGGCTGGAACTCGTAGGTGAGCGTCGCGCTCGAAAGCCACAGTTCGTTGAGCCGCTCCACGAAACGCTCCGAGTTGTGCGGGGTCGTCGAACGCCGCTCCTTGATGGCGAGGTAGCGCGACAGGTCGCCCGGGTTCTTCCAGCGGTCCGTAAAGGCGCGTTCGTCGACGTTGTAGCGCGGGTCGATGTCTTCCACCTTCTCCCAGAGGGTTTTGTTGTAGGTGTCGCCGCCGAAGGTGTAGCTGAAGACGAAGTTCAGCGACCATCCCTTGTAACGCAGCGTGTTGAGCCACGTGCCTTGCAGTTTGGGCTGCGTGTTGCCCACGACCACCTCGTCCTCGGCGTCGTACTTGAAGGTGTATTCGCCGTTTTTGTTGATGAAGATTTCCTGTCCCGTGGCGGGGTCGATACCGGCCGAACGCACGGCGTAGATGTCGTACTGCGAGCCGCCTTCCCGGAAGCGCAGTTTCAGCGGGTTGTCCTCTTCGAGCTGATAGGCGGTGTTCTTCAGCTTGTCGCTGATCTGCTTGATGCGGTCCTTGACGTGCGAACCGTTGATGACGCTCGTCCACGCCCAGTTCTTGTTGCGGATCACCTGCCCCGCCACCGAGAAGTCGTAACCTACGTTCTGGTTCTCGCCGAAGTTCACGACGATGTCCTCTGAACCGGTCGACGCCGGGAGGGGAATCGTCATCAGCTGGTCCTTGGTGGTGTTGCGGAAGTAGTCGAAGCTCATCACCAGCCGTTCCTTGAAGAGCGTGAGGTTGATGCCGAAGTTGTTCTTCAGCACGCGCTGCCACTTCAGCTCGGGGTTGCCCATGCGGATCGGCACGGTTCCCACGCCGGTGTAGTAGATGTTGCTGTTGCTGTACTTGTAGGTCGTGATGGCCTGATAGGGGCTGCCGGTGGTCTGGCCGTTGTATCCCCACGACCATTTGAGGCGGATCACGTCGATCCATTCGACGTTTTCGAGGAACTTCTCCTTGTGGAGGTTCCATCCCAGGCCGAACGACCACATCGGGGCGAACCGGTTCTCCTTGCCGTAGGCCGACGATCCCGACGTGCGGTAGGAAACGTCGGCGAAGTACCGGTTCCGGAAGTAGATGTTGCCGCTGGCGAAGAAGCCGACCTTTGCCAGCAGCGTCTCGGTTCCGCTCGGGAGGTTCGAGGAGTCGTATCCCAGGGCGTATTTGATGTCCGAGAGGTTGTCTTTCAGGAAACCCATCGCCGTGATGTAGGAGGTCGTGGCGTTGGTGTGCTGGATGTCGCTTCCGGCGTTGATCACGAATCCCGAGCCTTCCTGTCCGATGTTGCGGCCGTAGTTGAGCACGATCTTGCCGTCGTAGTTGAACGCCTTGCCCGTGCCCAGTCCGTAGAGACCGCGCTTGGCCGGGTCGTTCTCGCCGAGGAACTGTGCGTCGTCGGGCGAAACGTATTTGTCCGACTGGCTGCTCTTGACGTCGATGTTGAACTGTCCCGAGACGTAGAAATCCTTGGTCACGTACCATTTGGCGTCGACCGTGTTGCGGAGGGTCTGGTTGCGCGAGGTGCTGAAACTCGACAGCGTGGCATTGTAGAGCGGGTTGGCCTGGTAGCCTTCGCTCGTCGTCGAGGTGTCCTCGGGGTCGAAGTAGAAGGCTTTGACCAGCTCGCCGTACTCGTCGTAGGGCGACTCGTAGGGGTTGAGTTTCGTGTAGGCGCTGAATTTGCCGTAGGGCGAATCCGTTGCGTCGGTCAGCGTGTAGTTGGCCGTGTAACGGAGCGTGAGCTTGTCGCGCATGTGGTAGCCTATCGAAAAGTTGAGCGTGTAGTTGCGGCGGTTGTCGCCCTTCATGACGCCGTACTTGTCGCTGAAGCGCAGCGACGCGCGGTAGTCGATCTTCTGTGCGCGGCCGCTCAGCGAGAGCGAGTGGGTGTGGCTGAACGGTACGCGCAGCGGGGCGCGTATCCAGTCGGTGTTGACGCCCCGGCGGACGTTCTGCAATTTGTAGGCGTAAGCCTTGTCCATCGCGCCGTTGTCCGATTCGTAAAGCCCGGCTAGGCGTTCCAGTTCCAGTTTCTGCGCCGCGTTGCAGAGGTTCATCGAACTCAGGTCCGGGATGCTCAGCTCGGGCACGAAGTTGTAGCTCAGGCGGGGTTTGCTGTCGGTCACCTGCTGGCGTTCGATGACGATTACGCCGTTGGCCGCCCGGTCGCCGTAGACGATCGAGGCCTGCGCGTCCTTCAGGACGTCGATGCGCTCGATTTCGTACATGTCGAGGTCGTACAGCTCTTCCATGCTGATTTCGGCGCCGTCGAGGATGATCAGCGGGTTGTTGTAGGCCTTCTCCTCGGCCGAGGTGGCGATGGAGTTCGAGCCGCGGATCAGGATTTCGGGAATGGCGTTGGGGTTCGAGCCGAGGGCGTTGTTCTGTACGACCACCATGCCCGGGGTCACGGCGCTCAGGGCCGACATCAGGTTGGTGTTCGAGATGGCCACGAGGTCTTCGCCCTTGATCGAGGTCACCGAACCCGTGTAGGTGCTCTTGTTGCGGGTGAACATGCCGTTGACCACCACGTCGTCGATGCGCGTGCCGCCCTCCTTGAGGGTGACGTTCAGGCCCTTTGCCGAGCCGGTGATGATCACCTGCTGGGTCTCCATGCCCAGGAACCCGACTTCGAGGACCGCAGGGCTGGTCTTGGTCGAGAAGGAGAAGGTGAACTGGCCCTTTTCATCGGTCGAGACGCCCTGTCCCGAGCCGCCTTTCAGAATGACCGATGCGCCGGGGAGCACCGTCTTGCCGGCGTCGCGCACGGTTCCGCTCACGGTGAACTTGCGCATCTTGACCGTCGAGTCGTAGACCAGCACGACGTTGTTCTCGATGGCGTATTTGAACGTCGACCCGGCGATGCACTTGTCGAGCAGTTCGTGTACGGTGACTTTCTTGAATTCGCCGCTCACGGCCGGGAGCCGGCGGATGTCTTCGGGGTCGTAGGCGAATTTGATGCCTGTCTTCCGGGTGATTTCGTCGAGCACCGCCGTCGCGGGTCTCTCCGTCAGCGTGACGGTGAGCGTCGCGTTCAGGTTGATCGGTTCACCCCCCCCCTGCGCCCGGGCCGTAGCGGCTGTGCAGCATAACAAGCCCACGACCAGCGACAGCCGCAGCGCACGGCTGAAAAGTTGTAGAATTCTTTGCATGTGTTTGGGTTTTAGGCAGACCGGCCGGGGCGGCCGGTCTGCTCGGGTTTTAGTTCTTCTGTGACGGGAACAGGCTGCGTTCGAGTACGTAGATCATGCCCTGGTAGTGGGCGCGGGTCTCTCCCGTAGCACTTTTCACGCGCGAACGCAGCAGTTTCAGGATTCGGTCGTTGACGTTGACGAACAGCGCGCGCGACTCGTCGATCGACCGCAGTTGCACGTTGTACTGCCAGCCGTAGCCCGACGACAGGGCGTCGCTGTTCCAGAGCTGCGAGGCGACGTATCCCTTGCCATGCTCCTCTTCGGCCTCGCGCAGCGGGCCGAGGTAACGCTCCACGATGCCGCTCCGGTCGAGACCCAGCAGCGCGATCTCGTCCACCGAGGGTGCGTAGGCCTCCGCGATGCCGCCCAGCTTCATGCGCTTGGCCTCGCTGGAGGCGACGTCCGCGGCCGCGTCGACGAACATCCGCTGGATGAGCCGCTCCGACGGCGACACCGGGCGTCCCTTGATCGTGCTTTCGAAGACGATGTTGTAGAGGTCGTCCATATACTCCTGCGGCGTGTAGGGATCGTCGGCGATGTGCGACGAGAGCGTGACGTTCTTATAATAGGTGAAGAACGCGCGGCAGAAGTTGAAGCGCAGGATGAACGAGAGGTCCACGTGCAGCGGCAGTTTTTCGGTCAGCGCGGGCTGTTCGAGCCATGCCGAGTCCTTCATCTGCGCAAGCACCCATTTCAGCGATGCGCGCTGCAACTCCTTCGGGACGGAAACGGCCTGCGGACCGCCCGCCGTGTTGCTGTTCACGTCCGTGAGGTAGATGCCGCCCACGTTGAGCATCACGGCGTTCACGTAGCGCGCGAACTGTCCGGCCGCGGCCTCGTAAAGCTCCGTGCGGATTTTCAGGTCGGGGTCCTCCTCGTCGGTGATCCACTCCTCCATGTGCGAGAGGACGTATTTGAGGTTGCCGATGCCGTAGTCGCCGGCCTTGATGTGGTCGTCGCCGAGGTCCTCCTCGATGGCGGTGGGGTCGTAGCGGGCGATCACCTGCTGGCGGCCGTAACGGTAGATCGGGTCGCCGACCTTCTCGTCGATCCATCCGCGGATGGTCTTCTCCTCGTCGAACATGTCCTTCTTGTCGGGCAGCGGCGTGTAGGCGTATTTGATGACGTAGTCGTCATAGGGTCCGAGGTCCGGCGGGGTGAGTTTCACGCCCTTGTCGCCCGGCTGGGCCACGTAGTTGAAACGCGCGTAGTCCATGATCGAGGGGGTCGTGCCGTGCTGCTGCGTGAACGATGCGCTGCGGAGCGAATCCACGGGGAAGGCGCTCGATGCGGCCATGTTGTGCATCAGTCCGAGGCAGTGTCCCACCTCGTGGGCGAGGATGTACTCCAGCGACTCCTGGAATACGTCGTCGGGCAGCTCCTTGCCGCGCACGCGCTCGTCGACCTGTGCGGTCTGCACGAAACGCCAGTTGGCGGCCAGCTTCACCACGTCGTTGTACATCAGCACCGAGGCGTTGATGATCTCGCCCGAGCGGGGGTCGACCCACGAGGGTCCCATGGCGTTGGCCACGGCGGCCGGGACGTAGCGGATGCAGGAGTATTTCAGGTTGTCGGGATCGAATTCGGGATCGTCCTTCGGGAAGTCCTCGATGTGCATGACGTTTTTGAATCCGATCTTCTCGAAGGCCTTGTTCCAGCGCAGCACGCCGCGGCGGATCGGTTCGCGCCACAGCGCGGGGAACGCGTCGTCGAGGTAGAAGACGATCGGCTTGGCCGGCTCCACGAGTTCGCCGCGTTTCCAGGCCTCCATGTCTTTGGGCTGGATGGTCCAGCGGTTGATGACCGAGAAATCCTCGATCTTGTCCTTCTTGCCGTTGATGCGCGACATGTCGGTCAGGAAGATGCCGATGCGCGAATCGGCCAGGCGGGGCCGCATCGCCTCTTCGGGCAGCAGCAGGATCGTGCGCGTGACCTTCACGGTCATCGGCTCGTCCTTCTTGATGACCATCAGGCCCAGCAGGTCGGCCGTCACCGAGTAGGAGAGATAGGATTTGACGGTCACGTTGTCCTCGAAGGACTTGATCTGGTCGATCACCGAACCTTCGGACTTGAACTTGCCCGTGATGTTCACCACGCCGCCCTTGGTGCTTTTGATCGGGGCGAGCAGTTCGTTGTCGCCCGAGAAGAACTTGGTCATTTCGATCACCATTGCCGAGCTGTCGCGGTTGTAGCAGACCAGCGGGTAGGAGTGCATGATCGGCGGGAGGGTGCTCCGGCCGATGGCCTTGGACATGTGGGGATCGTTCGTGTCGTGAACGGGCGGCACGACGGCCTGCGAGAGGTAGATCGTCGTGTCGATGCGCGTGAACTTGACGTGGATGGGGTCCGTGGGTTTGTAGCCGATGGTCCCGAGGTTGGTGTCGCTGGCCTCCGAGATCGTGGAGGCGATCAGCATTTCACGGCCGATCGTCTTGAGGGGGACCTCCACGTAGAGCTTTCCCTTGAGCTTGTGGAGCGTCAGGAAAGGCCCTTTGGCGGTGAGGCACGATTTGTCGTTGACGAACATTTTGGTGTACTTGTCGACTTTGGGTTTGGCGACCTCCTCGGTTTTCGATTTTTTCTTTTTGGATTTCGAGGCCGCCGCCCCCGACGCCGGGGCGATCAGTAGGCCTGCCGCCAGGAGCAGGACGCAGAGTTTGGGTAGTGAACGCATATAAGTAAAATTGGTAAATAGACGTATTTTTTGTAAGCGTATAACGTGTTTAAGTTTCAGAATGTTAAGAAAAAATCGTTTTGTCGTATGATTTGTTTTTGCCGACACTCCGTTCGGGTGCGGGGTCGACGCACAAAGATATAAAAAATAGGCCGAATGGTACATTTCGGCCGTTTTTTGACCCTGTTCCTTTCGGCCGCAAATCCCGGAAAACGGGGTTCGGCGGGCGGTTTTGCTGCCCTATGGTCGCAAAACCCCTGCCGCGCGGCTGATGGAATATTGCGCGGCAGGGGTTGTTTTCCGGAAAGCCGGGGATTTACTTGCAGTCGTCGATGCGGGTGATTTTGGCCCCGAGGGCATTCAGACGGCCGTCGATGTCCTTGTAGCCGCGGTCGATCTGGTCGATGTTCTGGATGGTCGAGACCCCTTCGGCCGACATGGCCGCGATCAGCAGCGCCACGCCCGCACGGATGTCGGGCGAGGTCATGCGCGTCGCGCGCAGGCACAGCCGGTGGTCGTGGCCGATGACCGTGGCGCGGTGCGGGTCGCAGAGAATGATCTGCGCGCCCATGTCGATCAGTTTGTCGACGAAGAACAGACGGCTTTCGAACATTTTCTGGTGGATCAGCACGGCGCCGTTGGCCTGCGTGGCCACCACCAGAAAGATCGACAGCAGGTCGGGCGTCAGTCCCGGCCACGGGGCGTCGGCAATGGTCATAATCGAGCCGTCGAGGAACGTGTCGATGCTGTAATGGTCCTGCTGGGGGATGTGGATGTCGTCGCCCCGCTGTTCGAAACGGATGCCCATGCGGGCGAACTGCGCGGGGATGATGCCCAGGTTCTCGAACGACACATCCTTGATCGTCAGCTCCGAACGGTTCATGGCGGCCATGCCGATGAAGCTGCCCACCTCGATCATGTCGGGCAGCAGCCGGTGCTCCGTGCCGCCCAACGCTTCGACGCCTTCGATTTCGAGCAGGTTCGAGGCGATGCCCGAAATCTTCGCGCCCATTCTGTTGAGCATTTTGCACAACTGCTGGAGGTAAGGTTCGCAGGCCGCGTTGTAGATCGTTGTCCGGCCTTTGGCCATCACGGCGGCCATCACGATGTTGGCCGTGCCGGTCACCGACGCCTCGTCCAGCAGCATGTAGGTTCCCTTCAGCTCCCGGCCTTCGACCATGAAGAACTCGTCGGCGATGTCGAAGTTGAACTTCGCGCCGAGTTTCTGGAATCCGAGGAAATGGGTGTCGAGCCTGCGTCGGCCGATCTTGTCGCCGCCCGGCTTGGGGATGTATCCCTCGCCGAACCGCGCCAGCATCGGGCCGATCAGCATAACCGAACCCCTCAATCGCGTGCAGCGTTGGCGGTAATCGTCCGATTTGAGGTATTCGAAATCAATGTCGCGGGCGCAGAACGCGTAGGCGTCCTCCGCGAGCTGCTCCACCTCCACGCCCATGCAGCGGAGCAGTTCGATGAGCTGCATCACATCGAGAATCCGGGGGATGTTCCTGACGACGACCCGCTGGGGCGTCAGCAGCGTGGCGCAGAGTATCTGCAACGCTTCGTTTTTGGCTCCCTGGGGCGTGATTTCGCCCCGCAGTCGGTGGCCACCTTCGACTTTGAAAACTGCCATATGTGCTGTCGTGTGTTATCCGTCTGAAAAACAAACCGCTCCGGACCGGTCGGCGCTCATGCCGGCTTCCGGAGCCTCCTTTACTTTACAAAGGTAGAAAAAAGAACGGACGGAAACAAAACTGAATCGCATGCCGTCCGACAAAATTTCCGACCCCTGAAAGTGCCCTAACGGCGCCAAAGATAGTGGGATTCGGGGCTTTTTTCGGGGTTTTGGAAAATATTTTCGCGAAAAACTTTTGCGGATAACTTTTTTGTTGTACTTTTGCAATCCGTAAAAATGTCTGAAACAATAAAAACTATATAGCTATGGCAATGAAGAGAACATACCAGCCTTCGCGTCGCAAGCGTATCAACAAGCACGGTTTCCGCGCTCGTATGGCTACGGCTAACGGTCGCAAGGTGCTGGCTGCGCGCCGCGCAAAGGGCCGCAAGAAACTGACCGTATCGGACGAGTCGACGTTCAAGTACGCTTAATTTCCTGCAGGAAAGATTTAAGGTCGGCTTTTTGCCGGCCTTCTTTCGTTTAATGCCTGTTGTGCCGTTATGCTTTCGATCCGCCGGGCCTCCGAAGCCGATTGCGCGTTGATCCGCCGTCTGGCCGGGGAGGTCTTCCCCGCCACCTACCGCGAGATCCTCGCGCCCGCGCAGCTGGATTACATGATGGAGTGGATGTACTCCGAAGAGAGCCTGCAAGGACAGTTCCGTGCGGGGCATGTCTGGTTCATCGCCTCGTCCGACGGCGAGCCGTGCGGCTACGTTTCGGTCGAGCGGCAGGGCGGGGATCTGTTCCACCTCCAGAAAATCTACGTCCTGCCCCGTTTTCAGGGCCTCGGCGCCGGGGAGTTTCTGTTCCGCCGCGCCGTGGAATACATCCGCAGCGTGCATCCCGGACCCTGCATGATGGAACTCAACGTCAACCGCCGCAACCGCGCGCTGCATTTCTACGAACGGATGGGCATGCGCCGCCTGCGCGAGGGCGATTTTCCGATCGGCGACGGTTATTATATGAATGATTACATCATGGGGTTGGAGATCGTCTGACCCCGTTTTCGGTTTCCTGCTTATTCCTCCAGCACCCGTTTCACGCCGCGGTTTCCGATGACCGATATGCGGCTGCCTTCGATCAGCACGGCGCGGCCGCGGTTTTTCCGCCGGTTGAGTTCGTTCTGTACGTTGACCGCTATCACGCGGCCGTCGTGGAAGGTCGAAATGTCGGGAAAAATCGTGTGTCCGACCAGGAGCCGGTCGGCGTCGTAACGGCGCAGCAGCGCGTCGGTCTGTTCCGGCGTCAGCGGATCGTATTTTTCATCCGCGCAGACCATCCCGCGGTACCAGACCGGCCCGGCCGAACGGTACAGGAATTCGAGCGTCGGGTCCTCCCTGCGCTCCTTCGAGGTCCGGTAAAGCCCTTCGCTCATCCGGGCGTTGAGCGTATCCATTTCCAGATCGCGTTCGAGCAGTCGGGCGCTCAATCCCGCGTGTACGAAGAGGTTGCGGCCGATGCGCAGCATCGTGTTGCGGGTCGCGAGCCAGCGGCCGAGTTCCGTGTCGGGCGAGAACAGTTGGCGGTAATTCTCCATGCCGAGCTGCCGCGCCGTTTCGAGGTACTTCCCGCGCGTGTAGCGCACGTCGCCGGCCAGCACCATTCCTTCGTGATTGCCCAACAGCAACACGGCGGCGCCTCCCGCGTCGGCGGCCTCCTGTTCGAGTTTGTACATCAGCCACAACAGCGGCAGCACGTCGTAGCCGCGGTCGAAAATGTCGCCGATCACCGCCAGCTGGTTGTTTCCGTAGCTCCACCGGCAGTCGTCGTCGATCACGCCGTGGGCCTGGAGGAGCGTCGCAAAACTCCGGAAATCGCCGTGAAGGTCGGACGTGACGAACAGTTTCGGGGCCTGCGGGAGTTCCCGGGGACCTCGCTCGACGGCGTGCGGCGTGACGCTGAAGAGGTATGCGCCCCGGCTCGAACGGACCTCGACCGGGCCGCCTCCGTAAGGCATCACGCGGACGCGCCCCCGCTTGTCGGCGGTCGCTGCATAGGCGCCCTTTTCCGCGTCGTAGACGATATAGGGTCCGTCGGCCGGGTGTTTCCGGCAGAGGTTGTATTTCGTCGGTTTCGGCTGTGCTGCGGCGTCCGCCGTCGGGAGGGTGCAGAGCGCTGCGGCCAGAAGCGCTCCGAACAGCAGGGTCAGGCGTTTCATCTTCCGGTGCGATTCGGGGGCGTTATTCGGCCTCCGTCTTGAACAGGTTCACTTCGCCCCGCTCGACCTTGCCGTGCATGTCGGCCAACTCTGCGATTACGGGGGATATGTATTCCAGCGTGTCCGTCACGGCCGATTTGTCGCCCTCGCCCTTGATGCGGTAGAGCATCGCGGCGTAGAGCGCGCGGAAGCAGAGTTCCGTGTCGTTCATCCCCGGGTTGCCCAGAACGCTCCGCAGGCGCGGCAGCTCGGGTTCGAGGCGGGCGTACGTCTGGCGGTAATGCGCGCCGACGGGGAGTTTCATCAGCTGGAGATGCAGGTCGTGCAGGTCCTGAATCAGGTGGAGCGTATGTTCCAGATGCCCTTTCTCCTCCTTGCCTTCCTGACGGAGCAGGTTCGCCAGATCCATGTACCAGAGCAGGAAGACGTGCTTCTGCTCCTCGCCGATGTCCTTGCGCGGGGCGATCAGCGTCGAGAAGATGGCCTCGGGGCTGAATTGCAGCGCCCGGAGCAGATCCTCCAGCTGCCAGAGGTAGAGAATGTATTCGGCGATGTTCTCCCGCCGTTTTGCTTTTGCAATGTCCATAGTTAGAATTCATAATTCACAATTCATCATTCATAATTTTACTTTGCTGAAATAATCAGCATCCGCAAACTCAACAATTGTGAATGATGAATTGTGAATTTTGCATTATTTAATCCACGTTTTCGGTCCCGTGAGGTGCTTGAGGAAGTACTGCTGCGATTTGAGGAGGTTGCGCGACTGGAGCACCATGTTCTTGGTCTCGGTCAGGATCGTGAGGTACAGCATGCTCGCCTTGGTGTTCGAACGGGCCTCGTTGATACGCGTAAGCTCGGATTTGATGGCTTCGGCGATCGACTCGAACAGCTGGTCGCGCATCGTCAGCACCGTTTCGATCTCCGAGAAGTCGCCCTCGCGCAGCATCAGGTTGATGTGGCGGTAGATCGACTCCACGTCGTCGTTGATCGACATCAGGTCGCGGGCCTGCTCCTTCGAAAGCCCCTCGTGGTTGTTGTCGATATGTTCGAACGCCGGGCGGGTGATGTGCATCAGCGCCTTGGTCATTTCGTTGAGGTAATCGACCACCTGCACGTAGTAGTGGGCAGTGTTGACGTCGCCGCCCTGGAGCTTCTTGAGCGTGGGGAGCAGCGAGTATTTCCGTTCGCGCGACTGGTAGAACAGGTCGTTCGACTCCTTGACCATGTCGCGCAGCACCTTGCGGTTCTCTTTGAAGACGGCGATCAGCGTGCGGTCGTAAATCTTCGTGGCGCACTCCATCGTGCGGCACACCTCGTCGCGCAGGTTGGCGATGATGTCCTCGTTGGTGTCTTCATGCTCCTTGACGATGGCGCTCTCCTTGTCCTTTTTCAAGAAGTTGCTGTGGATGAGCATGTACCCGCACAACAGCGTGATGACGATGAAGGCCGGGGTTCCGCCGTAGATCAGCGCCAGTCCCACCACGAAGGCGATCAGGAATCCGCCCAGCGCGGTGATGAACCACCCGGCCACGACGGTCATAACGCCCGAAATGCGGTACACGGCGCTTTCGCGGCCCCATGCGCGGTCGGCGAGCGACGAACCCATGGCCACCATGAAGCAGACGTAAGTCGTCGAGAGGGGCAGTTTGAGCGACGTGGCGATGGCGATCAGCATGGCCGAGGTCGTGAGGTTGACCGTGGCGCGGATCATGTCGTACGGCGCGCCGCTGTGTTCGATGTCCTCGTATTCGAAGCGGCGCGAAATGGCGGCCCGCACGCGCGGCGGGATGACCCGTTCGATGCCGGCGTTGATGTTGAGTGCCGCGCGGACGATCGTGCGCGAGAGGACCGACGAACCGTACTGCTCGGTGCCTTCGTCGCCCTGCGCCGAGAGCGACAGCTCGGTTTCGGTGACGTGCATGGCCTTTTTCGAGGTCCAGAGCGTGAGTATCATGATGGCGCCCGCGGCCAGCAGGATCAGGAAGTTGGCCGGAACGTTGTCGTTCAGCACGCCCATCAGCATTTGGGAATCGCCGCTGTGCCGGGCGATCGAGTAGGCGTCGAATCCGGCGACGGGTACGCCGATGAAGTTCACCAAGTCGTTGCCCGCGAAGGCCAGCGCCAAGGCGAAGGTGCCCGAAAGGATCGTGATGCGCAGGATGTTGATCTTGAACCGCTGTATGAAGAAGAGCAGCAGCGAGCAGACGACCCAGCAGATCAGGAGCGACAGCAGCAGGTGATTGTCCACCATCGTGACGAAATCGTGTCCCGCCAGAATGGATTTAAGCCCTTTGAAGACGGCGAAGTAGACGATCGCCGTCAGCGAGGCGCCGCACCACATCGACCCGAAGCGGCGGAACGGAAGCGTGTAGCGGAACGAGAAGATCGTGCGCGAGACGTACATGACGAAGGTTCCGCAGGTGAAGGCGATGACCACCGACAGGAGGATCGCCGAGACGATGCCCATGGCGCGGGAGGTGTTGATGAACTGTCCCAGCGCGCCGACGCCGAGATCGGGGGTGTTCGAGATTTTGTAGATCGACACGGCGATGGCCGATCCGAGCAGGCAGAAGATCAGCGATACGGTGGTCGAGGTAGGCAGTCCCCACGAATTGTAGAGGTCCAGCAGGATGATGTTGGCGAACATCACGCCCAGATAGAGCATCATCACTTCGTGAAAGGTGAAGAGTCCGGGGTTGAACATGCCGCTGCGGGCCACCTCCATCATGCCGCTCGACGTTACTACGCCGATGATGATGCCGATCGAAGCGACGAGCAGGATGGTGCGCATGGGTGCGGCTTTGGAGCCGATGGCGGAGTTGAGGAAATTGACTGCGTCGTTGGTGACGCCGACAAAAAGACCGGATATGGCGAGAATGCCCAGAATGCCTACAATGACAGTGTAGATTTCACTCATGTTAGGGTTTAGTGCAAATTGTGAACAAATTTACGCCATTTTTCCCGATGAAACGGTTTTGCCGCCGAATATTAACATTAATTTAACATGGAGTTTCGCGGATGCGGCGGTAGAATTGACGCTCCAACGCAGAACCGGATGAATGAGCGGGCACCGTGCTTTCCTTATGCCGGATTTTTCTGCCGTGTTTCTGCGTCGCATTCGGATAACAGCCGGAGAAGATCCCGCCCCGGCGCGTCGTTCCATGAAAAAAGGGCAGGACCCCTCGGTCCTGCCCGCTCTTTTCGGCCGGAACGTTTGTCCTGCCCGCTCTCTTCGGGCGTTGTCGTCGCTCCTGCCCTTGCTTTTCGGCCGGGGCCTACTCCTCGTCGGTGTCGGTGTAGGCCTTCAGCAGCTTGTCCTGCACGTCGGCCGGAACCTGCTCGTAGGAGGAGAATTTCATCGAGTAGGTCGCCGACCCCGACGTGAGCGATGAAAGGGTCGTCGAATAACGGTACAGCTCGGCCAGCGGAACCGTGGCGTTCAGGCGGTCGAAGCCTTTGTCGGACTCCATGCCGGCGATCATCGCGCGGCGGTTCTGGAGGTCGCTCATCACGGCGCCCATGTAGTCGCTCGGCACGAGGACCTCGACGTTGTAGATCGGCTCCATGATCTTGGGTCCCGCGTTGCGGAATGCCTCCTTGAAGGCGTTGCGCGCCGCCAGCTTGAACGAGATTTCGTTCGAATCCACCGGGTGCATCTTGCCGTCGT
>ERZ857775.2038-NODE-2038-length-21021-cov-2.979872_pt1 | contig 21021 bp, 33 predicted proteins | sample MGYA00519698_ERZ857775 | MGnify/ENA primary metagenome ERZ857775 (study PRJEB31778, sample SAMEA3449363) | human gut metagenome | biome: human gut; feature: human-associated habitat; material: faeces | place: United Kingdom | collected 2010/2012 ...
AAGCCACTGTGCCGGATCGTCCGACAGCCGGATGTCCTGCTGTTCCAGCTTCTGTTCCAGCTTCTGCCGCAGCTGCTCGATGGGGATGGCGGTCGTTTTTTCATACCCGGGTGCGTGCCGGTCGCCTGCGCTGTCCACCGCGGTCAAACAGGGCAGCTCATTTCCCCAGACATTCTGTGCCGGTTCGGTTTTTCCTGCGCTGATGGCGTGGTACGCCGCTACAATCGGCTGCCCTCTGCTATCCACCAAAATCTGTCCATCGACACTCTGCGCCGCCTGACTGACCCTTCCCCAATACTCGTCAAAATAACTGCCAAACCGCTCCCTTGCCTGCTGTTCGGTCACATAGCCCTGCCAGCGGGAAGGGTCGGCAGAAAAGTCATACGGCTGCCCGTTCTGCCGCGCTTGCTTTTGACAGTACAGCGCCCAGGTATGCGCGCTGACCGCCTGCGCTTTGAGTGCCTCCTTGTGAAAGGTAGCCGGCATCTCGGAGCAGAGCGCACCGGTGACATACACCTGCACCGGCACCGTTTGTACCTTGCCGGTGCTGCGGTCGAGGATGCGAAACGGCTCCGGTTGGTCGTCTGAGCTGTTTTCCATCGGTGCTGCCTGCTGCGTTTGTTGGACAGTCACCGGTTTCATCTCCTGCTGCATCTCCATTTGCGTCACCGGCTGCACCGCAGTTTCCCTGCGGCTGAACAACACCGGCAGCGCTGCCAGACACAACGCCAGTGATAAAGCTGTCAGGCTCATCCATTTCATCTGCCTTTCCCCTCTCTGTTTTGTTTTTCTGTAAGAAAGTATATGCTCTCCCCCTCCCCGATATACCGGCACGGCAGAGGGAAAGCACTATACAAACGCCGGAAAGTGTGATAAAATGAACAAAAACCGCCCCGCACCTTTGCGGAGCTTACAAAAGAAAGAAGGGCGTTTATTTTGAATTGGACCAAGCTTCTCTTTGCCATCTCGGCTGTCATCTGTCTGCCGCTGTATGGCTTTTTATCTATCACCCGCTTTGATGCACAGACCGGCTTTCTGACCGCCGGCACCCTGACCACCGTCTTTTATGCTGCGCTGGCAGTACTGGCGGTGCTGATGCTGGCAGGCAGCTTTCTGCAAAAAAAGCAGCTGCGCTTTTCCATCTTCAATTCCCGCCTGTTGGCAGTGCTGGCGATGGTGCTGGGCGGCGTGCTGGTTTTGTGCGGCGTCTTTGACCTGCTCAACATCGGCTATGCCATCCTGGATTCGCTCGACTTTTTGCCGGCGGCGCTGCTGTCGGGTGTGCTGCTCTCCGGCGCACAGGCGGTCATGGCAGTGGTCAGCGGCATCGTCTTTGTCCGGCTTGGGGTATCCTTCCTGCTGGAAAAGATTGCCAACCGCAGCTCGATCACCTTCATCTTCCCAGTCATCTGGGCGCTGCTTGCCTGTGTTGAGATGTTTCGCGACTACCCGCAGATTGCCGGTATGCCCGAACGCACCCTCTATCTGCTGTGCCTGCTGTGCTTCACCCTCTTCCTGATGGGACACAGCCGCATCCTGGGCGATGTGGATTTTGCCAAGGGCACCTGCTGGATCAACGCCTTCGGCTTCTGCGGCGCACTGTTCGGTCTGACGATGACGGTGGGAGAGGTGCTGTGCTTTTCCAGCATGACCCTGCCGCTTTCCGATGTCTTGCTGGTGTTTGCCCTGTCGCTGTACTGCCTTGCCTTCTCCTTTAACACCTACGCCGAACGATAAGGCGGCATCTTTTCTTGCTGCAAATAAAAGAGCCTTCTTTCCCTTAAGAAAGAAGGCTCTTTTTTATAATTCGGTTCCGTCGTAGGTGTGGGTGCAGATCTCCCGGATTTTGCTCTGCAAGGCGAGCATATCCTCAAAGGCATCCGGCTTGTTGTGCGGATTGCGCAGCAGCGCTGCCGGGTGGAAGGTGCCCATATACCAGACGCCGTCCTTGTTAAACCATTCGCCGTGCTGGCGGGTGACCTTAAAGCCCTTGTCAATCAAAATGGTGGCTGCCACTCTGCCCAGGCAAACGATGATTTTCGGTTTGATGATCTCCAGCTGACGGCTGAGGTAGCCGATACAGCAGGCGGTCTCCTCCGGCTTTGGGTCGCGGTTCTGCGGCGGGCGGCACTTGACGATGTTGGCAATATAGATGTTCCGCTCGCGGGACAGATCCACCGCCTCCAGATATTTATCCAGCAGCGCGCCGCCTCTTCCCACAAAGGGTTCTCCCTGAAGGTCCTCGTTTTCGCCCGGACCCTCTCCAACAAAAACAACCTCCGCATCGGTCTTGCCGGTACCAAACACCACATGATGTCTGGTTGCCGCCAGCGGACACTTTTGACATTGCAGGCACTCTTCCCGCAGCTGTTCCATCCTGTTTTCCATCTGTTGTTCCTCCTGTCTTTTTTGCTATTATAGCACATCCTGCCCATGTGGGAGTAGTCCCACAGCCGATAAAATTTCCTCCATCCCGTTTTTCCGCACCAAACAGACAGGGGTGATTGCAAAAATATTGTTATATTTTTAACGATACTTGCAAAATCCCTTCAATCATACTATCATTATATCAGAAAATGGTGTATTTTCTGCACTGTTGATTTTATTTCAGGAGGATGTAAAAACCATGAGCTATACTTTTCCAGTAGAAACTTCCGCAAGACACGTACACCTGACCGCTGAGGACTTTGCAACTCTGTTCGGCGCAGACGCACAGCTCACCGTTAAAAAAGAGCTTTCCATCAAAGGTCAGTTTGCAAGCAACGAGAAGGTAACCGTTGTTGGTCCTAAAAAATCGCAGGCAAATGTCAGCATCCTGGGTCCATTCCGCTCCAAATCTCAGGTAGAGCTTTCCGCTACCGACGCCAGAAGCCTGGGACTGAATGCTCCTGTCAGACTGTCCGGCGACCTGGCTGGCAGCGCTCCTTGCAAACTGGTTGGTCCTGCCGGTGAGGTTGAACTGACCGAAGGCGTTATCGCTGCAAAACGTCACCTGCACATCAGCGCTGCTGAAGCAGAAAAAGCAAACGTTTCCAACGGCGAGGTCATCATGGTCAAGATTTCTTCCCCAGACCGCAGCCTCATCTTTGACGATGTAGAAGTACGCATCGGCGAAGGCTGCGACGCTACCATGCACGTTGACACCGACGAGTCCAACGCTGCCGGCTGCACCCCTGCTACCATCGGCGAGCTGATTAAAAAATAAGACCGCTAAAGAACCGTTTCCGCTTGACAGGAACCGTTCTTTCCCGTTCGCTCCTTTATCAAAAAAGACGTACCGGCTTCGGTACGTCTTTTTTTGCTTTATTCGACGGTGTAGCTGCTGATGGTAGAGCCATCCTCCACCGATTTGAGGGTGAAGGTGCTGTCCTGCAAGATTAGATAGCTGTTTTTGCTTCCATTTTTGGGGATGGACACCGAGCCCGGGTTGATGTAGTAAAATCCCTCGCCAAACGGCTGTGCTGCCGGGATGTGGGTGTGACCGTGCAGCAGGATGTCGCCGGTTTTAAGCGGCGGGTGGTTATCCATATTGAAAACGTGTCCGTGGGTCGCCCACACCATTCGCTCGTCCAGCCACAGCGCCGCATACTCTGCCATGATGGGGAATTGCAGCACCATCTGGTCCACGTCGCAGTCGCAGTTGCCGCGGATGCACAGCAGCTCTTCCTTCATGCCGTTGAGCATCTCAATCACCTTTTTGGGCGCATAGTCGCGCGGCAGGTCGTTGCGCGGTCCGTGGTAGAGAATATCTCCCAGCAAAATCAATTTGCCCGCCTTCTCCTCGCGGTAGCGCTCTATCATCTTTTCACACCAGTATGCAGACCCGTGCAGGTCCGAAGCAATCATCCATTTCATTCTGTTCATCCTCCTAAATTTTCATTTTATCTAGCCACGCAGACGGTCCAGCTCGTCAGAAATCTGCTGGCGCAGCTGCTCGGGCAGTGCCCGAATCTCATCCCTTGCCATCCCTTCGGTGGAAATCGGTGGCAGGATGCGGATATTCACCTTTGCCGGATGAATCCACAGGCTGCCTTTTTTCATCAGCAGGTGGCTGCCGTCGATGCACACCGGCACCACCGGCACACCGGCACGGGTCGCCATGCGGATGGCGCCTGCCTTAAACTCACCCAGCGGTCCGCCGCTGTTGCGGGTCCCCTCCGGGAAGATGACCACCGAATACCCCTGTCCCAGCAGCTCCTGCGCCTGACGCAGACACTCCATCGACTGTCGCGGGTCATCCCGGTCCAAAAAGACACAGTGCAGCTGTTCCATCCAGCCGCGAATCATCGGAATCTTCTGAATTTCCTTCTTTGCCACCAACGGGTTTGGTTTATCCAGCTGGGTCAGCATCAGCGGGATGTCAAAATAGCCCTGATGGTTTGCCACAAAGACCACCGGACCCTGCGGGATGTTCTCCTTGCCGGTGGTGGTGATGTCCGCCCCTGCCAGGCGCAGCAGTCTGCCTGCCCAGTTGTTGACATGGGTGCGCACCAGGCGGTTGTGCTGTTCGGTTTTGCCCTGCTTGCCCATGCGGCAGACCCGCCAATATTCCGGCAGCACCAAAATCAGATACAGCCAGAAGTATAAAAACCAGATTATCGTTCTCATCGTTTTCGCTCCCCTTGTTAATCTGAGAGCATACCGCCCTCTCTAGGTATTTTACACTACCGGCTGCCAGTTTGTAAAGAACGGTTTTTTCAGAGAAAATTTGCCCTCTCCTTTCCTGTCGATGTTTGATAAATTTTTCAACATTCTCCGGTGGATTTAGTTTACATTTCCCAGCTTTCATGGTAGAATACCTTCAGGCAGTTTCTACTTGTATTGTTTTATTTTTCATAAAGGAGTAAAACACCATGAAATTTTCTGAATTTCCCTATGAGCGTCCCGATTATCCAAAGCTGATGGAAACCATCTCCCAGCTGACTGAACGCTTTGAGAAGGCTGCAAGCGCCTCCGAGCAGATTGAGATCATCAAAGAGCTGGAGCAGCTGCGCATCGAGCTGACCACCAACGTTCAGATTTGCACCATCCGCTACACTGTGGACACCCGCGACCCATTTTACAGCCAGGAGGAAGAGTACAACGAGCAGATGGCTCCGGTGCTCGACGAAAAGCTCCAGGAGTTTAACAAGGCTCTGGTTGCCTCTCCTTTCCGCAAGGAACTGGAGAAGGAGTTTGGCTCGCTGATGTTCAAAAACATCGAAATCTCCCTCAAGAGCTTTTCTCCCGAGTTGATTCCACTGATTCAGGAGGAAAACCAGCTGGTTCAGCAGTACCAGAAGCTGTGCGCCAGCGCTAAAATCGAGTTTGACGGCAAGGTCTGCAATCTGGCTCAGCTGGGTCCTTACCAGCAAAGCCCGGACCGTGCGGTGCGCAAAGCCGCTGCACAGGCATACGGCAGCTTTTTTGACCAGCATCAAGCGCAGTTTGATGACATCTATGACCGTTTGGTCAAAAACCGCACCGAGCAGGCACACCGTCTGGGTCTTTCCAACTATGTAGAGATGGCTTACCTGCTGCGCCGCCGCAACTGCTACGGTCCGCAGGAGGTTGCCAACTTCCGCCGCCAGGTCATCGAGGAGATTGTGCCGGTCAACAACGAAATCAAGCGCCGTCAGGCAAAACGCATCGGCGTCGAGGATTTCCAGGTATACGACAACACCTACTTCTTCCCGGACGGCAATCCCGCTGCCGCACGGCACACCGGACGAGCTGATGGAAGCCGGTCGGCAGATGTACACCGAAATGTCGCCGGAGACCGCCGAGTTTATCCAGATGATGTTCGACCACGACCTGTTCGACGTCCTCTCCAAGGAGGGCAAGGCAATGGGCGGCTACTGCACCGGTCTGCCAAAATATGATGCTCCGTTCATCTTTGCCAACTGGAACGGCACCGCAGGCGACGTCGATGTCCTGACCCATGAAGCCGGTCATGCCTTTGCCGACTACACCGCACTGCGCTGCATCCCGCACCTTGACCTGCGCGACCCAACGATGGAGGTCTGCGAGAGCCATTCGATGTCGATGGAATTTTTGACCGCTCCATGGCACCACCTCTTCTTTAAAGAGGACACCGACAAATATGAGCTGTTCCATGCGGAAAGCGCGATGACCTTCATCCCATACGGCTGTCAGGTCGACCACTTCCAGGAAAGTGTCTACCTGCATCCAGAGTGGACCCCTGCCCAGCGCAACGAGGAGTGGAATCGTCTGGAAAAACTGTACCGCCCGCACCTGGACAACCACGAGGTCAACTTCTACAACCGCGGCGCAGGCTGGCAGAGACAGCTGCACATCTATGAGTGCCCGTTCTACTACATTGATTACAGCCTGGCACAGATGATCTCCCTGCAATTCTGGAGCCTGTCGATGCACGACCACAAAACTGCATGGGAAAAATACCTTGCCTTTGCCAAACTGGGCGGCACCCAAACCTTTGTGGACATCGTTCACCACAGTGGACTTGCCTGCCCGATCGAGGACGGCGGTCTGACCGAAACGGTTGCAGACGTGCGCAACTGGCTGGACACCCACCAGCTGTAAAATCCATCATTTCACCAAAAGGAGGTTTTGCGGATGGCAAAACTGGAAAGGACCCTCTCGCAGGATTTTGACCGGCTGCTGCATCAAATCGAGCAGAAGCTTTTGCAGGGCAGCTTTACTGCTACCCTGGAAGATTCCAGCGATTTCTATGGTGAAGGCGCCAGATGCAGCGTGCGGGTCTTTGAGCGGTACAGCTACTTCGGCGGAAATCGCCTGAGCCTGAATCTCACCCTCTTTCAAGCCGGAAACGGTCCGGTGCAGCTGTCCGCCATCACCGCCGGCGGCAGCGAGGCTGTCTTTTTTAAGGTCAATACCATCGGAGAAGAAGCCTTTCTGGATAAATTGGAAGAAATTTTATAAAATGCACAATCTAAAACCGGACCTTTGCATTTTTGCAAAGGTCCGGTTTTTTTGATTTTAAAAGAATTCTCTATCAATAAATGGATACTAAAACGGCACTTCCCTGCTTAGACATTTTCTCATAAAACTTTTTCAGGCTTTCAAAGGAAAGGCGCAAATCATCTTTTATCTCATCTGCTTCCTCCTCATATTCCCAAATGTCAGGATATATCTCATTTTCTGCAAATTTGTTCATGTTGAATTGCTCGATATACCCTTCAAAATCTATCGTCTGCAATGCTTCTGCAATTTCTTTTACCCTGTCGCTGCGTATTCCGGCTATAAATTCCCCTGCATCTTCCCCGGAGGCAGGAAACTGCCCTACAATCGCTTCACTGATGAGGTTATTTTCCAGCGGTTCGGCAGCAGATTTCCCTGTCAGCAGAAAATGGAGTGCATCCCACATTTTATCTATGTCACATATTTCTGCATCTTCCTTTTCCTGCAAATTTTCAACATCATCTAAGTCAAAGCCCTGCTCCAATTCCATATCCGAAACAGCTTGGTAATTCGCAATCATTCCCATGTATTTCCCTCCCATTTCATTTGCAGATTATGGCGGCTCCCTGTTTTGTCCAAGCGGTCACTTCGGCAAAACTTTTAAAGACCAATCACCCTTCAGCAAACGCTGTTCCAGAATTCGCGCGCCGTTTCATACCGCTGGTAGCGCGGGGTATTTTGCAGAATATCCTGCTCCGACACACCCTGATACAAAACGATGCTTCGCATGGTCTGATTGAGCAGGCGGTAGCTCTCCTCGGACACCTCGGGGAATTCTTCGGGGAAGGACTCCCCCACGCCTTCTCCGTTGCCCTCTGACGCCCACTCAAACTGCGGAAGCACAAATCCGGTGACACGTTCCACCGTCACATAAAAAACGGCTTGTACGCCCTCTGGGAGGGTCTGTGTGAAGCAGTACTGCACATACCTGGAGCCTGCTGTTTCCCGGTCGAAGGTTTCGGTCAGACAATCGAACAGAGCGCAGATCTCCTCGTCCGACTCCGGTCCAAAACCAATCTGTTCGGCAAGCTGCTGCATCTGCTGCGGATAAAAAAGATTGAGCATCTGCTGCCGCGCATTGTACAGAAGGTAGTCCACCGGCTCGACCGGCTGCGCGTGGGACTCCTCCTGCAAAAATGTTTCCAACTGCTGCACCGTCTTGCAGCCAATCGTTTCCTCCATCGATCTTCTCTCCCTATACATCAAATTTGAAAGGTCATCCCTAAAAATTCTGCTTGTCTGTCCCGATGATTTTCTCCAAACTCTTTGCGCAAGGTCACCATGCTCATCGTATCATACCCCAGTTTGTGGTATAACCTCAGCGCTGCCTCGTTCCGGGTGACCACCTGTAAGGTCATCGCTTCGATTCCGGGAATCTTTTGCGCCTGCTGCTCTGCCAGAAGGATTGCCTGACTTGCAATGCCCTGTCCGCGCATCGCCTCATCCACGAAAACATCCTCCAGCTGCACAACAATCGATCCAATCCTTTGCAGGTGAACAAAGCCGACATCCTGTTCATCCTGCAAAATGACAAAAAGCCAATGGTCGTTTGATGTCCAGTTTTCCAAATCCTGCATCATCAGACGCTCCTGTTCGTCCGGCTGCTGTTCCTGTGTTTTCTGTACCAAATCCCGATGGAATCCCCAAAAAGCTTCAATTCGTTTTAAGGTGCTCTGCCGATATTTCGGCTGGTAAGGTGTTAAGGTAATCATCCGTTTCCTCGCTTTCTGATCATCATGATGAACCTTTGAAGGTTCGGCATAATTTTCTTGTTCTTACGCTTTCTATCATCAATCGGATTTTCCTTTGCAGATGCTTTGATTATAACACCGTCAAAATAAAAGTGCAAATCTGCTCCATCTGCTTTGGTAACACCTTCTGCCGACGATTATCTTTTACACAAAATACTGCAAAATTTCTTCCCTCTCCTTTACTACTTCTTCTACTTATATTTTCTTTACTTTTCTTTATGACGTAATTCTTGGAATTCTCAGGGTTTTTCTGAGAATAATCGGGTTTTTTCTCGGAATTATTTAAAATAGGGTGCATTTTAATAAAGCTTTGCGTTTCTTCTTTTGAAAGAAGCCAAAACTTTGGGTTTACGACGACCGGGTTTTTACTGGCTCGGGACTTTACAGCCAACTGAAATCGTCTCTGTATTGAGGTGGACGTGAGGATAGTGTCCGACTGAAAAAGTTTGTTTCCAAACCGTTTGTTATCAAACAGTGACCGTTCCAATAAGAATTTCCTCATCTGCCCTATTTTTGCGTGGCTCATACCCAGCTCGGAGGAGGTAATATAATCAAAATCCTCGTCCACCTTCAGGTAATAGCCATGTCCCTTGTAAATCTCACACAGCAGGTATAGATAATAAGTGATGCCATCTGCACCGAACCTGCCTTTTAAAATCTTGATTTTGCGGTCCGAGAAAAAATCCACATCCAAAGAAAAGTATTCCAAGCCTTCCTTTTGTGGACGTGCCATACTTTACCTCTTTCTGACCATATTAAAACGGGAGGTCTCCCTCTTCCTCTGGAACTTCGGTGAAGTCTTCGGGAACTCCCGAAGAATAAGTGATTGGGGGATAGTTCTTTGTATCCGCTGCCGGTCCCTGCTTCTGTGAGTTGTCCCCTGCAAAATACGCCTGAGATACCAAAACCTCTACTGCCTGCCGCTTGTTGTCGTTCTTGTTCGTATAGTTGCGGACCTGAATCGAACCTTCCAGTGCAATCATCTTGCCTTTGGAGAAGTACCGGCTGATGAACTCTGCCGTCTGTCTCCATGCAACGCAGTTGATGAAGTCTGTCTGTTTGTCTTTGTTGCCGCTGTAATTGCGCTCAACCGCTACCGTGAACGATAGCACAGAAAGGTCACTCGTTGTTTTCTTTAACTCTGGGTCAGCGGTCAGCCTCCCCATTAAAACTACCCTGTTCAGCATTCTATTTCCTCCATTTCAGGATTTTGCAAAGCTGTTCATCCAATCTAATGCCCTGCAAATGATATTTTTCGTCGAAGCTCTTTTGCCCCATCTGGTCTACCTCCTGATGATGCTGTCGGCATAACGGCTCAACCAACTGCCCTAGGTGGTGCATCTTCCTGCGGTCTCGCCCCATGCCTACTCGCTCCACTTCGTGAATGTCTGCCTTTTTGCCACAAACAGCGCATCTGCGATTGGCAACGCAGGCATATAGATATTTTTCTATATCCTCGCACTGCTCCAAAAGGCTGACCTTGCAAGGAATGGCATTGGTAACACAAAAGTCAATCAGGTGAGTGATGAAGTTTCTTGCTGTTGTCATGTCTGCATCGGACAGGCTAAAGTATTGTGTTCCGTCCTCCTGCTGGGATATAAAATCGTACTTCATCAATTCTTTCAGTTCCTGCGGCTCGTAGCCCGTCCAGTCGGCAATATCGCGGATAAGAGCGTAAACTTTGCGTCTTTGTACTGCGCTGATTCTCCGACCGTCCTCGACCCTCACAGAGCACTCTGTAACACTATGGGTTTTGATGTACTCTGAATCGGAAAAAGGGACAATGAGAGTTAAAGCCTGCCCATCATAGTCCTGTATGTACCCTGAAAGCCATCCTTCCTCCATTGTCCCTATCCTCCTTTTGCTTTATCGTTCCGGCGGCGGTTCCAGCCCTGCGAAGAAATCATCCTCGATGTTGTTTCCGGTCGGAATCTCTGTTGACTGTGCCTCGTATACCGGAGCCTGTGCAGGCTCAATCGGTGTCGTATCGTTATCTACATACTCCGGTGTGCCATCATCCCGGATAGCTGCCATATCGTTTTCCATCGCCATCTGAAGTTCCGTAGACATGATGCCCCATTTGGAAATCAGCTGGCGCAACATCGTTTTGTATGCCATAGCATCAAAATCCTTGTACCAGAAAGAGGAGTATTTCCACATATCTTTTTGAGGAACTTCCCCTCTTAAAATTCTTTGGTGTGCTTCTGCACTGTATGCCTGCGAGTATTGGTCAGCATGCGATTGCATCTTTTCGTAGCTCCAATACATTGCCTTCTGGAACCCATTCAGATACTCAAACATGGCATAGTAGCCAATCGTCTTTGCCTGCTCCCTCTCACGCTCATCCTGAATAATTTCTACCTCGATTACCTCGTTGAGAGGGTCAAAGTGTTTCAGTTCCCCTTCTTTGATGGCAATCACATTGATTTTTTTGTAATATCCAGAGCGGATTGCCAACTGAATATAACCTTTGTAGCCAAGCTGGAACTGAGCGATTACTGCTAAAACGTTGCCGTTTCTGTCCTTCTTTTTATACGGCACCATGTAATACTGTCCCAGTTGAGGAGAAGGGGAAAGATTCAAAGCCTCGCCCAGGAACGCACAATTCAGGATAGACATTGATTCGCATTCCTGCAGCGCCGGGGAGTTGGTAACTGCGGAAAGGATAGCGGTCATGAACCGCTGTCCGCCTTTGCCGCCAATTACTTCATTGATTTTCTTTTTGATTGCATCCTGCGTTAAAAACACGCTGAACGACGGCTGTTTTTTCTCACCTTTTACCAAGCTATTTGCCATTACTCAACCCTCCCGCATCGAATGTGATTGCGAATCAGAAATTCTCTAAGCGCCTGCTTTTGTGCCGGTGTTACCCATACACGAAAATCCAGAACCTGAAGGTCTGGCTGTGCGCTGATTTTGGGTTCTTCTGCGATTCTTTCCGGCTCAACTTCTGGTTCAACCGCTACTGGTTGCGGCTTTACTACTACCGGCTCAGCCTGCTGCTTTTCCAGCCTAGCTTTCGCTTTCTGAGCTTCTTCGTAGCGGTGCTTTTCTCCCATCGCCGCACTCATGTCCAGCGTATCCAAGTAGGTGGAAATCATCTGTTCGGTGCAGGGTAGCTGCATTGCTACGATAATACCAATGTCGTTGTGGGTTTTGCGGATAGCTTCCAAAATCTCACGCTCAATATCCTTTACCGGATAGGTGGCATTGAGCCAACGCTCATTCCATATTTTTGCAAGAGGCAAGATTTCTTCTAATTCCCCGATGTTTTCTGCAAAGAAATTCTCAATTTCCTGCCGCTTCTCCTGCTTTTTGATTTCGTCAAAAGCCTTGATTTGTCTGTCGATGGCGCTGATCGGAGCATCCACCATCTGTTCCAGCTCTTTCATCTTATCCTCAAACTCGGAAAGGGGCTGATTCCACTGGCACTCTACAGATTTTCTACTGTCGGAAAGAGCAGTTTTAAATTTGTTGAGGTTTGCTCTGTCCGCCTTGGCTTCTTTGATTCCACCCTCGGTAACTACCATCTGCTGGTAAACCTGTAATTTGCCTGCCAGCTCCTCTTTGATTTCCTCGAAGTTGAAGCTGATTTGCGGCGGGATAACTTGCTCGATTGAAGGTGTCAGTCTAACTTCCATTCCTTGTTCCTCCTTTAAATCTCTGGCAAAATCAGCGCCGGTCTGACTTTGGTTTGTACCGCCTGCCAAAAGGCGATTTCTTTTTCTTTTAAGTAAGCAATGTCCTCCAACATATCGCATCGCTCGAAGCGGTAGTGCCGGACTGTTGCCTTTCAGCCATACGCGCTGCGTTCCCGGATTCTGGCTTTCAGGATTGCAAACTCATATCCTGTGGAGAGCATCTGGTGGACAATCTGCGCATAGTAGTAATCTGGTATCTGCCCGCTCCACTTCTTCCAATCAACAGAGCGTCGGATTTCGGTAGTTTTGATTTCCAAAATCCCCTTCCTGCCATTCTGGTCGGTAAGTTCTCCATCCAGTGTTGCAAAGATAAACGGGCAATCCGGCTCATTTGCCTTCATGCCAAATTCATCATAATCAACATGGAATTGTGGAAAATCCAGCTCAAACAATCTTCTGATAGCCGCTTCCGATTCCTTCCCAAAGCGAACCGCTTCTTTGTCCGAAATATCTTCCGGCTCTGCGATTCCGGTTTTTTCTTCCCACAGCTGCACATTGCTTTTCCAAGGGGAGATTCCAAGGACGCTGGCGGCATCGCTGCCGCCAATCCCTTTCCGCCGTGCCTTGAGCCAATCTGTCCGATTATCTACCAGCATAGCCTGTCCCTCACAAAATCTGTGTAATCGTCTGATGCAAAGCAAAACTCACGGTCGCCCTCCTCGATGTCGTGTGCGTGGTACTCCTTGTGCATCTGTTTTGCTTGTAAGTAAGCCAGCCGCATGACTTCTTTCCTCTGCTGGTCGCTCATGTCGTTCTCCCAGTAGTCAGCGGAGCGTTCATCCAAATTTTCGGAGATAAAGTCTTCTGTAAAATCTTCTGCATGGCTTTTGCTGTACTCTTCGATGTACTCCTTTAGGCAGTCGTCGCAAATCGGATTGCCATCCAGATAGGTGATTCTCTCTTCACTGCATCGCTCTCCGCACTGGGAACAAATGATTCCCTGCGGTTCCCTGCACTGTGCATCGTAGCGCTCGTTTTCGCTTGTCCAATCTCTCACGTCATTTTTCCTCCCTTGCATTTTTTAATAAAATGGTGTACAATGGGAAAGAACTAATTCCTTTAGTTCCCGTATACGGAAAGGTTGGTCACTTCGGTCGGTGGAACAACCTTTCCGTTTGCTTTTGCTCGGCTCTGACGCTTCGTCAGGGCTTTTTCTTTTTGCATGGAAAACCATGTCGTTAAGCCATAAAGCCCGCACAGAACCAGCAGAAACAGGCTTGGCAGTGCGATTAAGTACATCAGTTCAAACATTACTCTACCTCCTTAAACTCTGTTTACTTCGATGCTCTCCAGCACCTTTTTGGTGTAGCCGGTTTCGTGGATGCCCTGCTTCCAGAGCCGCTTTGCTCCGCCCTCGCCGAGATTGTACGCCATCAGGCTGTCCGTCAGGCTGTACTTTTCAAGATAGCCACCAAGGATAAATGCCCCTGCTTGGATGTTTTGCTCCGGGTCGGTGAGGTCGGTGGTTCCGATATTGCTGCTGAGGTACTCCATGTTGATGGTGTGTATCTGCATCAGCCCGTAGCAGCTGCCGTTTTGAGCATCCACTTTATATCCGCTCTCCACCTCCATCACTGCATACAGCACATCCGGCAGGACACCATACTCCTCACAAGCAGCCAGCGCCACATCCTGCAGCTCGTGGCTGAGCGGAATGTCACGGTACTTATCCACCTCTGGGACCTTGACCGTAATCGTCAGTCTGCAAGTCACAGGCTCTACCATTTCTATCTGTTCTTCCTGCGCCAACGTCAGAATCGGCTCTGCTGGCGGCGCGTCGTGGATCACATCCCTCTGCTCGCAGCTGCTTAGCAACAGGCACAGGCAGAGGGCAAACAACATTCGTTTCAATTTATCGGACTCCTTACAATGCTTTAAGTTGATTGATTCGTCTGGCTGCTCGGAAAGCATTATCAGTAAGTTGCCTCTGCCATGCTCCCTGAGATGGTGCCCAACGGAAACCTTCAGCTTTCAGATCTTCTCGCAGTTCTTCGTTCGGCTTGTCATCAAAAACGATCTGCAACCGGTTAAGCTCAGAATTTACAACCACTTTGCCACCTTCAAATTCCCAGCCTTCCGGCGCTGGTTCTTCTTGACGTTTCCTCAGCTCTTCCACACGTTGCTTTACTCGCCGGATATTTGCATTGTTGTTAGATAACAGATATGATGCAAACGGCTTATCCTCAAGATGCCACTCTCTTGACATTTCTGCTTTGAGTTTATGTATCGTCTGTTCCGACACGAACGGGCAGCCGTCAAGTGTTTTGTGTTTGCGATAGTAGGCATTGACATCCTTCATGATCTGCTGTTCCATTTGCAGGTCAGACAGCTTTCTTTCCAGCTTCTTGAGCGCCTGTGGATCATCCGAACTGATACCGCCCATGCCGGTGCTGCGGATTTTATCAAGCAACCCCTCAATGTTGCGATACTCTTCGTAGTTTCGATCACGTGCTGCGTTCTGTTTAGCTTTCTTCCCTACGGGGAAATTACTCCCGCCTGAAATCATAACCGATGGAACACGGGCATCAATGGCATTGCGGGCGTTCAGATTATCGGCTAACTTACGGCAATAGGTATCCAACAGCCAATCAATCTTGTCGTGATACATTGAGTCCACACGCTTTTTTTGGTTTTCTGCAATTTCAACAGCTTTATCAACCATCCGATGATAGTTTGCGGTGGCGCTGCCCTGCTGATACTCACAGAAGCGGTTCGCGTCATTGGCTCGCTTCGCCGCCTCCTCATTGATTTTGTAGTACATATTCATACTCCTTTCTCGGATAGTGGTTCCTTATCTTCTCCCAAAAAGCAGTGACCGCAGTAAAACCAATCTTCACCACGCATTTGGAAAGTGGCGAACGTCGGAAGGAAACGCTGATGCTTTAAGCTGTACTCGTGGCTGTACGGTTCCCCAACCTGCAAATATCCATAGCCCATCTTTGCAGGCGGAAGGCAGTTGAGGAATTCATCGACAATCTCTTCCTCTACCATGTCGCCTGGGTTCGCGGCCTTATCAAAGTCACCCGCCTCTGCCCAATCCTCCATGGTCACCAGCTTACACTCTTTCATCATAATCCAAACTCCTTCTTTACTCGCAGCCGAAGCTCCGAGATCGTCAACATGATCTGATCCAGCGGCTCCAAACACTCCTTGAGCTGAGGAATCTCCTCCGCAGTTATCTTACCGTCTGCCAAGATGTTAAGCAGCTGGTTTCCTGCGCTGTCCCCTGATCTGATCGCCGCCAAAAACTGTAATGCCGCTCGGTCAAGTGGTTTCAGCTCTGTATCTGGCATACACCGATCCCCCAGCGGGCAAACTTCGTGGCAGTAATAGGGAAGCAGCTCCGGTGATCCGTATATATCAGACATTCTAAGCACCACATCAACTGGAACGATCTTAGTGTAATTAAGCTCATAATCAGCCAACGTGGATTGCGAAACACCGAGCAGTTCGGACGCTCCCTCCCTGCTGTTGAGCTTGTCGTTAAACTTTGCCGCTTCTTTTCTTTTCTGGCAATAGATGTTACCAGCGGCTTTCGTTGGGTTTTGTCCCATTTTGTTTTACCTCCTTGGTTGGTATAATAAAGTTAGGCGCCTTCCTGCTGCGAGTCGTTTTCCATCGTTCCGGGTTCATACCCTGCCAGCAGGTCTTCGACGGTGCAGCCCAGGACCTTTGCGATTGCCATGCCGACCTGCAGGGTCGGATTCCTGGTCCCCCGCTCAATCCAGCAAAGCATCGCCTGTGTGATACCTGCCTGCCGTGCAACATAGGCTTGCGTCAGACCTTTGTCTTTGCGGATTCTACGGATGTTTTCACCGATCATCTATTCCACCTCCTTAGAACATAAACGATAACTATCGAATAGAAAACAATCGAAATGACATCTAAGATCATTCTTACGGTCTCCATTTGGGTTCTCCTTCCTGTTTATCTATTGACAACGAACACAGAAAAAGGTATCTTATTAGCAGGGGAGTTGCCTCCCCTGCCCTCATTCAAGAAGGAAGTCGATCAGCTCGACAACCGCCTTGATGAGCTCGATGATGGCGACTGCGAGGAGAATCTTATTGGTTTGGGATTCCTTGCGGTCGCTTTTCTTTTTCTTGCTCATTGGCATTTTCTCCTTTTTGTGTTATTATTAAGGTGTAACCCTTAACATAGTTATATTATATCACGTTTTAGCTTGATTTTCAATAATAATCAGGCTAAAACGTGATATTTAATATTTTATTCATAAATGAGGTTTCCTATGTACGATACACAAGCGATTGCTGCAAGAATAAAATCTTGTGCTAAATCTCAAAAAATTGCGATGAAAACTCTTCTAAATGATTGCGATATGAATATTAACGCTATCTCAGAATTTTCTAAAGGGAAGCAAATGTCATGCATCAATCTTGCCCGCATTGCCGACTATCTTGGCTGCTCGGTAGACTATCTCTTGGGACGCACCGTTTCCCCCTCTGAGCTCTCGCCGGAAGCGCTTGAGCTTGCCTCCCGCTGGGATAAGCTCGACGACGATGGAAAGGCTCTCGTGCGCGCTGAGCTTGTCCATGCGGAAAGCAATTCTAACTAGAGAACATTCAGTCGATTGTCAACCCCAATCGGCTGAAAATATGTTATAACAAGGTTATAACATTCGGCTGTTTTTAACTTAGTTATATTATACCACCCTTTATGGCGATTTTCAATATAATATCGCCATATTTAGATGTTTTTACGTTTTGTGCAAAAAAGGAGGCTTTTTTGTGTATGAATCGCCCTATATAGCGAATTCCATCAAACTCACAGCCAAAGAAAAAGGGATTGCTCTTAAAGACATGCTATCTGATCTTTCTCTTGGTTCAAACACCATATCCCATATGCGTCATAACAAAATGATTTCTGCCGACAGTCTCGCTCGTATAGCCGACTATCTGGATGTCTCCGTCGACTATCTCCTCGGCCGCCAGGTAACCGAATCTTCCGTTCCGGAAAATATCCAGCAGCTGCTTTCCGTCGCCTCCAGGCTTTCCTGCGATCAGCTCAAGGACCTTTTGCAGTATGCGGAGTTTATCGAATCAAAGAACAAATAGGGGGATTTTTATGTCTATATTTGATTTCTTTAAAAAAGGAAAAACACGTGATACTGTACTTCCTGCAAAACAACCGGTTAAGCCGGACTATGGCTTTCTTTCTTCCATCGAAAAGAAAAAAGTTGAAAACTTAGATCAACATTCAGAGCAAGCCAAACTCATAAAATGGCACATGTCCAACGGCTACATTCAGTATTCTACTGTCGAATTCACCTTGCAGTGTGTCACGATTCCATCTTTAAAACAGGTGTTATCGTCTAAGGGAATAAAACTTACCGGAAAAAAAGACGAGCTGATCGAGAGAATCTTATTCAACTTTTCCGAGGAAGAAATTCGTTCAATTATTACCGATTCCTTTTATCAACGAACTTCCAAAGGAAACACGGCTGTCGAAAAATGGTTGAAAAAAAAGCAAACAGAACATCTCTCCGAAATTAAAAAAATCGCAGACATGATTCAAAATCAACAATTTGAAGATGCTATATTAGAGATTCGACCCAGTGACAAAAACATCATCTATTCTAGTTCGGATAGTATGATCAACGCGATACCTTTGTATATGAAAGATATCGGTACAACTGAACAGCGTATTTTATATACTGCTGTTGACTGCGTTTTATTACAGAGTAATTACGGATATGTCAATATGGTGATTGGTGATTTGCATGATTTGGGCTACGAAGTATCAAAAGAAGATGTACTCCATGCTGCTAATGGATGTCACGCTTACTGCGACCTAATCAACATAAAAGAAGCATTTCCTGAAGATAAATACTATTTCATTTCTGGCGTACATGACAGCCTCACTTGTGAACGTTGCCGTCCTCTGGATGGAAAAAAGTTCGCCATAAAAGACGCCAAAATCGGAAAAACTTTGCCACCATTCTGCGATGACTGCCGTTGTATAATTCAAGCTGAATCTGTACACAACATGATATCTAAAAACAAATCCTAATTACCCTAAAACATAAAAAGGCCCAGCGGATTCATTCCGCTGGGCCTTCTCTTTTCTTACCGGAGGTTTCTTTCTCTGCTGTCTCATCCAACTCTCGCTTCGCATATTCAAGCATTTTCTGCACATCCTCATCCGTCATAAACGACACTTTGATAAGCAACTGCCGGAGCAGTTCCTCTTTGCTGCACATCATTGTTCCTCCTTTGCCCGATTTTAAATAGGGACAAACCTCAATTTTTCCCTATCATGCGATCCTCATCATTGCACGAAATACCATCAAAATTTATCGTGTGATCTGATATGATACAAATAAGGAGAAAATCGTAAACGTTTGTTATTTTGAACTTACCGACTTTTTAAAAGCATCAAACTGTTTGCGGTAAATCAGGTATTCCCACTGCTTCCCCATCTTGATCGCTACCCCAAACGCAAATTTCCCTGCTCGCAGACCATAGCGGATATTCTGGGCATTGATCCTCATTCCCAGTTCCCGCAGCTCTTTGGCCGCTGCTTCCGGTTTGATTACCTCAGCTTTCAACCCTTTCCCCTCCCCTCCGTTGAAATCTACACCCTCATTCTAACGCTTCTTTCAGCAAAAATCAGGAAAATGGAAGATTATTACCGTATCCGTAAAAAAATTACGTATTTCGTAATATCCTTCCGCTTTCCTGATTTTTCTTTTAAAGCTCTATATAATAAAAAAAGAGGCATTCCTGTTTTTTATTCAGGAATGCCTCTCAAACATACAAAGGACGTGATCGATAGTGCTGTGCCAAAAATGCAAAAAAGAAATACCGGATGGCTCTGTCTACTGCCTTTTTTGCGGGAAAAAGCAAAGCGGTACAGGTACTACTAAAAAGAAAGGAAAACGGAGGAAGCGTGGAAATGGAACTGGAAGTGTCTACAAGGAATCTGGCTCCAGGAAAAAGCCCTGGGTTGCTGTCATTACTCTAGGATACGACGAAACTGGGAAGCGACAAAGCGAAAAACTTGGATACTATGCAACAGAAAAGGAAGCACTGAATGCCCTTGAAAATCTGCCCCAAAATATGATAAAAGACAACATCAACATCACCCTTCGGCAGCTCTATGAGCTGTGGGCTCCCAAATATTATTGTCATCTGAGCGAGAAAGGAGTTGAAGGATATACAAGCTGCTGGAACAAATGGATTTATCCACACCCCAACAGCATGAAGGCTGTGCGCTCTTTGAGTGCGTTTGACTTCGATACTATCGTTCAGGCTATCGTTGATGACGGAAAAGGGATAGACGTCTGCAAGCGGACCAAGCGTCTCCTACGCTATTTATGCAGATTGGCTGTAAAAATGAACGTCATATCAACCAATACCGCCGAGCTTATCGACATCGAAAAGATAGTCAAATTCAAAAACGAAAAGGATATTTTTACCGCAGAAGAGTTGGAGGTTCTATGGCAACATTCAGGCGACAGAAACGTTCAATACATTCTTTTTATGGTCTACTCCGGCTTCAGAATCTCTGGTTTCCTTTCTTTAGATATTAGAAACATTAACATGGAGGAAAATTACATGATAGGCGGCATCAAGACGGACGCCGGTCGTGACAGAATCGTACCAATACATCCTTTAATCAAAAATATCCTATCCGGCTTCATGGACGAAGCAAAAGCTCGTGCGGAAAAATTACCAGGAGATGTTCCTCATTTGCTGGTAACTAACAAAGTCGGTAAAAAATACGATTACCGCAATTTCACTGAGCGAATCTTCCTCCCAACATTGGTTGAACTGCATATTATCCCAGAATATCGCAAGGGCAAACTGGACGAAAACGGAATCAAGATAGAGGAACGACAGAAACCGCGCTTGACGCCTCATTGTACAAGACATACCTTCGCTAGCCTTATGGATTCTGCCGGCATGAATAAAAATATTTTGGCACGCATCATTGGTCATACTGACCCTAAAACAACAAATAAATACTATATTCATAAGCAAAGCAAAGAATTAGTGCAAGCAATGATGGATGCCGCAAAAAGTGAGAGTAACCGTGAGAGTAACGCTTAAAGCACTACTCTCACTCTCTCTGATTTTAAGCCACATTTAGACCCATGGCTTTCCCTTTTGGGCAAAACAAAAACGTCCAAAAACAGCTTAAACAAGCCATTCTTGGACGTTTTCTTTTGGAGCTGATGACGAGACTCGAACTCGTGACCTCATCCTTACCAAGGATGTGCTCACTCGTGATATTTGGCTTAATTAAGCCATTTTTTGGCTCGGATGATAGTAACGCGCTTGTAACAGCCCTTTTTATTCGTTTTTATATGACTTTTCAGACTTTTTGCTGGGCTCTCTTACCAGTATATCACAAATATCACAATTCAGCACCTCACAAATTTTATCCAAATGCTCTAAGTTTACTCTACTCGTGAGCTCATTGTATAACTCGCAAATTGTGGCGGGGCGAATTCCGGTTTTCCTCGACAGTGCAGCTTGCGTACAACGCAGCTCCCCCATCCTCGCAGACAGTTTTATTCTAATCATCATATCTACTCCCTTAATGCACACCCATTAGAGAGAATATAACGAATTAGAAATGAAATGAAGGAGCTTCACAAGTTA
>ERZ857775.2044-NODE-2044-length-20965-cov-3.821090_pt1 | contig 20965 bp, 22 predicted proteins | sample MGYA00519698_ERZ857775 | MGnify/ENA primary metagenome ERZ857775 (study PRJEB31778, sample SAMEA3449363) | human gut metagenome | biome: human gut; feature: human-associated habitat; material: faeces | place: United Kingdom | collected 2010/2012 ...
GAGGTGGAGGTGGTCTTCGAACGCTTCACCTCCTTGTAGGTCATCAGGAACTGTTCGAGCGGCTTGGCCAGCTGTTCTTCGACCTCTTCGCTCGTGGCGCCCGGATAAACGCCCACCACAACGCCCTGACGGATCGTATATTCGGGAAACTCCTGCTTGGGAATGTGAACCAGTCCGTAGATGCCGAAAACGAACAGGCAGCCCACGAGCAGGAAGGTGATGCGGAAGTTGCGCATCGACCACGATATGATATTGGCAGAGCGTCCCATCACCACACGACTTTACTGCCTTCGCCGATCTTCTGCATGCCGTCCACCACGATCCGGTCGCCGCTCCGGACGCCGTCCTCCAGCACGACAGCGTTGTTCACCAGACGGCCCGTCGTCACGGCCGTACGCACGGCCGAGTCGCCGCGCACGGTCCATACGAAACGGCTTCCGTCGCCCGCCTGCTGTACGGCGCGCACCGGAAGCGCGATCTGCTCGGCGGCACCCGCAGGCGAAACCTCCACGCGGCAGACCATGCCCGGCAGCAGCTCGCCCCCGGCGTTGGCCAGCGCGGCCCGCACGTCGTAGGTGTGCGCCGCAGGATTGGCCACGGCACCCTTTTCGATCTTTCCGGCCTGAAACGTGCGGTCGCCGAGCGCCGGAACGGTTATCCGCATGCGGCTGTCGGCGCCGATCGCGGCGATCTCCTGTTCGGGGACGGAGAAGCGCACCTTGACGGTTCCGATTTGCAGCAGGTTCATCACCGGAACGCCCGGCAGCACCGTCTCGCCGGCCGAAGCCCGCCGCTCGCCGACCACACCGTCGAACGGAGCGTACAGCGCGCAATCGCTCAGGTTCTTCTTGGCGATTTCGAAAAGCGACTCGGCCTGACGGAGCCGGGTCTGCGCTTCGACCCATTTGATTTCGGGCAGACTTTGGGCCTCGTACAGCTGGCGGAGACGCCCGCAGGCGTCTTCGGCCTGCTCCAGCGACGCCCGCGCGGCGTCGAAGGTCTGCCGGGCCGAAGTAGAATCGAGTTCGGCCAGCAGCTGCCCTTTCCGCACGCGCTGTCCTTCGTCGGCCAGCGTGCGGGCGACAGTCCCGGCGACGGGAAAACTCAGGGATGCCGAAGCCTCCTCCTCGACCGAACCTACGTACACGGCCGCGCCGAAGCCGGCCGACGGCGCGGCGACGATCGTCGTCACCCGCAGCGGATCGGCCGTCCGGGTGTTTTTCGGAGAAGAACAGCCCGCCGCAATGAGCAGCAAGGCCCAGAAAATCGTTCGTTTCATTGGTTTACAGTTTTTCGATGCAAAGTTCCCTTTTTGCGGAGCGGCAGAAAAGGCCGCCGTGTCGGCTAAACTCGTCGATTCGTTCGATTTTGAACCTTTCGGCGAATATCGACCGGCAAATTGTTATATTTGTACGAAAAATCCACGACAAAATGAACGAAAAGGATATCCAGAGCTTTTCGCTCGCCACGCTGATCGACGTCTGCGGCCGCCGTCCCGGAGACATCTGCTACGACGGCTGTCTGATCGCGTCGCGCGTCAACGTGCAGGACGAAATCGACATCGACCTGTTCCGCTATCCGACGCGCATCGACGCCTTCGTCATCCTGCTCTGTTCCAAAGGTTCGGGAACCTTCACCTCGAACCTGACGCGGCATACGCTCACGGAGAATTCGATCTTCGTACACCTGCCGGGGTCGATCATCCAAGCCGAATCGACCGAGGAGATCGCGCTGCACGCCGTGATCTGCGAAGAGGAGTTCATCAGGCGCATCAACATAGACATCAGGCTGCTCTCGCAGCTGTTCCTGCACGTGGAAAAGCAGCCCTGTCTCAAACTCGACGAAAAGGAGTGGACGGGAATCACCCGGTCGTTCGAGGAACTCGGCGCCGAGGGTACGGAGATGCCGGCGGACGTCTATTCCGCCGAGGTCATACGTTCGATCATCCGGACGCTGGCCTACAAGGTGTGCCGCGTCATCGGACGTCACATCGAAACGAGCGGAGAGCGGCAGATCTCGGCGCGCAGCCGCAACGACGAGTATTTCAGCCAGTTCATGAATATTCTGGGCAAACACTACACGCAGGAGCGATCGGTGGGCTTCTATGCCGGACAGCTGAACCTGACGCCCAAATACCTGACGACGCTCATCCGCAAGACCAGCGGCCGGACGGCCGTCGAGTGGATCGACGACTACGTCGTGCTCGAAGCCAAGAACCTGCTGAAATACTCCACGATGAGCATTCAGGAGATCGCCTATTACCTGAATTTTTCCAACCAGTCGTTCTTCGGCAAATACTTCAAGAGCCATACGGGCATGACGCCTTCGGCCTACCGGATCGGCAGGTAGCCGCCGGTCGGGCATGCCGCCCCTTATCCCCGCGTCCGATACTGATTCGGCGTGCAGCCGGCATACCGTCTGAAGAAGCGGACGAAATGCTGCGGATACTGGAATCCCAGTTCGCCGGCCACCTGCCCGATCGTCTTGTCCGGGTCGAGCAGGCTCTCTTTCGCCGCGTCGATCATCTTCAGCTGGATATACTCCTGCGCCGATTTTCCGGTCTCCTTTTTGACCAGATCGCCGAAATAGTTGGGCGAAAGGCATATCTTGTCGGCGAAATAGCGCACCGACGGCAGTCCCTCCCTCGCGGCGACGCCCTCCGAGAGGTAATCGTCCAGCAGTCGTTCGAAACGGGCCAGCGCATCGAGGTTCAGGTCTTCGCGCGTCACGAACTGGCGTTCGTAAAAACGCATGCAATAGTCCAGCAGCAGCTCGATATTGGTGGCGATAAGCCCCTTCGAATGCTTGTCGATGGCGTGCCGCAGCTCCATTTCGATCTTTTTCAGGCAGTCGAGCACGATCGTCCGCTCCTCTTCCGACAGGTGCAGGGCTTCGTTGGCTTCGTAAGAGAAAAAGGTGTATTTCCTGATTTTCCGTCCGAGCGACGTGCCGCGGATGAAGTCGGGATGAAACAGCAGTCCGACGGACTTCGTGGGAATCCCTTCGATATCGGTATAGCCGACGGTCTGTCCCGGAGCGATGCTGACCACGGTCTGGTCGTCGAAATCATACCCCGTCTTCCCGTAGTTGATTCGGCAGCCCCGCGTCTCCTTGAGGAAAACCGAATAGAATCCCATCGTCATCCGGTAGTTTCCCTGACTTTCGGCCGTGTCGAACCGGACCACGCCCACCAGCGGGTGGCGGGTCTCGAATCCGAAGAGTTTGTTGTAGCGGTCGATCGTATCGATCTTCAGAATTTCGTCCATACAGCTCGGTTTTTCCATACGCAAAGATAGCGCTTTTTCCCGTACGCGGTGCGGGCGTCGGCGCGAAACAGTAATCGGGGTAACTTTATCCGTAATCGAGGTAGCCGTCTGTCAGACAGCAGATTCGCTTCAGCTTCAAAAACCGTAATCCGGGTAATTTCATCCGTAATCCGGATACCGGCCCGAAGCGTTTCGGCAAGTAATTTTGCAACGTGGAAATCACCGATAAAAAAATATGAAACGGATTCTAATTTTAACGACAACACTTATTATGATGCACAACATCTCCTCCGCACAAACGGATGCGGACAATTTCTACCGAAGCGATGCGGTAACCGCAGAAAAGGTATCCTTCCCGAACCAGTACAAAATGAAGGTCGGCGCCAACCTCTTCCGGCCCAAGGAGATGAAACCGGGCGAAAAACGTCCCGCAATCATCGTCGGCCACCCGATGGGAGCCGTCAAGGAGCAGGCTGCGAACCTCTATGCGATCAAAATGGCCGAACGCGGATTCGTCACGCTCGCCATCGACCTGTCATTCTGGGGCGACAGCGAGGGAGAGCCGCGCAACACGGTCTCCCCGGAGATATACGCCGAGGATTTCAGCGCGGCGGCGGATTTCCTCGGAACGCGGGAGTTCGTCGAGCGCAGCGGCATCGGCGCAATCGGAATCTGCGGCAGCGGAAGTTTCGCCGTAAGCGCGGCGAAGATCGATCCCCGGCTGAAAGCCGTCGCCACGGTGAGCATGTACGACATGGGCGCAGCCAGCCGCAGCGGACTGAAAAACGCCCTGACACTTGAGCAGCGGAAGCGGATACTGGCCGAAGCGGCGGAACAGCGCTACGCGGAGTTTACGGGCGGGGAAACCGCATACACCGGCGGCACGGCAGACGAGCTGACGGAAAACTCCACCCCGGTCGAGCGGGAATTCTACGCCTTCTACCGCACGCCGCGCGGAGAGTTCACGCCCGAAGGGGCGACGCACCGGACGACCACGCACCCCACGCTCGCAAGCAACGTGAAGTTCATGAACTTCTACCCCTTCAACGACATCGAGACCATCTCGCCGCGTCCGCTGCTCTTCATCGTCGGGGAAAACGCCCATTCGCGCGAATTCAGCGAGGACGCCTTCAGACGGGCCGCCGAGCCGAAAGAGCTGTATGTCGTACCGGGCGCGGGGCACGTCGATCTCTACGACCGCACGGGGCTGATCCCGTTCGACAAGCTGGAAGAGTTCTTCGGAAACAGCCTGAAATAAGACGGAACGACCATGAAAAAACGGCTCGCATACAGTCCGGGAAGACTGGTTGCAATCCTGACCTTCGGCGTCTTCGGCATCATCAACACCGAAATGGGCGTCGTCGGGATTATCCCGCAGATCGCCGAAACTTTCGGGGTGACGGTTCCGCAGGCGGGGTGGACGGTGGGCGTCTTCGCGCTTATCGTCGCCGTCTCGGCCCCGGTGATGCCGCTGTTGTTTTCGGGCACCGACCGCCGGACCGGCTCCGTAGTCTTCGCCTACGACCTCAATCCGCGCTACGGGGAGCAGCTGCCCTCCGTACGGCTGACCGGACTGGCCCCCGATCTGCGCTACCGCATCCGCGAAATAAACCTCATGCCGGGGCAGAATCCGCGTATCGAGCACAACGACCGCGTCGTAAGCGGCGATTACCTGATGAAGGCAGGTTTGAAACTCTTCTCGACGGACCGCGCCCGCAGCGTCGTCGTCGAGCTGAAAGCCGAATGACGGGAAGCGGAAACGAAGAACCGAAAAACAGAGGAAACTCCGGATGCGAATGCACATCCGGAGTTTTCATTTGCCCCTCCCCAACAGATTAATGTCGTAACGGTTACCACGCAAGTTGGAGGTTTGCTTCAGGATTTTCACCTTTGCCGCCATAAAACCCTAACGAACCTGATATGACCATAAAAACCTGCAAATTCCGCATCGGCGACGTCTATTTGTTCCATACGACAGATCCCGGCTGCGACAGCCGAACGTCGCTATGGGGAATCGTCGGCAATCGGGACGCCGAGAACCGCATCTGTCTGGAAACCTCCTCGGCGGATCTGAGAAAGTATAATTATTGGACCTTCCTGCCAGCCGAATACCAATTTTGCAGGCTCTCCACGCGAGAGGAATTGAGGGACTTCTCTTTTAACCTGAACCGCAATTAATTGCGTAAATTTTAGTGAGCAATATCGCTCAAAAACTATTTTTTTTATTTTATGAGTTGCAATAATTCATATATGCACCTGAGAGTCAAGGCGGTTCAGGAATTTGACCAAATGTATTATGAACCCGAATACAAGGCGAAATGCCACAAACGGGTTTGGAAACGGCTCGGACGTTACATCTTCGGCATTTCTTATCAGAGTTATCTGGATTATCTGAAGATGGACGTTTCGGACATTCCGGCCACGCCGTTCGAGGCCCGGCAAGCCCAACTCAAGCTGGTGGACAAACTGCTGGAGCGCGAACTTGAGCGGATGAAACACCCCGTCCGGCGGGAAAAACCGGAGAAGTGGAAAAAAGAACCTGTAGAACAGGTTCTTGCGTCTTATTTAAGACCGTATTTCTTATTGAATTTTTCAACTCTACCATCAGCACTCGCAAATCTCTGTTTACCAGTGTAGAATGGATGACAGTTTGAACAAGTATCCACACGGATTTCATCTAAAACTGAACCAGTTTCGAATTCGTTACCACATGATGTGCAGATTACTTTTACTTTTTTGTAATTTGGATGAATTCCAGCTCTCATTGTCTTATCTCCTTCCGCCTTGAAATATTTGCTACTTCAAAGTAAGTTGCTAGTGTATTGTACATCATTTTTTATTGAAATACAATAGCTTTTTTAAATTTATTTCTTAGTAATATAACCTAATTTTGTTAACATTTCAGCACTTTCAACAGCACCACCTGCAGCACCTCTTAAAGTGTTGTGAGATAAACCTACAAACTTATAATCGAAGATGTTGTCTTCTCTAAGTCTACCAATAGAAACTCCCATACCACCTTCATAGTCTACATCTAATGTAACCTGTGGGCGGTTTTCTTCTTCCATGTATCTGATGAAATGTTCAGGTGCATGTGGAAGCTTAAATTCCTGTGGCTGTCCCTCGAAGTTATTTAAACGATCAATTAATTCTTCTTTAGTAGGCTTCTTATTGAAACTAATAGAAACAGTTGCTGTATGACCATTTAATACTGGTACACGAATACACTGGGCACTAATAATAGGTCCTTCAGCTTTAACGATTTCACCATTTTCAATATGACCAAATACTTTTAATGGTTCCTGTTCAGACTTTTCTTCTTCCCCACTAATTAAAGGAATGATGTTCCCTACCATTTCTGGCCATTCCTTAAAAGTCTTTCCAGCACCAGAAATAGCCTGGTATGTACTTACTACAACCTTTGTTGGTTCAAATTCCTTCCATGCTGCTAAGCAAGGTGTATAAGACTGGATTGAACAGTTAGGCTTTACTGCGATAAAACCTTTCTTAGTTCCAAGTCTCTTTCTCTGATCTTCGATGACAGCATAATGTTCTGGGTTGATTTCTGGAATAACCATAGGAACATCAGGTGTCCATCTGTGTGCACTGTTGTTTGACACAACAGGTGTTTCTGCTTTTGCATATGCTTCTTCAATTGCTTTGATTTCTTCTTTACTCATATTTACTGCTGAGAATACAAAATCAACTTCTTTCGCAATGTCTTCTACATCTGCAACATCTTTTACGACAATGTTCTTGACTGCTTCAGGAATAGGTGTATCCATTTTCCATCTGCCTTTTACTGCTTCTTCATAAGTCTTTCCCGCACTAGACTTACTTGCTGCAAGTGTAGTCACTTCAAACCATGGATGGTTATCTAGAAGAGTATTAAATCTCTGTCCAACCATACCAGTCGCACCTAAAATACCAACTTTTAACTTGTCACTCATAGCTTCTCCTCCTATCAACATTAATCGTCAATCATATAACGAGTAATGTGTGCTCCTAATGTAATGAGCTTGTGGTCTATATTATCATAACCACGGTCAATATGGTAGACATTTGTAATTTCTGTTTTACCTTCTGCCATTAAACCAGCCACCACAAGAGCCGCACCACAGCGTAAATCTGTAGCCATTACTCTTGCACCATGTAGAGGTGTCTTGCCTTTTATATAAGCACACGCTTCACCTAATTCAATATCTGCTCCCATCTTATTAAGCTGAGCACAATGCTTAAATCTTTCTTTATAAATAGTTTCAGACACTTTAGATTGTCCATTACCCTGAGTCAATAGGGTTGTTAAAGGCTGCTGTAAATCAGTCGCAAATCCTGGATAAATCTGTGTCTTTACTTCAACAGGCTTTAAATTTCCATCATTACCATATACAACAATGCTATCGCCAATCTTTTCCATCTTAATGCCCATTTCCTTTAATTTAGAAATAAGCGCATCTAAATGCTGTGGAATAATATTCTGGATAACCATCTTTTCACCAATAGCTGCTGCAATAATCAAGAAAGTACCTGCTTCAATACGATCAGGAATAATTTCATGATATGCACCATGCATATGTTCTACACCATCAATAGTAATAGTATCTGTACCAACGCCACGGATTCTCGCACCCATCTTAGTAAGAAGGTTTGCAACATCAATGATTTCTGGTTCCTTAGCTGCATTTTCAATAACAGTACGACCTTTAGCCTTAACTGCAGCTAACATAATATTGATAGTAGCACCTACAGAAGCGAAATCTAGATAGATTTCAGTTCCAATAAGTTCATCAGCCTTTAAATGATATGTTCCTGTTTCTTCATCATAATTAATATCAGCACCTAATGCTTCAAATCCTTTTAAATGAAGATCAATAGGACGAGGTCCTAAATAACAGCCACCAGGCATTCTAATAGTGACTTCTTTATATTTACCTAGTAATGCACCCATAAAATAATAAGACGCTCTTAATTTATCAACTGCACTACTTACTAGTGGTATATTTTTCATATTTCTTGGGTCTACACCGATTTCACCTACGGATATATCCCTTTCAACAACACAATTCAATTCTTCTAATAATACGGTTAGCGCATCAACATCGGAAATTTCTGGTACATTATAAATTTCAACTGGTTCATCTGATAATACAATAGAAGGAATAAGCGCTACAGTTGCATTCTTCGCACCTGAAATAGTCACTGTTCCATTAAGTTTATGTCCACCTTCAATAGCAATTACTTCTTCTGCCATTTCTATTCAATCCTTTCATTAAGGTTATTTAAAATTTATGTATATATATTAAAAAACTTTTAAGTTAATAGTTAATAAGTTAAAGTCAAAATATTGGTATTTATCTCGACGAATTCATTATATAGTATTTTACTGAAAATCACAAAGAAAACAGAAAGTAAATAATCCTTTTTAATAAAAGAATATTTTACTTTTAAAAAAAACATGATATACTATGACCACATGGTCCGTTGGTGAAGTGGTCAACACACTTGGTTCTCATCCAAGCATTCAGGGGTTCGAACCCCCTACGGACTACCATTTTTTTATGCGAATAAAAAAAGAAAGCAAAGCTTTCTTTTTAAAAATGTTTGTTTGTATAAAAAAAATGGCTGGGGTAACTGGATTCGAACCAGTGAAATGGCAGATTCAGAGTCTGCTGCCTTACCGCTTGGCTATACCCCAACAGCAATTTATATTATACATATATTTTAGGAGATGTAAAGAGAAAAATGACAAAAATTCGTACAAGATTTGCACCAAGCCCTACAGGGTACATGCATATCGGTAATTTAAGAACAGCTTTATACTGTTATTTAATCGCTAAACATCAAGGTGGCGACTTTATTTTAAGAATTGAAGATACTGACCAGAACCGTGAAGTGGAAGGTGCAACTCAGTTAATTTATGATATTTTAACTGAAACTGGTCTTAACTGGGATGAAGGACCAGATAAGCCTGGAGATTGTGGACCTTATATCCAGTCTGAAAGACTTCCTATTTATCATGAATATGCTAAGAAGCTTATTGAGCTAGGCGGTGCTCATTATTGTTTCTGTGATAAAGATGCTGACAATGATTATGATCCTTGTCGTATGCTTGATCAGGCTGAAATTGATGAAAAGCTTGCAGCAGGTGTTCCTTATGTTATTAGACAGACTATTCCTGATAAGGGTAAGGCTACTTTTGATGATGAAATCTATGGTCATATTGAAGTAGATTGTACTACTTTAAATGATTCTATCTTAATTAAGAGTGATGGATTCCCTACTTATAACTTTGCGAACGTTGTAGATGACCATTTAATGGGTATTACTCATGTTGTACGTGGTAATGAATATTTAGCTTCTACACCTAAATATAACCTTCTATATGATGCATATGGATGGGATAGACCTACTTACATCCATTTACCACCAGTAATGAAGGATGAACATGCTAAGCTATCTAAGAGAAATGGTGATGCATCTTACCAGGATTTAACAAAACAGGGTTATTTAAAAGATGCTATCCTTAACTACATCGCATTACTTGGATGGTCTCCAGCTGATGAAGAAATCCTTTCATTAGATGATTTAATCAAACAGTTCAATATTGAACATATTTCTAAAGCTCCAGCTATTTTTGATATTGATAAGTTAAAATGGATGAACGGTGTTTATTTAAGAAACATGTCATTAGAAGAATTCCACAAAGTGGCATCTCCTTACTATGACTTCATCACTATTCCTGTAAATACATTAGAAATTTCTAAAGCATTACAGCCACGTGTTGAAAGATTAGCTGATATCCCAGAATTAATGGACTTCGTAAATGAAACATTACCATTTGATGCATCTATCTATAAACATAAGAAGATGAAGACTAATCCTGAAAACTCTTTAGAAGCATTAGAATTATCTTTACCAGAACTTGAAAAGTGGGAAGATTATAATGATGACGAAGGATTAATGAATATGATGATGGATATTGCTAAGAGCCATGAATTAAAGAATGGACGTATTATGTGGCCTATCCGTGTTGCATTATCTAATAAGGCATTTACTCCTGGTGGTGCTGTAGAAATCGCTCATATTCTTGGTAAAGAAGAAACTTTAAGAAGAATTAGAGTTGCTATCGAAGATTTAAAGAAATCAGTGGCTGAATCAGCAGAATAAAAACAAGAGGCTCGTTTGAGCCTCTTTTAGTATACTTTCTTATAGTTTGCAAGTGCACCGATTAGGTTAGAATCATTGTTGTATTTACATTGTACTAACTTAATTTGTGGGATAGGCACATGCATTTTTTTCATAGAGTTCATCTAAAGACCTCTGGATATAAGTCATTAAAATGCCTTGGTTTTCATATTAATCCTGGAATAAAGGAGTAGAAAGATAACGGTCACCTGTATCTGGTAGTAAGGCTATAATAGTCTTTCCTTTATTTTCTGGTCTTTTCGCAAGTTCAATCGCAGCATAAACAGCAGCACCTGAAGAAATACCTACTAAGATACCTTCATTATGACCAATTTCTTTACCAGTCGCAAATGCATCTTCATTAGTTACACGGATGATTTCATCATATACCTTTGTATCTAAGACATCAGGTACGAAACCTGCACCGATACCCTGGATCTTATGTGCACCACCCTGTCCAGTAGATAGTACTGGAGATGAATCTGGTTCTACTGCAACTACTTTTACGTCTGGTTTCTTATCTTTTAAGTACTGTCCTACACCAGTCACTGTACCACCAGTACCTACACCAGCTACAAAGTAATCTACCTGACCATCTAAGTCTTCAAAGATTTCTGGTCCAGTTGTTAAATAGTGTGCCTGTGGGTTAGCTGGGTTAACGAACTGTCCTGGAATATAACTGTTTTCAATTCCTTCTGCAAGTTCATTTGCTTTCGCAATAGCACCCTTCATACCCTTAGTTCCGTCTGTTAAGACAAGCTCAGCACCATATGCTTTCATTAATGTACGTCTTTCTACAGACATTGTTTCTGGCATAACAATAATAATACGATAACCTCTTGCAGCAGCAACAGAAGCTAAACCAATACCTGTATTACCTGAAGTAGGTTCAATTAATACAGTGTCTTTATTGATTTTGCCTGCTTTTTCTGCTTCATCAAGCATATTCTTTGCAATTCTATCTTTAACACTTCCTGCGGGATTGAAGTATTCAACCTTTGCGATGACCTTTGCTTCTAAGTTATATTTCTTTTCTAAATGTGTTAATTCTAATAATGGTGTATGGCCAATTAACTGGTCAGCACTAGTGTATACCTTACTCATGTTAATTCTCCTCCTGATTTGTTATTTTACTGCAGCAAAAGCCTGATCTAAGTCTGCAATAATATCATCAATATGTTCAGTACCAATAGATAATCGAATAGAATTCTGCTGGATACCTACCTGCTTTAATTCTTCTTCATTCATTTCTGCATGTGTAGTAGAAGCTGGATGGATAACTAAAGATTTCACATCTGCAACGTTTGCAAGTAATGAGAATAACTGTAAATTATCAATGAAATCTTTTGCTTTTCTTGCATCACCCTTGATGTTGAATGTAAAGATTGATCCACCACCGTTAGGGAAATACTTCTTATACAATGCCTGCTGAGATGGATCTGTAGATACTGAAGGATGTGATACAGATTCAACCTGTGGATGGTTATTTAAGTATCCTACAACCTTTAATGTATTTTCCACCTGTCTTTCTACACGTAATGAAAGTGTTTCTAGACCCTGTAAGAAGATCCAAGCATGAATTGGTGAAAGAGTAGCACCCATGTCTCTTAATAAAATAGCTCTAATTCTTGTAATATAAGCAGCTGCTCCTACATCTTTCGCAAAGCTTACACCATGATAAGATGGGTTTGGTTCAACAAGCTGTGGAAATTTATCTGCATGTGCCGCCCAGTCAAACTTACCTGCATCAACGATGACACCACCAATAGTAGTACCATGACCACCAATGAACTTAGTTGCTGAATGAATAACAACATCAGCACCATATTCAATCGGTCTAATTAAATAAGGTGTACCAAATGTGTTATCAATAACTAATGGTAAACCATGTTTATGTGCAATCTTTGCGATTGCTTCGATGTCTACAACATCTGAATTTGGGTTACCTAAAGTTTCAATATAAACAAGTTTTGTGTTTTCCTGAATAGCATCTTCAAATGCCTGTGGATTTAATGCATCTACGAATGTAGTAGCAATACCATAATCAGTAAATGTATGTTTGAATAGGTTGAATGTTCCACCATAGATGTTTTCTGCAGATACAATATGGTCACCTGCAGCCACTAAGTTTTGTACTGCGTATGTCACTGCAGCTGCACCAGAACCTACTGCCAAGGCGGCTACACCACCTTCTAAAGCCGCAATTCTTTTTTCGAATACATCTTCAGTTGGGTTTGTTAGACGACCATAGATATTACCAGCATCCTGTAATGCGAATCTAGCTGCTGCATGATCTGAGTTATGAAAAACGTAAGATGAAGTCTGATAGATAGGTACTGCACGAGCGTCAGTTACTGGATCAGCTTCTTCCTGTCCTACGTGTAATGCAAGTGTTTCGAAATGATAGTTTTTATTAGACATGTATGTTTCCTCCTTAACCCTATTTGTTTGATAGGTTAATAGGATTATAGCAGTGATAAACCTACTAGTCAACTATATTTATATTATTTTTTTGTGAATATTTCGTATTTTCTAAATTTAATTGATTTTATTTATGATTATATGACATAATCATCGCCATTTGATGAAGCAGGTACTAAATCACTTAAAGAAACACCTTCTAAATAGTCTGTAATCACATTATATAAACCAGTCCACATAGGTAATGTATTACAATAAGATGCTCTTTCACATGTATTACATTCATCCGCTAAACATGATACAGGAGCTAATGTTCCTTCAGTAATCTTAAGAATAGAAGCAACACTATAGTCTTCTGGAGCATGTGTTAAACGGTATCCTCCACCTTTACCTCTTAAACCTTCTACAAAGTGTTCTTTAGATAAAGATTTAATAATAATTTCTAGATACTTTTCAGAGATATTCTGTCTTGCAGCTATTTCTTTTAATGGTATATATTTAGAACGATCATGCTGTGCTAAATCAATCATGACACGTAAAGCATAACGTCCTTTAGTTGATATCATCATCATCTATTCCTCCTTTTACATATACCTAGTATACTAGGGGGTTATAGGGTAAGTCAAGATTAATAGAAATTGAGCGTTGATGTAACAGATAGTTGATGTTAGAATTCTAATAAGAAATAGTGATCAACAGTTGTATAAGCTATATGTTACACCAAAGAAAGGATGATATATAATCAGAAACATTACATACACAAGTGCAACATATTTGGAGTTACTTTAATAATAGTCTATAATTTTTGTATATTATAAATACAAGGAGACCCTATGAAATCAAAAAAGATTATTGTAAGTATTGTTGTTTGTTTAGTCATTGCAGTTATTGCAGTATTTGTAGTACCTAGTTCTAGTTCTTATTTATCAGAAGTTACTGTAAGTGGAGAAAAGAAGAAAGGTTATTCTTTCTATAAAACAGCTTCTATATCTAGCAAGTTAAAGGATGTTGATTTTATAGATCACTTACCTGATGGTATACAGAAGTATGATGAAAGTAAAACACGTTATGGCTCACCTTCTTATACTGTTGTGATAAAGAATGATGCATATCGTTTCTATAGACTATCAAGTGAATCAGATGTACTTGTGACTAAATCAAATAAGAGTGATCAATCTCAAATAAAAGAATATGCGAAAATGAATAAAAATAATTATAAGAAACTTGCATCCTCAACATATTATACTGATTATGATCAATTAGATTACTGGAACTAACATAGTTATTCCTACCATTTGTGGTAGGAATCTTTTTATTTGCATAAAAAAAGAGAAGCCTAAGCTTCTCTCTTAAATGAATTATTCAGCAGCTTTACCGATGCAACCAAATACTTCCATTCTGTCTTTTACGCAGTCTCTGATAGCCTGAGCACCTGGAGCAAGTAATTTACGAGGGTCATAACCTTTACCCTGCTGATCCTTACCTTCTTCAATGTACTTTCTAGTAGCTTTCTGGAAGTATAACTGACATTCAGTGTTAACGTTGATCTTAGATACACCTAAGCCAATTGCTTTCTTAACCTGTTCATCAGGAATTCCTGAACCACCATGAAGAACTAATGGTAAGATACCAGTTTCTTTCTGGATAGCATCTAATGCTTCGAACTGTAAACCAGCCCAGTTTGCAGGGTATACACCATGGATATTACCGATACCAGCAGCTAAGAAGTCAACTCCTAAGTCAGCAATCATCTTACATTCTTTAGGATCTGCTACTTCACCCATACCAATAACACCATCTTCTTCTCCACCGATTGAACCTACTTCAGCTTCGATAGATACACCTTTAGCATGGCATAATTCAACTAATTCCTTAGTCTTTTCGATGTTTTCTTCGATTGAATAATGAGAACCATCGAACATGATTGAAGTGAATCCAGCTGCTAATGCTGCCTTAGCACCTTCATATGAACCGTGATCTAAGTGTAATGCTACTGGTACAGTGATATTTAAAGATTCTACCATTGCTTTAACCATAGCAGCTACAGTTGTGAAACCTGTCATATATTTTGCAGCACCTTCAGATACACCTAAGATTACTGGTGCATTTAATTCCTGTGCTTCTAAAAGAATAGACTTTGTCCATTCAAGGTTATTGATGTTGAACTGTCCAACACCATAATGGCCTGCTTTAGCCTTTTTTAACATTTCTGTTGCGGAAACTAATCCCATAATATTATCTCTCCTTTTCTTTTATACTTCCATAATACTCTTTTTTCTTGTCTATTACTAGAAAAATTAAAAGATGTAAACGTTTTTATTTTACTTTATTTTCTTTTTCATTTATCCGGCTTAAAAAGCCTTCTATTTCCTGCTTTGTATAATAAGCAGGATTATCATCAAGCATCTCTTTTAACTGCTTCTGATAGTCTTTTTGATAGCCAATACGCTTATTTAATAAGCGTATTGCAAGTGTCTGTTGATAGGCTATATCGGTGTGAAGAAACTTCTTTAATTGTAGATTCGTATATTCACAAGCACAATCTAATGGAAGATCATCGATATATCCCTGAAGTCTTAAACTATGCAGATTTTTCATCTAATGCCTTCTTTAACTGTAAACAAGCTTTTTCTAAAGTACTTCTAGGACATGCTAAGTTAAATCTTTCAAAACCTGATCCTTCTTCACCAAACACATAACCTTCATCTAACCAAAGATGTGCTTTATTTAACATGAAGTCTTCTTGTTCTTCATTACTCATACCAAGTGTTCTCATATCCACCCAAGCAAGATATAAGCCTTGTGGATCAATTAAAGATACACCAGGACATTCAGTTTTAAGGAAGTGATCAAGATAATCCATATTACCTTTAATATAATCTAGAAGCTGATTCACCCATTCATCCCCCTTAGTATAAGCGACTGTTGTCGCAATAAATCCTAATATTGTAGGATCAGAAATAGAATGACTCATCTTCACTTTCTTAAATTGGTTTCTTAGTTTTTCATCCGCAATAATAGCTGCAGAAGTCTGAAGTGCAGCTAAGTTGAATGTCTTAGATGCTGCAGTTAATACAATTGAAAAGTTCTTATATTCAGGATCTACTTCATAGAATGCGACATGCTTATGAGGCGCATAGACAAAGTCCATATGGATTTCATCCGATACTACAAAAACGTTATGTTTTTTACAGATATCTCCAATTGTTTTTAGTTCTTCTTTTGTCCATACTTTACCTACTGGATTATGTGGATTACAGAAGATCATCATCTTGACATTTTCTTCTATAATCTTAGTTTCAAATGCTTTGTAATCAAGTGTATATTGGTTATCTTTTAGATCAAGAGGCATTCTTACCATACGTCTACCATTGTTTTTAATAGCACGATAGAATGGATAATAAACTGGTGTAAGAACCAATACACTCTCCTCTTTTTTAGTATAAGCTTCTACTGCAAGATGAAAGGCAGTGACAACACCCGGTGTAGGGACAATCCAGTCTTTTTCAACATGGAAATCATGTCTACGTTTCATCCATCCTACAACACTTTCTAAGTATTCTTCCGGGATTGTACTATAACCATAAATACCATCTGACACACGTTTAGAGAGTGCTTCTGGAATATCTGGTAATGTCTTAAAATCCATATCTGCAACCCACATAGGAATCATATCAGGATCATCTGTATGACCGGAATCATATTTTGCGCAGTTTGTATGATGTCTATCATAGACTGTATCAAAATCATATTTCATCGCAGCACCTCCTGTTTATTAAAAGCCTCCTGTGAGAAGTGGAATAAACCAATACCGACAGACTGTGCTAAGTTAAGTGAATCAATCGCATTCGTATGAGGAATAAAGACGCTTTGTCCATATGTCATATAGATATCATCAAGTCCTGATGATTCATTTCCAAAGATCAGTGAATGAGGTGTCACAGGTTTCACCTGATGAATATTCTTAGCACCCTTCAACATAAATGGATAACATTGATGATCACCAAACTCTTTAAGATACTCATCAATACTTTCATAATAATGAATACGTAAAGAGAATAATGCACCCATAGAAGAACGAACAACATGAGGATTAAAGATATCGACTGCTGGACGAATAATAGCTAAGTCCTGATAACCAAATCCTAACATTGTACGCATAATTGTACCCATATTACCCATATCCATAGGATTCACTAATACAATATGATTCCCCTTCTGTAAGGGTTCATAGAATGTTTTAAATACCCCAATCGCATAACAATTAGACTTTGGTGAAAGCTTATTAATTGTCGCATCATGAACATCAATAGGAATATGATGCAATGCACATAATTCCTTGATTTTAGGATATCCTCTGTTTTCTTCTATTGAAGAGTGTACAACCACTCTTTTCACAATATCTGGTTTATGTTCTAATAATTCTATTGTAGGAAAGACACCCAATGTATAAGAGGAGTCATCACCTTTTTTATATAACTTCATATTTTTCTCCTCTATGCATCTTCATTAATATTCTTAATAGTTTGTAATTCATCTTCCGCATTCTTTTTTAATGCTTCAAAATGTTTAGGATCTTGTTTAGCCCCTTTATCAATGAGTTCTAATAGTTCACGATATTTTTCTACTACAACCTCCATTAACGATTCTTTTACTTTGTAATCTAATTCATCACGGGCCTGCTGATGAACACGATTTAATGATTTATATTGTTCTCTAAATACAAGGTCATAATCCACCTTTGATTTTCTAGAAAATAGTCCCATAAGTACTCCTCCTTCATCTCATTTATTATACTATAGAACACAAAAATAGTCACAAATAATGTGACTATTTAGTATTCGTTGCCATAACACCTACGAGTGAATGTGGCTGATATGGTTCTTCTAGATATTGTTTTTCTTCTTCACTTAATTCAAGTTCTGTCGCAAGTACAGCTGTATCAACATGTTTAAGTTTAGTCGCCCCTACAACTGGTGATGCTACTTTAGACATCAGCCATGATAATGATACTTCACTCATAGAAACATGATGCTTTGATGCAAGTTCTTCTACACGTTGAATGATTTTTAAATCTAAATCACTTGATGCATCATATTTACCTTTCGCATATTTATCTTTTTCAAGTCTTTGTGATGTTTCTCCAGGATGCTTTGCGAGACGTCCTGATGCAAGTGCACTATATGGTGTCATCGCAATACCTTGTTCATCACAATAACGCTTCATTTCTCTTTCTTCTTCTCTAAAGATCAGATTATAGTGCCCCTGAACACTTACAAACCCTTGTAAGCCTCTTTCTTTCGCAATAGTATTGGCAGTTGCTAATTGATATGCAAAACAGTTGGAAATACCTATTTCTTTGATTTTACCTTCTTTAATGAAGTCATTGAGTATTTCTAATGTTTCTTCAATAGGTGTTTGATAATCCCACATATGCATAATATAGAGATCAATATAATCAGTCTGTAGTCTTCTTAAACTGTTATTCAAACACTCAGTTAAATATGTTCTTGAATCAATAGAATCATCACTCTTAGGTGTATACTTAGTCGCAATAATAACATCTTCACGATGTCCATATTCTTTAATAGCACGTCCTAAGTATTCTTCACTTGTTCCTGATTGATAAGCCATCGCTGTATCAAAAAAGTTAATGCCTGATTCTAAAGCATGGAAAATAATCTTTTTAGAGTCTTCATAAGGTAATGTCCAGGAATGCATACCTTGAGATGCATCTCCAAATCCCATACATCCTAAACAAACCTTAGAAACCTTTAATGAACCAATCTGTGTATATTTCATAATAATTCCTCCTGGACTTATCATAATATATATAAGAATAAATAGCGAAAGACAAAAAAGTACTTCTATCCATAAGTAGACAAATAGCGGAAATTATCTATATGGAGAATGATCTTTCAATAAATCCTTTAAACCTAAGTAACGCATATGATTGATGTTGTCTACAAGTTCATCTACTGGTTCTTTCATACCATCTAGAATCCATTGAAGGACCATACTATGAGAGGCACTGGTATGGTAGAGTGTCGCAAATTTAAGTTCTTTGGATAATGGTTCTCCTATACAGTGTTCATGCCATTTTAAATCAAACGCTATACAATGGTGAAGCATATGCTCTTTCAATGAATTCTGTCCATCTATTAAACAGGCTTGTTCAATAAATGTTTCATATTTTTTTAAGCTGTTTAATGTCTGAGTGAGTGATGATTTAAAGTCAATAGACATATCTTCATCAAACTCATTCACAATCACTGTATCATATACATAGGCAATAAGATCATTCTTATCTAGAAAATGATTATAGAATGTCTGTCTTGAGAGTTCAGTATCCTCTAGTAAGTCTGCTATGGTAATTTTAGAAAGCGGCTTCTTATAGAGAAGTGAAAGAAGACTGTTAGAAAAAGCTTTTTTTATGTTCATGTTATCCCTCTCTTTCATATTAATTTTACAACTTTCAAGTAAAGTATGCTATTATATCATTGCGAATAAGTAATAGAAACGAGGTAAATAAAAATGAGTATACTTGCATGTCCTAAATGTCATGAACCTTTAGAAATTGAAGGTAAAACATGTAAATGCATTAATAACCATTGTTATGATATTGCCCGTCAAGGGTATATGAATCTACTTTTAAATCCTGATAAGGCATCTAATAATCCAGGTGATTCTAAAGAATCATTGATTGCGAGAAAAGCTTATCTTGATAAGGGTTATTATGATCCTATTCTTTTTGAAGTAGTAAATGAAATCAAGAAGAAGGAAGGTCCTTTAAATATCCTAGATCTAGGTTGTGGTGAAGGCTATTATACATATCGTATGAAACAGATTCTTGGTGATGAGAATACTTATTGTGGTTTAGACATTTCTAAGTTGGCTGTAAGAATGGCTACACAGTATGATAAGTCTATTCACTGGATTGTAGGTAATTCTAAGAATATTCCAGTACTTGATCATTCTATGGATGTTATTACCGCAATGTTCACTGTAGTGAATCAGGAAGAACTTGCTAGATGTATTAAAGAGGATGGTTATATTATCCATGTAACTGCCAATAGAGATCATTTAATTGAAATTAAACATTTGATTTATGATGAAGTAAGGACTAAGTCTGATAAGTATATCCGTCTTCCATTTAATGTATTAGAGAGTCATGATTTTAAAAAGACTATTTCTATTAAGAATCGTGAAGATGCATTAAATCTTTTAAAGATGACACCACATTATTATCATATCAAGAAAGAAAAGCGTGATGTTCTTGATACATTAGAAGCACTTGATGTCACTATTGATATCAAAGTCACTGTATATCGTCCATGAGAATAAAGAAGCAGGGACAGCATCTTCTTATCACTATTGATGAAGAATATGAAAATCGTCCTTTATCTGATTTGTGGACAGATCTGCATTTATCACGCAAAACAATTCATTTATTAAAACAGAATAAAGACTATAAACTCAATCATGTATTTAATATGAATCCTATACTTCATACAAGTGATGTATTAGATGTTCTTGCTTATGAACATGATGATGGAACATATGCACCTGACTTTCAGGATATAGATATTGTATATGAGGATGATCTGATTCTTGTTGTGAATAAGCCTATTGGGATTGCGGTTTATCCAGATGATCCTCATAAGACAGACAGCTTATCTAATCGAGTGAGTGCTTATTATATGACACAGGGATATGATATTCCTGTTCGTTATATTCATCGTTTAGATAATGATACAAGCGGTTTAGTAGTATTCTGTAAGTGTCATTTAATACAGGCTTATCTAGATCATGCATTGTCTATTAAAGAGATACAAAGAGAATATCTGGCTTATGTAGAAGGTCATATCAAAGAGGGTAAGGAATATAAGATTGAACAGAACTTAGGTAAGGATAGACATAGTCCTTCTAAGATGCGTGTTCATTCTAAGGGTATTCCTGCTGTGACTTATTACCAGTGTCTAGAGAATAAGGAAGATCATGCACTTGTAAGATGTCGTCTAGAGACTGGTAGAAAGCATCAGATCCGTGTTCATATGGCTTCTATTGGTCATCCTATTCTAGGTGATCCCCTT
>ERZ857775.2047-NODE-2047-length-20932-cov-12.693826_pt1 | contig 20932 bp, 17 predicted proteins | sample MGYA00519698_ERZ857775 | MGnify/ENA primary metagenome ERZ857775 (study PRJEB31778, sample SAMEA3449363) | human gut metagenome | biome: human gut; feature: human-associated habitat; material: faeces | place: United Kingdom | collected 2010/2012 ...
AGTGACACGCTTCCCAGCGGGGCGGAAAGGTGGTGGCGCCAGCCACCAAAGGGGGGATGCATTTCCGACGCCCGCAGGGCGGTTGTATGGTTTTATACAAACTGGCGCCTTCTATCAATTCATAGGCGCCCTACAACAACCCTCGCGCCAGAGGCGCGTCAAACTTAAGCCCCTTAAGAACCTTCGGCCCATCGGTCCGTCAACCCTCAAGCCCGCAGGGCTTGTCCGTAAGGCGCCAGCCACCAAAGGGGGATTGCATTTCCTCGCCCGTCAGGGCGGTTGTATGGTTTTCCTGCCGCCGCAGGTGGCATATAAAACTCCCCTCTGAACCAGCCCGCTCTGTGGGCCGAACCCGGGCCGCCCGGGGCGGAGCCCGATGGCGGCCTGAATCCTCTGAACCCGGGCCACAGAGTGGCCCATGGCGAAGCCGCCCCCTTCCGTCTCGCTGTTACTTGCCCACCCCTTGAATGGGGGTGGGCAAGTAACAGGGAGGAGAGAAACGCATTCTTTAAAATCTGCGGCGAAGCCGCCCCCCTCGCGCCGAAGGCGCGTCAAACTTAAGAACCTTAAGAACCCTTTCCCCCCCTTTTGGTACTGCGTACCACCTTCCCCCCGCAGGCGGTGGGACAATCCAGGGGGACGAAGTCCCGTCAACCCTCACACCGAAGGTGTGTCCAGAGGCGGGTCTAAAAGACCACAGTTCAATTATGGCCTCCCTTCCCCTCTTCCTTCTCCTATACGGAGTACCGGCCCCTGGCAGGCATTCCCCAGACGATGGGAAATGGAGAGTACCGTGCGGTGGCTGGAGGCCCGGGACAGGGCGCGGAGCACTTTCTGCTCTGTCAGCGAATCCAGATGGGCATTCATTTCATCCAGCAGGAGGAGGGGCGGCTGGAATACCAGGGCCCGGGCAATGGAAAGGAGCTGCTTTTCTCCTTCTGAAAAAAGGCTGTCCTCGAAGGGGGTATCCAGTTTTTGGGGAAGGGCCATCACTGTTTCGTACAGCCCGGAAATCCTGAGGGCTGATGCGGTCATGGTGTCAGTGATGCGCATATCGCCCAGGGTGATCTGGTCTCTCACGGTGCCATCAATCATGGGGAAGGACTGGCTCACGATACCGAAGATTTTTCTTCGTTCTTTGGGAGGAATGGCAGCGGGATTCATGCCGAAGAGGGCAATGGTACCGCTGTCGGGCAGGCAGAGGCCGGTAATGAGTTTGAAGAGGGTGCTTTTCCCGCTGCCTGTGCGGCCGGTGAGAGTCAGATGGCAGCCGGCTTCCAGGGTGAGGCTGAAATCTTTGAAAAGGGGATGGCCTTTTTCATAGGCAAAGGAGAGATGGCTGATACGGAGGGGCAGGTCATTCTTCTTTCCCTTCTCTTTCGGCAGGGCCATTTCCTCCTCTTCCATAAATTCCCGGATCCGGTGGACGCCGGCCATGGCGGACTGGATATTTTCTATTTCCATGCCCAGGCTTTCCAAAGGGGAGAAGATTTTTCCCACATAGGCGATGAGGGCAGCGGCGGTGCCGGCGGTCATGCCGAAAAGGGTGGCTCCCTCCGGACTCACGGAGAGAATGGCCATGAGGGATATGAGAAGGGCGCTGGTGGTGAGGATGATGGGAGAGTAAATGGAATCGTAGAAGTTTGTTTTTTCCATGGACTGGAAACTTTTCTTGATGGCAGCGGCGTATCTTTTCTTCATGAAATATTCACAGGAAAGAAGACGGATGGTGCGGATATTGCGGCAGGTTTCGGGAATCAGCTCATTGGTGGCGGCAATGGCCTTCCTGTTTTCTATCTGGGCAGCCAGCATGTGATGCTGGAAGGCCCTGGTCAGAAGGAAGAGGAAGGGAAGGGCTGCAAGGAGCAGCAGGAATAGGCCGAAGCTCAGCCAGTATACGGCAGCCAGTATGGAAAAGAGGCGGCAGCTGTCTACGGCCATGCTGATAATGCCGGAGTCGAAGAGGTCTTCCAGGGTGTCCACATCATTGACGAAAAGGGAGGCGGTGCTGCCTTCGCCGCGGCCGGTGAAGAAGGCGGCAGGAAGGCGGCTCAGCTTGGCTGCCATGGCCTGCCGAATCCTTTTGGTGACAGCCTGGCCGAACATGGTAATCAGCGTTTCCCTTATTCCCTCTGACAGGCCGCTAAGGGCGGTGAGAATAAAGTACAGCAGGCCCCAGAAGAGAAGAAGGGAGCTATCCGCTTTTCCATCGGCCAGGGCATCAATGGCTCTCTGCAGTACCAGCGGCGGAAGGATGCTGAGAAAGAGGGAGAGGACAATGGTCCCTGAAAGGGCTGCGGTCAGCGCCGGGTGGGTGGTGAAAGAGGAAGCAATGATTTCTTTCAGGCCGGAAGTGGGATGGTCCATGGGGGTTACCTCCTTTCCTCGCAATGACTTTCATGCATCTTTGGGTTTTGGAGAGCCCAGAGCCGGCGGTAGTCTTCATTTTCCGCCAGCAGTTTTTCATGGGTAGATGTGGTGACTTTTCCATCCTTCCCTATCCACAGGACCTGGCTGGTCTTTGGGAAGGTGTGGAGACGGTGGGAAATGAGTAGGATGATGGAATCCCTGCACAGGGCATGGATGCGGTCAAAGAGCTGGTCTTCCGTTTCCCTGTCTACCGACGCGAAGGGGTCATCCAGAATAATGAGGGGGCGGCGGTGATAGAGAAGGCGGGCTATCATGACCCGGGCCTGCTGGCCTCCGGAAAGGCGGAGCCCTCCTTCGCCTATCACCGTTTTGACGCCCTGGGGAAAGGCGGCGGCCTCTTCGGAAAGGCAGGCACCCCACAGCGCTTCGTCCAGATTTCCTTTTTTTTCAAGCCTTATATTCTCTTCCAGGGAGGCATTGAAGAGCTCCATGGAATGGCCCATATAGCCTATGAGAGACAGGGGGGATATGTCCCGGCCCAGCTCCTTTTTGCCCCAGGTAATAGACCCTTCGTGGGGAGATTCCATGAGGAAAAGGCGGCCCAGGGTGGACTTGCCGGATGCGGTGCCTCCGGTAATGCCTATGATGTCCGAGGGGGCGGCGGAAAAGGTGCAGTCCTGAATGACAGCATGGCTGGCGCCGGGATAGGTAAAGGATACATGGCTCACGGTAAGGCGGTCCGGCTTTGCCGGCGGCAGGGCCGTCTCCGAAAGAGGCGTCAGGAAATCACGGATGCGGTGCCAGGAAACGTCTGCTTTCTGCAGGGCGTTGAAAAGGTGGGCCGCATGGGAGGATTTCACGGCCAGCCTTGTAAAGCAGGCAAGGTATGCGGCAAAGGCGGCAATGTTCCAGTTTTCCCAGCCCTGGCCCATCACATTTTTCCCGCCCAGCCAGAGAATGAGGAGGGAACCGGTCATGGCAATGACCCGGTATAGCGGTTCCATGCTGTTTTCCCAAAGCCCCTGGCGGATTCGCCGCTTTTCATAATCGGTGAGCCGGCGGCGGTAGCGCTCATCGGCTGCCGCTTCTTCTCCATAGAGGCGGTAGGTCAGGGCATGGCGCAGCCGGTCCATGGTGCCCCGGGCCAGGCGTTCGGCCGACTCCTTTGCCTGCCTGCCGGCGCTGGTGACCGGCTTCTTCAGCCTGTCTGCCAGAAGGTAGGCGGCCGGAGGGAAAAGAAGCACCAGAAAGGTGAGGCGCCAGTCGTAGTAGAATAGAAAGGCGCTGTAAGCGAGAAGGGCTACGCCGGTATCGAAGAGTTCCGTCGTGAATTTCCGCATGCCTTCGGCGCAGGCTTCCACATCGGAAATGACCCGGGTCATCCAGCGGGCGCCCTGGCCTTCAAGGTCCTGCCGATTTTCCTGAAGAAGCCTGGTATAGATCGTTTCCTTCATGGACAGTATGGTGTTGTTGGCAAAACGGCGCACATAGAGGCGCTTCACATACCGCATGGCCTGTACGAAAAGGACGGTGAAAAAGTAGGAAAGGGCAAGGAATACCAGGGAGGAGGGCTGGCGGGTCCCTTCCAGAATGTCTGCCAGGTACTGGGATATGTGTCCCTCAAACCAGGGCACTGCGACGAGGCCCAGGTTGTAAAGGATGCCGCTTAAGGCCGTAATGGCCAGTATCTTTTTCTCCTTTAGAAAATAGTAGGACACCCTGTTGGTTTCTCTTTTTCCTGCCATGGCCCACACCTCCTTTCCTTGTCTTTTCTTTATTATAGAATAAGGCAGACGGCAGGAAGATAAAGAAATATTAAAAAGCGGCACCAGGGCAATTATGTCAACATATTGTCAACTACTATAAATAACAGGATTGACAGATTTGATTGTTTATTTTATACTTAATCACAAGGTAACAATTTGAAACGCAGGTGCTCCGATTGTGAAAGGAAGTTTTCATTATGGACAGTGCTTGTGCAGAAATTATCAAATTGGCTGAAAAAGTCATGGATGGCGGTGAGATTACAGAAGAAGAAGCAAAGAAATTAATCCGTACCAAAGATGAGGATACCATGCTGCTCCTGGCTATGGCGGATAAAATCCGCCAGAAATTCAATGGCAATGCAGTGGATTTCTGTGCCATTATCAATGCCAGAAGCGGCCACTGTCAGGAGAACTGCAAGTTCTGCGCCCAGTCGGGCTGGTACCATACCGGTGCCAAAGTATACCGGCTCCTTCCGGAAGATGAAATTCTGGAAGCAGCGAAGAAAGCCAAGGCAGCCGGCGCTGTCCGTTTCTCCCTGGTCACCAGCGGACGAAACCAGGACAATCCCAATGAGTTTGAGGAAATCATCGATATTGTGAAGAAGATTCGTGAGCAGGTGGGTATCGAAGTATGCTGCTCCCTGGGACTCATTACCAAAGAGCAGGCCATCCGCCTGAAGGAAGCAGGCATCACGAGAATCCACTGCAACATCGAAACGGCACCTTCCTATTTCCCGGAAGTGTGCTCCACCCACAGCATGGAAGATAAGGAAGTCATCATCCGCACCGCCCAGGAGGCGGGAATCCGGGTATGCTCCGGCGGCATCATCGGCCTGGGCGAATCCCTGGACCAGCGGGTGGAAATGGCCTTCAAACTGAAGTCCATGCACATCGATTCCATCCCCATGAATATTCTGAATCCGGTGAAAGGCACGCCTTTCTATACGAACCGCCGCCTGCCGCCGCTGGAAGTGCTCCGCACCTTCGCCATGTTCCGCTTTGTCCTGCCGAAGGCGCTCATCCGCACCGCCGGCGGCCGGGAAGTGAACCTCCGGAGCCTGCAGGCCTATGCTTTGACTGGCGGCCTGAACGGCATTATGGTGGGAGGCTACCTTACCACCGGCGGAAGAGATCCGAAGGAGGATATCCGGATGACCGAAGACCTGGGACGCTCCATGACCCAGCCTCAGCTTTGATTTCATATACAATTTCATACAGATAGAAATATTCCGCACCATTGTGAAACACGAATATTTCTATTACGCACATACACGTAAGGTTTCATCAAGGCAATACCCTGTCTTTTGACGGCAGGTGATTTTATAAAAGGAGTGGTTTGCAATGGAAAGCAGCTGTGAACAGATTTTGAAGTGGACTGAAAAAGTTTTGAATGGCGGAGAACTGACCGAAGAAGAGGCCAGAGCCCTCATCCGCACCAGAGACGAAGACACCATGCTTCTTCTGGCCTGCGCTGATAAGATCCGTCAGAAATTTTCCGGCCGGAGCGTAGACCTCTGCGCCATTATCAATGCCAGAAGCGGTTCCTGCCAGGAAGACTGCAAATTCTGTGCCCAGTCTGCTCGTTACAATACAGGTGTAAAAACCTATAAATTCCTTCCGGAAGATGAGGTCATTGAAGCGGCTAAAAGAGCGAAAAAAGCCGGAGCTGCCCGTTTCGATATTGTTACTGCAGGCCGTGACCAGAGAAATCCGAAGGACTTTGCGGAAATTCTCGACTTAATCCGTCGTATCCGCAAGGAAGTAGGCATCGAAGTATGCTGCTCCCTCGGATTCCTCACCCAGGAACAGGCTTACCAGCTGAAAGAAGCCGGTATCAGCCGCCTGCACTGCAATATCGAGTCAGCGCCTTCCTTCTTCAAGGAAGTGTGCACCACCCATACAGCGGAGGAAAAGGCGGAGAATGTAGCCCGTGCCCAGAAAGCAGGCATTCGCGTCTGCTGCGGCGGCATTATCGGTCTTGGTGAATCCCTGGACCAGCGGGTGGAAATGGCATTCCATCTGAAGGAAATGCACATTGACGCCGTGCCGCTGAACGTACTGAATCCTATCCCCGGTACCCCCTTTGAGCACAACAAGCGCCTTTCTCCCCTTGAAATCCTCCGCTCTTTTGCTATGTTCCGCTTCGTCCTCCCCAAGGCCCAGATCCGTACCGCCGGCGGACGGCAGATCAACCTCCGGAGCCTGCAGTCCATGGCTCTGGCCGGCGGCATGAACGGCGTTATGATCGGCAATTACCTCACCAGTAAAGGATCCGATCCCCAGGACGATATCGCCATGCTCCATGACCTGGGCCGCACCCAGACCGCTCCGAATCTGAATTAATTAGTGTACTAGTGTACTAGTGGGCTGGTGGAACGGCTGTCCGCTGTCCCCTTCCCGCCTCCCACCGGTCATTCTGAGCGCAGCGAAGAATCTCGGTAAGAATAGTAAGTGAGGGGGAATCGGTAAATACCAGTCGGCGGGAAGACATCAGATAATCAGATGGCAGACATCGACATCACATGGGATGTCTGCCCGAAGGTTGACGCGTCCTTACGGACGCGAGGGTTGAGGCAGCCATCGGGCCTTACGGCCCTGGGCTGCCAGGGTTCTGTCCGGGGCCGGCTGACGCCTCCCGGACAGTTTGAGGGCTCCGCCCAGGGGAGTTATAAAGTACCACTGCGTTGGCGAGGTGGGCGCCTCTCGGCGCCATTTTATTGCCGCCTTCGGCGGCATATATACTCATGCGCCCCCTAAAGGGGAAACGACTCACTACATTTTGCGCGTCGCTAGCGCTCCTTCATCCACTGCTGTCACTGACTCACTGGATTTTCAGGTCGCTGATGCTCCCTTACAAATCCAGTTCGCATAGTGCAAAATGTGTTCGCTATGCACCGAGGGGCGCCACCATCACCCTCAGCGGCAGAGCCGCTGTTGCCCCCCTGAGCGAAGCGATGCAACCCTTCTACACAACCTGCGGCGCCAGCCGCCACCACAATCCTCGGGCCTAAGGCCCGTCAAACCTAAGAACCCTTGGGCCCCAGGCCCATCAAACTTAAGAACCCTCCTCTTTGAACCCTCACGCCCCGGGCGTGTCAAAAGATTCCTCTTTTCAAAAGAGCATGGCCTGCATTATAATTAAGAATGGAAAATCAGCGTTTCACAGGAAGGAGGGGTATCATGGGTTTGTCCATCAGGGATATACTGATACTGGATTATTTCGACGGAAAGCCGCTGCACCACCGCATACCGCCCTACAAACTGAATATCTACGGCCCCGATGCCAATACCCGGATAGACTCCCTCGTGGAAGAGGGCTGGATACGATCCAGCCGGCCCCAGGAGACAGTGAACATGCTGCCGGACAAGGTGCTTTCCGATTTCCTGAAACGCTACGACCTGTCGGGGGAAGGCACCCACGCCGAGCTTACGGGACGGGTGATTGCCAAGATTCCGGAGAAAGACTACGCCCATGGCGTGCCGAGGGTGTATGTGCTCACGAAGGAAGGAAAGGCGGAAATCGGACACCACATGGCCTACGTGCTGAACGTGCGGGAAAACTACGGCCTCACGGAAGGAGAAATCGGGGAGTCCCAGACCGCCCTCACCCAGCGGGGAGAACCCTTTACCGCCAGGGACATCCTCTACCGCGCCTTCCAGCAGAAAATCGCCATTTACACCATGGCCGGCGAGTGGTCGAAACTGCGGAATATGTACTACACCGTAGCCAATTTCTACCTGCGGATCAAGGACAAGAGCCGCGCCCTGCCCTGCCTGTACCTGGTGTTCTTCATGGATATGTCGGGCATGGGAAATAAGAATAACCTGGTGCCCTATGAGAACCTGTTTCCCACCCAGAAGGGCATGATTCTTCTCATGGATGAAATACGGAAGGAACTGCACCTTACCATGGATGACGTGAAGACCTCCTTCCTCTCCTCCGTGGCCCGCATGGCCCCAAGACTGCCCTTCTCCTACTTCTCCCCCCAGATGATGGCCTCCATGCTCCTGGAGCGGCTCAGGGGACGGGACTTCAACGGCACCCGCTACATTGCAGACCGCAACGTGCCGGATCCCTCCTCCAAATCCTACCACTACGTGCCCTACGGAAGAAGCGAAGCAAGGGGCCCCGTGCACAGGACGCCGGTGGTGAAGCCGAGAATCATGGCGCCTCCCGTGCTCCGCATGCCTACCTTCACCGCACCGCCGCCCTTCCGCCCCAGCGAAAGCGCATCCCCCCTTCCCCGGGTGCCCAAGCCGGAACCGGAAAAACCGGTGATGCCTAAGCCGATTAAGAAAGAGAAGAAAGGGATTCTGGGAAGACTTAAGGATCTCTTCTGAAATAGGGGGCTGGCCGCTGTCGGCTATCGGCTGGTTATGAGCGGATGGACTGTATTCCCGAAAGTAAAAGGGGACTTTTAGCAACGTTAAGCTATGTGTAACTTAAGTAGTAGAAGGGAAAGAGTAGAGAGGCCATATTCTGCCCCCTGAATAGGGGTGGCAAGGGAACTGGAGTCACTCCAGTGACACGCTTCCCTTTGGGTAAGTCCGGCGAAGCCGGATAGGGGGTGGCCACGATAGTGGCCGATTCCCGCGGACAAGTCCCGTAACGCTGACTTTATAATCATTGCCGCCGATAGGCGCAATCCACAATCCTCTGAATCCTGACGCCGCAGGCGTGTCCATGGGCAATCCACAACCCTCAGCGCCATAGGCGCTGAGGCCCCTTGAGCGCCAGCGATGCACAGCGAACACATTTTATAGGAGCGATAGCGACGCATAAAATGTAGTGAGTCGTTTCCCCTCTGGGGACACAACCCGCCTGCGTCAGCAGGCCATAACCTTCGCCCGCGTAGCGGGCGTCAACCTTCCTCTTTGAACCCTTTTCTCCGCCCCCCTTGAAACACAACCCTTCTACACAACCTGCGCCGACGGGCGCGCCCCTTTTTATACTGCGGCTGTGCCGCCACCGCAGCCCTCATACCGCAGGCGTCGTCAGACTTTAGAACCTTGAGAACCCCCGGGGCAAAGCCCCGTCAATCCTTCGGGCCTTTTCCCTTGAACTCTCATGCACAAGCCAATGAAAGATGTTATAATATAGAAGTGATATTTCAACTGTAAAGGACAGGTGTTTATTCATGGAAGAAATGGAAAAAGGGAAAAGATATTCTGCTGAGTCCAAGGGCTATAACAGCACGATTTACGAAGTCCGCTTCACTCCTGTGATGGAACGTCCGGAGTACCAGGAAGGACCGACCAGGGAAGCGCTGGAAAGGCTTCGGGAGGAGATGACGGAGAAGGATTTTGAGAAATATGTGAATAACGGGCTTATCCGCGTTACCTTCGACAGCGGCCGTCTGCTTCTCATTACCAAGTCTGAAATCTACCGCACCATGCTCTACGGACCTTTCTTCAATGTGATCTGCAAGGCTTTCGATGTAGGAAATTTCCGCGTAGTGAGCCAGGTCAATGGATATTGACGGATGAAGAAAAGACTGTGAAAGATGGAGACATCTTTTGCAGTCTTTTTGGTTTTAAACGGGATTTTTTAGTGAGCTAGTCGGAGTCAATGTCTACGCGTACGGAGATCCTTCGCCTGCGGCTCAGAATGACGCGTACGGCGGGAAGGCAAGTCCCGTAACGCTGACTTTATAATTCATAGCCGCCGTAGGCGGCTATCCACAAACCTCGGCCCGCAGGGCCGCCAAACCTAAGAACCCGACCGCCAAAGGCCGGTCAAACTTTAGAACCTTCCCATTTGAGCCTTTTGAACCTTGACGCCGCAGGCGGGGACAATCACACTCTCCCATCCCCGCCCTGTTTTCATGGTGCCATCCATGGTATAATAATACGAATCCTTTGAAAAGGTGGTATGCTTAATGTTTTCTGCAATGTTAAACTGTCTGGGTGTGGACATGGGGTCCTCCCAGGTTCGTATATATCAGCGGGACAAGGTTATATTGGAAGAGGCTTCTACGGCGGTGGTGGACAATATCAGCGGCCAGGTGCTTGGTTTTGGCACGGAGGCTCTGATTCTTTACCATAAGGAGCCGGAGAATAATACGCTGGAGTGGCCGGTGAAGAATGGCGTGATTGCCGATTATGACATGACGAAGGCCATGCTTCGGTTTTTCCTAAATAAGGCTCTTCGGCGGTCTGTTTCCAGGCCCAGTCTCATGGTGGCCATTCCTACGGAGATTTCTTCCGTCACCCGTCATGCGCTGGTGGATGCACTGATTCATGCCGGGGCCCAGGGGGTGTTTCTCATTCCTTCGCCGGCGGCTGCGGCCATCGGGGCGGGAAAGGATTTGTCCGTGCCTTCTGCTGTTCTTTCCCTTGTTATCGGCCGGGATGTGTCGGATGCAGGCATTTACGGCTGCGGCGGGGTTCTGGCTCAGGAGGGGATTTCCTTTGGGGGCCATGATATCGACCTTGGCATCTGCCGTCATATCCAGGACCGGTACAGCATGATGATCGGCCTGGAGCAGGCGGAGAAATTGAAGAGTGAGGTGCTTTCCCTCACCGGCAGCGGAACGGATAATGCTTTTACGGTCCGGGGCCGCAGGCTCAGTGACGGTGTGGAAGTGGTTGTTGAAATTTCTGTGGATGAAATGAGTCCTGTCATGCAGCATATTATGGAGCCGGTGATTCTTCTTATCCGTCGTGTCATGAGGCGGGCTACGCCGGAGATGGCCGACGATTTCCTGAAGAACGGGCTGCTTCTGTCGGGAGGCAGTGCTCTTATGGACGGGATCAGGGACTGGCTGTCCGGTGAGCTTCATATGCCCGTTTCTATTCCGACAGATCCGGGATCTGTGGTGGCCAAAGGCTGTTTTGCGGCCTGCATGATGGACAAGGAGCATTCCCTGCTCATTGAAAATGGTGATAAATACTATGGGGGAGCTTGATTTTGATATTCTTCAGTAAGAAAAAGATGATCAGCATGATTGTGCTTTTTGCTTTTATGGGCGGCTGTGGATGGTTCTGGCGGCACAGGGAGTACATTCCCTTCGTGTCCCAGCCATTGTCTGTAGGGGCCGCTCCTTTTGAATACGGCGTATCCCGGGCGGCCTGGGCAGGGGAGAACGGCATCGGTTTCCTTAAGCAGGTCTTTTCCAACTGGAAGGAGCTGGATGAGCTGAGGAAGGAAAATGAGAGCCTGAAGACGGAGCAGAATCATTACAGTGAGATTCTGGCGGAAAATATCCGGCTCCGGAATCTTTTGAAGTTCAAGCAGGGCTATACCAGCTACAATCTTCTGGGGGCGTCAGTGATTGAAAGGGATTACGGCGGCTGGACCCACACCATGGTCATTGACCGGGGGGAGGACAGCGGCCTTAAGAAATACATGCCTGTCATCGTGCCCACGGGCATTGTAGGTTTTGTGAGCGAGGTGTATATGAATTCCGCCAGGGTGCAGCTTCTTCTGGATCCCCGCACCACTATCGGCGGTATTGTGCAGCGTCCCGCGTCCCGGGTGGTTTCCATGGTATCCGGCAACAGCGGCAATCCGGGGTATCTCACCCTCATGTCTCTTCCGAAAGAGGCGGATGTGATCAAGGGAGATACCATCGTTTCTTCCGGCTACGGCGGCGTGTACCCCAAAGGGGTGGTCATCGGCACGGTGGAGAAGGTGGACGTGAATGCGGAGGGAGGCACCCAGTCGGCGGAAATCAAACCGGCGGCCGATTTCTCCCATCTGGAGGAAGTCTTTGTCATCACCGACCATATCCAGAAGACGGCGCCGGAAAGCATTACGGTGAAGCCGCCGAAGATGGAACCGGCTATGAACCCGAACAAGCAGCAGGCAGGTGATAAATGATGAGCACTTACAGCCTTGTGCTATTAAGCTGCGTCATTTTCCTTCTGCAGTCCTCTTTCCTGCCCTTTCTTTTCAACGGCATTATGCAGCCTGACCTGTGGCTCACGGTGATTGCCCTGGCGGCGGTGATTGTGGACCGGAAGTCCGCCTTTATCCTGGCAGGGGTGGGGGGATTTCTGCAGGACATTGTGACTAGCAATTTCTTCGGTCTTCATCTTCTGCCCTACCTTGTGATTACCCTGCTTTTTGTGAAATTCGGCAGGCACCGGTACAATAAGCACTGGTATGTTTCCCTTTTGTCGGTGCTGCTGGCGTCGGTGATTTATGTGGTTTTTTCCAGTATCATCATGGGCTGGGCCGGGAGCCGGTATCCATCCCTCTTTTATTTCATTTACCTGGGCATTCCCCTGGTCCTGATGAACGGGGGCTGCAGCCTGATTCTGCATAATTTCCTATGGATGTTGAAACGGGAGGAGGAACCCCGTTGGTGAAGAAACATATCCCCTCCATCTTGAATTCGCTGGTGAAGAACCGGGAGGAGTCGCGGTATGGCCGCATGATTTACGCTGCCATAGTCCTTTTGCTCATTCTGGGCGCCCGCCTCTTCTGGATGCAGGTGGTGGAGGGCAGCTACTACCAGGAAGAAGCGGACGGCAACCGTATCCGCCATCTGCCACAGCAGGCTTCCAGGGGCGTCATGTACGACCGAAACGGTATCATCATGGCAGGCTCCCGTCCGGCCTACAGCGTTATCATGCCGGTGGAAAGGAAGAAGAACAGCCTTTCCGACGATGAACTGAACCGCCTCTCTCTGCTCCTCAAGGTGCCGGTGGAGGATATCAAGAAAAAAATAGAAGATAACAAGCTGGCCTTCGGCGCCATTTATCTGGCCAACGATGTGGGCATCGATGTGGCTACCCAGATCGAGGAAAAGAAAGACGATTTTCCGGGCATTGAAATCGAAGTGAATCCCCTTCGGGTGTATCCTCTCGGCGCTGCAGGCGCCCAGGTGCTTGGCTATGTAGGGGAGGCAGGGCCTGACGACAGGGATGCCAACGGCAATCCCTATAAAACCGCCACCCTTATTGGCCGTTCCGGTCTGGAAAGGCAGTACAACCAGTTCCTGGAAGGCAGGAACGGTTCCAAGACGGTGGAGGTCAATGCTTCCGGCCAGCCGGTGCGCTATGTGGAAGGCACGCCGCCTGTTTCAGGAAATAATGTGCGCCTCACCCTGGATGCCCATCTGCAGAAGGCGGCGGAGGATGCCATGGAGGCCCAGGCAAGGACCCTGGCCCATTCCGGCGTTTTTGCCACCGGCGCATCCGCCGTGGCCATCGACCCCAATACGGGGGCAGTGCTGGCCATGGCAAGCTGGCCCAGCTATGACCCCAACCATTTCAGCAAAGGCATTTCCGCCAAGGAATGGAATAATATCATTAATAATAAGAACCACCCCATGCAGAACAGGACTATTGCGGCCATGTATCCTCCGGGCTCCCTGTTCAAGGTGATTACGGGCTCCGCAGCCCTGGAATCCAAGGTCACCACGCCGGAGGAGCGGATTTTCGACAGCGGCAAGCACTGGCTGGTGGACAAGAGAAACTCCGAAGGTGAGGCCTTCGGCTGGATCAATTTCTACGAAGCGGTAGAAAAGTCGGATAACGTCTATTTCTATGAAATGGGGCGTCGTCTGGGCATTGACCGCATTTCCGCCATGGCCCGGGATTACGGCCTCGGCAAACCTACGGGCATCGACCTGGCAGGGGAAGCGGACGGCAATGTGGCCAGCGAGGAATACAAGAAAAAGGTATTCAAGCAGGACTGGTACCTGGGCGAAACCATGGACGCCGCCATCGGCCAGAGCTTTACCCTGACCACGCCTATCCAGATGGCAATGGTGTATGCTTCCATCGCCAACGGCGGCTTCCGGTACAAGCCCTACCTGGTGAACCGCATCGACAAGCTGGACGGTTCGCCTCTTAAGATTTATTCGCCGGAGAAGCTGGGCACTCTGCCGGTGTCCAAGGCCACCCTGGACGACCTGCACCAGGCCCTCCGCATGGTTATGACGAAGAACGGCACCGGCGGCGCCCTCTTTGCCAACTATCCCATTGCGGTGGCAGGCAAATCGGGCACGGCGGAAACGAACGGACTGGATAACGGCTGGTTCGTGGCCTACGGCCCCTTCGACAAACCGGAAATTGTGGTGCTCTGCATGTTCGAACACTCCGGCTTCGGTTCCGAATCCGCCGCTCCTGTGGTAAAACAGATTATGAATGCCTATTTCCACCTGGGCGACTACGCACCGGGAAAGGAAAAGGCGGAGAATAAAGACAGGAAGGGAGGAAATCCCTGATGGCAGCGATTCTATCCGCCGCATCCGGCAAAGGCGGGGTAGGGAAGACCCTTATTACCGCCTCCCTGGGCATTACCCTCTCCCGGAGGGGAAAGAAAGTGCTCCTCATAGACGGTGACATGGGCCTTCGGAACATGGACCTCATCCTGGGACTGGAAAACGACTGCTTCTATAACATCTGCGACTTAGCAGAGGGGAAGTGCTTCCTGGAGGATGCGGTGCTTCCTGTAATGGAGAACCTTGATTTCCTTCCCGCTTCCCAGAAGGAGACCTGGGAAACCGTATTTCCGGCGGCCATGGACACGGTGCTTGATGACATCCACCGGCTCTACGACTACATTCTCATCGACTGTCCCGCCGGCATGGGGAAGGGCATCGAAACGGCCTTCCGCCTGTCCGACAAAATCGTGCTGCTGGTGGCGCCTGCCTGGTCTTCCAGAAGAAATGCGGACCGCCTCCTTCCCCTTATAGGGAAAAAGCCCTATGCTTACCTGCTGAACCGCTTTACCGGAGGGGAGGGCACAGGCCTTTCCTTCCATGAGGTGTATGACACGGTGGACGAAGAGAGCTTTGGCGGCGTCATCCCCTTTTCCTTCATGGCGGACCGTCTGGCAAACAGGGGAGAGCTTATTGATTTCGATGAAAAGAGCGCCTACGGCCGGGCTTTGTCCGACGCCGCCCGCACCCTCTTTAAAGATAAGGAAATCCCCCTGTCCCGCTGGGAATCGTTCCTGGCAGCAGGGGATAGAGAAAACGAGGAGGATATGGAAAGAAGAAATAGAAATCAAACCCATGAAGTAAAGGGCCTGTCCTGGCACTCCGGCAGCCGGGCCTATAAATGGCAGCGGAGGCGATAACCTATGAATCTTATTCATTACTGGCGTAAAATCGACAGCACCCTCCTCATGACGGTGCTGGGGCTGGCGGTGGTATCTCTGCTGATTATTTCCAGCGCCACCCATGCCAATGTGCCGGACCATCCGGGCCAGTACGATTTCGTCATCAAGCAGGGGGTATTCCTCCTCATGGGCCTTATCATCGGCGGCGCTTCCCTGTACTTTGACTACCGGCTCCTGTACCGCTTTGTGCCCGCCCTTTATGTGGTGAATGCCATCATGCTTTTGGTGGTGAAATTTGCAGGCACCAGCGCCCTGGGCGCCCAGCGGTGGATCCAAATCGGCCCCTTTACGCTGCAGCCTTCGGAATTTGCGAAAATCATTATGATCATCTGCCTGGCCCGCCTCCTTTCCAACAACAGGGGAGGCTACAGGACATGGAAGAGCCTTCTTCCGGTGGCAGGGCTTATGGCTCTTCCCACCCTCCTTATCTTCATCCAGCCGGACCTGGGCACCAGCCTTGTATTTGCAGCCATTACCTTCGGCATGCTCTACATCTGCGGCCTCAACATGTCCCTGGTGAAGAAGGCTTTCATCGCCTTTGCGGCGGTGTTTCCACTGATCTGGTTCTTCGTGCTGCACAGCTACCAGAAAATGCGTATCCTGGTGCTCTTTAACCCTTCCGTGGACCCCTACGGATCCGGCTACCACGTGATCCAGTCCAAGATTTCCATCGGCAGCGGCGGTTTCATCGGCCAGGGCCTTTTCGAAGGCACCCAGAGCCAGCTGAACTTCCTGCCCGAAAACCATACGGACTTCATTTTTTCCGTTATCGGGGAAGAACTGGGCTTCATCGGAGCCATTTTTGTCCTTTTCCTGTACTTTATCCTTTTATACCGTGCCATTATGATTTCCCGGTCCTCGGGAGACGCTTTCGGAAGCCTTCTGGCCTGCGGCATTTTCTCCATGTGGCTTTTCCAGATTTTCATTAATGTGGGAATGACCCTGGGCATCATGCCGGTCACCGGCATTCCGCTGCCCTTCATGAGCTACGGCGGCAGTGCCCTCATGATGAACCTTCTCTGTGTAGGACTTTTGATGAATATTTACATCCGGCGCAAAAAGCTGATGTTTGATTAGGAGTGACTATGAACCCTGTAAAAATTGATCCCGTATGGCTCATGCATATCCAGAAACCGGCCCGTTACATCGGCGGCGAATGGAACAGCGTAGTGAAAGACCATGACAGTGTGGACGTGAAAGTGGCCCTGGCCTTCCCCGATGTGTATGAAGTGGCCATGAGCCACCTGGGCCTGAAAATCATTTACAGCGTGCTCAACGCAAGGGACGACACCCTGGCGGAAAGAGTATACGCCCCCTGGGTGGATATGGAAGCCCTCATGAGGGAAAAGCATATCCCCCTTTACACCCTGGAGTCGAAATGTCCGGTCAGGGACTTTGACGTGCTGGGCTTCACCATGCCCTTTGAAATGTGCTACACCAATATCCTGAACATGCTGGACCTTGCCGGCATCCCCCCTCTGGCAAAGGACAGGGGAGAGGACGACCCCATCGTCGTTTCCGGCGGCCCCTGCGTGTACAATGCGGAGCCTGTGGCTGATTTCTTCGATGTTTTCTTCATCGGCGAATCGGAAGAAGCCATCGGCGAAATGGCGGAGCTTGTGAAAAACTGGAAAAAAGAAGGAAAGCCGGGGGGCAGAAAGGAAATCATCCGCCGCATGGCCACCATCAAAGGCTGCTACGTACCTTCCCTTTACCAGGTGAATTACTATGAAAACGGCATTTTCCGCTCCATCGCTCCCACCGACGAAGCAGCCCGGTTCCCTGTGGAAAAACGGATTATTCCCGACTTCGACAAGGTCAAAGTGGATGACAAGCCTATCCTGCCCCATATTGAAATCGTGCATGACAGAGCGGTGCTGGAAATGTTCCGTGGCTGCAGCCGGGGCTGCCGTTTCTGCCAGGCCGGCATGATTTACCGTCCGGTCCGCGAAAAGAGCGAGGAAAAACTGCAGGAAATCGCCGATACCCTGATCAGGAACACGGGATACAATGAAATTTCCCTCATGTCCCTGTCTTCCGCCGACTACTCCTGCCTGCCGGAGCTGGTGGACCACCTTCTGGAAACCTTCAAGAACCGCCGTGTATCCGTAAGCCTTCCCTCCTTACGTGTAGACTCCTTCTCCATCGACATTGCCAAGAAAATCCAGCAGGTGAGAAAGAGCGGCCTCACACTGGCGCCGGAAGCGGGCACCCAGCGCCTTCGGGATGTAATCAATAAGGGGGTCACCGAAGAAGACATTATGGGCGCCTGCTCCAATGCCTTCAAAAATGGCTGGAGCAAGGTGAAACTCTATTTCATGATGGGCCTTCCTACAGAAACGGACGAAGACCTGAAGGGCATCGCCGACCTGGCCATGCGGATTAAAGAACTTTACCATACCATCCGCGGAAGAAACGACTGCCGCATCACTGTCAGCGTGGCTAGCTTCGTGCCCAAACCCTTCACCCCCTTCCAGTGGATGCCCCAGTGCAGCGTGGAGGAAATCGAAAGGAAACAGCAGTACCTGAAGAGCCTCTTCACCGACAGGCATATTAAATTTGCCTACCACGACGCCAAAACAGGGCGGCTGGAAGCGGTACTGGCAAGGGGAGACAGGAAACTGGCCCCCGTCATCCTGAAGGCCTGGGAAAAGGGCTGCAAGTATGACAGCTGGACCGAATTCTTCGACTACGACCGCTGGATGGAGGCCTTTGAAGAATGCGGCGTGGACCCGGACCTCTATGCGTCCCGGGATAGAGACGAATACGAACCGGAACCCTGGGACCATATCGACTGCGGCGTATCCAAGGACTACCTCCGGAAAGAATGGCGCCTGGCAAAGAGAGGCATCCTGACCCACGACTGCCGCCACCTTGCCTGCAACGGCTGCGCCGTATGCCCCATATTGGACGTGAAACCCATTGATCATAAAGAGGAGAATGCACATGAAAAGGCTGTTTTTGTCTATCACGAAAGGTGAGGAACTCCGTTTCCTGGGGCACCTCGATTTCCTGCGCACCCTGGAAAGGGCGGTTATGCGCTCCGAAATCCCGGTGGCCTTCTCGGAGGGCTTCAACCCCCATATGAAACTGGCCCTGGACTCCGCCTTGGGCGTAGGCGTCACCGCCGACCCCCTGTACCTGGAAATGAAACTGGAAGGGGACATGGACCTGTCCGAAGTGAAGGAAAGACTGTCCCGCCAGCTGCCGAAGGGCATTGCCATCCGCTCCATTGTGGAAGCGGAAAAGAACTGGCCCAAATTCGTGGCCGTTTTCAACGAAGACGCCTATGAAATGGAAGGACCGGTGAAAGAAGGACTGACGGAGGATGATTTCAAACAGGCCGAAGCCTCCCTCAAGCAGTTCAACAGCCTGTCCTCCTTCCTCTATAAAAGGGTGACCCCGAAAAAGGTGAGGGAAATGGACGTGAAGCCCATGATCCTGGAGCCCATGAAAGTCACCTTCACCAGGGATAGAGCCTACCTCACCTTCTCCCTGGTGAGAAGCTCCACCGGCACCGTGCAGCCCAAGGACATCTGGAAAATACTTGCGGAAACCTTCCATATGCCCTGGACGGAGGGCGAATTCATCTGCTCCCGCACCGGCACCTACCGCCGCCTGGAAGGGAAAAGACTCACCCTTGAAGATGACGGCGTATTTCAGGGATTACTGAAAGGAAATTGACATGAAACAGCTTCTTCTCCACGTAAGGCCTGACCAGACCACCCTTGCCCTCCTTGACAACGACACACTTTCCCAACTCTTTGTGGAAAGAGCGGGGGAAGAAGACATTGTGGGAAGAGTGTACAAGGGCGTCATCAAAAACGTGGTGCCCTCCCTCTCCGGCATGTTCGTCGATATCGGCATCGGAAGAAACGCCTTCCTCCGGGACCGGGACACCCTGAAAGGGGCGCCCCGCACCGAAGGCGCTTCCATCCTGGTGCAGGTGGAAAAAGACAGCACCGAAACCAAGGGACCCCTGGTCACTGAAAAAATCAGCTTCGCCGGCCGCTACGCCGTAGCCCTGGCAGGCTCCTCCTACATCGGTATCTCCAAGAAAATCACCGACGAAAACATAAGAAACAGGCTGAGGAGCGCCGCCTCCTCCCTGGCAGGAAAAGGCACGGGCTTCATCGTCCGCACCGCCGCCCAGGGGGCAGGGGAGGAGGACTTTAGAAATGATATTTCCTCCCTCTCCCGTACCATGGACATCGTCATGAGAAGAGAGGCCATCGAAAAAGCGCCGGCCCTCCTGTACAGAGACGGCGACCTGGCGGTGAAAAGCGTGCGGGACTACCTGACAGGCGCCGACCGCCTTCTGGTGGATGACAGGGCCACCTATGCAAGGCTCCTCACCCTTGCGGAAGAAGAACATATTTCCAAAGACAAAATCCTCTTCTACGACGAAAGAGAAAGCCTCTTCCATGCCTTCCACGTGGACGACGAAATCCGGCGCCTCTTCGACCGGGTGGTGCCCCTTCCTTCCGGCGGCTCCCTGGTCATCGACTACACCGAAGCCCTCACCGTCATCGACGTGAACTCCGGCTCCTTCAAAGCCAAAGGCATGCCCCACGACCAGCTGGCCTTCCTCATCAACAAAGACGCCGCCCGGGAAATCGCAAGACAGATCCGCCTCCGCGGCATCGGCGGCATGATCATGGTGGACTTCATCGACATGGAGAAAAAGGAAGAAAAGGAAAAACTCCTCCAGATCCTCAGGAATGCCGTGAAAGAAGACCACACCAAAACCCTGGTCCTCGGCATGACATCCCTGGGCCTTGTGGAAATGACAAGAAAAAGAACCACCAAAAGAACCTGGCAGTACTACTACGACCCCTGCACCGCCTGCGGCGGCACCGGCCGCATCCTCTCCGCCAAAGTGGCGGCGGACCGCATTCTGGAAGACCTGGAAAACAGAAGGAGAAAAGGCCCCTTCAAAACAGCCCTGGAAATCCGCTGCCCGGGAGAAGTGAAAAAGGTCCTGGAAACAGGCCCCATGAAAGAAAACCTTGAAAAAACCGCGGGCACGGACATCACCATCATCGAAGAACCATCCTACTCCCGCGAAACCTATACCATTCTATCCATATAAGGAGGATGCTATGATTACAGACCTTTACACAGACAGCGACCTTGACAGAGAATTCGGAGACAAAAAAGGATTCGTCCTCCTGGAACTGGGCGCCTCCTGGTGCCGCCCCTGCCAGGTCATGCTCCCCGCCTTCTCCGGCGCGGAAGAAGAATTCAAAGGAAAAGTCCGCCTCTGCCGCATCGACGTAGACGAAGCAGAAGAACTGGCTGACCGCTTCGCCCCTGAAGGCATCCCCACCTTCATCTTCTATAAAGACGGAAAAGAACTGGGAAGAATCATCGGCTACAGGCAGAAGAATAAATTCTTTGAAGATATAGCCAGGATGATGAAACAGGCAGGGGAATAAAGAGAAAGATGAAAAAGGCGCCCATGAAACAGGGCGCTTTTTTTTGATTGGAGGGGCGGGGGCTGTATTCCCGTAGGGGCCTGCGGCCTTTGGCCGCAGAGGGGCATATGGCATCCATCGGGCCTGATGGCCCTCGGTGCCCAGGGTTGTGGCCGCCTGCGGCGGCAGGTGGTGGGCGCCTTTTGAAAATGAAGGGGGCGCCAGTATGATAAGACCCATTTAGTGAGCTAGGGAAGCACTGATTAATTCGCAGAATCGAATTTCATATGTATTTTTATCCA
>ERZ857775.2059-NODE-2059-length-20787-cov-13.375410_pt1 | contig 20787 bp, 18 predicted proteins | sample MGYA00519698_ERZ857775 | MGnify/ENA primary metagenome ERZ857775 (study PRJEB31778, sample SAMEA3449363) | human gut metagenome | biome: human gut; feature: human-associated habitat; material: faeces | place: United Kingdom | collected 2010/2012 ...
TAGGGTGGCAAGCGAACTTGGTTCGTAGGGGAGCAAAGCGACCTGAGAACCAAGTGAGACGCTTTCCCGTGGAAGGAGTCCCGCAAAGCGGGATAGGGGGTGGCCACCGGAGGTGGCCAATTCAGCAGAATGTTCATTGCGATTTATGAAGCAGAAAGCTTATCCCGTAACGCAGGCTCCTTCCACAGGAAGAAGCTGCCCGATAGGGCTGAGGATAGGCCTTTGCAGAGCAGAGGCGCCGCCGAAAGGCGGCATTCCGCGGAAGGAGAGTCACTTACGGTATATAACAGAAGTGTTTCCCACCGACCGGTATTTATCACCGGATGTCTCAAATGTGCTGCATACTGAGATTCTTCGCCTGCGGCTCAGAATGACGCGTACGGTGGGAAGGCAAGTCCCGTAACGCTGACTTCATAATCATTGCCGCGCAGCGGCAATCCACAACCCTCGGCGGCGGAGGCGCCGTCAAACCTAAGAACCCGACCGCCAAAGGCCGGTCAATCCTAAGAACCTTTTCAGCCACAACCCTTCTACACAACCTGCGGTGAAGCCGCGCCCCTTTTTATACTGCGGCTGTGCCGCCACCACAACCTTCAGCCCGGAGGGCCGTTACCCCTTCCTGTTGAGCCTCTCTGTGACAAACAGGCGGGGCTGTGATACTATAAGAGAATACAGAATCCCAATACATACTATTTCCCATGATAAAGAGGAGGATATATGAGGCTTCGCAGGAAACCGTGGATTGATGAAGCAATCAAAGATTATACAGACATTCTTTACCTGGAGGAACCTACCGACAGGAAAGGGGAGTGGCGCAGCGTCTTCCCCCATCCGGAAAATGAGCTCCATGTGGAATTTGGCACCGGAAAGGGCCAGTTTATCTCCGGCATGGCATCCATTCACCCCGATGTGAATTTTGTGGGCATGGAGGTGCAGGAGGGGGTTATTTACTATGCTGCCAAGAAGACGGCAGAGAAGGATCCGCCCCTTACCAATGTACGTCTCATTCTGGGAGATGTCAGTGAAATCCTGAACATCTTCGGCGAAGGGGAGGTGGATGTGATTTACCTCAATTTCAGCGATCCCTGGCCGAAGAAGCGCCATGCCAAGAGGAGGCTCACTTACAGGGATTTCCTGAAACGGTATGCCCTTATTCTGAAGGAGGGCGGAGAAATCCGTTTCAAAACTGACAATAAGGATCTTTTTGATTTTTCCATTGAAGAATTTAAAGCGATGGGCTGGGAACTTTCCCAGATGACCTACGACCTTCACGCCGCTCCGGTGGAAGGGGACGTGGAAACGGAGTATGAGGAAAAGTTCTCCAGAAAGGGGAATCCGGTATGTCGTCTCGTAGCGAGACGCCCCTGATTGATATGAAGTATGCGCCTCGGGCATTGCAGAAAATGTTCATTGTGGCAGGAATACTGATTATCCTGGGGGCCTTCAATGTATACAGCTCCACTTATTATATGAATATGGAATCCGGCGCCAGTCCATACAGCCATATTATCAGGCATCTGGTGTTCCTGGCGGTCAGCGTGGCCTTTGCTTTTGTGCTGTCCCGGATTAATTATCATTTCATTAAGAAAGGGGCCATCCTCTGGTGCCTTGGTACCATAGGACTTCTTCTTCTGGTCATGGTGGCAGGCCGCACGGTGAACGGCGCCACCCGCTGGATTTCCCTGGGTCCCGTGTCCCTCCAGCCTTCGGAAATCGCCAAGGTCACCGGGCTGATCTGGGCGTCGGCCTATCTTTCGAAAAAGGTGGATGCCCATAAAGGCATGTCTATTCTGGGGCACCTGTTTCTTCCCCTGGCCGCTCTTTTTATTCCGTCTCTGAAGAAGCAGAAGGGCGCCTCCTTTTCCGGCCTTTTCCATTATTTCACACCCTTCTATATGCCCCTCATCATGGCCCTTCTCGTACTGAAGCAGCCGGACATGGGCACCGCCGGCATGATTCTCATCTTTCCGGGACTCCTCTACATTATTGCAGGTATGCCTTTTCTTGAAATTTTGATTTCCATAGGTGCAGCCTTCGTGGCTTTCATCGGCCTGGCTGTGATGGCTCCCTATCGTATGGCCCGGCTGGTGGTGCTCCTTCATCCTGAGGAGTACGCCCAAGGCATGGGATACCAGACCATGCAGAGCCTTATCGCCGTAGGCTCCGGCGGCGTGCTGGGACAGGGCATGGGACAGGGATTTTCTAAATTCCTTTACCTGCCGGAACAGTACACCGACTTCGCCTATGCCGTATTCAGCCAGGAATATGGATTCGTAGGCTCGGCAGTGGTGCTTTGCCTCTACATGGCCTTCATGCTTTACGGCCTGTCGGTGGGAAGAAAACTGAAACAGACCTATCCGGCTTTACTGGTCTACGGACTGACCCTTCTCATTTCCGTCCAGGGACTGGTAAACATTGCCATGGTTATCGGCTGGTTCCCTGTCACCGGCATCCCCCTTCCCTTCATCTCCTTCGGCGGCACCTCCCTTCTCATGAACATAGCCGCCCTGGGCCTCATCTGGGGCACCGCCACCCAGAGCCTTCGGGAATATGATGAAGAGGAACGGAAAAAACGGATTGCCGCCATGGAAGGGCGCCCCCTTTCCTTCGGTGAACTGTCCGGCTCTGTTTACGGTTCCCGGTAAATCTATTAAATATATGATGAAAAGAGGCTGTGAAGAAATGATAACCATTTTTTTCACAGCCTTTATTTTATGGAGAAATAAAAATGACACGAAATACTTCACTCAGGGTATGGGTTTTCTTCAAGGAAGAATCCCATGCTGCAGTTCTCCTGAAAAAAGCAGCACAGCTTCTTCACGAGATGGGGGTGGACGTATCGTTCTCCTTTGAAGAGGAACCTTCGGAAGAAGAAATAGAACAGATAAAGGAAAACCATATCCTTGCCCTTTTCCACAACCCGGAAAAAGCAGGCCGCTTCGCCCTCCTGGCAGGGAAAGCAGGCAAAAAAGGCTTCGCCCTCTCAGGCAGCAAGGCCTATGGCATAAGCCTTGCAGAAGGAAATATACTCTCCTTCTTCCAAAAACAAGAATATCACTCCGCCTTCGCCTATGCAGCGGACTGGGCATTTCCCATCATTCCGGACAGCGCTCCTGCTAAAGAAAGAGCCCCCTTCCTTATTTCCATTTACCGGGGCCTTATGCTCTATGCAGCAGGAAAAGAAAATACCCTCCTGGCAGCTATGGACCGGGGGAGACGGTAGGCGGGACTGGGACCGGGATAGATTAGTGGCTGGTGGCTGGTAGCTGGTGGGTTAGGAAAATCATACAACCGCCCTGACGGGCGAGGGAAAAGCGTTTCCCCCTTTGGTGGCTGGCGCCACCACCTTTCCCCCGCTGAAGCGGGGGAACTATGGACACTCAGCATTGTGCTACATGAGTCTGCAGGAAAGCGTAGAGCGATCTATTCTCCCCCCTGAATAGGGTGGCAAGCGAACTTGGTTCGTAGGGGAGCAAAGCGACCTGAGAACCAAGTGAGACGCTTTCCCGTGGAGGGAGTCCGGCGCAGCCGGATAGGGTGTGGCCACGTTAGTGGCCAATTCAACGTAATACATAGCGTGAATTAAGCAGCAGGAGGGCATTACCGTAACGCAGGCTCCTTTCTCAGAAAGGAGCTGGGCGAAGCCCTGAGGATAGGTCAGAAGATAAGCCAAGAACTGCCTGTGGAGGTCCTGCATAGGACCTCCAAGTCAGCCGAAGTTGGCATCTAGCCTGCCCAATAAGAGGCCTTCCTTTTAGTCGGCTGACCGATCGAAAGGCAGCATTCTGGAGGGAGATTTCTCGGCTCCGTTTCACTGGCTCCATGAAACTATGGAATTATACCGGCTTGTATCTCCGCTCGAAATGACGGGGACCATAGTGACACAAATGCAAGTCCCGTAACGCTGACTTCATAATTATTGCCCGAAGGGCAATCCTTCCCCTCTGAACCCTTTGAACCATTTCTTCGCCCCTTGAAACACAACCCTTCTACACAACCTGCGGCGTCAGCCACGCCCCTTTTTATCCTGCGGCGGCAGCCGCCACCACAACCCTCGGGCCCGAAGGGCCCGCCCCCCTTTGCTGGCTGGCGCCACCACCTTTCCCCCTCGAAGAGAGGGCACAATCAATATTATTATACATCTCTCCCTTACAAATAATATTTTAGCGAACAACTTGTATTATAAAATTCTGGATAGTATAATGGATAGGAAAAGAGTAAAGGAAGCGGAGGGCTTCTGTAGCAGAAAGGACAGGAATCAAGTGATGAAGCGTTGGATGATGTTAGGGGCCGCCTGTATAGCGGCGGGGTGTGTGCTGTTGTCGGGCTGCGGGAAGGAGGCGCCCGCTGCTTCCGCTCCCGGTCATGTACACATTGTAACCCATGCAAACTGGAATCCCTTTGAATACCTGAAGGATGGAAAAATCACAGGTTTTGATATCGACCTCATAGAAGAGGCGGCCAAAAGGGCGGGCCTTACGCCGGATATTACCGATGCCGGCTGGGAGGCTATTTTTGAGCAGATTCGCACGGGACAGGCGGACGCTGCCATTTCCGGTATTACCATCACCCATGACAGGAAGGCTACCTATCTTTTTTCCCGGCCCTATTTCGTATCCCGCCAGGCCATCCTGGTTCGGGAAGATGAAAATATTTCCTCTGCCAAAGACCTGATGGAGGGGAAAACGGTGGCGGTGCAGAACGGTTCCACCGGCCAGGAGGCACTGGAAAAGCTCATGGGGAAGAATAACCCGGCCATCCGGAAAACGCCCATGTCCATCCAGATGCTCATCGGCGGCCAGGTGGATGCCCTGGTGGGGGATGAAACGTCGGTGAAATCCATCTGCGCCTCCTATCCGGATCAGCACTTGAAAATCGTATACGATGACGAAGCCTTCACGCCGGAATATTTCGGCATTCTCTATCCGAAGGACAAAGGGCAGGCACTGCAGCAGAAACTGGACAAAGCCCTTTCCGATATGGTGAGGGATGGTACCTACGGGAAGATTTATGAGAAATGGTTCCATACAAAGCCTGATGAGAAAACGCTGGCTTCCTTGAAACAGGGGTGATGGAAATGGTTGATTTCAAACTGTCCATACTGGAAGAATATGCGCCCTTCTTTGTCTCCGGCGCCCTTCTGACGGTGAAGCTCTCCCTCATTGCCATGGCAGCAGGCTTCTTCCTCGGTCTCTTTCTGGCACTGGCTCGTATTTCCTCCAGGAAATACCTGTCCATCCCTGCGGCCTGCTTCATCGAAAGCATCCGTGGCACCCCCCTTCTCCTGCAGATACTCATTACCTATTTCGGCGTCATTCCCCTCATCATGAGAAAACCCGACGGCGTGCTGGCGGCGGCCATCGCCCTTTCCATCAATGCCGGTGCCTATATTGCAGAAACCATCCGCGGCGGCATCCTGGCCACGGACCCGGGACAGATGGAAGCGGCCAGCGCCCTGGGACTGTCCCATTTCCAGAGCATGCGCTGGGTCATCCTGCCCCAGGCCATCCGCTCCGTCATTCCGGCCCTGGGAAACTCCTTCGTCAGCCTCATCAAAGACTCCTCCCTGGCATCCGTCATCGCCACGCCGGAGCTCATGTACTGGGCCAACGCCGCCAACGCCCAGTACTACAGAGTGTGGGAAACCTTCATCACCACCGCTTTTATCTACCTCTTCCTCACGCTGGTTACAGGAAGAATACTGGGAAGGCTGGAAAAAAGATGAAATAAACAGTGAAATCGGATGAATTTCGGTTTCACTGTTTTTTGATGAGCGCTTCCCTGGGCGCTGCCCTAAAGCACCACCTTTTCCCTGGCAGGAGCACCATATGCGTGGGAAAATCCGGTCCGCGCAGCGGTCCCATTTCATAAAAAATATTTCAAAAAATCATTTGACAGGCCTTTTTTAAAAGGGTATAATACTCCTTGTGAGATTTGTCCGGAAACCACTAGCCCCGGAGGAAGGACGATGTCTTGCGGTTCTGTTTTTTATTCAGGAGGAATCATTTACAATGAAAACCACATTTATGGCCAATGCGGGCAACATTACCCGTAAATGGTATATCGTAGATGCTGAAGGACTGACCGTTGGCCGCCTGGCTGCTAACGTTGCCAAAGTTCTGTCCGGCAAAAATAAACCTACCTACACACCGCATGTTGATACCGGTGACAATGTCATCATCATCAATGCAGACAAAGTCGTTCTGACAGGCAAGAAAGAACTGAAGAAAGTTTACTTCCACTACACCGGCTACATCGGTGGCGACAGATACCAGAAGGCCGGAGATGCTCTTCGTGAAAGACCGGTATGGGTTGTAGAACATGCTATTCGCGGCATGCTCCCGAAGAACAAGCTCGGTGCCCAGATGTATCGTAAACTTCATGTTTATGCAGGCAGCGAACATCCGCATGCAGCACAGAAACCTGAAGAATTAAAGTTTGATATCCGTTAACCGGAAGGGAAGGAAATAAGAAATGGCAGAAGCTACATACTACGGCACCGGCCGCAGAAAGACATCCGTTGCCAGAGTCCGTCTGGTACCGGGACAGGGTAATATTACAATCAATGGCCGCGATCTGAAGGATTACTTCGATCTGGCTACTCTTGAACTCATCATTAAACAGCCGCTGGAACTGACCGGAACCACCTCCGCTTACGACGTTATCGCTAACGTACAGGGCGGCGGACGTACAGGTCAGGCAGGCGCTATCCGTCACGGCATCTCCAGAGCACTGCTGGACGTAGACGCAGACTACAGAAAAGTACTGAAGAGTGCCGGTCTGCTCACCCGTGATCCAAGAATGAAAGAACGTAAGAAATACGGCCTCAAGAAAGCAAGAAAAGCAAGCCAGTTCTCCAAACGTTAATCCGTTTCCGAATGGCAGAAACGCTCATGGTTATCCATGGGCGTTTTTCTTATGGGCGGAAATAAAAGTCAGACGATAGACGATAGATGATAGACGTCAGACATCAGATATCAGACGGTCAGATGCCGGACTCTCCGCCGGATGCCGTGATCCTGAGCGCAGCGAAGGATCTCGGTACATGGAGTAAGTGGGACAGGTGGTGGTAACTACCGGTCGGCGGGACTGGAGCGTCATGGGTGGCTGGTGGCTGGGAAAACCAGGGAGCCTGCCTGCGGCGCGATGGAAAAGTGGCACCACCTATACCCAAGGGGAAGCGTGTCACTGGATTCTCAGGTCGATGGTGTGACTCCAGTTCCTCTGCCACCCCGCAGGCGGTGGCAGTACAACCCGTGCTTAATGTAGTGCAACTTATGATGGTAATGTTTCGCGGAGCTTTGTTGTTCCCCCGCTTTTGCGGGGGAAAGGTGGTGCCGTAAGGCACCAAAGGGGGAGAAGCCACCGGAGGGGGCTAATTCAGCAGAATGTTCAGCGCGATTTATGCAGCAGGAAGCTCATCCCGTAACGCAGGCTCCTTTCTCAGAAAGGAGCTGGGCGAAGCCCTGAGGAACACAGAAGATAAGCCAAAAGCTGCCTGCTGCAAGGCAGCATTCTATCGGGAGATTTCTCGGCTCCCTTTCAATGGCTCCACGAAACTATGTGATTCATACCGGCTTGTACCTCCGCTCGAAATGACGAGGGAACCATAGTGACACAAATGCAAGCCCCGTAACGTCTTGCGCCCCCTTTAGGGGTGGCAAGCGAACGAAATTTGTAGGGAGCCATAGGCGACTGAAAATTTCGTGAGACGCTTTCCCGTGGAGAGAGGGCCACGGCGTGGCGCGGGGGTGTACGAGGTTAAGTGGCGAAATGATACTCTATGCTGAACTGACTGTGGAGGTCCTGCATAGGACCTCCAAGTCAGCCGAAGTTGGTCCTGCATAAACTGGCGAAGGAGTATCATAATTATTCTTACCCTCGTACACCCTTTGCCTCTTCGAGGCGTTCACCTCAAGGGGAAACGAGAAATATAAAGAGGCCTTCCTTTTAGTCGGCTGACCGATCGCAAGGCAGCATTCTGCAGGGAGATTTCTTGGCTCCCTTTCACCGGCTCCATGAAACTATGGAATCATACCGGCTCGTACCACCGCTCGAAATGACGGGGACAGCACTGATGACACAAAAGCAAGTCCCGTAACGCTGACTTTATATTGCGCCCATAGGGCGCCACCACAACCCTCAGCGGCATAGCCGCTGTCGCCCCCTGAGCGAAGCGAATACAACCCTTCTATACAACCCTCGGGGCCCAAGGCCCCGTTAACCTTCTCCTCTGCCCCCTTGGCCCCAGGCCCATCAATCTTATGAACCGTATTTTTTTACAAATTTATTTCCTTACCCTCTTTACTTTCTTACTTTAGCGTGGTAATGTATTAATCATAAGAAAGAGAGGAGGGCGCAAATGGCTCGTACCATAGATGACCTGAAAATGGTCCATGAAGAGGAAATGAATAATTTTGACCGCATTGAGAGTGCGGTGGTGTCTGTCATGAGGCGGCACGGGTGCAAGATCATCCAGACGCCTACGTTTGAGGATTATGATACCTACGGCACCTATTTCCCCCAGCTGCAGCGGGAGATGATCAAGACCATCGGTCCTGACGGGGAGGTGCTGGTGATGCGTCCTGATGTGACGGTGCCGCTGGTGAAGACGGTGGCCCGGGAGTATCCCGATGCTTCCCAGCTTCTGAAGTTCGGCTATGTGTCCATGGTGTTCCGTGAGTATTACGGAAAGTCCACCCACGGGAAGTATTTCCTTCAGAGCGGGGTAGAGGTTCTGGGGGATGAGACGCCGGAGTGTGACGGGGAAGTGATGGTTATTGCGGCGGAGTTTTTGAAGTCCGTGGGGATTTCCCATATGCGTATCGACCTGGGGACTGTGGCTTATATGGATGCTCTGTTTGATGAGCTTCATCTGACGAAGGAGCAGCTTTCCCAGGTGCGGGAGTACATGGAGAAACGGAATCTGGTGGCCTTTGACGGGCTGGTGGATACGCTTCCCATTACGAAGATCCAGCGGGATGTGCTGCTGGAGCTGCCCCGGCTTTTCGGGGACTATGAATCCACCCTGAAGCGGGCGGAGGGGCTGTGCCTGAATCATGGCATGATGGAGGCGCTTAACCGGCTCCGGAAGGTGTATGAGTACCTGGATGTGGCTGGGTACAGTGATTCGGTGCAGCTGGATTTCGCTTTTACTTCCCACATGGGGTATTATACGGATATGGTGTTCAAGATTTACGCCGACGGCGCTCTATATTCCCTCATCAGCGGCGGGCGGTATGATTCTCTGGCCGCCCAGTTCCAGGTGCCCCGGCCGGCCTGCGGTTTCGGCATGAATATGAATCTTCTTTACGAGGTCATGGCGGAGGCGGATCTTCTGGAGGCACAGGTTCCTTCCTGCGACCTGGCAGTGGTATATGAGGAAGCGGATAGAAATCTGATCCTGACTCTCATGGACTGGCGGCATAAAGGGTTCTCCGTCCTGGGTGTGAGCGCAGGGAACCGCATCAACTCCGGCGATTACCGCATGATAGCATCGTATAAGGATGGTTTCTTCCTGACAGGGGAGGAGAAACTGTCGAAAGAGGAAATGGAAAGAAAACTGGGAGGACTTTGATATGCTTCATATAGCACTGGCGAAGGGGCGTATTGCCAAGAAAGTGATGAAAAGCCTGTCTGATGGAGGGTATCATTTCCCCGATTATTCCGATGACAGCAGAAAGCTCATATTTACAGACGATAAGGACCGCATCCGGGTGACCCTGGTGAAGTCTCCCGATGTGACGGTGTATGTGCGGCGGGGCGCCGCCGACGCCGGCATTGTGGGGAAGGATGTGCTCATGGAGGACGGGGAGGAGGATGTGTATGAAATCCTTGACCTGGGTATCGGCAAGTGCCGCATGGCGGTGTCCGGTATCAAGGGAAAGAAGGATGTAATGAACAAGCGCATTCTCACCGTGGCATCCAAGTATCCCTCCATTGCGCGGAAATATTTCGCCGGCCGTTTCCAGCCCATTGATATTATCAAGCTGAACGGTTCCGTGGAGCTGGCTCCCCTGGTGGGTCTCTCCGATGTGATTGTGGATATTGTGGAAACAGGCACCACCCTCCGTGAAAACGGACTGGAGGCCTATGATTATTTCATGGATTTTTCCGCCCGCCTCATCTGCAACAGGGTATCCTATAAGATGAAGCAGGACGAATTAAAACAGTTTATTCAGGTGGTCAGCAAGACTGACACCGGAAAGAAGGCATAGCATGGATTGGATTGAAGTACCGGAAAAAGGGCTGACCCTCCGTGAAGTGAGGACCATGACCAATAGAAATGTGAATCTGTCTGACGATCTGGAAAAGGCGGTATCCGCCATCCTTACCCAGGTCAGGGAAGGAGGAGACGAAGCCATCCGGGCTCTCACGAAGAAATTTGACGGCGTGGATATTGCCGATTTCCGGGTGAGTGAAGAGGAAATCGAAGAGGCGGTGAAGGAAGTAGGGCCGGAGTTCCTGGCTGTACTGAAGGAAGCAAAGGGAAATATCGAAGCCTTCCATAAGGAACAGGTGCGGAAATCCTGGTCCAAGAATTTCAGGGACGGCGTGGAACTGGGAGAAAGATTCCTCCCCATCCAGCGTGTGGGAGTCTACGTGCCCGGCGGCCGGGCTGCTTATCCGTCCACGGTCCTTATGGACACGGTGCCTGCCATGGTGGCAGGCTGCCCGTCGGTGGCCATGGCTACCCCTCCCGGAAAGGACGGCAAGGTAAATCCCAACATCCTGGCTGCTGCCTATGTGGCAGGGGTGAAGGAAATCTACAAAGTAGGCGGCGCCCAGGGTATCGGCATGCTGGCCTACGGCACGGAGACCGTGGAGCCTGTATTTAAAATCGTAGGCCCCGGCAATGCTTTCGTAGCCATGGCCAAGCGCCTTGTTTTCGGCACCGTAGGCATTGATATGATTGCGGGCCCGTCTGAAGTATGCTGCGTGGCTGACGGCAGCGCCAACCCGAAGTGGATTGCCGCCGACCTCCTGTCCCAGGCGGAACATGACCCCAGGGCTGCTGTATTCCTCATTACGCCGGATAAAGAGTTCGGCCTTGCGGTGCAGCAGGAAATGGAAAAGCAGATGAAGGAGCTTTCCCGTTATGAAATCATGAAGAGCTCCGTGGACCAGTATGCCAAAGCCTTCCTCTGCAAAGACACAGAGCAGTGCTTTGACATTGTCAATAAAATCGCACCGGAACACCTGGAGGTGGAGCTGCCGGATCCGAAGAAGTACCTGCCCCTCATTTATAATGCCGGCGCTATTTTCCTTGGAAAATATACATCCGAACCTCTTGGGGACTACATGGCAGGCCCGAACCACACGCTCCCCACGTCCGGCACCGCTGCCTTCTCCTCGCCCCTTGGCGTTTACGATTTCGTAAAGCACAGCAGCGTGGAATGCTACAGCGAAGAAGCATTCCGGAAGATTTCTAAGAAAGTACAGCTTTTTGCCAAAGCAGAAGGGCTCACCGCCCATGCTCATGCTATGGAGGTGCGGGATGAAGACTGAATGGCTGAGAAATACGATTAAGGATTTTGACCCCTACTTCGTGGCTCCCATTGCGGAGAAACACGTCATTAATGCCAATGAAAACTATTTCAATGTGCTTTCCATTCCGGCGGTAAAGCAGGAACTGATCAAGGCGCTGGATACTTTCAAACCCCAGATTTACCCGAAACCCATGGCCGATGGCCTTCGGGAAACTCTGGCTGACTACATCGGTGCAAGGCCGGAAAACATTATCTGCGGCAACGGCGGCGATGAAATGATTTCCTACCTTTTGGGCACCTTCATGAACCCCGGCGACACCCTTCTCGTTCATTCTCCCACCTTCGACATGTACGAACTGGGAGCGGAAACCCTGGGTGCCTCCACCATCAAGGTGCGGGACCTGGCAGGCTACCGCCGCGACAAGGAAGGGCTGCTTGATGCCGTGAAGAAATACCAGCCGAAAATGACGGTAATCTGCAATCCGAACAACCCCACCGGCGACCTCCTGCCTGCGTCTTTCATCGAAGAAGTGCTGAAGGCGGCGGACAACCTGGTCTTCGTGGACGAAGCGTACATGGAATTCGCCCAGAAAGAAAGCGTGGTGTCCCTTATCAGTAAATATCCGAACCTGGTGGTGCTCCGTACCCTGTCCAAAGCCTTCGGCCTGGCGGGCATGCGCTGCGGCTACCTGGTGGCCGATGAAGAAATCATCAACGCCATCGGCAAAATCAAGGCGCCCTATAACCTGAACTCCTTCACCCAGCTCTTTGCACCCATTGTGCTGAAGCATCGGGATGAAATCCTTAAAGTGCGGGATGACATTGTAAAGGAAAGAAACCGCCTCTTCGACGAACTGGTGAAAATCCCGGGCCTTACCGTATATCCCTCCTGCACCAATTTCCTTCTGGTACAGGTGGAAAACAAGCATGAAGAAATTTTCAAAGCACTGAAGGCAAAGGACATTCTGGTGAAGATTTACCGCAACAGCGCAGAACTTCCGGAGGCTTACCGCATTTCAGTAACCACAAAGGACGTGGACGATACCCTTCTTGAGGTATTCCGGAAGGAGCTTTCATGAGACAGGCAGCCATTCACAGAAAAACGGGGGAAACCGATATTTCCGTCAACCTTTCCATTGACGGCTCCGGCCGCTTTGAAGGCACCACGGGCATCGGATTCTTCGACCATATGATGAACCTCCTTGCCTGCCACAGCGGCATGGACATTTCCATTTCCTGTCAGGGAGATCTGGAAGTGGACAATCACCATACCATCGAAGACCTGGGCATTACCCTTGGCGATGCCCTGCTGAAGGCTCTGGGAGACAAGAAAGGCATCCGCCGCTACGGCGCCTTCTTCTGCCCCATGGACGAAGTCCTCTCCCGCATTGTGCTGGACCTCTCCGGCCGTCCCTACTTCGTGTACGACGTGAAAATCCCGGTGGAGCGCATTGGCACCTTTGAAACGGAAATGACCAGGGAATTCTTCCTGGCCTTCGCCATGCACGGCATGATGAACCTTCACATGGCCTGCCTCTACGGTGAAAACGGCCACCATATGGTGGAATCCCTTTTCAAAGGACTGGGACACGCACTGAAGGAAGCGGTTACCGTGGAAAGCGGCGCTCTGTTATCGACCAAAGGGGTGCTCTGATGAAAACAGCAGTTATAGATTACGATGCAGGCAACCTGGCCAACGTAGTGCGGGCCGCCGCCCGCGCCGGCCTGGACGTGGTGGTGACAAGGAACCCGGAAGAAATCAAAAATGCTTCCGCCCTCATCCTTCCCGGCGTAGGCGCTATGAAAGATGCCATGGAGCACCTGGACGGCTACGGTCTTTCCGATTTGATCAGGGAAGAAGTGAAAAAAGGCAAGAAACTGGCAGGCATATGCCTTGGCATGCAGGCCCTTTATGAAGTATCTGAGGAAAACGGTCACATCCCTGCCCTGGGCCTTCTCCCCGGCAGCATCGTCCGTTTCCCTGAAGGGAAACTCAAAGTGCCCCACATGGGGTGGAATGAGCTGGTCATCCACCGGCCCCACGAAGTGCTGGAAGGCCTTTCCCCTCATTCCTACGTTTATTTCGTCCATTCCTACTACAAAACCCCTGGAAATACGGAAGACGTCATCGCCTCGGCGGACTACGGCGTCACCGTGCCGGCGGTGGTGGGGAAGGACAATGTATTGGGCTTCCAGTTCCATCCCGAAAAATCAGGACAAGTAGGCATGGCCATCTGGAACCGTTTAGCAAAGTGGTTGATGAAATGAAAATATTTCCAGCGATTGATATAGAAGACGGACACTGCGTCCGCCTGAAACAGGGCCGCAAAGAAGACCTCACCGTCTACGGCGACGACCCTGTAAAAATGGCACTGAAATGGGAAGCCGAAGGGGCTAAAGCCCTTCATGTGGTAGACCTGGACGGCGCCTTCAAGGGAAACGGCATGAACATTGAAATCATCCGTAAGATGTGCGAAGCCCTCACCATCCCCATCGAAGTGGGCGGCGGCATCCGTACAGAAAAAGCCATCAAAGACTACCTGGACATGGGCGTCTACCGCGTCATCATCGGCTCCAAAGCCGTAGCCTCCCCCTACTTCGCCATCCAGGCCGCTAAGAACTACGGCCCGGACCATATCGCCGTATCCGTAGACGCCAAGGGCGACGAAGTCGCCACCCACGGCTGGGTGGACGGCAGCAGCCGGAAAGTCATGACCTTCGTAGAAACCCTCCTCACCCACGGAGTGAACACCATCATCTACACCGACATCAGCCGTGACGGCATGCTTACCGGCCCGAACTTCGACATGATGAAAAAACTCCAGGCCCTGGAAGGCATCCGCCTCATCGCCTCCGGCGGCGTCTCCGGCGCCGAAGACCTCCGGAAACTTTCGGCCATGGGCGTCTATGGAGCCATCACTGGCAAAGCCCTCTATGAGGCAAAAGTAACCATGGAAGAAATCAGGGAGATACAGGAATAGGGGAGCCGCTTTGCGGCTCTGCCCCACCCCTTGCGCCCCCTTTCAGGGGTGGCAAGCGAACGAAATTTGTAGGGAGCCAAAGGCGACTGAAAATTTCGTGAGACGCTTTCCCATGGAGAGAAGGCCACGAAGTGGCGAGGGGGTGTACTACGGTACAAGTCGTTAATGCCTCCCTAGGGAAGCACTGATTAATTCATAGAGTTTTCTTTTATAAGAATTTTTATGCACTGTTTCGTCATGGGCTTCCTTAAATAGCTCGCTATTCGCGTCAGCCCATTCCTCGCATTGCATAAAAATTCAAGAATAAAAGCAAACAATGATTTAATCAGCGCTTCCCTAGTGGGTTAGTAAAACCATACAACCGCCCTGACGGGCGATGGAAAAGAGGCACCCCCTTTGGTGGCTGCGCCACCACCTTCCCCCCCCGCTGAAGCGGGGGGACTATGGACGCTGTATATCGTGCCACTTGACTCCGCGGGGAAGCGTAGAGTGGCATATTCTCCCCCCCTGAATAGGGGGGGAGTCCCGCGAAGCGGGATAGGGGGTGGCCGTGGCAGCGGCCAATTTCCCACCATGTTAGCATGATTTATGTAGCAGGAATCTCATCCCGTAACGCTGACTTTATAATCATTCCCGCCGTCAAACCTGAGAACTCGACCGCCAAAGGCCGGTTAAACTTAAGAACCCTTTCTTCGCCCTTTGAACCCGCGGGCCCATAGGGCCCGCCCCCCCAATTTCAATAATCTTCTTTACATAAATCCGCTGGCATGATAAAATTTTCTAAGTTGTAGATATATTGATTACTCAGTAAATGAGGGATGTAAATGGCACTTTATGTTAAGAAATTCGGTGGAAGTTCGGTGGCTACACCGGAAAAAATGCTGAATATTGCAAACCGTGTTCTTCGGGACCGGAAGCCGGGGGATAAGATCGTCATTGTGGTGTCTGCCATGGGGGATACTACCGATGATCTTTTGGACCTGGCGTCCCAGGTTTCTTCTGTCAATCATGGCAGGGAGATGGATATGCTTCTGGCAACGGGAGAGCAGATGTCTATCGCTCTTATGGCTATGACTTTCAAGAAGCTGGGGGTACCGGCCATTTCCCTGACGGGCCCGCAGGCCGGCATCATTGCCGGCGGTGCTTTCGGGAAGGCCCGCATTGATGATGTGAAGCCGGAGCGGGTGCTCCGGGAGCTGGAGGAAGGCAAGATCGTCATTGTAGCAGGCTTCCAGGGGATTATGCCCAACGGCGATGTGGCCACCCTTGGCCGCGGCGGTTCCGATGCTACGGCGGTGGCTTTAGCCGGTGCCATGCATGCGGATATGTGTGAAATTTTCACCGACGTGGACGGCATTTATTCCGCCGATCCCCGCTATGTGAAGGGCTGCCGCAAGATGAAGGAAATCACCAATACGGAAATGCTGGAAATGGCAAGGCTTGGCGCCGGTGTCATGCAGCCCCGCAGCGTGGAGCTGGGCATGAAGTATCATATTCCCATTCATGTACGGTCTACGTTCACTGATGAGGAAGGCACCATTATCCGGGAGGTATGCACAATGGAAGGTAAGAATGAATCGGTAAGAGGCGTGGCGCAGGATGCCCATGCAGCAAGGATTGCGGTACTGGGGCTTCGCAATATCCCCGGTGTGGCATACATGGTTTTCTCCGCACTGGCTGAAGATAATATCACCGTAGATATGATCGTGCAGAGTGTGAGAAATTCCAATGATGACAAGACAGACATTATTTTCACCATTGAAGATACGGATCTGCCGGATGCTAAACGGGTGCTGGAAAAGATGAGGGACGAAGGCAAGCTGGAAGAAGTCATCTATGATGATGACACCGCTAAGGTTTCCGTGGTGGGAGCAGGCATGCTGGGAACGCCCGGCGTGGCTGCCCGCATGTTCGGCGCCCTTGGAAGGGCCGGCGTGAACATCGACATCGTCAGCACCTCTGAAATCAGTATTTCCTGCCTCATCCTGAGGAAAGATCTGGACAAGGCTGTACAGGCCATTCATGATGAATTTTTCCCTGATACAAAAGCTGAATAATCTGGTTTTTTCAAAGAAAAAGCACAGGTATGTACCTGCGCTTTTTCGCACGTTTAGGAAACAGTGCTGACCTTTGGCAAATAAAGGGTCCTGTTTCATGGAGGTTTTATATGAAATGGAAATTAGGCGACATGGTTCACGGATTCCGCGTGAACGCCATGTCTCATATTGAAGAAGTCAATTCCGATGCCTATGTGATGGAGCACGTGAAGAGCGGCGCCCGTCTCATGTATCTGGATAATGACGATGACAACAAGGTATTTTACATCGCATTCCGCACCACCCCGGACAATTCCAAGGGCGTGCCCCACATTATGGAACATTCCACCCTCTGCGGCTCCCGCAAGTATCCTTTGAAGGAACCTTTCGTGGAACTGGCCAAGGGGTCCCTGAATACGTTCCTCAATGCCATTACCTGGCCGGATAAGACCATGTATCCCATTGCCAGCAGAAATGATGTGGATTTCCACAATCTGATGGATGTGTACCTGGATGCTGTTTTCTATCCCAACTGCTTGAAGAATCCCCAGATTCTCATGCAGGAAGGCTGGCACTACGAGCTGGAAAACAAAGAAGCGCCCCTCACATACAACGGCGTAGTTTACAATGAAATGAAAGGGGCCCTTTCTTCTCCCGAAGCTATTATGGAAGACCGGGCTATGGAAAAGCTTTTCCCCGACACCACCTACGGCGTGGAATCCGGCGGGGACCCGGAAGTGATTCCCACCCTGTCCTTCCGTGAATTTACGGAATTCCACCGCCGTTTCTACCATCCCTCCAACAGCTATATCTACCTTTACGGCAATATGGATATTGATAAGACCCTGGAATATCTGGACGGGGAGTACCTCTCCGCCTTCGACAGAAGAAATGTGGACTCCATGGTGAAGACCCAGGCTCCCTTCGGAAAACGGATTTCCGTTACCGCCCCCTATGGCATTGCGGAAAATGAAGGCACCGAAGGCAAGGCCATCCATGCCCTTTACAATGCTTTCAACGACCACATGTCCACCATGGACTCCCTGGCCTTCCGCATTCTGAACTATGTGCTCATCGACATGGACGGGGCGCCTTTGAAACAGGCGGTGCTGGACGCAGGCCTTGGAAGCGACCTGTCCGGCTCCTACGGCGACAGCTACAAGCAGCCCGTATGGATCGTGGAAGTGACAGGGTCCGAAGTGGATAAACAGCAGGCCTTTGCGGATGTGGTGGACAGCACCCTCCGCTCCATCGCCCTGAAGGGACTGGACAAGGATATGCTGGAAGCTGCGCTGAACCGCACCGAATTCACTGCCCGTGAAAATGATTACCAGGGCCGTCCGAAGGGCCTTTTCTACGGCGTAAGGGCCATGGACCTGTGGCTGTATGACCGGGATCCCATGGAAGCCCTCCGCTACATCGACGATATCAACACCCTGAGGGATAATCTGAAGACCAATTACTTCGAAAATCTCCTTCTCCGCTATGTCATCAAGAACCCGCACCAGGTACTGATTACCATGAAACCGGAAAAGGGACTCACCGAAAAGATGAATCGGGAAACGGCGGAAAAGCTGGCAGCCTTCAAGAGCAGCCTTTCCGACGAACAGCTGGATGAAATCATGGCCTCCACCAAAGCGCTGAAGGAAAGACAGGCCTCCGGCGAAACGGAAGAAGCGCTGGAAACCATTCCCCTCCTTTCCCGCAAAGACCTGAAACGGACGGTGGAGGAAGAGGTGCTGGAAAAGGAAAATGTGTCCGGCATGGACCATTTCCATTTCGGCGTACACACCAACGGCATTACCTACCTGAACCTCTATTTCCCCCTCAGCGGCCTGACGGAAGAGGACATTCCCTATGCCATCCTTCTCTCTACCCTTTTGCGCAGTCTTTCCACCACAAAACACAGCTACGGCGAACTGGCCCGCCTGTCCAACGCCTACACCGGCGGCATGAGCTTTGCGGTGAACGGCTACGGAAAGGTGGAAGACACGAACGCCTACCTGCCTGCCCTTACCGTCCGCGCCAAGGCGCTCACCGCCAAGGCAGACAAACTTCTGGACCTTCTGGGCGAAGTGATCAACCACACCCTCTTTACCGACACCAAGCGGCTGAAGGAACTGATTCTTCAGGAAAAATCGGAATGGGACATGACCGCCTTCTCCAGAGGCCACAGCCTGGTAATGACAAGGCTTACCTCCTATTTCTCCAGGGGAGGGGAGTTTGCCGAACAGTCCGGCCTTTCCTACTACTATTTCCTGGCGGACCTTGCCAGAAAATTTGACGGTGAAAAGGAAAAACTGGTGGCAAAACTGGAAGAAGTTTCCCGAAAGATTTTCACAAGAAGTGGTCTTTTCTTTGAAACCATAGGGGAAGAAGAGGAAAAGAAAGCTGTCCTTTCCAACCTTTCACTCCTTGTGGACGATATGGAAGAAGGGGAAAAGAAGGAACCCCGTCCATTCAGTTTCCCGCCGGCAGAAAAGAACGAAGCCTTCCGTACCTCCGGCAAAGTGCAGTACGTAGCCAAGGGCGGCAATTTCAAGAGCCACGGCTTTGCTTACACCGGCGCACTGAAGGTCATGGAAACTATCCTCCGCTACGAATACCTGTGGAAAAAGGTGCGCGTCCTGGGCGGCGCCTACGGCGCTTTCACCCAGTTCCTCCGGGACGGCACGGCCATCCTCTGCTCCTACCGGGATCCGAACCTTGCCGAAACCCTGAAGGCCTATGAAGACCTGCCGGCCTATCTGGAAAACCTTACCCTTTCCGACAGGGAAATGACCAAGTACGTTATCGGCACCATGGCTGCCGCTGAAACCCAGCTCACCCCCTCCATGAAGGGCGAAAGGGCCATGGTACACTACCTCTCCGGCAACACCAGGGAATCCCGCATGAAAATCAGGGACGAAGTGATCAACTGCCAGGTGGAAGACATCAGGAAACTGGCGCCTCTGGTAGAAAGCGTCATGAAGGATCCCTACATCTGCGTCATGGGCAGCGAAGACAAAATCGAAAGGGACAAAGCCCTCTTCGACGCTGTCAAATCCATGCCGAACTGATGAAAGTACGCACCCGTTTCGCCCCCAGCCCCACCGGCCGCATGCACCTGGGCAACCTGTGGATTGCCTTCCTGAACTGGCTCTGGACAAGGCAGCAGGGGGGAACCATTATCCTCCGCATGGAAGACATTGACAAAGACCGCTGCCATTCATCCTATGCGAAAGGCATTCTGGAAGACCTCGCCTGGATGGGCCTTGACTATGACGAAGGACCGGAAGGAACCTATGCCTACGGAAGCACCGTGCAGAGCCGAAGATACGACATCTACGGGAAAATCCTTTCTGAAATGGAAAAGAAAGGGCACATCTACCCCTGCTACTGCAGCCGGAGCCGCATCCACCAGGTCCTCTCCGCTCCCCACGAAGGAGAAAACCGACCTGTCTACGACGGACACTGCCGAAACCTTTCGGCAGAAGAAAGAAAAGCCATGACCAAGCCCCCCTGCTGGAGAGTGGCCATGGAAGAGGGGAACACGACCTTTTCGGACCTCTTCTTCGGAAACGTGACAAGACACCTCAAAAAAGGGGCCGACGACTTCGTTATCCGCCGCGCCGACGGCCTTGTAGCTTACCAGCTGGCTGTCTCCATAGATGACGGAGCCATGGGCGTCACCCACGTATTCCGGGGAAACGACCTTCTGGACTCCACGCCCTACCAGGTCTTCCTTATGGAAAAACTGGGATACCAGCCGCCAGTCTACGGCCACCTGCCCCTGCTCACTGACAAAAAAGGCATCCGCCTTTCCAAAAGACAGTGGGGCATTACCATAGAAGAACTCCGGAACAGAGGATACAGCCCCGAAGACCTCATGGGCCTCCTCCTCCACCTGGCCGGAGGCCTTCCGGACATGAGACCGGTTACAAGAAAAGAAGCGGTAGAGAACTTCCCCTTCGAAAAATTGAAAAATCTGAAACAGAAGCACATTGTCCTTCCTGTATCATGAAAAAACGCTCCCTTTTGGGGGCGTTTTTTTATGGATACGCCCTTGCGGGCGTGAGGGTTCAGAGGATGCAGAGGGTGCAAAGGGTTCAAAGGGGGGGGTGGTAGGCGTCCCTTAAATAATGAAGGGCGCCATTATGATAAAACCCATTTAGTGAGCTGGTGGGCTGGTCGGTATTCCCGAAGGAGCCTGCCGCTGCGCGGCAGAGGGGCATATGGCCCTGTGCTAGGGAAACGCTGATTTAATCCAATTATTTGCTGACTGGCAAGGCATAATCCTGT
>ERZ857775.2082-NODE-2082-length-20644-cov-3.850843_pt1 | contig 20644 bp, 9 predicted proteins | sample MGYA00519698_ERZ857775 | MGnify/ENA primary metagenome ERZ857775 (study PRJEB31778, sample SAMEA3449363) | human gut metagenome | biome: human gut; feature: human-associated habitat; material: faeces | place: United Kingdom | collected 2010/2012 ...
CGAAGTCGATGATGTCGTATTTGCGGGCCAGCTCCCAGTGGGGCAGCGGGTTTTCCGGAAGCGCGGTGTAGCTTTCCACGAGCTTGACGACGAGGTTGTCCTCGGCCGTCTTGCCTTCGGGGACGATCTCGGCGGGGAAGTTCGGCAGCGAGACGATGGCCGACTGCAACTCCTGCCGGGCGTCGGTCAGCTCGGCTTCGAGGCGCGAGGACTTCTCCTTGAGGTCCGCCACGAAGCGTTTGCGCTCCTCGGCCTCCTCGCGGCGGCCCTGGCCCATCAGTGCGCCGATCTCCTTGGCGGCCTTGTTCTGGGCGGCCAGCGTGTTGTCGAGTTCCAGCTGGAGGGCTTTGCGCCGGTCGTCGAAGCTGATGATCTTTTCGATGACAGGCGCGGCGTCCACGCCCTTCTTGGCCAGCTTGCGTGCGGCGGCCTCTTTGTCATCGCGGATTTGCTTTATCGTAAGCATAATATCGTGAGTTTTTTTGTGTTTTCGCCTTACAACCTGCAAAATTAGTAAATTCGCGTCAAACTGTCACGCCGAGACGCCGTTTTTTGCGATTTTATGAAAAAACCGGACTTCCGCCCAAAGCGGAAATCCGGTTTTCGGTTGTGCGGGCTGCGGATCAGCGGGTGTGGAGCACGAGGTCCGTGCGCAGACGCTTGCCTTCGGCCGGGACTTTCGCTGCCGTGTTTCCGGAGGCTTTCGCCGGAACGGCGACGCGTTCGCCCGTCAGGTAGGTCGTGAAGCGCTGTCCGCCGGTCTCGATGCTTCCGGTCCGCGATTCCGCGGCGCGGGCCGCGGTCTGTGCGGACGCCTGCTGGAGGGGCTTCATCTTGAGGGACGAGTAGGTTTTCGAACCGGCGTACTGGCGCAGGTAGCTCGAACTCGACGCCTGCGGCGTGCTGAAGAGCAGGAACATGTAGCTGTTGACCTCTTCGGGTGAGTAGGGGCTTGAAGCCCAGTAGAGCGTGTCGCCGATGTAGCCGACGGCCATTCCGGCGTCGCCCCAGAAGATCGACAGTCCGTTCGAGAAGCCGAGCGTCGCATAGGCGCCGTTGTACATCCCCGCGTACTGGGGTTCGACGATCAGCATGTGCAGCTCCTTGTCGTAGTAGCCTTTCAGCTGGGGTGCGAAGTCGCGCATGTCGGTCATGCCGCTGATGAGCACGTCGCGGTCGTTGATGCGCGCGATGTCCATGCGGAAGGTCTTTTCGGACGACTGCGAATCGACGTCGACGGTCGCCGTGACGCCGAATGCGCCGATGAAGTCCTCCAGGGTCTTCGTCCGGTCGAAATCCTTGGCGAAGTAACCGAACGTCGACGCGCTCTTCGAAACGAAAGCCGTGTCGCCGAACGAGTTGTACATCAGCAGGGCGAGTGTGTACGTGCTGCCTTCGTCGAGCGGGCTGAACGACGTGCCGCGGCCTTCGGGGGAGTTGAGCTGCGCGATCATCTCCTCGGGAACGTCGTAGCCCCGGGATGCGGTCACCTCCTCCAGTGTCATGCCGAGCGCTTCGCACAGGTAGTCGGCGACGGCGGTTTTGACGCAGAGATATTTCATCGCCGCCACATTCGCGGTCTGCATCTGCCAGATGAGCGTGTTGTAGGGCGAGTAGTTGAGGTTGTTCTCCGGAGCGTAGAACTCGAATTCGAGCGATCGGGGAGCATATTCGTCGTTCGGGTCGTTCGTGAACCGCTGCGTGTAGAGCTTGCAGGGGTTCTCGATCGAGTCGTAGGCCAGCGCCACGGCGGTGTAGTTGCCCGAGGGAACGTTCCAGACCGAGGCGTCGTCCGCGAGGAGCGTCACCACGGGGGTCACGGCCTCCAGTTTGTCGTCGATCAGCTGCCGGCGCACCTCCTGCTGCCGTTCGGCGTCGGCGGTGATGTCTCCGGCGACGACCGCGGCCTTGTAGTACTTCGTGTATTCGTTGGGCGAGAAGTGGAGTTTCGGAGCCTTGAATCCGGTGCTCGTGGTCTCGATGCCCTCGAAAGCGATCTCCACGACGGGCGTGGTGTCGATGTCGGTGTCGAAGATCAGTTTCTCGGTCCCCTGGGCGAAATAGCCCGACGACACGTAGTAGATCAGGTAGAACGAGAAGGTGCTCTCGCCGTCGAACGTGCAGGGATAGCTGGCGTACGCCGAGTCGTTGCCGGTGTAAACGGCCATGTCGGCGACGTAGACGTACTCGTTGTAGTTCGAGTTGTAGTAGCCGATCGACTGCGCCGGCACGGTGCAGGTGTTGTCGTCGTGGAGGACGAACTTGAACGTCACGCCGCTGGCCCAGTCCTTCAGCCGGAAGATATTGGCTCCCACGGCTTTCTCGACCTCCAGGCCCGAATCGCGGCCCGAATAGTACCCGTTGTAGTGGTAGGTTGCCAGCTGGGGGATCTCTTCGCCCTCTCCGGTGGTGCGGTAGAGCGTCTCCCACTCCAGTTCGTAGGTGGCCGAAAGGGTCACCTTGTCGGAGTACTGCGCCACCTGCGCGGCGTTGTCGCCCGGACGCGCCTCCCGGCTGCTGATGTAGAGCGTGGTCTTGTAGTTCGAACCCATGACGAAGTTCGAAAGGTCGACCTCGACGGGAACCGTCACGGAGTGGCTGCCGTCGGGAATGGTCGCCTCGGCCGGAACCGAGAACAGCTCGTAGTCGTCGTCCTTGGTCGCCAGATAGACCTTGTAGGCGCCTTTGTTGCCCGGACGCGCGATTTCGACGTTGATCACGCCCTGCACGGCGTCCTGCGGAAACTCCTTCTGGATGGACGACTGGATGAAGTGGATGGCCTTCGCATCGTCCTTGTTGGGGGTGTATTGGTCGCCCTCCTGCGTCTGGCTGCAGGCCGCGGTGAAGAGCAGCAGTCCCGCACCCAGATATTTCGATATGTTTTTCATAGTGTACTTGATTTTCAACGGTTCAAAGGCTCGTTAGGGATTCTGGTCCTCCTCGTTGATGTTCGGATTGGCATCCAGTTCGGCTTTGGGAATGGTCAGCACCCAGTCGTAAGTGTCGGCTTTGGTGATGTTGACGTTCCGGCGGTTCATCATCGAAATGCACTCCTCGGAGAAGCCGTCGTCGGTCCGGCGGTCGATGCCCTGGCCCAGGCGGCGGACGTCGAACAGCCGGCCGTACTCACCCCACAGTTCGATGCGGCGGTGGGTGAGGATGTTTTCGAGGAACGATCCGGTCCAGGTCGTGGTCGTCGCGCCGAGCAGCGTGCCGCTGCGGTTGTTGGCGCTGTAACCCGGGTCGCGTTCGGCCATGACGGTGTTCATCAGTTCGCGTGCGCTCTTGAGGTCGTCCAGCCGCAGGGCCGCTTCGGCGGCCGTGAAGTACATCTCCTCGACGCGCATGTAGATGTAGTCGCCCAGGAAGGAGGCCACGTTGGCGAACGAGAATTTTTTGCTGACGTAGGGCGACTCCTTGTCCGAGGGGTCCCACCAGTCGCGGCGGATGTCTGTCGCGCTGATGCGGTTGTAGAGCTGTTTGCTGATCAGCTTCGGCGCCGATTTGGCATAGGCGCCCTCCTTGTTGTCCATGTGGGTGAAGAACCCGGCGTAGCCGCCCGCCTGGTCGGCCACCTGAATGCCTGCGCCCCACATGACGTTCTGCTTGTCGAGCGAGTTCATGCCGCCCGTCAGGTCGCTCTTCGTGCCGACGGCGTAGCCGCCTTCGTCGATCACGCGCTTGGCCGCCTTGAATGCCCCGTCCCAGTCGCCTTCCGCCAGACAGGCGCGCGACTTGATGCCCAGGGCCACGTAGAGGTTGATGTGCGATTTGTTATTCTCGGCCAGCGTGGTTTCCCTGGCCTTTTCGAGCAGTTCGATGGCACGGTCGATGTCCTGGTCGATACGGCCGTAGACCGTGCGCAGCGATTCGCGGGGCTGTCCGCCCGTGTCGATCGACGTGCCGGTGGTGTAAACCGGTACGCAGGGCTCGTTCCAGCGCGAAGCGCCCGTCAGGGAGTTGTAGGGGGCGCGGGAGAACCACGTCGCCAGGTTCAGGTAGCAGAGCGCCCGGATGGCGTAGGCCTGTCCTGCGACGTAGGCCACGTCGGCCTCCGTTCCGGCCATTTCCGGCTCGGCGTCGATGATGTAGTTTACATTGGCGATCCATTTGTAGTTGGCGTACCAGACGTCGTACGACCGGAAGGCCGACGAAGTGTAGTTGCTCTTGACGTTGTAGCAGTGGTCGCCCCAGAACCAGCCGTTGCCCTGCGACTGCATGATCAGGTCGTCGGCCATGCAGTCGAGCGCCAGGTTGTAGGCCGCGATGCCGAAGCACTGGTGGGTGTTTGCGGTCGTGGACCATCCGGCCGTCCACATCGAGCGGTAGACGCCGTTGACCGAAGTGATGGCCGTGGATGCCGATTTGAGCAGTTCCTTGCCCGAACCCGAGTCGGTCGGGGAGAAATCGAGCATCGAGTCGCTGCACGAGGGGGCTGATAAGCCGATCAGTGCGATGATAAGATATATTGCTTTTTTCATAGTTGTTTTCTCCCGTGGTTAAAAGTTCAGGTCGATACCGAATGCGATCACGCGCGACGGGGTGTAGCTGTAAGCCACCGATCCCGTGAAGTTATACTGCGGGTCCATGCCGTCCATGTGGTTGAACATGGCGATGTTGTCCAGCGTGGCGTAGATGCGCAGCGACTCGATGTCGATCTTCTTGAGCCAGCGCTTGGGAAGCGTGTAGCCGACGGTGATGTTCTTGATGGCGAAGTACGAGGCGTCGATCAGCGAGTTGCTGGTCGTGGCGTACGAGCCGCCCACTTCGAGCATCGGCACGTCGGTCTTGTCGCCCGGCTTCTGCCAGCGGCGTTTGGCGTTTTTGTGCCAGTTGTTGCCGGCGTACTGCACGTACATCGAGCCGTTGTAGAGTCCGTCGTAAACCCATCCGCCGATCGAATAGGTCGTCAGGAACGAGACGTCGATGTTCTTCAGGATCGTGAACGTCGAACCGATGCTGCCGAAGAGTTTCGGCTCGCGGCTTTCGTGGTAGTATTTGCTCAAGGTGGCCATCGCCACGTTGTCGGTGATGTACTCGTCGCAGCGCGTGTTCACCAGCGCCCCCTCGTCGTTGACCGTCTGGGTCCAGTAGGCGTAGTAGAGCTGCTTGCCCGTGGCGGGGTCCACGCCGGCCGTTTTCGGCAGGTAGAAGGTGTAGATCGGCCGCCCCACCTCGATGACGCGGATGCCCGACGTGATGACATCCTGGCCGCCCGTGAGCGAGAGCACCTTGTTGCGGTTGAACGAACCCATCAGCGTCGCGTCCCAGCGGAAGTCGCGCTTGTCGAGGATCGTTCCGCGCAGCGAGACCTCGAGCCCCTGGTTGCGCAGCGAGCCGACGTTGTCGTTGAAGCCCGTGAATCCGGTCGAGATCGGCAGCGGACTGTTGAGCAGCATGTCGCGCGTTTTGCGGTTGTAGTACTCGACCGAAACGCCCAGTCGGCCGCCGAACATCGTGGCTTCGATGCCGGCGTTGAGGTTGCCGTTCTTCTCCCAGGTCACCTTCCTGTTTTCGAGCTTGTCGACGAAGGCGCCCGCATCGGTGGCGTTGGGCCACGTGTAGTCGTAGAGACCCTGCCATGCGTAATAGGTTCCCAGGTTGTCGTTGCCCTGTACGCCGTATGAAACCTTCAGCGTGAGATTGTCGAGCCACTGGCGGGTGTTCTCCATGAACTGCTCTTCGGAGATGCGCCACGAGGCGCCCACCGACCAGAAATGGCCCCAGCGGTCGCTGGGATGGAAGCGCGACGAACCGTCCGTTCGCCAGCTGGCGTCGATGTAGTAACGGCTCTTGAAGCCGTAGTTGATGCGCGCGAGGTAGGACTCCACGCCGTAGTTGTGCGAATAGCTGTTGTTGTCGGTGGTCGTCACGGCGGGTCCCAACTCGTCGATCCCGCCGACGATGCCGGTTTTTTCGCCGAGGGCGTAGTTGTACTTGTAGCGGTAGTACTCATGGCCGGCCAGCAGGTTGAGGGAGTGGTCGCCGAACGTGCGGTCGTAGGTCAGCAGCTGGTTGAACGTGTAGCTCAGCGTGCGGGTGTTGGTCTTGCTGAGGCATCCGCCCTGCTGGGCCGCGTTGCCGTGCTCCTTGTCGTAGACCAGCGTGCGCTGGTAGTCGGTGTAGTCCGTACCGAAGTTCATCGTGAGTTTCAGTCCGTAGAGCCGGGCCTCCTCCCTGACCGTCCCGAAGGTGATGTAGCTGCGCGCCGAAAGCGAGTTGCGGGTGTAGTAGGCCTTGTTGTTGTAAAGTTCGGCCTTCGAGTTGAAGCCCTGGGCCGAGGGGCGGTTGGCGTAGCCGTTGTCATCCTCCGATCCGTATTCGTATTGCAGCCGCCCGTCGGCGTCGCGCACGTTGTTGCCGGCCATGTCCTTCAGGTAGACGGGATAGACCGGGGCCATGAACTGCGCCGTGTACCAGACGTTCGACGTGCTTGCGTCCTCGAAACTCTGGTAGCTCGATTCGCTGTGGGCGAAGTTGGCGTTCATGCCGATCTTGAGCCAGCTCTTGGCCTGCGAATCGGCGCCCACGCGGCCCGTGTAGCGGGAGAAGTCGGTGTTCTGGAGAATGCCGTCTTCCATGTAGTATCCCAGCGATGCGACGTAGTTGGCGCGTTCCGAACCGCCGTTCACCGAGACGATGTGTTCGGTGCGTATGGCCGAATTGTCGCTGATTTCGTCCAGCCAGTTCTCGTTCCATGCAGCTTTGGCATCCGAACGGATCTTGCCCGTCGACTGGTCGATCAGCGTCTCCCACGTGTAATTCTTGTACGGGTTGTAGTATTCGGGATTCTTCAGTCCGCCGATCTGCTGGCCGAGGTTGGCGGCGGCGTAGCGGCTCGCGCCCTCGAAATCCATGCCCGTGCCGTATTGGGCGCTGTTGCGCAGCGCTTCGTAGCTCATCTCGACGTAATCTTTCATGTCGACCAGGTCGTAGCGCGGGATGGCGCGCGAGGCGATTCCGACGTTGCCCTTGTACGAAATGCGGATTTTGTCCTTCTTGCCCTTCTTGGTCGTGATGACGATGACGCCGTTGGCTCCGCGGGCGCCGTAGAGCGCACCTGCCGATGCGTCCTTGAGCACGGTCATCGTCTCGATGTCCGCGGGGTTGATCGCGCTGAGCGACCCGTCGAAGGGGATGCCGTCGACCACGTATAGCGGTGTCGCCGAGGCGTTCACCGACCCGATGCCGCGGATGATGACCGATGCCGCCTCGCCCGGCTGGCCGCCGCCGGAGGCGACCTGCACGCCGGCTACGGTTCCTTCGAACGATTTGGTGACGTTGCCCACGACGCGCTTCTGGAGTTCGCCGCCTTTGACGACGGCGGCCGAACCGGTGAACGACTCCTTCTTGGCCGTACCGTAGGCCACGACCATCACGCCTTCGATCTCGGCGGTGTCCTCCCGGAGCGTGACGTCGATGCGGGTCTTGTTGCCGACAGGGATTTTCTCGGTCTTGTAGCCCAGGTAGGAGACGACGAGCGTGGCGTTGGCCGGGACGTTCGTCAGGGTGTAGTCTCCGTCGACGTTCGTCGTGATGCCCTGCGTAGTGCCCTCCACGAGAACGTTCGCGCCGATGATGGCTTCGCCGTTGGCTCCGGTGACTTTGCCGCTGACGGCGACGTTCTGCGCCCAGGAGGCCGTCGTCCATGCCAGCGACAGGATGCACCAGAGAATTGCTGCTATCTTGTTCATAGATGTACTCTTATTTGATGTTGTGCGTGTTGTGAATGATGGTCCAGAGGTCGCCTTCGGGTTTCGCTCCGGCGGGCAGCTGGACGCTCTCCATCGGGTAGATGAACTTCTCGGGGTTGGCGATGGGTTTCCCGGCGGGCGACCGGAGCGGTTCGTCCGTTCGGGTTGCGGCCTGCGCCTTCGCCCGGGCGGCGTCCGGAGCCGCGCTGGTGGTCGCCGAACCCCATTTGGTGACTTTGTCGCCGACCGTGTTGGTCGCCGTCGCCATGAAGACGTACGTGGTTTCGGGCGTTACGCCGCTCTCCCCGGTGAAGAGGATGGCAAAGCCGTTTCCGTTGATGTAGGGGAGGTACTCCTCCTTGAGGTCGTGTCCGAACTCTTCGATCACGGCCGGATAGTTGTCCGTGCTGACGTTCGCCAGGGCGCTCTGTTTGAAAATCGCGTAACGCACCGTTGCGATGTCGATGCCCTTCATGACGCCGGCCACGGTGTTGTGCGTCGGGCCGTAGTTGGCGTTGGTCGAGGCTGCGGCTGCGAACCACGCGGCTGCGGCCGTGCTGGTCTTCGTGGTGACGGAGTTGACGCAGACCGTTTCGGCGCCGCTCGACGAGGTGGCCAGCGTGAGCAGCGTGTAGGACGTGCCGGCGCTGACTCCTTCCGTAAGTCCGTTGTAACCGTCGGCGCTGTTTACCGTCGCCGAGAGCAGCGCGGGGTTGAACTGGACTCCGTAATTGGGGTCTTTCAGGAATGCGGCGATGGCCTGTTGGTCGTAGGGATCGGAGAAGACCTGATTGAAGAGCTTGGTCGTCAGCGTACGGTAACGGACGTCCGTCACGTCGTCTCCCTTCCAGTGGGTCCACACGGAGTTGGTCCAGCCGTAACCCGTCAGGGCGAGGTAGGCGTTGGTGATGTAGAACCGCTGCGTGAACCAGTCGCTGCCGCCGTAGTTCGGACCGGCGGAGTAGCCGTCGGCCGTGGTCTTGAACTGCGTGGAGGAGAGGTTCGAGGTGATGTTGCCCCGCAGGTCCATGCCGAAGGCGAAGATCACGTAGCTCAACTCGGGGGTGAGTCCCGTCATCTGGAGGCTCTGGGTTCCCGACTTGAGCATCGAGGCCATGGCCAGCTGGAGGCTGATGCCCTGCTTTTTGGCGTATTCGACGATATAGGTCTGGAAGGCGGTCATCAGCTCTTCGGGCGAATACTTGGCGAAGGTCGTGGCCGGGAGAATCTCATAATAGTAGGTTTCGTCGCTGGAGGCGTAGATGTCGAACGCCACGGCGTCGGAGATGATCGTCGTCGGGGCGATGACCAGCGGCGGAACGTCGGCGTCCGAGGTGACGAACGAGAGCTGTGCGGCTTCCGAGTTGGTGAAGCGCGTGGCGTCGGACGTCATGGCGCGCACCGAGAAGGAGTAGGTGCGGCCCTTGTCGAGTTTCGACAGGATGACCGTACGGTTTCGGGTGGTCGACACCTCCCCGCCGTCGACCGAGAACTCGTAGAGTTCCGCTTCGGGCACTTCGGTCCAGGAGATGACGGTTTTCGACGCATAGGCGCTGCCGAGCGTGATCTTCGGCTGGGGAAGCTGCTCCAGATCGTCGGTCAGCACGTGGATGTAGGTGAAGGGGGATTCGGTGTATTCGGCCGGGTCCCGGGGGCAGGCCTTGACCGCCACGACATACTCTTTCTGCCGTTCCAGACTGTTGAATTCCAGCCGGCAGCCGGTCGTCGAGGTCTCGCTCCCGCCGTCGAACGTGTAGACGTAGGACCCTGCGTCGTCGACGGCTTCCCAGCGGAGGGTGAATCCGGTGGTCGTCAGGTCGCTGACGATGATCTGCGGCTGTGCGACGGGTTGCAGGCCGGAGCCGGTCTCCGCCGCGTCGTCGTCCGACGAGCAGGCGCACAGTCCCGCGAGGGCCGCCGCCGCGAATGCCGCGTATTTATAAAAGGTTTTCATAGGTTTGATTCTCTTTTGCGTTAGTGAATGTGTCATTCGACGGTTACCTCGATCGGTTTGCGAATGGCCGCGCCGTCCGAGACGATGATCGTCGTCCGGCCTTTCTTGAGGCCGGTGAGCTTCATCACTCCGCCCCGAAGTTCGATCTTCACGAGGTCGGGAACGGAAACGGTGTACCCCAGGACATTGGTGGCGGTGAAGTGGTTGCTCAGGTCGATGCTGACGGTGTCGCCCACGCCGACCCGCTGCGCCGGGATGCCGTCGATCTTGGCGATGTTCCGCAGCAGCTTGTAGGTGTCGAGGCTGCCGATGCCCATGTTGCCCAGATACTGCTGGTATTTGCCGGTGCAGTAGCGGTCGACGGACTGGGTGCTGCTCAACAGCGCCTGCCGGAGCATTTCGCCCGTAAGGCCCTTGCGTTTTTCAGCACCGTAGTAATAGCTGACGGCCAGCGCGCAGGCTCCCGACACGTGGGGGCAGGCCATCGAGGTCCCCTGGCTGCCTTCGTAGCCCGAAGAGCCGTCGGCGGCCACGCTCGTGCTGTAAACGCCGCCGTAGGCGTTGCTCAGCATCTGGTCGCCGCCCGGGGCCGAGATCTGGACCCATGTGCCGTAGTTGGTGTAGTAGGCCGGGGCGCCCGTGAACGCGGTTGCGCCCACGCTGATCGCGTTGGCGTCGGCGGCGGGATAGCAGACCTCGCTCGAAGCGTCGTTGCCCGCGGCGAAGAGGACGATGCCGCCGGCCATCGGGCCTGTCTGGTTGCCGTTTTCGTCCAGTCCCGCATATTTGTTGAAGTACTCCATGGCACGCGAGAGCGCCGAGTAGGAACCGCGTGTCCAGTCGGTCACGGAGATGGTTCCGGCGGTGTATCCCCAGCTGTTCTGGCAGATCACGGCGCCGTTGTCGGCGGCGTACTTGATGGCGTGGATCTGTCCGGCCAGTCCGGCGCCCGACGATCCGGACTCCGACTTGCCGAGAATCTCGCACGACATGATCTTCACGCCGTCGCCCCTGCCCGAGCCGCCTGCGATGCCGCAGACGCCCACGCCGTTGTTGTTCACGGCGGCGATCGTGCCGGCGACGTGCGTGCCGTGCATCAGTTCGGCCGAGAAATCCAGTTCGCCGGTCTCTTTGGTGAAGTTGTAGCCGTAAATGTCATCCACATAGCCGTTGCCGTCGTCGTCGACGCCCGGCGTGCCGTTCAGTTCGGCCTCGTTGACCCACATGTTGGCGGCCAGGTCTTCGTGGTCGTACTTGACGCCCTGGTCCACGACGGCGACGATCACGTCGGGATTGCCCGTCGAGAGCTGCCAGGCGGCGTATACGTTGGCGTCGGCGCCCAGCTGGCTCGTCTGCGCGAAGATGTTTCCCGTGTTGTTGTAGTGCCATTGCATCTGCTGCGAGCGTTCGCTCTCGTTGAACGGGAAGGGGACGTTGCGCACCTCGTCTGCGATGGCGCGGGTGACGCTCTGCGCCCCGGCGGCGGGAGATGCCGCGCGGCGGTGGTCCGAAGTTTCGGCGGCCAGCGAGTATTCGATGATTTCGATGTCCTTGCACGAAGAGAGCAGGCTGGCCATCTCGCTCGTCGGGACCGACGGGTCGTATTTGGCGTAATACCAGAGGTGCAGGCCTTCCCTGCGGGTGCGTTCTTCGAAACGCCCGCCGTCCGGGAAGAGCCGTTCGAAACGTACGGTGTTCACCGTGTTGAGGATGCGGTCGATCTCGTCGATGCCGCTGCCTTTCGAAACGCCCTGCGCGCGGCTCTTTTCCACGATGCCGGAGGCCTCGGTCTTCAGTTTGAGGATGATCTCGCCGCCGATGGCCGCCGGGGAGGCGTTGACGATGACGGGACCCGCGGTCTCTTCGCCGCCGCTCTGCGTGTCGTCCTTGGCGCACGATGCCGCCGCGAGGACGGTTGCCGCCAGGAGAAGCGATTTGAATGGATATTTCATAGACGATCAGTTTTTAGTGTTATTCCCGGATGCAGCGTATCTGTGCGGAACAGTCGTGCTCGCCGAGCCTGTAATTGCACCAGTTGGGGTTGAAGTTCACGAAGTAGGCCGATGACTTCGTCGCGTCGGGAGTCGCCTGGGCGGTCCAGTAGAATGCCATGCCGCCCGTGTAGTTGCAGATGCTCTCCGAGATGTAGTCCGTGTAGTAGATGTTGCCGGCCATCGGGTAGTAGTCGCCGGTGTTTTTCCAGCGGCGCCCGCAGTCTTCGTAGGCGTTCCAGTCCCATTTGGCGCTGACGCCGGTTTCGTCGTAATCCGCCGCTGCGCCGCCGTTGGTGATCGAGTTGTTTCCGGCGGGAATGCCCCAGAGATCGGGTCCCGGGACCTTGTAGCCCGGAGGGCAGGGGTCGAAAATGGTCTTCTCGGGACCCCACAGTCCCGGATGCGTGGCCTTCGGGTCTGTTCCCGTGCAGTACCAGTCGGCGTGGCCGTTGTACGGCGATTGCAGGTAGGTCATCGGGTTTAGGATCGAATTGGGAATGTTGGCCGGCGGCGTGGCGAGCACGGCGGCCTGCGCGTTGTAGACCCATGTTCCCGTTCCGTCGCCGATCGCGGTGTTCGGTTCGTTGTAGGCCGGGACGTTGTTGCCGTCGGTATCCGCGTGGTAGGGCGATCGCGAAGGCGTGAAGGGGTCCTTGCGGCCCCATTCGTAGAACATGCCTCGGTTGCCCACGTCCATCGGGGTGTTGTTCAGCGCTCCGAGGTTGCGGTCCATGATCACGGCGGCGACTTTGCCTTCCGAGTCGATGTGGTCGTGCGCCGTGATTTCGTCGTTGCAGACCCAGATGTGCCAGCTCCAGACGATGTTGCCTTTGATGTCCTTCACGGCGATCACGGCGTTGCCCTCCGAACGCCCCGTCGAGAAGGTCACGTAGCCGCCCCGGTAGATCGGCGCGCCGTCGATGATTTCGCGCGACATGGTCTTGTCGCCGTCGTGGCGCGATTCCCAGAGCAGTTCGGCGAAGGCGCCGTCCTCGATGGCGAGTCCGTAGTTGGCGATGTAGTCGCTGACTCCGTCGCCGCCGCCGTTGCCCTTGACCGATGCGTCGAATTTGTAAACGCCGCCGGTCCGGGCGATGTAGCAGTTGGCCGTGCCTTCGGCGCTCAGGTTGACGCTCCGTTCGGCGCGCTGTACGAGTGCGACCTCCTGCGAAACGGTCTCCCCGTTCTTCTCGGCGCTGACCGTGAGTTTGCCCGTCAGGGTTTCGGCTCCGGCGTTGATCAGGGTCTCGACCAGCAGGGCGTTGCCGTCCTGCCGGGCGACGGTGAACCAGTCGCCTTCGGCGGCGTAGTCCCAGCCGTCGGCGTTCGTCGCCACGGTGATCACGGCGTTGCCTCCGTCGGCGTCGAAGATCACTTTTTGGCTCGACACCTCCACGTAGGCCTTGCTTTCGCCCTCCTCCGGCCATATCCGGGTGGTTTCGGTGCAGGCTGCCAGCAGTGCGGCCGACAGCACTGCGATGCTGCATATTATCGTATTTTTCATGTTCGGGATCGTTTTGTGTTCGTCTATTCCTTCCACGTGGTGGGGATCTTGTCGTAGTCCGAGAGTTTCGTACATCCCGCGAAACTGCTCTTGGCGGCGGTGATCGCGGTGAGTCCCGAGGCGGCGGCATTCTCCGCCGTGCGGTCGTACAGGTGGTATTTCACGCCGTCGACGACCGTGTAGGGCGATTCGCCTTCGAGCGACGCGCAGCCCTGGAAGGTCGAAGTCAGCGTCTTGAGCTTCACGGCTTCGTCGAACAGGCTCACCGGAACGCTCCTGAGCATCCCGCAATCGCGGAAGAGATTCGCGACGCTGGTCAGTTTGACGGGGCTGACCAGCATGTTCTTGCCGACCTCTTCGAGCGACGTACAACCGTCGAAGACCGAATTGAACATGGTGGCCGAAGCGCAGTTGAACACCTCCGACCCGACGCGGACCAGTCCCGTGCAGTCGGCGAACAGGCTGGTGTAGGTTGAAATCTGCGTGGTTTTCAGCAGCCCGTCGGGGATCTCCCGGAGTGAGGTACAGTTGAGGAATGCCTTCTGGAAATTGAGCGACGTGCCGTTCAGTCCCGTGAAGGCGTCCGGCGCGATGCTTTCGATTCCCGAGCAGCCGGAGAACATCTCCGTCAGGGTCTTCGTCTTGGTGTTGGCTTCGAACAGGCGCGAGGGAACCATCGTGAGGCGGGTGCAGTTCAGGAAGCACTGGGCCACGGTGGTCGCGTTGACGTTCTTGGCGAAGAGCCCTGCCGGAATCGTCTCCAGGGCGGAGCATTCGGAGAACGTGTTGTTGAAGGCCGTCGCCCCGGTCAGTCCGTCGAAGATTCCGGCGGGCACGCTCTTCAGTGCCGTGGCCCCTGCGAAGAGGCGGTCGCATTTGGCCGAGGCCGTGCTCTTCCCGAAGAGGAGGCCGACCGATTCGAGGGCCGTGCAGTTCTCCAGGGCGTTGGAATAGGTCGTCACTTTCGGGTTGCCGGCGAACAGTCCGTCGGGCAGCGTCGTCAGTGCGGCGCAGTTCTGGAACACCTTGCCGAAGGTCGTGACGGAGGGATTGCGGCTGAACAGACCGGCGGGAGCCGTTTTCAGTCCCGACGCCGCGAATACGCTGGTGGCGGTCGCCAGATTCGGCATCCCGGCGAAAATATCCTCCGGAACGCTTTCGAGCAGCGTGCAGTTTTCGAACAGGCTGCCGATGTTGGTGATCGCGGGTGCGCCGGCGAAAGCCTCCGCGGAAACGGTTTTCAGGTTGTCGCAGTCCTTGAACATCGAGGAGATATTCTTGCAGGCGGCGCAGCCGGAGATGATGTTGGCGCCGATCTCTTCAAGCCCCGTACAGCCTGCGAACAGGCCCGAGAACGAGGTGACTTTGGAAAGTCCGCCGAGGACGCCTTCGGGGATGCTTTTGAGCGAGGTGCAGCCTTTGAAGACATTGGTGAACGAGGTGACCGCCGTATTGGTGGCGAACAGCCCTGCGGGGAGCGTCGTGAGCGACGCGCAGCCGTTGAAGGCGTCGTTGAAGGCGGTGACCAGGGTAAAGCCGTCGAACAGCCCTGCGGGCACTTCGGTCAGCGAGGTGCAGTCCTTGAAGATGTTGTTGAAGGCGGTCTTCGTCACGGTCGTGAAGGCTCCGCTGCTTTTGAACAGCTCGGCCGGGACGCTTTGCAGTTCGCTGCATCCGGTGAAACAGCTCATAAAGGTCGTCACCTTGCCGCAGCCTGCGAACAGGTCGGCGGGAACGCTCTGGATGGCCGTTTTGCTGAATGCGCTCTGGAAATTGGTGACCTTGTGGTTGTTGGCGAACAAGCCGGCCGGGACGGATTTCAGGCTTGTTCCCGAGAAGAGCATGCGGAACGAGTCGACCTCGGGGTTGTTGGCGAACAGGCCGGCCGGGACGGATTCGAACGACTCGGTGTTGGCGAACAGCGAGTTGAAGGTTGTCACCTTCTTGTTGTTGGCGAAGAGTTTTTCGGGAACCGTCTTCAGTTTGCCGTTCGAGAAGATGATCGAACAGTCGGTCAGCTCCGTGTTGCGAGAGAAGAAATCCTCGTCGATCTGGGTGATCGCCGTGCCGGAGAAGAGCGAACCTACCGAGGTGATCTTCGTGCAGTTGTAAAGCAGGTCGGCGGGCACTTCGGTGACCATGTTGCAGTTCTGGAAGCAGTAGGCGAAGGTTTCCGCCTCGGTTGCATGGTCGAACAGCCCGTCGGGAACGGCTTCGAGGACGCGGCAGTCGGCAAATGCATAGTGGAAGGTGGTGACCTTGGCGAAGGCTTCGGTGTTGTCGGAGGGAATCCGTTTCAGCTCGCGGCAGTTCTGGAATGCGCGCGCCATCGAGGTCAGCCCCGTGCGGCCCCAGTTGTAAACCTCCTTGAACTGGTTGCCCAGTCCGTAGTCGGGGATGTCGTAGGAGTTGAGCGACGTCACGTTGCCCTTGACCGAGACGATGTAGTAGCCCGGGTCGGTGTAGGTGTGCGAGGGGTAGGCGGAGGTGACGTTCTCCTCGATGCTGCCGTCGCCCCAGTCGATGGTGGCGTCGATGGCCTTGTCGAACGGCAGATAGGTCTTCAGGCTCGACGAGGTGATGTCGATTCCGAGGATGAAGGCGTCGAGGTCCAGGCCGGTCTGGGAGACGGTGACGACCTGTTCGGTCTGGTTCTGTTTGCCGTCGCCGGCCGATACGGTGATGGTTGCGGTGCGGGACGATCCGCTCGAATTGGTCTCTGCGGTGATTGTAAGTCCCTGCTCGGTTTTCGTGGCGGAGAGCCAGTCGGAATTTTCGGAAAGCGTGTACTCCCAGTCGTAGTTGGATCTGATTCCCAACTCTTTTTTGTCGGATTCGGTGGGAGTGGGCGAGAGGGGAATGGTTTTTAGCGAAACGTTGACGTAGACGGCGCGGTCCTGCGTGACGCGGATCGTTTCAGAGACGGGATTACCCCCCCCCTCGCCGGCAATCAGCACGAAGGTCGTTTCGCGGTCCTCGATCTCCTCGTTGGGGTCGAGCGTCATCGTGACTTTGTCGCCCTGCTGTTCGAGAAGCAGCCACGGGCAGTCTTTGGTTTCGAAGATCCAGTCTTCGTCGGTCGACTGCACTTCGAATTCGGCGGTCAGTTCGCCGACGGCGGGAATCTGGAAGTTGTTTTTCGATGCGGCGATTTCGAGCGTGCCGTACGCGTTCTGCGTGGCGGAGATGGTCGCGGTCTTGTCGCCGGCGGTAATGGTGATCGTAGCCTGCTGCTGCTCCTCGACCTTGTTGCCCTCGCAGTTCAGGACGAGCTGGTCGGCGACGTCGTCTTTCTCGATGGTCAGCCAGCCGGCGTTGACGGCGTCGTATTTCCACGTCGTGTTGGTCTGGATGTCCACGACGACCTCTCCGCCCAGGCTCTTGAAGCCGATCGAGGCGTTGCGTTCGTCTTCAGCGGCGAACCATGTGTTTTTCGACGAGATGCCCAGTTCGGCCGCAATGCCGGACGGTTCGTCGCCCGGGACGGGGTTGGTGTAGGTGATCGTCTCTTCGGAGCACCCCATCATGCCGAGCAGTAAAGCTGTCAGTGCATATAATTTTTTCATGTGTGCTGCGGTTTAATGTTTCGATACGGGAAAGGTGCTGCCCGAGGGTGCGATGCCGTCGGCGGCCCGGGTGACGGAGGTCGGGGCCGTGCCGGTGTCGGCCGGAATGTCCCAGTCTACGAGATACATCGTGCCGGTGGCGTAGTAGAGGTCGCCGAACGACAGCCACTGCTGCTCCTGGTATCCGATGATGCCCAGCGTGGTGTACGGCGATTCGAAACCGTTCAGGAGGATCGCCTTGCGGGTTTCGTCCGCGTCGTCGTTGTAGCCCTCTCCCAGCCTGCCGGTCAGCATGCCGTTGTGGAAACCTCCGTCCTGCATGTTGATCGAGTACAGGTAGTGGAAGCGGGAGACCGTCGGGGAGATCTCGCGGGTGTAGCAGAGCCTGCCCAGTTCGATCGACATGGTTTGGGTGTTTTTGTCGTAGGTGGCTTCCACGACCGTGCCCGTCAGGAACAGGTTCTTGATGTAGAAACTCTTGCGGTACTCTTTCTCTTCGACGGTGCAGAACGTACCCGTGCCGCTCACGCCGATCGGTTCACGGCCGTAATACCAGTTTTCCGCATGAAGTCCGTAATATCCCAGCATTTGGTAGTAGGGGTTTTCCTCGCGTGAGATTTGCGAAACGGTCACTTTGCAGGATTCCGTAGCGGAGCCTTTGGTCGCCCGGACGGTGAGCGTCGCATTGCGGTGGGCGTCGGGATTGCGCGGGGCGCCGACGCGTACCGTTCCGCTGACCGGGTCGCTTTCGACCGAAACCCAGTCGGCGTCGCTCGTGACGCTCCACTGGCCGTTGGAGACCACGGTGAAGAGAACGCTCTCACCTTCGGAATCCAGCGAAATTTCCTCCGAAGCGGTGGTGGACAGCAGGACCGTTTCCCACGAGAATGCCTGGTGAACGGCGATTTCCTGTTTGTCGCCGGCCGTTTCCACGGTGATTTTCGAGTTGCGGACATTGTCGGTCGTATTGCTTGCCGCGGAGATGGTCAGCAGGCCCTCTTCGGAGGCCAGCGTCACCCAATCGTCCGGACAGCTCACCTTCCAGTCGGAGGGCGTGGCTACCGCGACGGTGGTCGTTCCGCCTTTCTGGGCGAACGCGACACTACTTCGCGAGAGGACGATCACATCCGCGACCTCCTCTTTGTTCTTGTCGTCGCAGCCGCTTGAGGCGCAGAGGACGAGAACCGTCAATAGCGTAAAGCATCTTCTCATAAAAATTGGATTAGGAATAAAAAATGAATGGGTACGGTATCCCGTTTCCGGAGAACCGTATTTGCTGAAAATTGCATCGTGTGAAATTTTTGGACTTGTTTATTTGCGGCACAATATACGAAAATTTGCCCGAATGCTTTCTGGAAATCCTGAAAATATTGTCGTAAAAGTCTTTTCTTATTGTTTGTTTTTCGGTGTTATGCGTGTGTATAAGGTTGATTTTTAATGATTTTGAAGAATGACAGCCGTTTTGCGGCTGCAACTGTTTTGTTTGTCGGATATTGTCATCGCAGGGATATTTCCGGTCCGGTGAAAAAGAAGTGTATTTGTTATATATTGACCATTTGGGGCGTAAGCTGTTGAATGATAATTGATAATGTCCGTCCCGGCGGCGGTTCCCGCGATTTTCCGTCCGCGACGTCCCGATATTGACCGCTTTTTGTTACTTTTGCAAAAAGAAAAAAATGAAACTCGTCGAACTGTTAGCTCCTGCCAAAGATTACGCTGCGGCCGCGGCCGCCGTGGACTACGGCGCCGATGCGGTCTATATCGGCGGCGCGCGGTTCGGCGCGCGGCAGGCCGCGGGGAACTCCGCGGAGGAGATCGCCCGGGTCGTGGAGTATGCCCACCGCTTCGGAGTGCGGGTCCACGCCACGCTCAACACGCTCGTGTGGGACGACGAACTGGAGGCCGCCGAACGGCAGGCCCGCAGCCTGATCGACGCGGGCGTCGATGCGCTGATCGTGCAGGACATGGCTCTGCGGCGGATGGACCTTCCGGTGGAGCTGCACGCCTCGACGCAGGTTTCGAACCGCACGCCCGAGGGGGCGCGGTTCTTGGGCGAGGCGGGGTTTGCGCGGGTGATTCTCGAACGCAACCTCACGCTGGAGGAGATCCGGGCCATCTGCGCCGCCACCGCGGCCGAGGTCGAATGCTTCGTCCACGGGGCGGTCTGCGTGGGGTACAGCGGCCGCTGTTTCCTCTCGCGGTCGATGTCCGCGCGCAGCGGCAATCGCGGGGTGTGCAGCCAGCCCTGCCGCCTGACGTGGGACCTCACCGACGGAAAGGGCCGGACTTGGATTGCCGGGAAGCATCTGCTGTCGGTGCGCGACATGAATCTTTCGCAACGCATTGGCGATCTGCTGGATGCGGGCGTCACTTCATTCAAGATAGAAGGTCGGCTCAAGGATCTCGCTTATATCCGGAACGTTGTGGCCCACTACCGCCGGGCGGTGGACGAGGCGCTGGCCCTGCGGCCGGGGCTGGTGCGGTCGTCCGTCGGCGAGAGCGTCCCGGATTTCACGCCCGATCCGTCGAAGAGTTTTACACGCGGGGAGTCCGACTATTTTCTGGACGGAAAGCGCGCCGGAGTGGCGTCGTTCGACACCCCGAAGGCGGTCGGCGAACGGGTGGGCCGCGTGGCGGGCGTTTCGGGCGGCACGTTCACGCTCGACGGTGCGCACGATCTTGCGCCGGGCGACGGCATCTGTTTCCTGACGCCGCGCGGCGTGACCGGGACCAACGTCAACGCCGTGGAGGGCCGCCGCATCACGCCCAATCGCATGGAGGGGATCACGCCCGGGGCGGAGGTCCGCCGCAATTTCGACCGCCGTTTCACGCTGGCCGTGGAGCGCAGCCGCACGCGGCGGGTGATTCCGGCGAAGGCCGCGGCGGAGGCGACGGCCGAAGGGCTGAAACTCACTTATACGGATTGCGAGGGCGTTGCGGCCTCGGCCGTGCGGGCCGTGCGGCTCGACCCGGCGAAGAATCCCGACGCCAATGCCGCCGCACTGCGTGCGCAGGCGATGAAGTCGGGCGACACGATCTTCGCGGTCCGCGAAGCCGAAGTGCGGGGCGCGGAGTGGTTCGTGCCGGCGTCGCTGGCTGCGGAACTGCGCCGCGAAGCGTTGGCGGCACTTGCCGGAGCGCGTCGCGAACGGCGGCCGGAACACCGCATTCTGCCCGAGAATCCCGCCGCGAAATATCCGTCGGAACGGCTTGCGGCCGAGGAGAACGTCACCAACCGGCTGGCCGAGGCGTTCTACCGCGACCACGGGGTGCGGCAGATCGAACGGGGGCTGGACCTCGCGCCGACGACCGCCGGGCATGTGGTCTTGCGTTCGGCCTACTGTATCCGCCGCGAGATCGGCGAATGCCTTCGGGAGCATCCGCGGCTGCGCGGCGACCTGTTTCTGGAACACGGCGCCTACCGTTACCGGCTGGCGTTCGACTGCGAGGCCTGCGAAATGTCGTTGGTCGATCCGCTTGAAAAGCGGGAGCCGGAAGGTGTGTAACTATTTATAAAATAATGTATGCAGGAACAGCTGACGCCCGATTTCGGGGATTATGAACTCCTCGACACGGGGGATTTCGAGAAACTGGAACGCTTCGGGCGTTATGTGACGCGCCGTCCCGAGCCGCAGGCCATCTGGAGGCGTTCGCTCGCCGAAGAGGAGTGGCGGCGCATGGCCGACGCTTCGTTTCGGCGCGATGCGCGCAGCGACGAGCGGGGCGAATGGCGTCTCGCGCCCGGAATGCCCGACCGCTGGGTGGTGGAGTATGCCTATAAGCGGATGCGGCTGCGGATGCGGCTGGGGCTTACGTCGTTCAAGCATGTGGGCATCTTCCCCGAGCAGGCCGCCAACTGGAATTTCATCTACGACAACTGCCGGGCTTTGGCCGGAGACGGACCTACTGATGGCGAGCGTGTTGCGGCTGTC
>ERZ857775.2085-NODE-2085-length-20620-cov-7.370289_pt1 | contig 20620 bp, 19 predicted proteins | sample MGYA00519698_ERZ857775 | MGnify/ENA primary metagenome ERZ857775 (study PRJEB31778, sample SAMEA3449363) | human gut metagenome | biome: human gut; feature: human-associated habitat; material: faeces | place: United Kingdom | collected 2010/2012 ...
TGCGGCGATCTTCGTGGCCGGTTTCGGAATGAGCTTGTGCGGCGTCTCCCTCGCCCGGCGCTGGCCTGCCAAAGCGGCCTATGCCGTGGCCGCCGTCAGCTTGTTTGCGGCGGCCAGCCTCACGGTCAGCCGCACGGCCATGATCGCCGCCTCGCTGGAAGCCGCCGGTTTCGTCTTTCTGCTGATCGCCGGGCGACTGCCTTCAAAAAGAAAGGCGCTCTGCGTTGTGCTGGCCCTGCTGCTGGCCTGCGGCACAGCCGGAACCGGAATCCGCGTGGACGGCGAGGCCAACACCCTGCGCATCGCCCCCGGAGTGCGCGTGTCCGCCGACGGCGCCTATGGCACGGGGCTGCTTCTAGCTTACGGCAAAGGCCAGAACGTCGTCAGCCGGGGAGAAATCCGGGCTACAGGGACCGGCGGCGCGGGTGCGCGCTTCGACTTCGGCGGCAGCCTGCTCGGCCTGCGCCTTGCCCGGCTCGTCGAAGCCGGTGGCAATGACGGACACGCGGATCTCGTCGTCGAGCGAGGGATCGAAGCTCGCACCGAAGATGATGTTGGCGTCCGGGTGCGCAGCCTCCTGAACGAGGTTTGCGGCCGTCTCGACATCCTCCAGGCCCATATCCTCAGAGCCGGTGATGTTGATGAGCACGCCGCGCGCACCGTTGATGGACGTCTCCATGAGGGGGCTGGCCACGGCCATGCGGGCGGCGTCCTCCGCCTTGCCCTTGCCGGCGGCGCGGCCGACGCCCATGTGGGCGAAGCCGGCGTCCTTCATGACGCAGGTGACGTCCGCAAAGTCGAGGTTGATGAAGCCGGTGTTCTTAATGAGGTCCGAGATGCTCACGACGGCCTGACGCAGGACATCGTCCGCGATCTCGAAGGCGTTGGCCAGCGTGACCTTCTGGTCGGTGGCGAACTTCAGCCGGTCGTTCGGGATGATGAGCAGGGAGTCGACCTTGCCCAGCAGCTCGTTGATGCCGACCATGGCCTGATCCATGCGGCGCTTGCCCTCGAACTTGAAGGGCTTGGTGACGACGCCGACGGTCAGGATGCCGGCCTCGCGGGCGATGTCCGCGATCGTGGGCGCTGCGCCCGTGCCGGTGCCGCCGCCCATGCCGGCGGTGATGAAGACCATGTCCGCATTCTCCAGGCTCTTGGCGATGTTGTTGCGGCTCTCCTCGGCGCTGCGCTTGCCGACGTCAGGATCGCTGCCGGCGCCCTGACCATGGGTCAGCTTCTCGCCGATCTGGATCTTCTGATCCGCGCTCGAAACGGCCAGAGCCTGCTTATCTGTATTGACAGCCACGTACTCAATTCCCTGAGTGCCGGACTTAACCATGCGGTTTACGACGTTGTTGCCGGCCCCGCCGACGCCAACGACCTTGATGGTGACGACATTTTCCGGACCGGACTCGGTAGCAAAGGACATATTCGGTTCCTCCCTGTTGTTTCTATTTGTATCGGCGGCCGGCGCATGCGCGCTCTGGAAGCCGTTTTTTGGCGGGTTGCGCTTCTGTTTGTTCTTATTCTTTCCCATTTTATATCGTTTTCCTTATCAGGTCAATCTTTTTTTGTGAACAATCAGCCGGGGCTGAAATGTGCGCGTTTGTCGATCGACAGGTCGATGGTGCCGGCATCGCTGGCCGTGAGCTGGGAGACCGCACTTTGCAGCATACCGAATTTGTACTCGACATTTTCATTCGCGCCGAGGCGCACCGTGAATCGTCCGTCATAGGTGAAGCCGGGGTTGGACGCATCCGACAGGTCGATGACCGTGACCTTGGACGCCATGTCGCGCGTGAGCAGTTGGCCGAGGATCGCCGCCAGATACGTGACCTTCGGCGCATCGGCCTCACCGGCGTTGAGCACCTCGCCGACCTTCGGCTCGACCGGCGTAATGCCGTCGACCCGGGCAAGGCCGGTCAGCTCGCTCTCCGTGACGGATTTGAGCAGCTTGCAGTTCTGGTCCAAAACCCAGTAACCGCCATCCGCCTGAACATAGGCCATGGCGCTGCTCTCCTGGATCGTGATGGTGACGCGGTTGGGCAGCGCGCGCGTGACCTTCGCTTTGTCCACATACGGGAGCTTGCTGAAGATGCGGCTGGCAGCCGAGAAACGGTTGATGAAAAACAGATTGTCGCCCGTGCCGATGCCGGAGGCCTCGACGACCTCCTCGGCCGTGTAGATAGAGTTGCCCACGACCTCGATCTTTGCAACACGGAAAAATACGCTCATGCCCAGGACGAGCGCCGCGCAGATCAGCAGAAAGATCAGCGGCTGCAGCAGCGACCTGCCCCGGCCGCCGGATGGGCGGCGGGGCCGGCGCGCGCGGCGCGGCCCGGGCTGCTTCGATTGTTTCATAGGCAGGTGATTCCTTTCACCGCGGCGCCGCGCAGCGCACATCGGCCCCAAGCGCCGACAGGCACGCATCGAAGCGGTCGTAGCCGCGGTTGATATAGCCGTTGTCGAGGATCTCGGTCTCGCCCTCGGCGGAGAGGCCGGCCACGATCATGGCCGCGCCGCCGCGCAGGTCGCTCGATGTGAGCGGCGCGCCGGTGAGCCGGTCGACGCCGGTGACATAGGCCACGCGCCCCTCGATGCTGACGGCTGCGCCCAGACGCCGGAACTCCTCGGCATGACGATAACGGTTGGTGAAGATGTTTTCAGTGAACACCGTGGTGCCCTTCGCCTTCAGGCAGGCAGCCATGAGCGGCGGCTGCGCATCCGTGGGAAAGCCCGGATACGGCTGCGTGACGACCGGCCGCGGCGCGGTGAGCCGCCCGGTCGATGTCAAGCGCACGGTGGACGCCGTTTTTATTATAGCACACCCAGCCTCGGAAAGCGAGTCCAGAACGGTCAAAAAATGGTCCGGATCTACGCCCTGCAGCTCCACATCGCCGCCGCAGGCGGCTCCGGCACACAAAATCGTCGCCGCGACGATGCGGTCCGGCATGATCGTGTGCTCCACAAACGGCTGCGGTCGGAAGCCGCTGACCGTGACCGTCGACGTGCCGGCGCCGGAAATGCGCGCGCCCAGCTTGCGCAGGTAGCACTGCAGGTCGAGGATCTCCGGCTCGCGCGCGGCGTTGCAGATGACCGTCTCCCCCGCCGCCGCGCAGGCGGCCAGCATGGCGTTTTCCGTCGCGCCGACGCTCGGAAACGGCAGCAGGATGCGCCGCCCCTTCAGATCGTGCGCGCAGCAGACGATGTCTCCGCCGCGCTCCGTGACCTCCGCGCCGAGCGCGCGCAGCGCGTCGAGGTGCAGGTTCACCGGCCGCGGGCCGAGCTCGCACCCGCCCGGCATGGACAGGCTCGCCGTTCCGAAGCGCGTGAGGATCGCGCCGAGAAAAATGACCGAGGAGCGCAGCTCCCGCATGAGATCGTGCGGGATGAAGTCGCGGTTCATGCCGCGGGAATCAATGCGCACCGTGTCCCCGTCGCGCTCCGCCGTGCAGCCGAGATGGCGCAGGATGCGCAGCGTGATCGTCACGTCCTTCAGGTCGGGCACGTTGTGCAGAACCGTCTCACTGCCGGCGAGCACGGATGCCGCCATGATCGGCAGCACCGCATTCTTGGCGCCCTGCACCTGGGTGCTCCCGGTCATTCTGTTTCCGCCGTAAATGTGCCATATGCTCATAATCTTTCCTCCGCACAGCAAATTCATGCCATCCTATGCAGAGAAACGCGAGATTGTCATTTTGCGTGCCGGTCGGCCAGTTTCAGCACCAGATCGGCAATGCGCTCGGCGGCGTCGGCAACGCCGGCGGATTTCATGTTCTGCGCCATCTGCGCAAGCTGCGCGGGGTCGGCGAGCAGGTCGCTGACGAGGTTATACAGATCGTCCGCCGTGAACGCGCCCTCGAGCAGCACCTTCGCCCCGCCGGCGTGCTCGAGCACGCGCGCGTTGCGCTCCTGATGGTTGTTCGTGACGTTCGGCGACGGGATGAGGATCGCGGGCTTGCCGATGCACGAGAGCTCCGCGAGCGTGGACGCGCCCGCGCGGCAGAGCACGAGATCGGCCGCGTCCATGACGAGCGGCATGTCATAAATATACGGCCGCACGTCCATGCCGTGCGCGGCGAGATCGGCCGGGCACTTTTCGAGCAGGGCCGCGTGCATCTTCTCATAGCCGTTGCGCCCGGCCGAGTGGATGAGCGCAAACGGCGCGTCCGTGACGGCGGCGCGCGTGATGAACGCCGTCATGACCTCGTTCATGTACGACGCGCCGAGCGAGCCCCAGACCGACACGACCAGCGGCCTGTCCGGGTCGAGCCCGAGCTGGCGCTTGGCCTCCGCCTTGGAGCAGGCCGTGAACGCGCCGCGCACCGGCGTGCCGGTGACGACGACCTTTTCCTGCTCGCTGTAGTGCTGCTTGCTCTCCTCGAAGCCGACGAGGATGCGGTCGACCGCGCCGGCAAGCATCTTCGTCGTCAGGCCGGGCACGGCGTTGGATTCATGCACGACGGTGGGGATACCGAGCTGCGCCGCCGCCTTGAGCACGGGGTAGCAGACATAGCCGCCGGTGCCGATGGCGACGTCAGGCTGAAAGTCCTCGATGATCTTGCGCGCGTCCTTCGTCGCCTGCCGCGCGTTGTGCAGCGAGCGGAAGTTGTACGCGATCTCCGACGGCTTGAGGCTGCGGTGGATGTTCGTGACCTCAATGGTCACGATGTCGTAGCCCGCGCGCGGGACGAGGTCGGTCTCCATCTTGCCGTTGGCGCCGACGAAGAGGATGCCGCAGTCGGGCATCCGGTCGCGCAGGATGCCAGCGACCGCGAGCGCGGGGTTGATGTGGCCTGCGGTGCCGCCGCAGGTAAAGAGAAAATTCATAGCAATGCCTCCCAGGATCAAAAACGGAAATCGGGCAGTCCGCGCCGAAGGCCGCCGCGGGCTGCCGGATATACACTTCAAAGTCAGAAACTAGCGCGCTTTTTTCGTCGGAATGTCGCGCGAGATGCTCAGGATGATGCCCATCTCCCCGAGCTGCATGAGCAGCGCCGTGCCGCCGTAGCTGAAAAACGGCAGCGAGATGCCCGTGCAGGGGATGAGGTTCGTGACGACTGCGATGTTCAAAAACACCTGGATCGACAGCAGCGTCGTGATGCCGATGCCGACGAGGAAGCTGTAGCGGTCGGGCGAGTGCGCGGCGATCCAGTAGCCGCGGCAGATGAGCAGCGCAAACAGGATCAGGATCGCAATGGCGCCGACATAGCCGAGCTCCTCGCAGACGATGGAAAAGATATAGTCATTGTGCTCCTCGGGCAGATAGAGGTACTTCTGCCGGCTCTGGCCGAGGCCGAGCCCGAGAAAGCCGCCCGAGCCGATGGAATACAGCGACTGCACGATCTGATAGCCGGCCGCGCTCGTATCGGCAAACGGGTCGCGCCAGGACACGATGCGCTTGTGCACATAGGGCACGAATTTGCTTGCGATGAGCAGCAGCGCGCCCGCGCTGCCCATGCCGACGAGCAGGTACGAGAGCTTGATGCCGCCGACAAACATCATCACGATCGCAAGCGCCATGATGATGATGGACGCCGACAGATGCGGCTCGAGCATCAGCAGGCCGACGATGATGACCGTGACGACCATGAACGGCACGACACCGTAGCGGAACGTCTGCATCTGCTCTTTATAGGTGCAGATCATGCTGGAGAAAAACAGCACGACCGCGATCTTTGCGATCTCCGACGGCTGAAACGTCGTGAAGCCGAGGCTCAGCCAACGGCGCGCACCGTTGACGCGAGTGCCGATGTGCGGGATCCAGACGATGGCAAGCAGGAAGATGCTCACGCCCAGCACCAGCAGCGACAGACGGCGGTAGGTCGCCATGCGCACTTTGGACAGCAAGATCATGGCCACAACGCCGGCCACGGCAAAGGCCGCCTGGCGCACGAAGTAATACGTCGGCGACTTGCCCTGCGCATACGCGCGGGCGAAGCTCGACGAGAGCACCATGATGACGCCGATCGTCAGCAGCAGCAGCGTGAGCACGAAAAACGGCAGGTCGAAGCTGCCGCGCTTCGGCCCGGCGGGCGCTTTCGCCTGGCGCGCGGGAAGTCTCAGATCGGAAATATTCATATAAGCACCTCCCTGCACCGCGGCGCGCGCCTCACACGCCGAAGCGGTGGAACACGCCGATGAACGACAAAACTGCAAACAGCACCGTCACGCCGGCAAACAGCGCCACGATCTGCGTTTCCTTCCACTTGTGGCCCGTCCAGCCGCCCATCTCAAGATGGTGGTGGAACGGGGACATTTTGAACACGCGCTTGCCGTGCGTGAGCTTGAAGTAGCCGACTTGGATGATATCCGACAGCGCCTCGATGATGTACATGATGCCGAGCGTCACAAGGATGAGCGGCATGTCGTAGGCAAAGGCCAGCGCCGCGACCGCGCCGCCGAGAAAGAGCGAACCCGTGTCGCCCATGAACACCTTCGCCGGGTGGAAGTTATAGATCAAAAAGCCCAGCAGGCCGCCGGCAATGCCGGAGGCAAACACGCCGAGGGACAAAAACCGCTCGCCCCAGAGCATGGAGATGACGGCGAAGAAGATGCACACCGGCATCGTCGTGCTCGCGGCGAGGCCGTCCACACCGTCGGTGAGGTTCACGGAGTTGACCGTTCCGACGATAACGAAGGCCGCGAAGATGACATACAGCGGCTCGGAGACCGGCACCGTCTTGTTCCAGAACGGGATGTACAGGCTGTCGAGCGCGACATAGCCGAAGCGGCGCATGAGGAAAATGAACGCCACGGCCGCCGCCAGCTGCAGCAGCAGCTTCTTGCCGGCCGTCAGGCCGAGATTCTGCTTTTTCCGGAGCTTTTCATAGTCGTCCAGAAAACCGATCGCGCCGAACACGAGCGCGAACGCCAGACAAAACAGGTGGCCGTATTCGCCCTCGGCCATGCACTCAAAGCCGACCGACAGGCACACGACCGCGATCGCGGCGATGAACATCAGCCCGCCCATGGTGGGCGTGCCCTGCTTGGACATGTGCCACGTGGGGCCGTTTTCCTTGATGCTCTGGCCCGCCTTGATGCGTCTGAGATACGGGACCAGGAAAAATCCGACGACGGCCGACACCGCAAACGCGATGACGAACGCCAGTATCAGCTTCAGTGTCATTTCTCTCTCTTCCTCTTCTCGAGTATTTCGGCGACGATCTCGCGCTCGTCCATGTGCACTTTCGTCTTGCCGATGATCTGGTAATCCTCATGGCCCTTGCCGCAGAGGATGATGACATCGCCGGGGCAGTGATTCTCGATCGCGTAGGCGATGGCCTCGCGCCGGTCGGGCCGCACGACATAGGGCGTGTGCGTCTCCTTGAGACCGGGAAGGATATCGGCGATGATCGCCTCCGGGTCTTCCGTGCGCGGATTGTCGCTCGTGACGATGACGAAATCCGCCTTCTGGCCCGCGATGCGGCCCATCTTCGGACGCTTGCCGCGGTCCCGGTCGCCGCCGCAGCCAAAGAGGAACACGAGCCGCGCGGGTGCGAACTCGCGCACCGTCGTGAGGATGTTGTCGATGGCGTCGGGCGTGACGGCGTAGTCGATGAGGATGGCGTAATCCCCGTCGGTCTCGAGCACCTCGGCGCGGCCCTTGACGGGCTTTGCCGTGTCGAGCGCGGCGGCGCAGTCGTCGAGCGAAATGCCGAGCGCGCAGGCGCAGGCAATGACGCTCAGCGCGTTGTAGACCGAGAACATGCCGGGGATGCCGAGGCGCATGCGCGCGATCGCATCGCCGTGCATGGCGACAAAGCGCACGCCCGACGCGCTCAGGCGGATGTCCTTGGCCACGAGGTCGGCGTCGTTGCGTTTGGCGGAATAGGTGTGCATCGGGCATTTGGCGTGCTCGAGCATGACGTGCGCCCAATCGTCGTCCGCGTTGACGATGCCGACGTCACTCTGCGCAAACAGCTGCGCCTTGGCCGCGGCATACGCCTCCATGGTCTTGTGAAAGTCCAGATGGTCCTGCGACAGGTTCGTGAAGATGCCCACCCGGAAGCGGATGCCCTCCACGCGGTGCAGCACGAGCGAGTGCGACGACACCTCCATGACCGCGTGCGTGCAGCCGGCGTCGACCATTCGGCGCAGGAGCTTTTGCAGCTCATAGGCGTCGGGCGTGGTGTGCTCGGTGTGCAGCACCTCGTCGCCGATGACGTTCGCGTTCGTGCCGATGAGACCGACCTTCGTGTGCAGGCACTGCTCAAGCATGTGCTTGATGAGCGTGGTGACGGTGGTCTTGCCGTTCGTGCCGGTCACACCGATCATGGTCAGCTCACGCGACGGGTTATCGAAAAATTCGCAGCAGATGCGCGAGAGCGCAAGGCGGCTGTCGGCCACGAGGATATACGGTATCTCGACCTCTGGCTTTCGCTGGCAGAGCACGACGGCCGCACCGCGCTCGGCGGCCGCGCCGATGAACCGGTGCCCGTCGGACTCATACCCGCAGACGGCGGCGAACAGGTCGCCGGGCTGCGTGGTGCGCGAGTCAAAGCTGATATCCCGGATGTCCAGTTCCGGATCGGCGGTGCATTCGCACACGTCCAGAACGGACAGCAGTCGCTTGAGTTTCATAAACGTACCTCCGTTGTTCGTCAGTATCGGCCCAGCATGCCCGAATCGCTGGTCACGAGCGTGACCTCCACGACCGTACCGTGATCGATCTGGGTGCCTGCGGCGACGCTCTGGCCGGAGATGACCTGCGCCGCGGTATCCGTGATCGAACTGCTGGTCTTGATATACAGCCCCAGTGCGGCCATGCGGTCGCGGGCTGTCTGATAGCTGAGATTGGACAGATCCGGCATCGTCTCCTTGTCGGCCGAGGGCTCTTTGCCGGCATAGAGCAGAATGGTGCTGCCGTTGGCCACGACCGCGCCGCTGCCCGGAAGCTGCGCCGTGATTGTGCTGCCATCGCCGTAGATGCGCGCCTGCAGGCCCACCTCCGCGAGCGCGGCCTTCGCCTGCTCAACGGACAGGCCCGTCACGTTCGGTACGGTCTTATCCATATGCGTCTTTTCCGTCTCGGAGTACGACGGCTCCACGCCGAGGTACGGCAGGATGTCCGCCATCATTTTGCCGACGACGGGCGCGGCCATCTGGCCGCCGCTGATATAGATGCCGGTGCTGTTGCTCGGCGTGTCGAGCAGCACGAGGATGACGATCTGCGGGTCATCCGCCGGCGCAAAACCGATGAACGAGACGATGTACTCCTTCGCGCCGCCGGCCGCGTCCTGCGCGACCTTTTCCGACGTGCCGGTCTTGCCGCCGATGCGGTAGCCGGCGACGTAGGCGTTCTTGCCGGTGCCGTCGACGGGGTCGCCGACGACCTGCTCGAGGATCTGGCGCACGGTGGCGCTCGTCTGCTCGCTCACGACCTGGCGCACCACGGTCGGCGAATTGGACACGACCGCTTCCCCGTCGCTGTTGACGATGCTCTTGACGACGTACGGCTTCATGAGATAGCCGCCGTTGACGCAGGCGCTGACTGCCGTGATGAGCTGCAGCGGCGTGATCGTAAACGTCTGGCCGAAGGAGGCCGCCGCGAGCTGGGAGAGGTTCTCCGTGTCGTAGAACGTGTTCTGGCTCCACCAGATGCTGCCGCTCTCGCCGGACATGTCGATGCCGGTCTTGGCGGTGAGGTTGCTGTCCACGTTGCTGGTCAAGTTCAGGAAGCCGAACGCCTCGGCGTACTTGTAGAAGGTGCGCGCGCCGATGAGCTGGCCGATCTGCACGAGCGCCACGTTGCACGAGTGCTGGATGGCCTGCGTCAGGTTCTGACTGCCGTGGCCGGTCGTTTTCCAGCACTTGAGCGGATCGGTACGGCCGAGCACATTCGTGCTGCCGCCGCAGTAAAACGACGAATTTTCATTGACCACGCCCTCTTCGAGCGCCATGGCCAGCGTGATGATCTTGAACGTCGAGCCGGGCTCGTAGGTGTCCGACAGGGCCTTGTTGCGCCACTGCTTCGTCTGCGCGGCGGAGAGCATCTCGGCCTTCTTGTCGGGATTCGTTTCGGCGTCGATGGCCTCCTGATCCTTGTCGCTGACCTTCTGATAGTCGTTCAGGTCAAAGTTGCCGAGCGAGACCATGCCGAGAATGGCGCCGCTGTTGGGGTCCATGGCGATGGCCGCGGCGCCATTTTGCACGTCGTAGTCCTCGACCGCCTGCTGCAGGTGCTTTTCGAGGTAATACTGGATCGTGGCGTCGATGGTCAGGTTCATGTCGTCGCCCTTTGTCTCATCGTAGTAGTCCTCGTAGTTGACAAAGAGCATATCCGTGCCGCGGTTATCCGTTGCGCGGATGATGCGCCCGGCGCTGCCGGTCAGATAGCTGTCATAGCGCTGCTCCAGGCCGTAGAGGCCGTTGTTGTCCTGCCCGACGAAGCCGATGACGTGCGCGGCCAGATTGCCGTAGGGGTAATAGCGCTTCGTGTCCGGCTCGATCTTCACGCCGGTGAGGTTGTTCTCCTTCTTGAACGCGCGCACTTTTTCCGACACTTCCGGCTCGACCTTGCGCTTGACGACCTCATACCAGCGGTCGGTATTCTTCGTCATGGCCAGGATCTTATTATAATCGACGTCGAGGATCTCGGAAAGTTCGCGCGCGATCAGCTGCGGATCTTCTTTGTTCTTGACGATCTCGGCCGGGCTGATGAAGATCGTATCGGCCGAGGCGTTCATGGCCAGGATCTTGCCGTTCGTATCGTAGATCGCGCCGCGCGAGGCCGTGATCTCCGTCGTGCGCACCTGCTGGTCGATCGCCATTTTTTCGTACTCGTCATGGTGTACGATCATGACATTGAACAGCTTGATGCCAAGGACAGCAAATGCAAGGATGCCGCACACAATCAAAAGGAAGCGTGTGCGGCGGAGCATCATGATATTCGGTGTTTTGGTACTTGCACGAAAAGGCACGCGGTTGTCCCGGCGCCCGGAAGTTTCATTCGCCATGTCTGTCTCCTTGTTCCTGCGGGGATAGTACTATCATACAGGCTGGCTTATCGAAAATATTCCAAAATGGAAGAGAAGAAATCGCCGAGACGGTCGGCAAGGCTCAGCGGTTCGGCCGCGTTCTGGTCAAGGACCACCGCCGTGTCCGTGGCGTCGCTGCTGATATAATAGAGCTGATCGCTGCGCGGCTTCTGCATGCCGAGCTCGTGGATGGCGTAATCCTCGATCTCCGTGAGGTTGAACGCGCTCTCGTAATCAATGCGCAGGCGCGTTTGCTGCTCCTGCAGCTGGGTATACTGATCCTCCAGCGCCGAGACCTCCGCCGACGCCTGCGAGAGCTGCACGCGCGCGACCAGCGACACGACGATCAGCACGGCGGCAATGGCAAAGCCGAGCACGGCCAGCGGGGCGATCGCCTGCTTGGGGGTGGGAACGGACTCCGGGACGACGGCCTCCGTCGTCCGGGGAGCGTGCGGCATCTCGACCGGCGCACTGTACCGGTATTCTTCGGCAGCCGTGCTGTGCAGGTCATACGCCGCGTTGCCGTCCATGGGCGCGGTATTGCGTTTTTTTGAAGCAGGAGATGCCATGATCGGCTCCTTTCTCAGACGCGCTCGGCAACGCGCAGCTTCGCGCTGCGGGCGCGCGGGTTACACTCCAGTTCTTCCTCGCCGGGCAGGATCGGCTTGCGGGAGACGCTGCGCAGCGTCTGCACAAAGCCGCAGGTGCACACCGGCGCCTCGCGCGGGCAGGTGCAGCCGTGCTCCCGCCGGGCGATGCCGGTCTTGACGATCCGGTCCTCGAGGGAATGAAAGCTGATGACGCACAGCCGCCCGCCGACGCGGAGCTTGTCCGGCGCAGTGTCCATCATCTCGCGCACCGCCGCCAGCTCGTCGTTCACGGCGATGCGGATCGCCTGAAAGCTGCGCTTGGCGGGATGCTGCTTTTCGCGCAGCGCCGCGCCCGGCATGGCCGAGCGGATCACATCGACCAGCTCCAGCGTGGTCGAGATCGGCCGCTGCGCCCGGGCGCGTACGATCGCCCCGGCAATGCGAGGCGCATAGCGCTCCTCGCCGTATTCATACAAAATGCGTTTGAGCTCATTCTCCGGCCACTCGTTGACGACGTTCCACGCGCTCAGGCCGCTGGTCGCGTCCATGCGCATATCGAGCGGCGCGTCGTGCATATACGAAAAGCCGCGCTGCGTCTCGTCGAGCTGCGGTGAGGAAACGCCGAGGTCAAAGAGCATGCCGTCCACGGCGTCGATGCCGAGGCGGTCGAGAATGGCGGCCGTGTCGCGGAAGTTGCCGTGCACGAGCTGCACGCGTTCCCCGAACGGGGCCAGCCGCGCGCCGGCGCGCGCAATCGCTGTCTCGTCGCGGTCGATGCCGATGAGCGTTCCGGTCGTCAGGCGGCCGGCGATCTGCTCGGAGTGGCCGCCCATGCCGAGCGTGCCGTCCACGTAAATGCCGTCGGGGCGGATGTTCAGGTTGTCGATGCATTCGTGCAGCAGCACGGGGATATGTCCGGCGTCCATCAGAAATCCAGCTCCTCCATCACGGCGGCGATGTTCTCCGGCAGCGCCTCGAGCGGGCAGATCTCATCCCAGCGCGCGCTATCCCAGAACTCCGCATGGTTGTTGCTGCCGACCACGGTGACGCTCTTGGTCAGGCCGGCGAATTCACGCAGGTGCTGCGGCAGGAGGATACGTCCCTGTCCGTCGAGATCGCAGCGGGCCGCATACGCGAACAGCGGGCGCACCTTGCGCTGCTGCAGATTGGTCATTGCCGCCGCCTTCTCGGAGATTGCCTTCCAGTTTTCCTGACTGTAGGCCGACAGGCACTTTTCGGGCGAGACCGTCACATAGAACGTGTCGCCCAGCTCTTCACGGAGCTTGGCCGGGATGAACAGACGGCCTTTGGCGTCAAGCGTATGCTGATAGATACCGGTCATGCTGCATCCCCCCTTCTCCGAAATCGTGCACTTTCGCGCCCCATGCGTGGGCTTTTGATGCTTTTTAAACCACTTCGCCCCACGTGCAATCCTCATTATAGTGGCAGGATGGAAAAATTGCAAGGAGAAATTCCCGCCTTTTTCTTGCAATTTCCGACAATTCTGTCAATCCGACTGTGGTTTTTCCGGCCACAAGCATTTGCGTTTCCCGCCGAAAAAAGGAAAACGGCGGCACAAGATGTGCCGCCGAAGCGTGAAAAAATCCCCGCCGGAAGCGTCCAAAGCGCGCCCGGCGGGGAAAAATTTCGGCAAAACGCACCACCGCCGCCGGACATACCGGCGGCGGTGCGGATGTGCAGGAAAAGGCAGGTCAGTTGGTTTCCTCCTCGGGGGCTTCCTCGCCCTCGAAGCGGATCTCCGGCTGTCTGGGCGCGGGGGCAGCGGTGGCTGCAGGGGCAGCGGCGGGCGCAGCCGTGCTGCCAGCAACGTTCTGGAACGCGGCGTGCGCCTGCTGCACGCTGCCGAGCGCGGCGGAGATGGCCTCCTCCGTGCGGCGCAGCGCCTCATCGCAGAACTGGCTCGAGGCACGGCGCAGCGCGTCGGCCTTGGCCTGCGTGGAGGCGAGCATTTCGTTGCTGCGGGCCTTGGCGATGCGCACGATCTCCTGATCGTCCACGAGCGCGCGGGCGCGCTCCTCCGCCTGATTGCGGATGCCTTCGGCCTCGCGCTTGGCGTTGTTGATGAATTCGTCGCGGGCGGAGACCAGACGCTTTGCCTCGGAAAGCTCCACCGGCATGGCGGTCTTGATCTCATCGAGGATCTCGAGGACCTGGTCGCGCTCGACGATGCACTTTTCGTTGCCGAGCGGCACGCCCCATGCCTCCGACACCATGGTATAAAGCTGGTCAATGAGTTCCATGACTTCGTTGTCCATTTTGTTTCCTCCCAAAGCGTGTTCCGGCAGTGCCGGTGAAAAAGTCGATCTGAAACGGGTTTATTCGCCGCGCGTCGCGCGTTCGTGCACATCGTCAATGATCTCGCACGGGACGAACGGCGTCAGATCCGCGCCGTAGCCCGCGAGCTCCTTGACGACCGACGAGCTGAGGAACGTATATTTCTGACTGGCCGTCAGGAACATGGTGTCCAGCTCGGGATTGATCTTCTTGTTGATGAGCGCCATCTGAAACTCGTTTTCAAAGTCCGTGTTCGCGCGCAGGCCCTTGACGATCACCGCACCCTCCGGGAAGGTCTTGGCGTATTCGGCGAGCAGGCCGTCGAACGTGTCCACCTCCACATTGGGGAAGCGGCTGACGACGCGGCGCGCGAGCGCCACGCGCTCCTCGCGGGTAAACATGGGGTGCAGCTTGCCGGCGTTGGGCATGATGCACACGACGACGCGGTCGAAAATGCCGGACGCGCGGCGGATGATGTTCAGGTGGCCGAGGGTAATGGGGTCAAAGCTGCCGGGGTAGATCGCTGTTTTCATGCGTGGATTCCCTTTCCGTAGAGCGTGAGCTTGATCTTGCCGTAATTGCGCTCCGTGAGCAGATGATACGGCGCTCGAAGCTGCGGGAGCACCTTTTCGCGGCGGCTCTCACACACGATTATACCACCCTCAGCTAATATGTCAAACTGTACAACATTTTCAAGTGCTTTGTCAAGCAATCCCGTATCATACGGCGGATCGAGGAAGATCAGGTCAAATTTTCCGCACGTGCGCAGGTAGCCGAGCGACTCGCCCTGCACCACGTCGCCCTGCAGGCGGCAGAGTGCGAGATTGGCGCGCACGAGCTGCACGGCGGCGCGGCTCTCGTCGACGAACACGGCGCTGCGCGCGCCGCGGCTGAGCGCCTCGATGCCGAGCTGGCCCGTGCCGGCAAAGAGGTCGAGCACGCGCCGGCCCTCGATGTCGAACTGGATGAGGTTGAACATGGATTCCTTGACGTTATCGGTCGTGGGACGGGTAGCCATTCCCTCCGGCTCGCGCAGCCTGCGGCCGCGGGCCGTACCTGTGATCACACGCATGGCGGTTCTCCTTTCGGGTGATAGTGGTCGTAGACCGCGCGGGCAGCGCCCGCCGGAACGGCCGCGCACAGCTCCTCATACGAAGCCGCGCGGATGGCCTTTGTGCTGCGGAACGCCTTGAGCAGCGCGTTGCGCCGCTTCTCGCCCACGCCGGGGATCTGGTCGAGCTCGGACGAGAGGCTCTCGCGCCGCAGCCGGCGCTGATAGTCGATGGAAAAGCGGTGCGTCTCCTCCTGGATCGTGCCGATGAAGGCAAACACCGCGGGGTTGGCGGAAATGCCGATCTCATACCCGCCGGGCGTGATGAGCGCGCGCGTGCGGTGGCGGTCGTCCTTGACCATGCCGAACACCGGCACGGTCAGGCCGAAGCCGTCGAGCACCGTCTGTGCGACCGTCGCGTGCTCCGCGCCACCGTCGATGAGCAGCAGATCCGGCAGTGGGCAAAAGCCCGGATCGCCGTCCACATAGTGCTGAAAGCGGCGCGTGACCGCCTCGTGCATGGCGCCGTAGTCGTTCTGCCCGTCCGTCGTGCGGATGCGGAACTTCCGGTAGTCCGACTTGCGCGGCCGGCCGTGCTGAAACACGGTCATGCCGGCAACGATGCCGGTATCGCCGAGGTTCGAGATGTCAAATGCCTCGATGCGCTCGGGCGGCGCGTCGAGCTCCAGCGCACGCTGAAGCCATTCGAGCGTTTTGAGGCTGCGCTGCGCCGCGGTCGTCGCAATGAGGATCTCCTCGCGCGCGTTGTTCGCCGCCATCTCCGTCAGGCGGCACTTGTCGCCGCGCTGCGGCACGGCGAGCGCGACCTTGTGCCCCGCCGCCTCGGTGAGCAGGCGCTCGAGCGCTTCCTGCCCCTCGAGCGCGCACGGCAGCAGCACCTGCCGCGGATAGGCGCCACGCCCCTCGTAATACTGCTGCACGAGCGCGGCAAGCGCCTCGCCGTCCGGCTCCATCGGCTCGTCGAGAAACGACTTGTCCTTGCCGGTGAGGTTGCCGTCCGTAAAGTGCAGCACGGTAAAGCAGCACTTGGCCCCGCGCTGAAAGCCGACGGCGTCCGTGTCGGAGTAGGCCGTGGCGATGACGCGCTGGTGGTTCTGCAGGCCCTGGATGGCGCGCAGCCGGTCGCGCAGCGACGCCGCGTATTCAAACCGCAGCGCATCGGCCGCAGCCTGCATCTGCTCGGTCAGTTCGGCCGTGAGCTCCGCCGTGCGGCCGTCGAGGATCATCTCGGCCTCGCGGATGGCCTTGAGGTACTCCGCGCGCGTGACGTCCTTCAGGCAGTAGCCCGCGCAGGTGCCCATGTGGTAATTCAGGCACGGGCGGGCGCGGCCGATGTCGCGCGGAAAGCGGCGCGTGCACGTCGGCAGGCGCAGCGTCTTGCATACAGTGTCGATGATCTCGGCCGTCATGCTCCGGCCGCCGTAGGGGCCGAAGTACTTCGCGCCGTCCTTCTCCGTATGATTGACGAGCGAGAACGTCGGGTACGGCTGCGTCACGTCCAGACGCACGAAGGGATAGCCCTTGTCGTCCTTGAGCAGGATGTTGTATTTGGGTTTGTGCAGCTTGATGAGCGAGTTTTCGAGCACGAGCGCTTCGAACTCGGACTGCACGACGATGACATTGAAATCCGCAACGTGCGCGACCATGGCCGCCACCTTCGGCAGGTGCTCGCCGCGAAAATAGCTCGTGACGCGGTTTTTGAGCGCTTTTGCCTTGCCGATATAGATGACCTCGCCGTGCTCGTCGAGCATGATGTACACGCCCGGCAGCAGCGGGAGCATATTGGCCTTTTCGCGCAGTTGCTCGGGTCGGAGTTTTTCCATAGTCTGCTCCTGCGATGCCGAAAAAAATCTGCGGTCAGGAAAACAGGGGCGTGCTGATGACACGCCCCTGTTTCGGTTTCATGTTGTTGGGATCACTCGGAAAAATCGGAATTGATCAGTGCGGTCAGGGTATCGATCGCTTCCTGCTCGTCGGCGCCGTCGGCCACGAGGGTGATCGTCGAGCCCTTCACGATGCCAAGTGACAGGACGCCGAGAAGGCTCTTGGCGTTAACGCGTCTCTCGTCTTTCTCGATCCAGATGCTGCTCTTGAACTCGTTTGCCTTCTGGATAAAAAAGACCGCGGGCCGTGCATGGAGTCCCTCCAGGTTGTTGATGACTGCTTCTTTCGTGATCATTTTCTCCACTCCTTATGCACTATTATGCTTGTATCATCTTATCAAAAACGCCCAGCATCGTCAACCGATTTTCGTTTTTTTGTTGCTTTGCACAGCGTTTTTTCGCCGGGTTTTTCTGTTTTTATTTCAGTTCGACAACGGTCACGCCGCTCTCGCCCTCGCCGTAACGGCCGAGCCGGTAGGACTTGACGGCCTTGTTTTTGCGCAGCGACTGCTGCACGGCTGCGCGCAGCGCGCCGGTGCCCTTGCCGTGGATGATGGTGACTTTCTCGAGCTTGGCCATGACGGCGTTGTCGAGGAAACGCTCGGTCGCGGCGACAGCCTCCATCGTGTCCATGCCGCGCAGGTCGATCTCCGACTCGGCGGCCACATTGCGCAGGCTGGCTGCGTGCGCGGCGGCAAACTTCTGCGCCTCGGGCTTCTCGTTTTCGAGCAGGTACACGTCCTGTTCCTTGGCCGTCACGTTCATGATGCCCGCGCGCAGGGTCAGCGTCCGGTCGGCGGAGATGGCCGTGACGGTCGCCTTGATGTCGCCCATCTTGCGCAGCTGCACGGTGTCGCCCACGCGCACCGGGCGGGCGGAGACTTTCTTCTCCCTGGGCTGCGGGTGCGCCGCGGCGGCGGCCGCGTCCTCGGCCACGTTCAGCTTGCGGCGCAGGGCGGCGCGCGCGTCGTTGGCGCGGTGGTGGTCGGCGTCCGTTTTCTCCATTTTGCGCAGCGCGTCGAGCTCGCGCATCACCTCGTCCGCCGTGCGGCGCGCGTCGCCGATGATGCGCTCGGCGTCGCGGCGGGCCTTCTCGTCCGCCTTTTCCAGCCGGACGGAGAGCTCCGCCTTCAGGCGCTCGGACTTGCGGCGGTTTTCCTCCGCCTCGCGCAGCTGACGCGCCGCCTCGGCGCGGTCGCGCTCCATGAGCTGGCGCACCTGCTCGAGTTTTTCGATGGTGGCCTCCATGCTCGCGCTCTCGGTACTGACGCGGCTGCGCGCGTCGTCGATGATCTCCTGCGGCAGGCCCAGCCGCTCGGAGATGGCAAAGGCGTTGGATTTGCCGGGGATGCCGATGAGCAGGTGGTACGTCGGGCGCAGGGAGTCCACGTCAAACTCACACGAGGCGTTCATGACGCCGGGCTGCGTCGTGGCGTAGACCTTGAGCTCGGTATAATGCGTCGTGGCGGCGATGAGCGCGCCGCACTTGCGCGCGTGCTCGATGATGGCGATGGCCAGCGCCGCGCCCTCGGCCGGGTCCGTGCCGGCGCCGAGCTCGTCGAACAGCAGCAGCGACCGGTCGTCGCACTCCTTGAGCATGCGCACGGTGTTCGTCATGTGCGCCGAGAACGTGGACAGCGACTGCTCGATGCTCTGCTCATCGCCGATGTCGGCCATGATCTCGTGGAACACCGGCATGGTGCTGCCGTCGGCACACGGGATGTGCAGGCCGCACTGCGTCATGGCCGCGAGCAGACCGATGGTCTTGAGCGTGACGGTCTTGCCGCCGGTGTTCGGGCCGGTGATGACGAGCGTGTCAAATTCGCCGCCGAGCGAAACATCGATCGGCACAGCGGTGTCCTTCGGCAGCAGCGGATGGCGCGCGCGGCGCAGCTGCAGGTGCTTGTCCGTCAGCTCCGGCGCGATCGCGTCGAGCTGGTAGGCGAGCTTTGCCTTGGCAAAAATGAGGTCGAGGCGCACGAGCACGTCAAAGTCGCTCGAGATGTCCTCCCGGTGCGCGGCGCACTCGGCCGAGAGCTCGGCGAGGATGCGCTCGATCTCCGTCTTTTCACGTGCGCGCAGCTCCCGCAGCTCGTTGTTCGCCTTCACGGCGGCCATCGGCTCGATGAACAGCGTCGCGCCGGAGGCCGACACGTCGTGCACGAGGCCGGGCACGGCGCCCTTGTGCTCGGCCTTGACCGGCACCACGTAGCGCTCGGAACGCATGGTGATGATCGGCTCCTGCAGCGCCTTGGCATAGCTCGGCGAGGAGATGATCTTCTGCAGTGCATCGTGCACGCGCGCGCTCGCGGCGCGGATCAGCCGGCGGATGGACGCCAGCTCGCTCGACGCGCTGTCGGCGATCTCGTCCTCGCCGGTGATGGAGGTGAAGATCTTCTCCTCCAGAAAGCGGTTGGCCTGCAGGGCGCTGAAGAGGTAGTCGATGCTCGTCTTGTCCTGCCGCTCGCCGGTGCCGTAGCTGCGCACGCAGCGCGCCGCCTGCAGCACGCCCGCGATATCCAGCAGCTCGCGCGTGTTGAGCGCGCCGCCCATGTCCGCGCGCTGCAGCGCCGCGCGTACGTCCTTCACACCGGAAAACGACGGGCTGCCCTTGACGACCATCATCGATGCGGCGGCGCTCGTCTCGCCGAGGCGGGTCGCCACCACGGCGCGGTCGCCGCTCGGACGCAGGGCCATGGCCTGCGTGCGGGCCGTTTCGCTCACGGCCTGCGCAGCCAGCAGCGCCAGCACGGCCTTGTCGGCGTCGCCGCTGACACCGGCGTACAGCCTGATGTTGGCCCCGGCTACGGCAGTCTGCGCGCCCGCGCCGATGCTGCCGCAGATCAGCGTGTCAACGCCGCCGCGCATCAGAAAGGCCGTCACGGCGCTGTGGCCGCTGCCCGCGGTCTCGACGACCTCGGTGTGTAAAATCATGCCGCTCTCGATGGTGTAGAATTTAAACTGCGGTGCATGGCCGAAGTGTGGGAAAACCTGGCCGTTTTGATAGGGTATTGCAATTTTCATGGTAGTGCTCCTTTATCTGTCATTACCCATGATTATAGGGGATTGGCGGGAAAAAGGCAACAGTCTTGGATATTTTGCAAAATACGGATAGAGCTTTGCAGCGGAATGCGGTATAATGATAAAAAGGCTGCGGGCCGTTACGGCCTGTTTTTCAGCCGGTGAGGTGCATATACGATGACATATATTCAGCATTATGACGCCCCGTTGGGCCGTGTCCTACTGGCGGCGGACGAGGTCGGGCTGACCGGGCTGTGGTTCGACGGCGCGAAATATTTTGCCGACGGACTGCCCGCCGAGCATACCGAACGGGAAACGCCTGTCCTTTCCGAGGCCCGGCGCTGGCTGGAGATTTACTTTGCGGGGCAGGAGCCGGGCTTTCTGCCGCCGCTGCACCCGGCTGGCTCGGCGTTTCAGCAGGCGGTGTGGGCGCTGCTGCTGCAAATTCCCTACGGGCAGACCGTGACCTACGGTGAGCTCGCGCGGCAGCTTGCGGAAAAGCAGGGAAGGCCCCGGATGTCCGCGCAGGCCGTGGGCGGCGCTGTCGGGCATAACAAAATTTCTATTATCATTCCGTGCCATCGCGTGGTCGGCACCGGCGGAAGCCTGACCGGATATGCCGGAGGCATTGACAGAAAGGTAAAGCTGCTGGCGCTGGAGCAGGCCGACATGACCCGCTTTTTTGTGCCCAAAACGGGCACGGCGCTGTAATTTGTACAGTTGATTGCAAAATGTCATACTGTGATAAAGGAAGGCACAAATTATGAAGCACCGCATTGT
>ERZ857775.2088-NODE-2088-length-20614-cov-3.981322_pt1 | contig 20614 bp, 16 predicted proteins | sample MGYA00519698_ERZ857775 | MGnify/ENA primary metagenome ERZ857775 (study PRJEB31778, sample SAMEA3449363) | human gut metagenome | biome: human gut; feature: human-associated habitat; material: faeces | place: United Kingdom | collected 2010/2012 ...
CATCACAAAACCTCTGGTATTATTCCCTACATTAATCTCGACCGGCAGATTATTTTCCTGTTCCAGAATTCCCAGATAATGATGCCTTTTATCTGCCTCGTTGCCACTTCCGGTCACAATCCCGATTCCTTCGCTCGCCGCTACATTTTGCAGATACTCTGACAGGATTGAATATCCTCCATGTCCTCCAAAGCTTGTTCCAACTGCCAGACAGATCACCAATGGTCTTTTCAGCTCTTCTTGTACCTTCTGCAGATAAAAAACCGCCGCTACCAAATCATTTTCCTGATAGCATCCGGCATCCCGGTCTACAAAATAGTACTCCCGTAAATATTCTTTTGCCTCTTTCAGCTTCACGATCACCATCTCTGCCTCCGGTGCTGCCCCGATAAACAGATTCTCCGGATTTGCTCCTCCGCATGCCACACTTGCAACAAAAGTGCCATGTCCGTCCGTATCAAATGACGGAACGGTTTCCTTGGGATTCTCACTTAGGATTGCCTGATTGATTTGTTCCTTCGTATATTCACTTCCATATCCGATTTCCCGTGGCGCTGTTCCACTTTGTTCTTCCTGATCCCAGATTCGCTGGATCCTGGTCGAACCATCCAGATTTCGGAAAATGGGATCCAGATAGTTGATCCCAGTATCAATGATCCCAACCAGAACTCCTTCACCACTCAGTTCCAGACCAGGTATATTCTGAACCGCAGCAATTCCCGCCTGCTGGATTGCTGCCATATCCAGTGTTGTATAACACTTCGGAACCATTGTATAAGGATAATCGGCAAGTGACTTTTTTCTGTCTTCACTCTGGTCAATATAAAAAAGCTCAAAACCGTATTTCAACGGTATCCGGCATCCGTTTTCCAAAGGAAAGTTTTTCCCAAGAGCACCGGTATCCCTCATCATAAAATCCCTGTATTCTTCTGACAGGATCTTTTCTTTACATTCTTCCTGTAGCATAAAAATCCCTCATATACTTTCTTTTGGAAAATATATGAGGGATTTTTCTTTCTTATTACTATGATACTGGACGGTTACGCATTTTGCACTCCATATCCATTCTTTATTCGGTACGTTTCTTTTCAATATCCTCGTAGAAGGAAGTCACTTCTTTTCCTTTTTCCAGGGTACTTACATTCGGACCGCTCTTGAATACGATTTTCAGAAGAATTGGTGTGATGATCGTTGTGATCACTACCACGATGATAACCGGTCCGAGGAAATTGCCGCCCAGCATACCGAGTGCTTCTCCCTTGCTGGCAACGATCAGCGCAACCTCACCACGGGAGATCATTCCGACACCGATTCGTGCACACTGATAATTCTTATATCCACACATCTTCGCACCAAGGGCACAGCCAACGATCTTTGTCAGGATCGCAACAATGGTAAGCGCCACTGCAAAGCCTACAATTGCAGCACTCATCTTCGGAAGTTCTACCTTCAGTCCGATACTTGCGAAAAATACCGGTGAAAGCAGCATATAAGACATGGTATCAAATTTCTTCAACACGAAATCAGATTTACTTGTATTGGAAATGATCAGTCCGGCGATAAATGCACCGGTGATATCTGCAACACCGAAGAATTTCTCTGCCACATAAGCCATCAACAGACAGAATACAAATGCCATGATCGCATGACGTCTGAGTCCCTTTTCCGCCTGATCTGTCCACTTTTTAAATACCTTGTAAAAGATAAATCCAATCACACCTGCAAATGCAAAGAATGCAACAATCTTCAGTAATACAACTGAAATCTTTACTGATTCATCTGCCATACTTGTTACCAGTGTCAGTGCAATGATACCAAGCACGTCATCAATGATCGCAGCTCCAAGAATCGCATTTCCGGATTTGGTTTTTAATTTACCAAGTTCTTTTAATGTCTCTACCGTAATACTTACGGAAGTTGCTGTCAGGATAACACCGATAAAGATATTCTGCAGAAATACGTTGCAGGATGCATCGGATGCGATCACATCCGGACGGTTAAAGAACATTGCAGTCGCATAACCGCCGATCAGTGGAACGATAACACCTATCAGTGCAATAACGAAGGATGCTTTTCCACTTGCCTTCAATTCCTGTATATCCGTTTCCAAACCTGCACAAAACATCAGCACGATAACACCGATCTCCGCAACGTTATGTATAAAGCTTGTCTCTGTCAAGATCCCAAGCATCGCCGGTCCAAGAAGAACTCCTGCAAGAAGTGCCCCTACAACCTGTGGCATCTGTACCTTTCTGGTCGCAAGACCAAGTGCTTTAGTACAAAGTAAAATAATTGCAAGATCCAGTAAATACTTATAAGTCTCCATTCTCTCTCACTCCTGTTTATATCTTGTTTTTTTAGACACATTGTCTAATGTACACCTTTTAATACAATTTTTCAACAAAAAAATACCCGTAAATCTTAAATTTACGGATATTTCCCATTCTATTTTTGTATGATCGCCATGTTTTTTTGATATATGAAGGTTATTGTTATACTCAGTGATGCTCAAGCCTTGGTACAGACTGGCTTCTCAGCTCGATCAGCGGTCCTCCGGTTCCTTCGATATATGCCTCCGTGATCGTCACTTCCCCGATGCTGTCATCCTTCGGAATCTCATACATAATATCCAGCATGAATTCTTCAATGATCGCACGCAGTGCACGGGCTCCGGTATCCTTCTTCATTGCCTTTCTTGCGATCGCATGAAGTGCACCATCATCGAATTTCAGATTGACCTCATCCAGTGCCAGAAGCTTCTGATACTGCTTGAGGATCGCATTTTTCGGCTCTTTTAATATCTGAACCATCATCTCTTCATCCAGTCCCTGAAGCGTAAATACGATCGGGAGACGTCCCAGAAATTCCGGAATCATTCCGAAGTTACGCAGATCTTCTGTCGTCACCTTCTCCAGTATTTTCTTATCATGATCATATTTGTCTTTCAGATCCGCTCCAAACCCGATAGAAGAATTCTTCATCAGTCTTTCCTTGATGATCTGCTCAAGATCCGGGAACGCACCGCCACAGATAAAAAGAATATTCTTTGTATTGACTGTAGTGAGCGGAACCATCGCATTCTTACTATTGGCTCCTACCGGCACTTCCACTTCGCTGCCTTCTAACAGCTTTAACATTCCCTGCTGTACGGATTCTCCGCTGACATCTCTCTGGCTGGTATTCTTCTTCTTCGCAATCTTGTCGATCTCATCGATAAAGATAATTCCCTGTTCCGCCTTATCTACGTCGTTGTCCGCAGCTGCAAGGAGCTTTGATACTACACTTTCAATATCATCCCCTATGTAGCCGGCCTCGGTAAGAGAGGTCGCATCTGTAATTGCAAGCGGCACATCCAAAAGTTTTGCCAGTGTCTTTACCAGATACGTCTTTCCAGAGCCGGTAGGTCCGATCATCAGCATATTGGATTTCTCGATTTCAATCTCATCCATTGTATCCGTTGCCACTCTTTTATAATGATTGTATACAGCAACCGACATTACCTTCTTGGCGTATTCCTGTCCTACTACATATTCATCCAGTTTCGCTTTGATCTTATGCGGAGCAGGAATATCCTTGATATTCAGGATCGATTCTTTTTCTTCTTCCGGCTTTTTCTTTTTCACACGCTGGCTCTTCGGGATCTGTGCATCCATGTCTCCAAATCCCATCATCGGTCCCATGTTCATAAACTGGCTGTAATCCATCCCGCCAAAATTTATATTGTTCATTGCATCAAAGCTTTTTTGCATACAGTCCGGACACACGCAGATATTGTTCGGAAGATCGATCATCTTTCCGGTCACACTCTCCGGTCTGTGACAGATGAAGCAGACCTTTTCATAGCGATCTTCGTTATTTTCTTTTTTGTCTGTATTTTCTACCTCACCGGTTACTTTCTCAACTGTCTTGTCCTTCTGGTCATTTTCTGCCATTGGCTGGTCCTCCTTTTCTCGGTCGTATTCAGACAGATTCCTCTGTCCTTCTTATTCGATTTCCACCCCTGCAAGTTCTATAAACTCTTCCTCTGAAATGATCGGCACTCCAAGTTCTTTCGCCTTTCTGTTCTTGGAAGAAGCAGACTCTACATCATTGTTGATCAGATAATTTGTCTTCTTGGTCACAGACCCCGTCACTTTGCCACCCAGAGACTCGATGAGTTCTTTGGCTTCACTTCGATTTCCGAAATGTACCAGGCTTCCCGTGATCACAAAATTCATTCCCGCAAAAATCTGTTCCTGCTTCGGTCCTTCATCCTGAATATGCAAAAAGCTCATAAGATGATCCAGACGACGGTTATTCTCTTCATCCTGGAAATAGGAAACCAGATTTCCGGCGATCACAGGTCCGATCGTATCAATTTCACTGATCTCTTCCAGGCTGGCATGACGGATCTTTTCAAGATCATTATTAAAATAGCGGCAGATCACTTTTGCATTGGCAAGTCCAATATTTGCGATTCCAAGGCTGTAGATCACTCTCGGAAGCGTTGTTTCTTTCGCCCGTTCAAGGCTTTCTATAAGATTATCATAGGATTTCTGTCCAAATCCTTCCATCTCTACAATTTCATCCCGGTATCGGCTGATCTCAAAAATATCACCAAAATCGTGAATAAAACCACGGGCGATAAATTTCTCCAGTGTCGCTTCTGAAAGTCCGTCGATATTCATTGCATCTCTGCTGGTAAAAAGGCCAAAAGACTTGATTTTTTTGGCTGGGCACCCCGGATTAACGCAAAAAAGACATTCCACATCATTTTCTTTCTTCACAACAGTTTCCTGTCCACACGCCGGACAGATATGCGGAACCGGTGCATTACCACTTCCTGTCAGATTCTCCGCGATCTGTGGAATGATCATATTCGCCTTGTATACACGGATCGTATCCCCGATTCCAAGTTTCAGCTCTTTCATAATGCTGATATTATGCACACTGGCCCTGCTTACCGTCGTGCCTTCCAGTTCTACCGGTTCAAAAACAGCTACCGGATTGATCAGGCCTGTTCTGGACGGGCTCCACTCAATTTCCAGAAGTTTCGTATCACGCATCTCATCTGCCCATTTAAATGCCATGGCATTTCTGGGAAATTTAGCTGTAGTTCCAAGAGATTCTCCATAGGCAATATTGTCATACAGAGCCACCAGTCCATCTGATGGAAAATCATTCTTCGTAACTGCTTCCGCAAAATAATCCATAGCTTCATCCAGAGTATCTGCTGTAACTTTACGGTACTCTACCACATCAAATCCCTGGGCATTCAGCCACTGAAACTGCACTTCTCTGGAATTCTGGAAATCCACACCCTCTGCACTCACCAGAGAGAATGCATAAAACCGTACATTCCTCTTTGCCGTAATCTCATTATTCAGCTGACGCACGGAACCACTGCAGAGATTTCTGGGATTTTTGTATTTGGCATCTGCATCACCGATCGTTTCATTGATCTTCTCAAAATCGGAATACGTAATGATCGCTTCTCCGCGAAGTACCAATCTTCCTCTGAACGAAATCTTAAGCGGAATATTTTTGAAAACTCTTGCATTGTTGGTAATGACCTCTCCCACAATACCATTTCCTCTGGTAACTGCCTTTACCAGCTCTCCGTTTTCGTAGGTGAGCACTATCGTAAGTCCATCCAGTTTCCACGAAAGAAGCGTTGGATGTTCTCCGACAAACTCCCGCAGTGCTTCCCGATCCTTTGTTTTATCCAGAGAAAGCATCGGTCTCTCATGTTCTTCCTTGGGAAGCTGATCTACCGCTTCATAGCCGACATTAACGGTCGGACTGTCTGCCAGAACGATTCCTGTCTCTTCTTCCAGTGCGCTCAGTTCGTCGTACAGAGCATCGTACTCCACGTTTGGCATGATCTCCCTGTCTTCCTGATAGTACGCCCTGGACGCTTCCCGGAGCTTTTTTCCCAGCTCTTTCATTCTTTTTATGGATGTTTCGTTCATGGCCTTCCTCCGTCTTTCTTTCTGTTTTTGCGGAGGAAAGCATTTCCTCCAGCTGTTTTCTCTCTTCCGGCCTGATCTCACGGTATTTCCCCGCTTCCAGCCCGTCAATATGCAGGTTCATGATCCGAACTCTTTTTAATGTTGTGACTTTATATCCAAAATATTCACACATACGTCGGATCTGACGGTTCAGTCCCTGCGTAAGAATAATCCTGAAGCTGTTCTTTCCGGTTTTTATGACTTTACAGGGACGTGTAACTGTGCCCAGGATCGGCACTCCACTGCTCATTCCCTGTATAAACGCTTCTGTTACCGGTTTATTCACTGTTACACAATATTCTTTCTCGTGATAATTTCCCGCTTTCATGATACGGTTCACGAGATCTCCCTGATTGGTCAGAAGAAGCAAGCCTTCTGACTCTTTATCCAGACGTCCTACAGGATAGATCCTCACCGGATAGTTCAGATATTCTGTCACTGTCATTTCATTGCGCTGCTGTTTGGTACTGCAGACGATCCCTCTTGGTTTATGAAAAAGAAGCAGAATCTTTTTTTCCTGTTTCTTTATTGGTTTCCCGTCAATGCAGATCTCCTCATCCGGAAAAATCTTTTCTCCTGTGGAAACGACTGTTCCACGAACAGTTACCCGTCCAGCCTCCGTCAGTCTGTCTGCCTCTCTTCTTGAACAGACACCTGCATCACTTAAATATTTATTAATTCTGATTTTTTCGTCCATTATTTTATTATATATTTTTTCCCTGGTATTCGCAACCGGTTATTTTCCTTGTATTTTTCTGACAGGTATTGTATGATAAACAAAAATGTAACAGTCAGGAGGAAAATCATGTCAGACCGTACACCTCATCTGAACCGACTGCTGATCTTTATTATTATTATTTTGTGTCTGATCTGTGGACTTCTTTTTACCCAGTCATCTGCTGGACCGTTCGGAAACAGCCATACTTCTGTAATCGCAGAAAATACAGGCGATATTGCTGTTCTTTCTTCCGACAAAGACCAGAACATTAAGCTGAATATATCTGGTACCGACATCTCTGTTTCACCTTCTGCCACTCCATCTCCAACCCCTGTCAAAGAACAGGATGCAGAAAATGTTTCTCCTGAAGCGGAAAGTGGAACCTGGACAGCAGATGGAACAAACTGGAAATTTATGGTAAATGGAAAGGCCTATACAGGCTGGCTTACAGATACCGATGGCCACAGATATTATTTCAACAAAAAAGGGATCATGCAGACCGGCTGGCTTGAGACAGGCAAAAAGCGCTATTATCTGGACGAAGACGGAATCATGCAGACCGGCACCATTACGATAGACGGTCAAAAGTACACATTCGCTTCAGATGGTTCTCTGAAAAAATAAGATCAGCATGGCAAAAAAAATGCAGGCTCTTCAAAAGAACCTGCATTTTTATTACATTTCTACTCCAACAGACTGCTGTGTACATATCCGGTCTGTCCATCATAATCGACCTGTATCCAGTCACCTTCCTGCCCCTTCTTTTCAACTTCCGTTCCTGCAGAAAAGCCACCGATAACTTCACCCTCTGGATCTGCGGAAGCACGAACATTACAATCTTCTGTGACTGTAAGCATTGTTCCTGCATCTGCAGAAGCACTGGCATCATCACCCAGGCCCTGAAGAAATTCTGCCAGAGAGGAATCTCCTGCCTGTGCTGCTTCATAATCAGCCTTCACTTTCGCAATAAGATCCTGAACATCTTTCTCTGACTCCAGTTTCTTCACATATGCACTGATATCTGCGTCTTCATCAGCTCCACCCTTGATCTTCAGATTTCCGTCACTGTCAGTTTCCACATAAAACTGGCTCAGCGCCGGAACCGGAGTCTCAATTCCTGTACAGATATAGTTAAAAACCACATAGACGACATACGAACCGTCCGTTAGTCCCTTCTTTGCGTAAACATCCTGTACTTCATACCCGTCAATATAATCCCTTGAATTAATCTGTGACTCATCGGCCGGTGTAAATCCGTCCTCAATTGTCTTAAGTGTTGCAATGTCTTTTTCCCCAAAAGCTTTATAATAGCTTTGAATCAGCTCGGTTACTTCCGTGCTGGCTTTTTCCATGGTTGTCTCCGCATTCGTATCTGTCGCGGGACTGGCGTCTTTCTTCTCGTCTGTCTCCCCATCATTTGCCGGAGAAGAAGGATCATTTTCCTGGTTACTTTGGGCTGTTTTCTGATCTTCATTGGAATTCCCCTTCTTACCTCCAACACAGGCGCGGACGCCAAAGATCAGAACAAGCACGATCACCAGAATTGCTCCGCCTAACATAAAATAGCGAAGGTTATCTGATAACCATTCTCTGAAATCATCCAAGTTCTTGTCCTCCTTATCATAACAACACGCCGGAACAATTCCCACTGTTCCGGGTAGCACACCTGAAGGGAATCGAACCCCCGCACATGGTACCGGAAACCACTGCTCTATCCACTGAGCTACAGGTGCATAATGAAAAACATAACTTCTAAATCAGGTATGAAATTATCAAAGTTGGCTTACACTGTCTTTGATTGTAGCACATAAACATAAAATTGTAAAGATTTTTTTAAACAGTGTACATTCATCACACATTTCATATTATTTCCGGTACAGATTCTGAAGTAAACTGTACCAGAAACATATTCATTTATATTTATCACACGAAAATATATAATACGGACTTACCGTATCCAGAACCTGGTAGCCGCCGGCCACCATATCCAGAACAAAATTTTCATCCGGAGGTACCATCACCACATATGTACAGTGAACGGCATCTGCCAGGCTGGAAGTCTTTTTTCCATCGGGGACTTCCGAAGTGATCTGTTTATACAGAACTCTTGCCTTCTTACCTACAGCACCATCCCCTCTGCGTCCGTAGGCCATTTTCAGGGAAGGATCATACACCCGGATATAGGATGCCGTATATTCATCTGCGGCGATCCGCACTTCCTTTCCTTCTCTGTCCTCATTGATCCGGTTACAGATCATTGCGATCTGATCCGGTACCTGCTGGCGGTTAAAAACTCTTTCGAAATTTCCTGCTTTTATCATTCCGGTCCCAGAAGCAGCAATAACTCCTGTCAAAACCAGCACCAGGATCACCTGCACGATCCGGTTGCGACTTCTTCGGACAAGCTCTGTAAAACCGCCTGCGATCAGCGGAACCGTAGGTAAAAGCCACAAAACACGCCAGTACACGATTTTTCCTATACATTTCATAATCACCCGTCCGGAAAACGGACAGAAAAACAATACCAGAAGAAAAACGGAATATAAAACCAGACTGAGACTGTTTTTTTTCTTTTTCCCAAAAATCAGTGCACATGCTCCGCCAAGAGCCAGAAGATACGGTATCCAGCCATTTCCCCAGTACATCCTCCACACATTAACTGTCCATGCAATTATTTCTTTCATTATTTTCTCCTATCGGATCATAATATACACAAGTCCAAGAAGCAGCGACGGCAGACAGCACAAAGCCGTACATGCTGCTTTCTGCAGACTGTGAAACCGTACCAGTCCCATGATCAGAAGGATCACCAGCATCATACAGGCCAGAATAATTCCCATGGAAGAAAGGAGGCAGCAAGAAATATCTGCCAGTAAAAGCAGCAGCCATGAATATTCCTGTTCTTTTTCCAGAATGATACCTATGCCAAGATATAGAAGCAGAGGTAGAAAAACCGATGCCAGGCATGCTTTTCCCTGCCAGATACGGATCATCTGAAAATTCTCAGAATTATAAACGGAATATGCCGAAAACCAGATCAGTACCGCACAAAAGATCATAAAGATCCCCCTCGCATGTTCATCCTCCGGAAACCACCGTTTCGCATACTGATACAGAACCAGATATGCCATAAAAATAAAGACTACAGGAAATATCACATGCGCCACAATTGCCGGATGAAGTCCTACAAGAGAACTGATCACTGCAAGAAATATCGGAAACGGCGACAGAACATACCTGCTTGGTAATCGTGTATAGGAATATCCGGTATACGGATTAATGGAAAAAACGGTATCCGTATGGACAGATGTTGTAGCTGTTGCCACATAAAAAGCGTCATCCGCATCCATATGAGCCAAAAATGAAGCAGCCACAAGCTGGAGTAAGATCAGTATTGCAGCTACAACAAAATAAAAAGACATTTTGCCCGTCTTCTCACCATTTCCCGTAAAACCATTCCGTTTTACCAGTGCCAGGACAATCCCCAAAACAGCAGCTGATGCCATTACAGCGGCAAGACTGTATTTCAGGACATGCAATGGCAGTTTAGCCCAGATTGCCGCCAGCGCCAAAATCTCTGCAAAGGAAAACATCATAAGATATCCTGCAAGAAGGTTCATTCCCATCGAACTTTTTTTACTTTTACAGAGGACTACCCCTCCGGCCGCCCACGGAACTGCCAGCAGCCATAAAGCTGCCAGCAGACATTTGATCACCATATTCATTTCTTCTCTCCGGCTTCCTGCTCAAGAATTCCCATCGCAACTTTTTCCGGAGTGATCGGGAGTTCACGGACACGGACACCGGTTGCATTGTAAACGGCATTGGCAATCGCAGGGCAAGGTGTATCGATTACAAGCTCACCGATGGATTTTGCACCGAATGGGCCGGTCTTTTCGTAACTGCTCTCAAACTCGATCCGTACTTTCGGGATATCCATACGGTTGGGGATCTTATACTGCATGAACGAATTGTTCCGGATCTTTCCCTTGTCTGTATACTGCACATCCTCATACAGGACCATTCCGATACCCTGACCGATACCGCCTTCTGCCTGCACTCTGGCAAGGTTCGGATTGATCGGGGTTCCACAGTCGATCACACCTACATAGTCAATAACGTCAATCTGTCCGGTCTCTTTGTCGATCTCCACCTCGGCAGCTCCTGCCATAAACGGTGGCGGAGAGATCGGAGAAGAATATTCTTTTACAACCTGAAGCTCACTGCAGACTCCACAGGTCGCTTTTCCCGCGATCTGCTGCAGCGTTACCTCTTTTCCATCTTCTGTGCGGACTTTTTCTCCGTCAAAATCAGATTCTTCCGCAGATACCCCCAGCATCTGTGCACCAAAAGCATGAATTCTCTTTCTGAGTTCTCCGCAGGCCTGGATCACCGCGTTTCCGGTGGCATAAGTTGTGGAAGATGCATAAGAACCGGAATCATAAGGAGAAATATCCGTATCTACACTGAACACCACGATATTTTTCATATCGGTATCCAGACAGTCTGCTGCCATCTGAGCAAGAATGGTATCACAGCCGGTTCCCATATCAGAACAGCCAAGTGCCAGGGTGTAAGACCCGTCTTCATTTAATTTAATGTCTGCTCCGCCGACATCGATCCCTGCAATAGATGAGCCCTGCATGGCCATAGCGATGCCGACACCCCGTACTTTGCCGTTACCCATATCACGGAATGGATATTTCTCATCCCATCCGATCATTTCCTTTGCACGGGCAAGGCATTTATCCATGGTACAGCTGCCGTTGATTGGTACATCCGGATATCCAGGAAGCGCCTCTCCCTCCATAGGCATGTTCAGCTCACGGAATTTTACCGGATCCATACCCATCTTATGAGCCAGCTCATCTGCTGCGGACTCCACAGCAAAAATACCCTGTGTGGCACCATAGCCACGATAAGCGCCTGCTGCCTGCATATTGGTGTAAACCACATCATAGGCAAAACGGTAGGCTTCTGTATGGCGGTATAATGCAATGGATTTATGTCCGGAAAGTCCTACGGTTGTAGGCCCATGCTCTCCATAGGCGCCGGTATTGGAAAGGGTATAAAGATCGATGGCCTTTACGATACCGTTTTCGTCCGCACCCATACGGATATGGACTTCCATCTCATGACGAGGGGAAGACGCGATCATGGATTCCTTTCTGGAAAAAACGATCTTGGACGGTCTTCCGGTAACCCAGGTCACCAGTGCAGGAAAAACCTCACTGACGGAAGACTGTTTCGCTCCAAATCCTCCGCCGATACGCGGCTTGATCACACGAACTTTGGAAGACGGAATGTTCAACGCATTTCCTACGATCCTTCGGATGTGGAACGGGATCTGGGTGGAAGAAACCACCGTCAGTCTCTGGAAATGATCCATATAGCAGTAGGTACGGAAAGTCTCCATCATGGTCTGCTGGTTTGCCTTTGTGTGGTAAACCTGGTCTACTGTATACGCACATTTTTCTAGCATGGCGTCCACATCACCCACTTCTTCTACATTGGAGGAGCAGAGATTCCGTTTATTATCTCCGCCGGCCGGGATCGGCATATACCAGTCATCCTCCGGGTGCACCAGGATCGGATTATCCTTGGCTGTGTGGATATCCAGAACTGCTTCCTCCACACGATATTTTACCTTAATGCGCTTCAGGGCTTTATCTACTGCTTCTTCTGTCTCACCGGCTACGATGGCAACCGGATCCCCCACAAAACGCACATGCTTATCTATGATATAACGATCCCAGGGACTGATCTCCGGTGCTGTCTGTCCGGCCAGGGTAAATCTTTTGTGTGAAACATCCTCATAGGTGAGAACACAGGCGATCCCCTCGATCTTCTTTGCAGCATCTGTTTTGATCTCTTCCACCCATGCATTGGCATGAGGGCTTCTTAAAATCTTGACGATCAGGCAGTCAGAAGGTGCAAGATCATCGGTATAGACCGGTTTTCCGGTTACCAGCGACATGGCATCTGTTTTTGGTACCGGCTTGTTTACGTATTTCATTTTCCTTCCTCCTGTCCTTTTTTATAGTCGAGAAATTTCAGGATACTTCTGGTCTGTCCCACAAATCCCGAACAACGGCACAGATTTCCGGAAAGATACTCCAGGATATCCTCTTCTGTAGGATCATCCAGTTCCTTTAACATGGCAAACACATTCATGATAAATCCCGGATTGCAGAAGCCGCACTGCTCTGCTCCCTCATTGGCCATAAAAGCTCCGAATTCCTTTGCTTCCTCCTGCATTCCCTCCAGAGTCACGATCCGTTTCCCATCTGCGCGGGCAGCCAGCATGGAGCAGGACAGTACCGGACGTTCATCCATCAACACAGTACAGAGACCACAGTTTGCAGTCTCACAGCCACGTTTTACGCTGTAACAGCTGTTTTTCCGCAGGAAATCCAGAAGCAGTTCATCCGGACGTACCTCTGCCTGCCGTTTTACACCATTCAGCCAGAAAGTGATATTCATTCTGCTCTACCTCCGATCTCTTCCCAGGCTCTTCTCGTAAGGACTTTCACAAGAAGGCTTCTGTATTCCTTTGAAGCACGCATGTTCTTGTCTGTAGGAACATGTTCCACCGCATATGCGGCAAAAGAAGCTGCTGCCTCCTTTTTCTGCTGTGCATCCATCTGTGCAAAATCTTTTAAGATCCCCTCTTCATCTTCTACGATCATTGCTTTTCCGGGTCTGGCGCCAATGACAGTTCTTGCTTCTCCGTCAATCAGAGATGCCGCACAGGTGATTACCGGAAAATCTGTGGAATTGTTCCGCTGGCTTAAGTACACCGTGTTCAGCGGCTGTTTTTTCACAATGATATTTACCAGGATATCGTTATCTTTTTCCATGGATGCAAACTGTGCCAGCGGAATGGTTCCGCCATTGTACAGCTCCACCCAGGTATCCAGTGCCAGAAACATGGTCAGCACATCGGAAAATCCGAATCTTCCGAAAATACTCCCCCCCACTGTGGCACAGTTTCGAAACTGCACGCCTACAATGTGCCGCACGCTTTCCCGGATGGCACCGTTCGTATAGGCATTCAGCTCTTTATGGGTTTCCAGTGCATGAAGCGGTGTCATGCAGCCGATCACAAACGCTTCTTCCGTTTCCATAATGGTATCCAGCCCAAGATCTGACAGGTCAATGGCTGTCATGATGTTACGGTTTCCCATTTTCAGCCAGACCATACCGCCCAGCACACAGGCTGTTCTTTTCTGGTTCAGTTCATATGCCTGTTCAAGGCTTTCTGCCTTTACGTAATTCTTTATCTTCAGCATACTTTATTCCCTTCTGAATTCTCATTCTCTTTCATCGCGGCTGTTTTTTCAGCCAGACATTTATTTTAACAGACCGTCAGCTAAATAGCTATTGTTTTTTCTCTGCTGCTGTTCTGACGCCGTATCAGTCAGCGATCTCCAGAACGATAAACTGATACGGTTTCAAAATGATCTCTTTTCCTGTGATCTCCGCTGTTTCCTGATTATTCAGAAGCACCTTCTTCATTTCTCCGGAAAGAGATACCTTCTGAGACTGTGCCTGCATATTTCCCAGGATCAGCAGATCCTTCTCACCGTTTCTTGTATAGGCGATCAGATTCTTCCGTTCTTCCTGATATGGAGTGAAGGTTCCGTATACAAGGGTTTCTTTATATTCCGGAGCTTTTCTCAGTGCAGTCAGCTTTTTGTAGAAAGAAAGGAGGGAGTCACTGTCCGTTAACTGGGTCTCTACATTGATTTCCTTATAATTGGGATTGACACCAAGCCACGGCTCTCCTTCTGTAAATCCTGCATTTTTCTCTGCGCTCCACTGTACCGGAGTTCTGGCATTGTCTCTGGAAAATGCAGAAGCAGCATCAAGAGCTTCTTTTTCACTGCATCCGGCACGGAGTGCTACCTGGTATTCATCGATGGTACTGATGTCATCGATCTGGTCCATAGAAGTAAACTCCATATTCTCCATACCGATCTCCTGACCCTGATAAATAAACGGAATTCCCTTCAGCAGGAAATAAATACCTGCCAGAAGCTTTTTGGAATCCGGGCAGCGGTCTTCCGGAGAAATATAGTGACAGACACCTCTTGGCTCATCATGATTCTCAATAATGTTGGAGATCATACCGGTATCCCCGATCTTTTTCTGAGTATGGAAAATACACTTCTTATACTCTTCCGGACTCAGGTACGGTTTGGATGCATACCAGCCATTCGCGCTCTTTCCATAACAGGTTTCCTCAAAATCAAACATGGATGAAAAATATCCGTTTTCTCCAATGAAGTCTTTGATCTCATCTTCCTTTTCATTGAAGACCTCTCCTACAGTAAAAGCATCATAGGGATGAAAGCACTTCTCAGCCATCTCTCCCAGGAATTCTCCGATTCCCTCTGCCTCCTCCAGCATCCTCTCGATATTGCAGAGCCCGTCTGCACGATCGGCAGGATAATCGGAAAACGGAAGCTTCTTCTTGATATTGATAATGGCATCAATACGGAATCCGCCAAGCCCCTTTTCCATCCACCAGCGGATGTTTTTGTAGACTTCCTCTCTTACCTCCGGATTCTCCCAGTTGAGATCCGGCTGCTTCTTGTGGAATACATGGAGATACTGTTTATCCGGATGTCCCGGAAGCTCTTCCCATACCGGACCACCGAAATAGCTCCTCCAGTTGCAGGGAGCCTTGTCATCCTTTTTGTCCCGGATATAAAAGAAATTTCCATACTTTCCGTCCGGATCCTTAATGGCCTGCTGAAACCACTCATGCTCATCGGAGCAGTGATTTACCACCAGATCCATAAGGATGTACATCTCTCTTTTTTTCGCTTCTGCGATCAGCCGGTCCATATCCTCCATGGTCCCAAACCGCGGATCAATCGCATAATAATCTGCAATGTCATATCCCTGGTCTGCAAGTGGAGATTTATAGATCGGGGAAAGCCAGAGGATATCTGCTCCCAGTTCCTTCAGATAATCAAGCTTGCTGATGATTCCCGGGATATCCCCGATCCCATCTCCGTTGGAATCATAAAAGCTTTTGGGGTATATCTGATATACCACCTTGTCATGCCACCATTTTCGTTCCATTTTAATTCCTCCTTATGCCTGTTTGATCATGCAGTACTGCTTTAGATCAAATCCTTTTTTCTGTACAATTCCGTATAATTTAAATCCGAATTTCTCATACATGGAAACATTTGCCGGATTATGAGTTTCCAGAGAGATCATCAGCTTATGCCTGTCCGCATAATCGATCACCTCATCCATCAGCTTCTCAGCAAGACCATGATGCTGCATCTTCGGCGCCACAGCCAGATAGATCACATGAAGTCTTTCTGCTGTATGAAGCTGGGAAGTCCAGCTGGAATTCAGATAATCTTTTCCCTGGATGAATTTCCGCAGGGTCGCAAGACTTGGATCCTCTTTTATCAGATAGCCATCTGTTTTCAGAAGGGCAAAAAAATCCACCATCAGATTATGTAAGGCTGCTTCATGCTCCGTTCCGTCGGATACTACCAGGATGCTGTTCAGCTCACTGCTGTCTGCATAGATCTCACAGGTCTCAAAAAACTCCGTAAGATCACAGGTAAAAAGCTCCGGCATCAGACGTTCTCTGGTATCCCTGTCCGGGATCAGTGCATGATACAGAGGATCCTCCGAAAAACATACGGTCAATATCCGGATCAACCTGTCCAGATCTTCTTCTTTCACTCGGTATAAATTATGGCTTTCCATTCTTTCCTCCAGGTATGGTTTTATTCTGTTCCTTTTTCAAACATATCGCTGACCTCGCAGATCAGATCTGTAAGCTTTTCCGCTGTGCGGATCAGATATCCGATATCATCCACATAATATTGCTTCTGCCTCTCCCAGGCTTCCCTCAGGCTTTGTTTTTCTGCCTCCAGGCTGTCACCCGGTTTCTTTTCTTTCAGGCTTTCCACAAGGTCATAAAGGTTCTCATGATGGATGATCCGGCCTTTTCCCCACATCAGACGATCCGGGGACTGCTTCATGATATATTCTGTAAAATGATAAAAAACTTCCCGTTCAAACTGAAATGCATAACAATTATTATCAATACTGTAAAAGGATTCCAGCGCAGGCGCAATCTCTCCTTTTTCCAGATATTCCATGGCTTCTTTCAGTGCATAAAGATTGTTCTGGACGGCCTGCTGGGGAAAGATCACATTGTCATCCCAGTCCAGACGCACCAGATAATCCTGGGATTTCCGAAATACACCGAGAAGCTTTTCGGTGATGGCATCGGCTTTTTTCCAGTCACGTTTTTCTTCCGGAATGCTGTTGAAGCGGCGCACCTGCTCTGAAAGAATGGCAGCTGCTTTTTTCGCTTCTTCTGTTTTTTCCAGAAGGAGAACACCGTTGGCGCCGGTCTGCATACACAGATCCAGATCCAAGCTCTCAATACTACCGGCCAGTGCCCGTCCGAAATCCATCGGCGGCAGTGCAAGACTGTCAATAGCAAGAAGGAGCCTCAGATAAAATTCGTGGTGGAATTTATATACTTCTTCCTCATAAACATCCTGGTTATCATACTGGGAATGATAATAATTTTCCATAAACGGACCACCGCTGAAATCATTGACCATGGACGGGATCCCGGAAATAGCCATGGTAAAATCATCAGACCAGGTTTCAATGGGATACAACGTGGTCATGCCCTCCGGATAAATCCCCTCCGGCATCTGCACAACATCCACGAAGCTGCGCACAAAATCCGCATACTCATAGGTACATCGTACTGCATCTCTGGTACTGTGTGCATGAGCCGGAAGCTCAAAATTCAGATCTGCGATCACGTGCCCCTGCCACTCCGGTCTCGCCTCAAATACCTGGCGGTAAGCACCTGTGGACCAGTCATATTTTGTGTCGGAAATCCCCCATTCTTCTGCTGCAAGAGCACATACCACAATAGTATGGCGAGGTTTATAGCCACCACGGAGCAGCGCCCTGGCAATTCCAATGATCATGGCCACTGCCGCATTATCGTCCTGAAATCCCTCAAAATAGGAATCATAGTGAGCACTTAACAGGATCATGGAATCCGAATCGGTTCCCGGGATTTTGCCAACGATATTGTAGGTATACTGGTCTTTGATCACCTCTGTGTCCGCATCAAATTCCACGGAAAGCTCCGGAACACGATTCCCATTCTCATTTTTTTCCTCCATCAGCTGACGGATCATAAGAAAATCTGCCCGTGACATGGAAAATGCAGGCGCACAGGAAGGTCCTGCGATATCCTGTGCATTCAAAGCCGTATCATCGATCTGTGCGTATCCTCTGCTCTGTACGGCGATCAGAGCTGCTGCACCCTTCAGGTGTGCTTGATACACCGGGTAGTTGATCCACCATTCTTCTCTCTGATTGATCTCGATAAGAACCAGCTTTCCTTTCACATCGATATCCTTATATTCGTCAGCTGTACCCTTTCCAAGATATACAAGATCAAACCTCTGAAAGCCATTGGTCTTAAAATCTGTCTGATATGCGCCAAGCTGGATCTCCCGGCAGGTTCCCTCTCTGTCATGGCAGCGCATCACAGCTTTTTTAAATTCCCATGCATCCACACGGATCTTATCTTTTTCTACCTGTGTGAGACCGGCTTTTTTCATTTCTTCCAAAAGCATATCTCCGGTTTTTCGCTCTGCCAGGGAGCCTGCTGTACGGTATCCCAGAACCGGATTTGTTTTTTCCTGTTCCATGCGCCTGGCCAGATCATAAGATTCTTTTATATTCAGGCATGAAACACATTTTTCCACGATGTTCAAATTTACTGTCATCCCTTTCTCGGCAGTTCCCTGCCGGCAGTTCCGTCCTCCCGGCAGAGATATTCCTCTAACTGTTATAGATTATACCTTATCAATGTGCGGATTTCCAGATAAAAAAACGCGATTTGTTCTGACAAAAAATCCATCTCACAAATCACGTTATTATAATTTCTTTTTAGCCGGAATACCGAAGCGCATCAATAGGCTTCCTGGATGCTGCCTTGTTAGCCGGATACAGGTCAAAAAGTACACCGATCATCAGAGACATGGTGTTGGTGACACCGGACATGGCTTCCATGATCTCTGACTGATCCACAATGGAAAAAGCGTCTTCGTCCTGCTCAAAGCGTTCCATCAGGAGCTCTGTAAACGCATTTTCTGCCAGGTCCAGATTACCGGTACCCACAATTGTCTTGGAAAGGTTCCCTTTTTTCGCCTCCGCCGATTACGTTTTCGCTACTTTTTTCTGCACCGGCTTCGTATGCGCCACTTTAAAATATCGCACAGTTCCCGCACCTGCCACACAGACAGCCGCCACCGGGACGATCACCATAAGCCTTTTACGTCGTCGTTTCATTTTCCTTAACCTCCAAATATGCTATGTATGTTCTCTCTGTTTTAAAATATTTTAAAAGAAAAATGTGTAAAGTCTTTGTGTGATCTGTGAAAACCCGGTGAAAAAGGTATGATATTTTTCATATGTAAATACGGATAATTAATTATATTTTCTGTCTGTTACCGTCGTTTTTGTGTATATTAAATATTATTTTAAGTATTATGTATTATTTTCTGGTATTTTTTACTGAAATATGTTATAAAAGAAGTAAGAAAAACTACCGGAAATCAGATATTCCTGCTTCCGGTCCGAAATAAAGGAGGTATCTTTATGGCAAAACGTATTATCACCATCAATCGTATGTTTGGAAGCAACGGACGCCTTATCGGCAAGACTCTGGCTGAAAACCTGGACATCGGTTTTTATGATAAAGAACTGATCGACATGGCTGCCAAGAAAAACAATATCCCCTTCGACACCCTGGCAAAGGTAGACGAGAAAAAAGCCAGTCAGTGGGTATTTCCCGTTGACAGTGAGCTGCAGTTTACAGATAATTTCTCTTTTGTACCAATGAACGATGTGCTCTATGATCTCCAGAGAAAGATCATCCTGTCCCTTCCGCAGAGAGAGGACTGCGTAATTGTCGGCCGCTGTGCGACCAATATCCTGAAGGATAAATCTCTTAAACTTTTTATCCATGCACCTTTTGAGGAAAGAGTTCAGAATGTGATACGCCGTACCGGCAGAGAAGAAGCCAGCGCACGGAAGCTGGTCAAAAAAATGGATAAAGAGAGAAAGGCTTACTATGAATACTTTACAGACAGCAAATGGCTGGATATGACACAGTATGATCTCTGTATTGACAGCAGCCGGTTTTCTATGGAGCAGATTATTGAGATTGTAAAGAGATGTCTTTAGGATTCTTTTTTCTGAAAATTTTTTTCTGAAAAATGTTTTTACGCTTTGGAAGCGTAAGTGAAACCGCAGGGGAGGGGAAGCACTCGTAGTTGCGAAAGGCCGTTTCCCCTCCCCTGCACCCCTTCCCTCAGGCCCCGCTAGAAATCGTACGTTTTGGTCATGTTACGTTACTGACAGGGCGATGGATTCTGCGTTTGTTTAAAACGCCAGGCTGTGCCGATCTCATCGGCATAACACCTTTCAACAAGAAGACGTATCCTTCCCACCATTCCAACACATTGAACAACACCAAAATATTTATTGACCAGACGCTATCCTTCCCACACCTCCAACTGCGGACGCTCAACTCATCAAAACGTAAGGACAGGACACCACGCATCCGCTTACACCTCTCCGGCTGAAACGCCAGCCGGGGAAGTGACAGTCCTCCGGGCTGCTACGGAGGAGGGGTGATGATGGTTAGGTTGCGGGAGACGGCGTTATTGCGGAAGGGCCCAGCTGTTTGAGCCGAAGGCGAGTTCTGGGCCCTTCCGCAATGGTTTTAGCCGGCTCACGGAACCTTAGCAACACCCCCCGACGGAGTCCGGCCCGGAGGACTGTCACTTCCCCGGCGTCCGTTCGCCAATATACTCTTTCA
>ERZ857775.2104-NODE-2104-length-20470-cov-11.339505_pt1 | contig 20470 bp, 15 predicted proteins | sample MGYA00519698_ERZ857775 | MGnify/ENA primary metagenome ERZ857775 (study PRJEB31778, sample SAMEA3449363) | human gut metagenome | biome: human gut; feature: human-associated habitat; material: faeces | place: United Kingdom | collected 2010/2012 ...
ACTCGGTCAAATCGCAAAACGATTGCCACCGGCAATCTGCGACCCCGACCGCCCGAACACACGAACAATCACCGCAAATTTCGCGGAATATTCTCAACGGCAAATCAAAATAATTTTAATGAATTAATCGCCCAAAGCCCATACGGTTGCCAAGCCCAACCGCAATGAAAAAATTATTTTGATTTTATTCGACAAAACCGAGCCGCGGCGAAAATTTCGCCGCGGCTCGTGATATATAATAATAACTCTCTCATTCCCTATTGAACCGTTACCCGTTCGGGTGCGGCTTTGGGTTTCATTCCGCTTTCCCATACAAAAATCTTGGCATACTTTGCCGCACTTTGTGTTGTGTCGGCCGCCGCCTTGCCGCCGCTGACCTCTGCATATTTAATGTCAATCACCATATCATCGGCATTATATATCGCAACCATAATTTCATCGGTTATACTCTCATCCGCGGTTATGTCGAAATGATACCCGTCAACGGTCTTTGTACAAACCGTTGTTGTAAGTAAATCTTTCTGCGGCGTAACAGGGTCGCCGTCATCACCGCTTATTCCCGGCGAAACAGAAAATGTCTTTATGTTTCCGCCATCGGCCATAGAATACGAATACGTTTTTTCGGGTTCAAAATACCAAGACGGAATTTTAACACTGTACTCACCTGCACCATTTTGAGGTTCGGTTGTGTAAACCTGTGTCGGGTCATCATTACACCAATATTTTATATATCTTACTGCATTTTCTTCATCCCCGGACACACTTCCGCTAAAAGTGATTTCATATTCATCTATACCCTCGACATCGTTTGTTACCGCCTTAACATCGGTGGAAAGGCTTTGAACATCAAGGCTTACCGTTGAATTATCCGTTACGATAAAGCTGTCCGCGGCGATTTCTTCACCGTTGACATATACGCCGTCAACCGTGTAATCATCAATCGCGCTTGCATTGACTTTTATCTCTTCACCGTCACGCGCCGTCAGCTCTGTATCACCGACAGACATCAGCGATATTTCGCCGCCGCTGTCCTTATCCATATTCACTAAGGTTGCCGCCGCGTTGCCGTCGGTCTGAACCTTGACATTATATTCGGGTGTTATAGGCTTAAATGTCGCATACACATCGCATGCGCCCGACATTTCAAAAGCCGTACCGTCTATCTCAACCCCGTTGACATAAACGCTGTTGAGTTCATACCCATCGTTCGGCGTTGCCGTTATTGTCACCGTCTCGCCGTCAACCGCTTGGGTCTTATCAACGGTTATACCTCCGTTTTCCATATCCTTTGAAACGGTAATATCGTTCAAACAGTTATAATAAAGCTCCGGCAGCTGTCCGTCACGAATAACCCAAACCGCATCGGGGTTTTCTTTAAGATTCTCGACCGAAATATATTCACCGAGTCCGAGCTGATTTTTAAGGAATGACGGCATCTTCATCAGTCTTGTTGCCCTTGCCGTACCGGCAGTGTTTATAACATCGTTTGAACCGTTATTCGGCAACTCAACATCACTGCCGTAATATGTTGATGAAATATCAAATGCTATATCATTTGTTTTGCCGACTATATATCCCTTATATGCTTTTTCGGTTGCTTTTGCATTGATTTTTAAGGCAACAGACAATGAGCCTTGCACTGATATGGCATCCCCTACAATAACACCGTCAAGACCTCCAACATTAGAGCTGCGTCCTTCACCGTACAATAATCCGTCTACATTGGCAAAGCTACATCTGACATCCGGTGAATATTTAGGTCCAAATCGTCTCATAAGACCACATATGCCGCCCACACTCGCACTACTATTATTTGATATGCCCGTTAAGGACTGACCGTTATACTTACAGTCATGAATAGAAACCCAATCTGTATATCCCGTAATGCCGCCGATTGCCACTCCATCGTTACCCGATGCATATGCATAAATACTGCTTTTATAATCACCATCGTCAATTGTTTTGACCGAACCATTTATAAATTGTACTGATGATGCTTTGATCCCGGTCTCCGTACGCCCACATAGCCCCCCTATATAACCCCCTGTAAGCTGCAGAGTATTTGCAAAATACGGTGCTGAAACTCTGCATGTTTTAATACCAAAGCCGTTCGCTCTTCCGCAGAGACCACCTATTGAATATTTCCCCACGTTTGATGAAGTACTGAACAATCCGCTCTCTGTTGACTTTACCTCGCAATCGGACATTGTTGCGTTACAATCGCCTACCATAATTCCCGAATAAAAACTACCCGATTTAAGATTAATGCTGCATTCATCCGCCCTGCATTTCATAATATTACCCTCATCTGTATTACCGGCAAGGCACCCGACTTTTGACCACCGATACGTATCAACCGCCAAGTTGGAAATATTAAAAAAAGCAATATTACAATCCGTAAAATCTGTTTTTTCCGTATATCCGCACATTCCGCCGATATATGCGACCGCGGTTGTATTTATTCCCTCAATCGTACCGGCGAGCGTAATATTTTTAAAACAGCTGTCTTTCGCACGACCGAACAGACCTATATAATTTGCGTTTACGTTGCTTATGTACAAATCCGATATTGTATATCCGTTTCCGTCAAGGCTGCCGCAAAAATACTGATTTTCGTTATCGAATATACCTATCGGTGTCCATTCGGAATAGCCGAGATTAATATTATCGGTGAGAACATAATATTTATACTCGGGCGCGCTGCTTTGTGTGTTCACGATTTTTGCAAGATAAGCAAGCTCAGCCGCATTTGAAATCCGGTACGGATTTTGTTCCGTTCCGTCACCGCCGGCAAAACTCGATGCGACTTCTTCCGTCCATGTGCTGTTGCCCCAAACGGCATATAGCGAAAGGTTTTTATCTATCTTATAATCAACGCCAAACTTATACTCGGCGTCTGTCGCCCCCTTTTTTGTTGCCCAGCCTTTGAGATAATATCCGTCTTTTATCACACCGTTCGGCATCTTCATTGTGTCGCCGTATGTAATCGTCCTGTCGCTTATATCGCCCTTGCCGCCGTCAGCGTCAAAATTAACCGTATATACCTCCGGCTCCCACACGGCATAAAGAGTTATCTTTGCGTTTTTGTCATATGCTCCGCCCGGCTGATACTGTGGCTCGGATGCGGTTCGGCTCGATGCCCAACCCTTAAATATATAGTGCGAACGACTCGGTTTCGATGACGAAAGCGTCAGCCACTCGTTTTGAATCTTTGTTTGTGCCGACGGCGCATTACTTCCGCCGTTGGCGTTAAAACTTACGTTATATGTATTTACTATTTTAAAATTTGAGCAATATCCTTTTCGCGTCCGCCCGGTATTATTATTCCGCGCGGTCAGCTCTGCGCTATAGTTACCCGGCGCAAGTCCGCTGACCGAATAACTGCGTCCGCTCATATTATAATTTCCGTATTGATAACCGTCTCTGTACAGAGTTAATGTATAAGAATGTGCATTTTCGACATTGTTACGATAAAATGTTGCCGTACCGTTCACCTTGTTAAACGAGCGTGTAAGGCTCACATTGCCTACCGGAAAACAGTTGGCACAGCCGGCAACGTTTTGTCTACTACCTGTATATTCTTTTGCGCCACAGCTACAGCTGCGATACTGATTATGCGGATGTCCCGAATCATAGTTATAGTTCCAGCTATGTGTATGTACGGGTTCTGTCTGTGTGCCGCCCGATACGCGGCTGTTATTTGATGCGTAATACCACGCCCCAAGATTTTTTAATTCGCTGATTGTATATGTTCGTCTGTCCCATGTTACTGTATTTCTGACCCAGTTACAATCCGATATTGTGACCGTATTTCCCGATATACCCGTTACAACCATAGAATGCCCATAGCCTTTATACGGATAGCGCAGATGAACACCCAAACGAATATTATCAAGGTCATAATTTCTTGCCCAATTTCTCGGATTATCGTTAAATATATAGGCGCAAACCGTCTCCGCCCAACCGTAACATTGCCACGACTTCCCGTTATAACTGCCATTCCAATAGCTTTTTTCGGGATAAAGTTTTTTTAACTCTTGAATTTTCTGATTGAATTCGCTGATTGTAATCGTCTGTGCTTCTGCGTTTTGCGGATTAATCACCATTATTCCGATGAGCATACAAATACAAAGCGCAAACGACATTAACTTCTTACCGAACGGTTTTGTTAATGATTGATGTGTTGATTTTTGGGCTTTGTTCAACCCGAGTTTTGTTTTCATTTTAAAAACTCCCTCCATAAATTAAAAAATGCGCCAATCCGAAGACCGACGCATAAAAAACGCAAGCTCCGGAATTGTCGCCAAACAAAAAATAAACACTAATGTTCAAAAACACATATGTACAGACAGAGCATTGCATTTTTACAAATGCCAATAACACATGCATTCTTGATTTAAAGCATTGGTTCTTGTATTTATTTTTCATTTGGCTTTTTTATTATAGCACACCAAATTTTAAATTGCAAGAAAAATTTTTACAATCAAAAAAGGCGCACCAACCGAAGTCAATGCACCAAAAAATGCAAGCTCCGATTTGTCGCCAAACAAAACTTTATCAAACGGGGATTTCCTTACGGGAATACCATTGCATCCTTGATACCTTTACGGATATTCATTTATGCATTCACACAGTCGATTTGATTAGAGATTGCATTTTTTACAATTCTAAATCGACTGCATAAAGCAACATAAAGCTGCATAAAACTGTATAAAAAAAGTACAATGTATCCGTAAGATAACAAAAAATCCCCTATATTAAATTGTAAAGTTTTATTTGGCAATTTTAAGTATAGCACAACTTTAATATTTTGACAAGACCTTTTTTGAAATATTGTAAAAATTTTAATGATTTCGTGTGGAAAATCAAAACAATGCGGTTCACCGCGCAATTTATCGAACATCTCACGGGCGCCCACACGGGGGCGCCCCTACAGGGTTTGAAATACATTTTATTCGCCAAAACCACATCGGGATGTCGGGGACGCCATCCCCTACATCGTCAACGCTCGCTGTGCTTGCTCGAATTTTATCGGGATAAAATTCATCGCCTGCGTCGCAGCGTTTCCTCTTCCCAAAAAATTTCGGGTACAACCCTCATTTTTCGGGAACCCTATTTCATTTTGCCGCTCCCGGACGGCAATGAAAAAATTATTTTGATTTTATCGAACGAATGACGTAAATAACGCGAAATAACCGCAACGGAAAAATTATCAACATAATAACAGCCGTTCGCGCAATCACACAAACGGCTGTTATTCATAAAACGAAATTAATTTTTGTCCTTGCCCAAAACGTTGTCTTTGAAGAAAAAAGTTATTGCCCAAAGACCAGCAAGACCGACAATCGTAAAAATGATTCGACTGAAAACCGAAAGCTGTCCGCCGAAAAGCGAACCGACAATATCAAAGCCGAAAATGCCTATGCTGCCCCAGTTTATCGCGCCGACAATTGTTAAGATTAATGCAACTGCGTCCATCTTAAATTATTCACTCCTCATAAAAAATTTATCTTTCGCTTATATTATTTCACGGGCATAAAAAAATATACGCACATCACCGCGGCAAGCCGAATTTTTCATTATTTTTAAAATAGTATTAAAGTTTAAAAAATTTATATAAAACGATAAAATTTTCCTTGACACAAGGGGCGTTTCGGATATATAATTGATGTATATAAATGCGGCAATAACGGGCAAAACGGAATGGTAAAAAAATTAAATTTTAATATAAATTTCAAGGAGGATGTCACATATGACATATTTTGAAAATGTAGCACCAATCTGTGTACTGTGTTCGGCAATTATCGGTTTGATTTTTGCGGTATTTAAGTTCGTCCGGGTGAAAAAATGTCCCGAGGGCACACCCGAAATGTCTAAAATTTCCGCCAAAATCCGCAAGGGCGCAATGGCGTATCTGAAACGTCAGTATAAGACGGTTTCGGTATTCTTTATCGTAATGCTGATAATTCTTATCGTAATGAGTTCTCTCGGGGCTTTGACGTGGTTCGTTCCTTTTGCATTTTTATCGGGCGGATTCTTTTCGGGTCTGTCGGGCTTTGTGGGAATGAAAACCGCGACCTATGCGAACTGTCGCACCGCCGAAGGCGCAAGACAGGGACTTAACAAAGGTCTTAAAATTGCGTTTTCGAGCGGAACGGTTATGGGTCTGACCGTGGTCGGCCTCGGCCTTTTGGATATAAGTGTATGGTTTTTGATATTAAAGGCGTTCTATGGCAATGACGCGTCCGCCATAACCGGCGCTATGCTGACGTTCGGAATGGGCGCAAGCTCGATGGCTCTGTTCGCGAGAGTCGGCGGCGGTATATTCACAAAGGCGGCGGACGTGGGTGCAGACCTTGTCGGAAAGGTCGAGGCGGGAATCCCCGAGGACGACCCGAGAAACCCCGCAGTTATTGCGGATAACGTGGGCGATAATGTCGGTGATGTTGCCGGAATGGGCGCGGACCTTTATGAATCATATGTCGGTTCGATTATATCCGCCGGCGCGCTTGCCGCCGCGGCATTCTCAAGCGATGCAAGTTTATCGATGATTGGCGTAATTATCCCGATGATGATTGCGGCAATCGGAATTATTTCATCTATAATAGGTACGTTTTTTGTAAGCACTTCCGAGGGCGCATCTCAGAAAAACCTTCTCGGTTCGCTGCGCAGAGGAACATACATAAGCTCAATTCTGTCGGCTGCCGGCTCGGCGGCTTTGATATTCGGACTTATGCCCCAAAACAGCGGAATATTCTGGGCAGTAATCTCGGGTCTTGCCGCTGGCGTTCTTATCGGATTTTTCACCGAATATTATACCTCAGATTCATATAATCCGACCAAAAAACTTGCTTCATCATCAAAAACGGGCAGCGCAACAATTATTATTGACGGTCTTGCTCTCGGAATGAATTCAACGGCGATACCCGTTATTATAATTGCCTTGTCGGTTCTCGTAAGCTATTTTGTATCGGGCGGCGCAAACAGCTTTGCTCTCGGTCTTTACGGCATAGGCGTATCGGCGGTCGGAATGCTCTCTACTCTCGGCATCACTCTTGCAACGGACGCATACGGTCCTGTTGCCGACAACGCCGGCGGCATTGCCGAAATGGCAGGATTAAATGACGAAGTTCGCAACCGCACCGATGCTCTCGACTCGCTCGGCAACACCACCGCGGCAACAGGCAAGGGCTTTGCCATAGGCTCGGCGGCTCTGACGGCACTTGCGCTTATCGTTTCGTATACGGATAAGGTTAAAAGCTTTGGCGGAAGTCTTGAACTCACCATTACAAGTCCGACCGTTCTTATCGGCTTGTTTGTCGGCGCAATGCTGCCCTTCCTATTCAGCGCATACACGATGCAGGCTGTCGGACGCGCGGCGCAAAAGATAGTCGTTGAGGTTCGCCGCCAATTCAAAGAGATAAAGGGTCTTATGGAAGGCAAGGCAGAGGCGGATTATGAGACCTGTGTCGATATATGCACGCGCTCGTCATTGCACGAAATGATTCTGCCTGCGGCTCTCGGCATAATCGCACCGCTTGCGGTCGGTTTTATTCTCGGCGTGAACGGCGTTGTCGGAATGCTCGCCGGTGCGCTTGTATCGGGATTTGCCATGGCGATAATGATGGCGAACTCGGGCGGCGCGTGGGATAACGCAAAGAAATATATCGAGGCAGGCAATTTCGGCGGCAAGGGTTCGGATAATCACAAAGCCGCCGTTGTCGGCGATACTGTCGGCGATCCGTTTAAAGACACATCGGGCCCTTCGGTCAACATTCTTATCAAGCTTATAAGTATGGTATCGATTGTCTTTGCCGGCGTAATAGTAAGATTCAATCTTATCGACTTTTTAACAAAACTTTTCGGATAAAACATTGTGGGGTGCGGATTTATGCTCGATTACAAGCTTGATATTGCCGATAATTCAAAGTGGGTGATATGTACAAAACCCGAGGCGGCAAAGGCTTTGCCTTTTTACATAACAGAGGCAGGCGAATTTTATGCCAAAAGCGGTTATTATACCGAGCGTGACGGCCGTGACGGGCTTCAGCTTATCTATACCGTTTCGGGCGAGGGGCGGCTCATCGCCGACAACACCGAAACGCGGCTCTTGCCCGGTTCGGCGGTTATCATCAGATGCGGCGAACATCATCGCTATGAAACGGTCGGAAACGGCTGGCACAATTTTTGGCTGCACTTTGACGGCACGGGTGCAAAAGGTTATGAGGATATGATAAATGACGGTGAATACTGTGTCGTGCCGATTTCGGGCAAGGAGGAAATTGAATCAAACCTTATGATGATACTTACCATGTCGGCAAAGAACGATATGCTGTCGAGTGCGCTGATTTCGGACTGTATCTCGAGAATTATGACCGAGATTTTGACTCAAAAGCTCAGCTGTGCCTTAAACGGCGATTCGGGCGGCGGCAAGTATCCCGAGATACATTCTGTGCTTGAATTTATTCACAAGCATTACGGCGAAACAATCTCGATTGACGATATGACCGAAAAAATGAATATTTCAAAATATCATTTTATTCGGGTATTTAAACGACAAATGGGTGTTACGCCATACGAATACCTGACCGAATATCGCATAAATATGGCGAAAATCCTGCTTAGAACAACGTATAAATCCGTGTTTGAAATAGCCTTTGACGTTGGCTATAACAGCAAAAGCAATTTTATAGCGAAGTTCCATTCGATGACGGGCGTAACGCCGTCACAGTACCGAAAGGAAAACATCGCAATTAATCAAAAATAAACTAAAATGACTTTGCCCTGTTCAAATCATTGAACAGGGCAAAGTCGATTAAATCGGATTAGTTTGGCAACAATTCGGCTTGTAAATCAAAAAAGCGTACAGCACCACGGTTTTTGAATGAGCAAACAATTATGAATAAAACGTATATTTGTAGGGGCGACCCCATGTGGTCGCCCGTAATATGTTATTCTCCACACAAATTTATGAAATTGCTCGTATGCTCGGGCGACCACACGGGGTCGCCCCTACGGGTTTATGCCGAAATTCACAAAAAGTTAATTCATTCAAAATCCGTGTGCACAGCACGGAACTGTACGACAGAAAAACACAAACACGAAAATATAAGGTGACCCTATGAAAAAAACAATATTAAAATTTATTGCCGCCGCGCTGACCGCGGCACTCGCGGCGGCGACCCTTGGCGGCTGTAACTTTGTCAAAAACAAAACCGACGAATATACCGACACGCGGTTTCTTATGGACACGGTGTGTTCAATCCGCTCGGGCGGCGAAAACGCACAAGCGGCGGTTGCCGCCGCGTTTGAACGCGCGGAAAAAATCGCCGCCGCGGTCGATTATTTTTCCGCGGATTCAGAGGTTGCAGCAATAAATCGTGCCAAAGCAAACGAACCTATAAGCGTATCCGATGATACCGCCGCGATTTTGCGCACTGCACTTGAAATATATAAAAGTTCCGACGGTGCGTTTGATATAACAATCGCATCGGTTAAAGATTTGTGGCAATTTTCAAGCGGCGCACACCAACCGCCGCCACCGTCCGAGATAAATTCCACGCTTGAAAATGTCGGCTCGGACAAAATTTTATTGAACGGAAACACGGTCACAAAAACCGCCGACAAAGTGAAAATCGACCTCGGCGGTGCGGCAAAAGGATATGCGGTTGATTGCGCAAAAGCCGTACTCGGTGAATATAACGCCGAGTATGCTTTGATAGATTTCGGCGGCAGCATCGGCGTTGTCGGCAGGAACCCATCACACCGCTGCGGCGAATGGTCGGTCGGTCTGCAAAAGCCTTTCGGCAAGTCGGGTGAATACACAAAGGTTATAGAAATATCCGACAAGTCCGTTGTTACATCAGGAACGTATCAGCGTTATTTTAAATGGAACGGCGAGATATATCACCACATCATAGACCCCAAAAGCGGTTATCCGTCAAAGAGCGGAATATCGGGCGTCAGCATCATATGCGGCTCGGCATTGCTCGCCGATTGTCTTTCAACGGCATATTTGGTAATGGGGAAAGACGGCGGCGACCGCCTTATTCAAATGTACGGCGCGACCGCCGAGGTTGAATAAGCATTGCATATATTCCAATGCAAATTATAAGGTAAACCGCAAAAAATGACGGCTGCGGCGACGGCAGCCATATATTAAATATCGACGCCGAAAAGAATTTTATCAGCATAATCATAATCCGCAAAGCAGGATTCAAAACCGCTCCGCCGACAAAATATGCAAGGGGTGCGCATACCGCGGATATTAACGCGTTCGCCGCACCGAAGATAAAGATTACTCCCGTGAGGGGTACAACCGCAATGTTGCCGATGATGCTTCCCCATTGAAAGCTTCCGAAAATCTTTGCCATAAAATAAATCGTTCCCAAAGACGCACTTATCGACAGGCACACCGACCCCGATAAAAAATTCACTGATTTATAAAATAACCGTTTTGCCAATCCGCTCCGAACCTCGGGCGGGTTTTCGTTTTCTTCCTCTCGATTCTTGCCGACTATGGGTATAACTTTGCGCAGCGGACCATAAAATACCAATATTCCGACTGTCGCACCGAATGACAGCAAAAAGCTCGCATTATCGAGATAATACGGGTTTGATATAATCAGCGTCAGTGCCGCCATACCTATCGCCGTCAGAGAATCGGACGAACGCCTCAAAATTCCCGATAACAGAAACACCGACATCATAAATACCGCCCTGCATACGGAAGGCGTAAACTGTGCCGCGGCGGCAAATATGACAAGACACGGAATCGTTATGATTGCGGCAAGCCGCTTAGGCAGGTGAAACATCGAAAGGATTGCCGTTATGAACAATAAAAGATATGATATGTGCATACCCGAGACCGCCGCGATGTGCATAAATCCCGATTTTGACAACCGCGCATATCCCTTGTTCGAAATCTCTGACCTGTCCCCCGTCAGAATACCGATAAGCAGACCTTTTTCATCTTGGTCATAAAGATATGCGTTGGCACTTTCCATTATCCGCCGCCGAACTTCCGAACCTGCTTTATATAAGAATGAAAATCCATCATCCTTAACCTCTGCGGCGGTGGATTGTTTTGTCGTCCGCGAATAACAGGTATAAACTATGTCCGATTGTCTTAAATACCTGTTATAATCAAAACCGCCTTTGGTTGTTGCGCGGCTGTTTTTGCTCATTGATGACGGACGCGTCACAATAATGAAATCTCCCTCATTCGGGATATACGCTCCGTTACTGTTATTCGAATAGATAATTATGCGGCACGGCTCGGAAAAATCCGTTATCTTTTCGTCAACAGCCGCCTTATACACGTCCGCAATGAAGCTAACGCTCTTTTCGGTCGAACTCGATTCAGGTTGGCTTATCACCCGACAATACAAGACCTTTTGCTTTTCCAAAAGCTCTTGCACCGAATCATAAGACGCACGGCGATACAGAGTCGAAACAAATCCGAATACCGCAACGCACACAATCAAAATTCCGTACACCAAAAGCCTTGCCGCACGGCGGTTCTTGCGCAGGATAAAAGAGAAAACGCACACCAGAATAAGGCATCCCGCTATAAAGAATGCCGAATAAATCATTATCCTTCCGATGCTTTCGGAAAGGTTATAAATTTTTATGTTCAGACCGATATACGCCGCCATAATCCAACACAGGATTGATATAAGCAGGTATCTTCGCCCCAATGTAAGATAGTATGTTATGTCTTTCATTTTTCCTCGCTGCTGTCCTCACTCAAAAGCTCGTCATATGTCGTGCCGAGAACCTCTTTTATCGCCTTTAATTGGCTTGCGTAAATATGCTGGATTCCTCTCTCGATTTTAACAAGCGCCTCTCTCGTCATATCCATTCCCATAAGCTGAAGCCGCACAACCATATCCGTTTGTTTGAGTTTATTTTGCTTTCGGATGCGCCGAATGTTCTTGCCTATTTGAATTTTATCCTGTTTTATCTTTTGTTCCATAACAATCTCCGTTCCGCCGCACCGCATCGGGGCAACTTTAAAATTCGGACCGATACAAGCACTTTTTATTGATTATATAATATATTATACCACAAAAAGAACCAAAACAAGTCCGTTTTTGATTAATTTCGCAAATTATGTTAATTCCGCAAAACCAAATAAATTGTTATAATTTTATCAATACGCAATAATGCACAAAATATCGCTCATTTTATCATCTTTTGTTGGGGGCAACACGGCAAAAAAATATTGCATAAAAATTGTTTTTGTATTATAATAAGGTAGAATGGGAAAATTTTTGGATATAAATTTTTAAACCCGAAATTTTCCCTATCATAACACCATTAAACATTAGAAAAGAGTGATTTTGTGCTTAGACTTCAAAAATACCTTGCCGACTGCGGAGTCGCGTCAAGACGCGGTGCGGAGGAATTAATAAAACAAGGCAGGGTTCGCGTCAACGGCGAAACCGTTCGCGAAATGGGCGTCAAGGTTGACGAGGACAGAGACATCGTTGAGTTTGACGGCGAGAGATTGCGCACACAAAATAAACTGATATATATTATGCTGCACAAACCGTCGGGCTTTGTCACCACCGTCTCGGATGATAAAGGCAGAGAAACGGTTATGAGTCTTGTCACCGAAATCCCTGCACGCATTTATCCCGTTGGGCGGCTTGACTATGACACAGAGGGGCTATTGCTTTTGACAAATGATGGTGACTTGACATACAAAATCACACACCCCAAAAATAATGTCGAAAAAACGTATGAAGCAGAGGTCACGGGCAACATCACTATGGACACCCTCACACGCCTGCGCAGTGGCGTTGTTATTGACGGAGTGCGGACAAGACCCGCGGTTGTTGAGGTCACGGGTGCGACGCGGCTCGGAACTCGGCTTAAAATTACGATTCACGAGGGACGCAACCGCCAGGTTCGGCGTATGTTCGAGGCTGTCGGCTGTATCGTCAAACGCCTTGTCAGAGTCGAAGAGGCAGGCTTAAAACTCGGTCATCTGCCGCTCGGAAAGTGGCGCAGACTTACTGACTCGGAGGTAAATATGCTCAAAAAAATCGGCACGAGCAAGAAATCGTCCGCACAGACGAGCCGCGAGATTTTTTCAAAATCAAAATCGGCAAAACCTCGCTCAGGCTCGAACAGACCGAAGGGCAGAGGAAAATAGAATTTTACGATTCATTCAAAACAGCAAAGAATCAACTTTTAAAAACCGCATACTGCGGCGGATTTAAGTTTTATAAATATCGGACAATCGTCCGTAAAATAAATTAAAGGAGGATGCTTTACAATGGGCAAATCAGACGATTTACAAAAAATGCGTTCAGCCATTGAGCAAGGCGGCGGCGCTGATAAAATAAAACAACAGCACGACGACGGCAAAAAGACTGCGCGAGAGAGAATGGCAATGCTTTTTGACGAAGGAAGCTTTATCGAACTTGACGCTTTCGTAACTCACAGGGGTGACGGACTCGGCATGGCGGAAAAAGACGCACCGGCAGAGGGCGTTGTCACAGGATACGGCACGGTAAACGGCAGGCTTGTTTATGCCTATTCACAGGATTATACGGTTATAGGCGGTTCTATCGGAGAGATGCACGCCGCTAAAATCTGTAAGGTTATGGATATGGCAATGAAAACGGGCGCGCCGATTATCGGCGTATGCGATAGCGGCGGCGCGAGAATTCAAGAGGGGGTTGACGCTTTAAAAGGCTTTGGCGATATTTTTTATCGCAATGCAATGGCATCAGGCGTTGTTCCCCAAATTTCGGTTGTTCTCGGCCCGTGCGCGGGCGGCGCGGTTTTCTCTCCGGCTATGACGGATTTTATCGTTATGGCGGACAGGACAAGCCATATGTTCATCACAGGCCCGTCGGTCGTTAAAGCGGTAACGGGTGAGGACATAAGCTTTGACGAGCTTGGCGGTGCGGAAACCCACGCGACAAAGAGCGGCGTTGCCGGTATCAGATGCAAAACGGAGGAAGAATGTTTCGGCGAGGTTAAACGCCTGCTTGAATTCCTTCCGTCAAACAATCTCGAAGAAGCCCCGGCATATGAATGCTCCGATGATTTAAACAGAACTTCGGCGACACTCAATACCATCGTTACCGATGACGGCGTTTATGATATGAAATCCGTCATTGCCGAGGTTGCCGACAACGGCGAATATATGGAATTCTTCCCTGAATATGCGGCAAACTTGATAACCTGTTTCATTCGTCTTAACGGTTCGACCGTCGGCGTTATCGCGAACCAACCGACAGTTATGTCAGGTTCACTCGATTGCGCATCATCGGATAAAGGCGCAAGATTCGTTCGTTTTTGCGACAGCTTTAACATTCCGATATTGAGCTTTACCGATGTGCCGGGATACCTTCCGGGAACAGAACAGGAATACGGCGGAATCATTCGCCGCGGCGCAAAGCTTTTGTACGCTTTTTCAGAGGCGACAGTTCCCAAGATAAACGTTATTGTCAAAAAGGCTTACGGCGGCGCATATGTCGCTATGAACAGCAAGCACCTCGGCGCGGACATAGTTTATGCGTGGCCGACGGCTGAAATTGCGGTTATGGGGCCTGACGGTGCGGCGAACATCATCTATAAAAATGATATTGCCGCGGCATCCGACCCGATTGCGGTGCGCAAGCAAAAGATTGACGAATACACAGAGAAGTTCACAAATCCGTATATTGCGGCGGCAAGAGGTTATGTGGATGACATAATCGAACCCGATTCGACAAGACCGAGAGTTATCGCGGCTCTTGAAATGCTTGCAAGCAAGCGCGACAGCAAGCCGTCCAAAAAGCACGGAAACTTTCCTATGTAAACATAACAAAAACCTTATAAAAAGGAGGAATAAATATGTCTTTATCCCAGGCATTGGGTCAAGGTCTTATGGTTACGGGCGTCGGTCTGCTTATCGTTTTTTCGGTACTTATCATACTGATGCTTGTAATGATGTTAATGAAAAAGGTATTTTATAAAGAACCCCAAAAGGCTGAAACCGTTCAGATTGAAAAAAAATCTGACGCGTCGGCGAACAACGCAGCCCCGCCGACGTTGAATGCGGCGCAAGACCCGAATCTTATTGCCGTATTGACGGCTGCGGTCGCTGTATGTATGAACACATCAACATACAACCTTAAAATCAAATCATATCGCAGGGTTGACAACAATGCGCCGGTTTGGAACAAAGCCGGTCTCAACGATGCGATAAATTCAAGATATTAACTTTTGGATATATCAGAAAGGATGAATTTTATTATGAGAAAGTTTATTATAAACGTGAACGGCGCGTCTTATGAAGTAGAGGTCGAAGAGGTCGGCGCAGCATCTTCTGCCGCCGTTTCAGCATCTGCTCCGGCTCCTGTCGCTGCTCCGGCTCCTGTCGCTGCACCTGCTCCGACACCGGCTGCGGCTCCTGCTGCCGCACCTGCACCTGCACCTGCTCCCGCTGCTCCGGCGGCACCCCCGGCAGGCGCGGAAACTGTAAGCGCACCCATGCCCGGCAACATCGTTGCCGTTAAGGTTTCGGTCGGACAGAGCGTAAACGCAGGCGATGTTCTTTGCGTTCTCGAAGCAATGAAAATGGAAAACGAGATTATGGCACCGAAAGCCGGCAAGGTTGTTGCCGTATCGACATCTGCCGGTGCAACGGTCAATACCGGTGACCCTCTGGTATCACTCGGCTGATTTAATTCAGGAATTTAGTTTTTGAAAGGATAATAATTATGTTACAGAGCATTATTGAATTTTTAAACAGCACCGGTATTGCCGCCTTGATTGAAAACGCAAAATCAGGATTTGCGGCGGCAGGTTCGGGCTTTGAACAGGTTGTTGCCGTTATAGGAACACCGCTTATGATTATAATTGCCTGTGTCCTGCTTTATTTGGCAATTGTCAAAGAGTTCGAGCCGCTGTTGCTGCTTCCGATTGCATTCGGTATGCTGCTTTCAAACCTGCCGATGTTTTCGGGTTCGGGCGCAATTATGATGCACCCCGAATTTTTTACCGACCCACAATACTTGGTTGACGGACACCTCGATATGCAAAGGATTTTTGCCGAGGGCGGACTTTTGGATATGCTGTACCTCGGCGTAAAGCTGGGTATCTATCCGCCTCTTATCTTCCTCGGAATCGGATGTATGACCGACTTTGGCCCGCTTATTGCCAACCCCAAGAGTATTTTGCTCGGCGCGGCGGCACAGCTCGGTGTTTTCACAACATTTCTCGGAGCATTGGCTCTCGGCGCGATTGTGCCGGGAATCAACTTTGGCGTAAAAGAGGCATCGTCTATCGGTATTATAGGCGGTGCTGACGGTCCTACGGCAATATATGTTACAAAAACACTCGCACCGGCACTTTTACCGGCGATTGCAATCGCGGCGTATTCGTATATGGCACTGATACCGGTTATTCAGCCGCCAATCATGAAGGCTCTTACCACAAAAGAAGAGCGCAGTATCGTTATGGAGCAGCTTCGCCCGGTAAGTAAGACCGAAAAGATGCTTTTCCCGGTTATCGTTACAATCGTTGTTGCACTCATCGTTCCCGATGCAGTATCGCTTGTCGGTATGCTTATGCTGGGTAATCTGATAAAAGAGAGCGGCGTTGCCGACCGTCTGTGCAAGGTTGCTCAAAACGGTTTAATGAATGTTATCACGATTTTCCTCGGAATAACGGTCGGCGCGACCGCAAAGGCCGAAACATTCCTCACCGCCGAAACCCTCGGCATTGTGGCACTCGGCTTGATTGCGTTCAGCTTTAGTACCGCCGGCGGACTTATCCTCGGCAAGATTATGTGCAAACTGACAGGCGGAAAGGTAAATCCGCTCATCGGTTCTGCCGGTGTTTCTGCCGTTCCTATGGCGGCGCGTGTGTCACAGATGGTCGGACAGAAAGAAAACCCCGGAAACTTTTTGCTTATGCACGCTATGGGTCCGAACGTTGCCGGAGTTATCGGTTCTGCCGTTGCGGCAGGCGTTTTCCTGTCGATGTTCGCACATTAATCATATTGGATTTAGAATACATAAGGAGGTTTTATAAATGGCAAAAGTCGGAATTACAGAAACAGTGTGCCGTGATGCGCATCAGTCGCTCATCGCAACTCGTATGACTACAGAAGAAATGCTCCCGGCTCTTCCGATGCTCGATAAAATCGGGTATCATTCGCTTGAGGTTTGGGGCGGCGCAACGTTTGACGCGTGCCTTCGCTTTTTGAACGAAGACCCGTGGGAGAGACTGCGTAAAATAAGAGCGGCAGCACCCAAAACAAAACTTCAGATGCTTTTCAGAGGTCAGAATATTTTGGGTTATCGTCACTATGCCGATGATATTGTTGAATATTTCGTTCAAAAATCGGTGGCAAACGGCATTGATATAATAAGAATTTTTGACGCGCTTAACGATGTCCGCAATCTTCAGACAGCAATAAACGCAACAAAGAAAGAAAAGGGTCATGTACAGGCGGCGATTTCTTATACTATAAGCCCCGTACACAATAACGAATTTTTCGTAAAGCTTGCACAGGAATATGAGAACTGTGGCGCGGATTCGATTTGCATAAAGGATATGGCAGGTCTGCTCACACCGTACAACGCGTTTGAATTGGTAAGCGCACTCAAAAAGGCGGTTAAAATCCCCATACAGCTCCATACGCATTACACAAGCGGCGTTGCGTCTATGACGTATCTTAAAGCAATAGAGGCAGGCGTTGACGTTGTTGACTGTGCTCTCTCACCGCTCGCGATGGGAACTTCACAGCCGCCGACAGAACCGCTTGTTGAAACGCTTAAAGGCACAAAATATGACACAGGTTTGGATTTGGACGCTTTGACCGAGGTTTCGGATTATTTCAAACCCCTGCGTGAAAAGTATCTTGCAAGCGGACTTATGAACACAAAGGTATTGGGTGTTGATATAAACACTCTTAAATACCAAGTTCCCGGCGGAATGTTGTCAAACCTTGTTTCACAGCTCAAACAACAGGGCAAAGAGGACAAGTTTGACGAGGTTCTCAAAGAGATTCCGCGCGTCCGTAAGGATTTGGGTTATCTTCCGCTTGTTACCCCGACAAGTCAGATTGTCGGAACACAGGCTGTGCTAAATGTTATTATGGGCGAGCGGTATAAGATGGTTTCAAACGAGACAAAGGGAATATGCCGCGGTGAGTACGGCAGAACTCCTGTTCCGATAGATGAGGAATTCCGCAAGAAGATTATCGGCAACGAAAAGGCTATTACCTGCCGCCCGGCAGACCTTTTAAAGCCCGAGCTCGATAATATGCGCAAGGAATGTGCCGAGTGGATTGAACAAGACGAGGACGTATTATCCTATGCCCTGTTCGGACAGGTTGCGGTTAAGTTCTTTGAACAGCGCCGCGCCGCAAAATATAAGGTTGATAAAGATATGGTTGATATGGATAACAAAATCCACTATATCTGATTCGGATAAACCAAAAACGGTCGCATCTGCGGCCGTTTTTAACAGGCGTTCTCATTGAGGGAACGCCTTATTTTTTATGTTGTTTTAGGATTTGTGCAACAGATATATCCTTTTGTAATTTGAGAGGTGCGGAACGCAAAATGCTGTTTTGCATAAAATAAAATTAGGCGGATTCGATTCCGTTCAATTCTGTTTTATGAAAGGTGCATTTTATGAATAGTACAATATTAATGGCATTAATTGCCACGCTCGGAACATGGTTCATAACCGCTTTGGGTGCGGCAACGGTTATATTTTTTAAAAAGACAAGCGACAAGGTGATGAATCTTATGCTCGGTTTTGCGGCAGGGGTGATGATTGCCGCAAGTTTTTGGTCGCTGCTTCAACCGGCGATAGAGAGGGCGGAAACATATCTGTCCGTCCCGGCATGGCTTGTTGTCTCGTGTGGATTTATTTTCGGCGCGCTTTTTATGTGGGCATCCGACAAAGCGGTCACCTATGCAGGGCGGCTTAACGCAAAAACATCATCTTCATGCTCGGAACGGCTTAACAGGATTATTCTTTTGGTATTTTCAATAACCTTGCATAACATTCCCGAGGGTTTGGCGGTCGGCGTTGCGTTCGGCGCATTGAATAACGGCGGATTTACAACCGAGGCATTTATGGGGGCAATCACCATTGCGGTCGGAATAGGCTTGCAGAATTTTCCCGAGGGCGCGGCGGTTTCCTTGCCGCTAAGGCGAGAGGGATGTTCTCGACTTAAAAGTTTTTTTATCGGTCAGGCTTCGGCATTGGTTGAGCCTATCGCCGGAGTTATCGGTGCGGCAACAGTAGTCTACATACAGGCTATTCTTCCGTATGCCCTCGCTTTTGCCGCCGGAGCGATGATACTTGTTGCCGTGCATGAGCTTATCCCCGAGTGTCAACAGAACCAAAAGGCAGATCCTTATCTTGCAACAATGGGAATCGTTATCGGGTTTACAATTATGATGCTTTTGGACGTTGCCCTCGGTTAGTTATCCACATTATATGCACCATTCGTTCGCGTGTTCGGGACGTCGGGGACGCCGTCCCCTACGGATTGTGACATACGTTCCGTTTGGTTGTAGGGGCGGCTCTCGTCTGCCGCCCCGTGATATATATTTCGTTCAGAATTTTAATTAATTCTGTATTTTTCATTAATTCGCGAACGTTCATATGTGTATAAAATATTTTGAGGTCACATTTCTTTTTTTGTCTCTGATTTAATCGGATTTCCGTCAATATATTTCCATATATTTAAAAAATCTTCTTCATTTCGTATCATATGGTCATAATATGACCTTTGCCAAATGTTTTCACCGTATTCTTTATTACAAAATCTCTTAAATGTTGAAATAAATTTTGAAATTTCGGAATTTGCTTTTGTAGGGGACGGCGTCCTCGACGTCCCCTGATTTTCAATCGTCTGTTTTCTTGTTTTCGCATTGGTAATTGATAAAATCAAATGTATGTGGTCGGGCATAATAACATATTTATCAATATCGATATGTTTATAGAACTCCTTCATCTGATTTATATATTTATCCGCAATTTTACCATATTGGGTTAATATATTTTTTGGGACGTCGAGGACGCCGTCCCCTACAATTATTTTTGACAGCAATTCTTTTCGGTCTTTTACGCAAATCGTTAAAAAATATGCCCCCGCAGACGAATAATCATAATATTTCAATCTCGTTGGTTTTCGTTCTTCGTGTTCCAATTTTATCACCGGAAATATTATATCACATTTTATATTATTGTCAAGGTTTAAATTTCGGTTGTTCACGTTATTCTCGATATTTATTCGCGTGTTTGGGATGTCGTCCCCTACAAATTGTAATATACCTTCCGTTTGGTTGTAGGGGCGGGCGTCCTCGACCGCCCGTGAGATGTGTGGTAAATTATGCGGTTATTCCGCATAATTTACGCCATTTGTTCGCGTGTTCGGAACATCGTCCCCTACGGATTGTGACATACGTTCCGTTTGGTTGTAGGGGCGGCTCTCGTC